>Ga0163152_10007709_pt1 | contig 11681 bp, 10 predicted proteins | sample OliLakLV19MP8IB2_FD_148635 | JGI IMG/M metagenome (GOLD analysis project Ga0163152, IMG submission 148635) | Freshwater microbial mat bacterial communities from Lake Vanda, McMurdo Dry Valleys, Antarctica - Oligotrophic Lake LV.19.MP8.IB-2 | ecosystem: Environmental > Aquatic > Freshwater >... | reverse complement strand
CGAGAAATGCGATAACCTTCATAGACTGTATCCCCTTGGTATGTTGGTGTTGTGACTAGGTGGGCGATGTACAGGTCGGAGTCAGAGGGGGTGTTGTAGCTCATGAAGGCGTGCTTGGTGAACAAGCCCTCACCACTGCCGTCAGCCCACCTTGACCAGGCATTCCGTTGGGCGAAGTAGACGAAGAAGTCCGTCGTCCGGGTGGTTGATGTTGTTGGAAGCGCCATGTATAGGTTCTGGCGTACGGAGTCCCACACGAGGTAGGCAAGATTCTCCATGTTCCGCCTGTCCTCAAACACGGTGCGGATTTTGCTGGATACCTCTTCGACCGCATAGGCATCAGACAAACCCCCGGCAGGCACTAGCTTGTAGAGTCCCTGGTTTGAGAGGAACATCAGGGCTTGGTCTGTCATGGCAACGGACTGGCTGTTGATAACCCCCACCCCGGCAGTGGCTTGGAGGCTGAACGTGCCGTAGGATATCCCTGCGTCCCCACCCGTCAGGCGATACACCGAGTATTTGGAGAAAATCCACAGGGAATTCTGCCACTCGCGCACACACTTGATGATGTCGTCTGCGCTCTGTAGCCCCACGGAGATGTCGAATGGTGACTCAGCCTCCCCAGTAGTAACCTCTAGCTGGAAACTTTTGTAGAATACCCCTACCTGAGTCGTATCGTAGAGGTCTGATACGAGGATGGCACCAGGTAGTTTGGCAAAACCAGCCAGGTATAGGCGACCCTGGAAGATGGTTCCGGTGTCAGGGAAGTCCCCCTGCTCGTAGTTGGCAATCTCCCACAAGCCCGGAGCAGCCCACGGGTATCCATCGAAGGGCAGGTCAATAGCATTAGGGGCGCTGATTGCCCCAGTCCCCGCGTAGGTTCCGTTAAGTTGGGTGTAGCTGAAGTAGATGTCCCAGTCTGCCTTGACTTGGGCACCCGCACCATTACTCATACCATCGAACGACCACCACTTCATCGCCGCACCAGAGCCAACGAGGTCAATAGAATAGTCAGCTATCCTTTTCTGCCACGAGGGTGCTACGGTTCCACTTCCCGACGTGTTCCGGATGGCGACAATAAATCCGTCAATGGCGTTGGTTACTACAGCGGAGCATTGGGATTCATCAATCTCTATCGTGCTATTGAAGTCAGCCCGGAAGCCCCTGTCGAACCTTACTAAACCACCTGTCACAGCCCCAAAAGTTACGAAGTTCGGGGAGGGTTGGGTGGTGGCGTTGGCAAGGGGACTGTATCCAGTCGAAAACTGGTAGTGGTTAGATGTTGCCGTGGTCTGACTGAAGACATAACCACCAGCGTACCCACTGTTATCATTTAGGGTGATGGGGTATGGCACCAGTGTAGTGCTGTAAGGCAGACCTACAATACCGTACAGGAGATTTGGTGGTACCGGGATGGTTTTGTCTCGCACGGCATCCACAGCAAACCTGTTACGGACATCCTGGCACCAGTCCCCCCGCACATATTGGGCACGACACCACCACTGCCAGCTCACAAACACACACCAGTAGTTCCCGTCGGGCACCGTGGCGGCTATCTTGTTGACAGAGAAGTCTCCTGAATACACCACCAGGGTCGTCTTATTAATCAGGAACGTGTTAGTGGCGTTGATACCACCCCACTGGTTTGTCTCGTTTAGGGTTGGTGCCCCGGCGATTGCACCGTACTCAGCCAGGTTACTCACGAAGGTCAGGTCACGCTCCTTGATGGTGAACTGCACGGGAACGTTAGTCCCGGTCAGGTAGAGCAGGCGTATCCTGTCACTGTCCTGGATAACGGTAATATCTGGTTTGACGGTCGCTAGGTTTGACCAGACAGTCGCACCCGCGCTAGTCCACCCACGGGGATTAGAGAAAACCTTGTCCCTCAGGAGGGTCATCTCCATCCCTACCCCGGCAGCAGGCGTACTTTGATAGCGATGGAAGACAACTGAGTACGGGGTTGCTTTGGTTCCGTAGGTGTAATAACTGGAAGAGGCGGTTGCTCCGCGAGGACGAGGGCTTGAAAGAGTTTCGGCTGGTGTAGTACCTTCATAGATGTCAAATCCTTCTCGTTTACTGACTGAGCCGTCATAGTTGATGTTGACGTTGAGCAGGTCTGGGCTGTCCTCTTCGGGCATTGCCAGCCTGGATGCCGTTGTGTTAAGACCACCAGATACGGCAGCCGTAAAGCCTGTCCGGTCTGTCTGTACTGCCTGTTGTTCTGCCATTTACTCTCTACCTCTCTGACCACGATACATGGAATAGCTGTTAGTTTGCCCCGGTCTGTGGCGATTTCGGAGGGACTGTACCTCTTGCTCATAACCCTGACCAAACATCTGGCTGAGGGCTGGGTCTTCGGCGTGTCGCAGGGAAAACTCCTGTGCCGCCTTCTTAATCAGGGCTTCAATGAATTGCTCCGGGCAGTCTAAGACGGCAGACTCAACGGTGGGTAGGGAGATTCGGCGGATAACCTTGAACCTGATTTTTGCCTGGTCAATGACGTTGGTGGGGTAGGGGCTGACCCTGACTAGGTTCCAGTCGTCCAGGGTATACCAGTTCGGGTAGTAGGTAGTCTGGGTCACTAAGTATGGCTCGTCCTGCAACTCATCGAACGAGTCCGCATCAAGGAATCGGAGCCTGTCCCAACTCCCATCAACACGCCGGTACTGCACTAGCCGGACACGCTGGATATCAGCAGCCAGTGTTGCCTGTCCCACTGAGTTCCAGGAGACAGCACCCTGGGTAGATTCGAGCCAAGTCCAGTTGGATTCCTCGACTAGGCGCTGGAGGGCAGAAGACAAGCAAGCCCGTACCTGCTGCCCCAGGACGGTGGATAGGTTGGGCAGGGGTCTTTCATTGATAGTGAGCAGCACCGTGTTTGCAGCCTGTAGCAGGGTGGTGGTGGTGGATGACGGCATGATAATACAAAAAAAATTAGGTGATGTTTCCTGATTAGCCCACAAAAAAAGCCCCTCCGGTAAGGGAAGGACTACTGTGTAAGCACCTAACAGCATAGCACACTTTTTAATCCTCGTACTCTATTTCTGGCTCATCACACCGGAGGAGCGAGATGGGCATGGTGCTTGCCTTGGGATTATCCCCCTCAGCGTCATCGTAACTAAGCATCACTAAGCAGGGAAATTTAGTGATTTCGAGTGAATCTATGAGGATAGAACGTTCAGCGTTAAAATCTTCATTGATGATAAATTCTCCGCTCCGGGATTCTAGGATGTAGCTGTGTTCTGTACTCAGGTAAACAAACATACAGTCGTGATGCATAGCAACTACCTTGATTAATTTGTATTCTGATTGTAGCACATAAAAAAGTGGGGAACCTGGGTATACATCAAACCAGTTACGCCCCCCACATGGATTAAGTATAGCACACTTAATTAAATAAGCGCGTCCTCATCATGACTTACGCAAACGGCGTGGTCTGGGCGATACAGCTTCAGGTCATAAATCTGAGTGGATGCCACCTTGGTAGCCTGATAATCAATGTCATACTCAGCCTGGACTGCGGGCTTCTTCTGGCATGCCATCGCTATGGCTTCTGGGTGAAGGAGCATGGAGGTGTAGTAGTTCACGGGTAGACCGTAAGTACCAGGCACATCCTCCTGAGTGGGGTAGTACAGGGAGCCAGCCACACCAGGGGAGGGAGAACCCACGCCGTTATCACCATTGAAGAAACCAGTGGTGGTATTAATACCCATGTTGTTATTCACAATAACTGGAACGCCATACAGGCGACCAATTTCACCCGATTGGGTAGGACGACCATCAATAAAGTCACTGTTGATGAATCGGTCGATGGTTAGGAGACTGGAGAGCGCTGCCACGGGCATAATCCAGATACGACCCTCTTTGGGTACTCGCCGGCGGTCGAGGACTTCGGTTGCTGCAAGAATCTCGTTCTCAGAGATTGTACCCGCCGTGACGATGTGGGAGTTAGAGGTCGTGGTGTTGTTGACGGCAGCACCATAAGCAATGATAGCCTGACGTTGCGCCATGACAGCGTAATCAAAGTCACGAGCCAGGGCTACCCCAATTTCCTTGGTGTACTCAGCACGGAGGTTGGTGTGTGCCTGTAGCTCAACGATATCCTCAATCATAATTGCGGAGTACGTGTAGCGCTCGACCACCATTCTCCATTCCGATTCCGTAACTGCCTGGTACTCGATGGGAGCCTTAGCCATCTTCTGTCCCACGGCTAACCGCGAGATTTTGGGACGACGGATTGAGTCACCCTGCTTCAACCCGAAGTTGATGCTCATGACGTACTTAGTGAGAATTAGATTCTCCATACGGTAGCGGTAGATTTCTTGCTGCCACTGTTCGGGAATAAAAGCTCTCGCCTCAGACTTCCCAATCATCTCACCTGAATATCCACTCATAGCGTTTAACTGTCCTTAGTACAAAATTAATTAGCCAGGTCTACCAGGTTTCTGGAGTAGGCATCGTTGATATCATTGGCATTTTTCTGGTATTCTGCCAATGAGAGGTTCTCAATCTGTGACTGGGTGTACAGGAACTTGGCTGCGGAACGGTTGGTTGTTGAACCCTGACGGTCAAAGCGTGGGGGTGTTGGGACTGAGCTGCCACCATCCTGTGCAATCATCGCCCAGATAAGCTTCGCACCCTCAGTATTGTCGAGAGCCTTCTGCATATCAGGGGATAGTGTCTGGTACTTGGCAACTACCTGGTCGTAGCGGTCGTCAAACTCATCGCCCCACTCGCTCTTGAGTGGTTGCTTCTGCTGTTCGATAAGATTCTGATTTCGGTATCCGCTAAAATCTTCGAGCATCTCCACGACAGCCGCGATAGGAACCCCCAGTTTTGTCTCTAGTGCTTTGAGTGCTGCCTCCTGGAAGTCACTCTCAGTCTTGAAGGAGTAGGACTCAGGTGGCGTAACATCCTCCACTGGCTCCACAACTTCCTCAACCAACCGGAGCGGCTTCCACATCACCAGGGTCTTCCTTATCGAATAGCCCTAGTTCTGCACCCATCTGGCGCAGCTTATCCTCTTCCGTCTGTTCAACAACGGGGACATCAGCCTGGATTTCATCATCCTCAAATACACCGTCACCATAGATTGCCATGTCGTAACTCCCTTTGTGATTTAATGTTGTTACTTTCGTTGTTTTTAGATTAGCCCTTGCTCCTGCGCCTGCTGGTCTGCGAACTGTTGGTCAGCCATTACCTGAGTCTCAACAGCCCGACCCATCTCCTGTCCACCAACCTGCTGTGCCCCGGCGATTGCCATCTGGTTGGGGTCAGTGGGCATGGGTGGTTCAGCCTGTGCGTTGGGGTCTGGTGGTGGTGCCGCTGGCTCATCCATAATGAACCTGCCTGCCTCCTCCCCCGTGAACCGAGCGGTGACATCCTTTGCCACCTCTGCCCAATCCACGAGCTGTGCCATTTCCGGTACGGCTGTGATGGTCGCTATCCACTCAGTCCGCATCCGCAACTCAAACTCCCGGTCTGCTACGTGTTGTGCCCCACGAGCCTTAATCTTGAAGTCGTAGCTCAACTGGTCTAATCCCACACGGGCATACCACCACTCATCCGACGTGTTCCCCCGTGCCGTCACAACCTCTGGCTCCACGACAAACTGCTGGGCATACGTGTAGGCGCGCTGTAGGAAGGGCATCAGGGCAGTATCCTCAATGTGGGCGTGGATGTTGGACAGTCTGTTGCCCCCCGCATCCCGTACCGCCTGTACCTCGGTAGCCGTCACGCGCTCACCACTACGCCCCGCACCGGAACCCACGAACGCACCCGTCCCCGTCGCTTTATCAATCTTGGTTTCCAGGGTAGACTCCTCTGTCAGGCTTACTCCCTGGAATTGATTATTTTGTATTAAGGGTTGGATGGAATTTAGGTCGCCGACCGGGATAATTCTCCCTGGTTCTGAGTAGACATCGTTCAGGTCAATGGTTCCGTCATTAACCGCAAGCCACATGGGATTGACTGCCAGCTCGACCGCATCCAATCGGTTGTTGCTGATGATGTTCATGGTGTGGAGTAGACCCAAGGCTGGTTCCAGTGCCCCCATACCATAGGGACTGTTGACCATCGGTGTGTACGTCCCGACGATGAAGGGCTTACCACCCCAGTACGGGTTTGTCTCGCACCGCAGGATGGTGTTGTCAATGAAGGTGACTACCACATCCGACAGTTCCACATCCGAGAGCTGGACAGTCCCCCAGAATTCCCACACCTCGACCTTATCCCCCATGTGCCAATCCCCGGCGCTACTCCCATACCCCACCAGGTAGTCGTAAGTCTCCCGGTCGCTGGACGTAACCCGATAGGATGTACCCGCCCGGATGATATCGTCACGGGTCGCCATGTCGTACACCTCACTCTCAATCAACCGCAGGACTTCACCCTTGGTCTTGGTCATGCGGCGCATCATGCTCGATGTGTTGGGGTCGGTAGCGCAGGGGTCGAGGAAGACATCCACCATGTCCTCAACCGTAATGTCGGGCGCATTATAGATACACTTCTCAACCTCAGTCTGCTTGATTTTATCCTTACCGAGTGTGCGTACCTTGACATTCTTCTTGGTGGGCTTAGTCTCTAAACGCCAGGGTAGGCTGATAACGGAGGTTCCGGTTACAACTAGCTGTCGCAAGAAGCACTCGTACTTGTCCCGGAAGTGGGCAGCATCCAGCTTGGAGGAGAGGAAGGCTTTCATGATGCGAATAAACTTGATGTAGTCAACCTCCTCCGGCATGGGGGTTTCAGGTATCATGTCGAACCAGTCAAGGTTAGGGAAGGTGGCAGCCATCAAATAACCCACTACCGTCTCTACAATCTCGTACCCCTTCCCATTATTGACGCGGTGTCGCCAGTCTTTCTGGACATCGCCCACAGTCTTGTGGATAGCATTGGCTCGTAAGTAGTCCTGGGATTCAGGTGTGCCTAAGTATACAGCCCAGCACTCAAGCATTCGCTGGGTCATCTGCTGGCGCTTGTTGCTGTAGTCCAGACGGATGCTCTGGAGGATGCTGTGTAGCTCCTTCCCCCGCTGTGCCGCTGTCTTCATGGGGATTCCTGGGCGACTCATGCTCGTCATCAGGAGGTGTTCTTTGTCGAAGTTCAGATTTTTCATGATTAATACAAAAAATTATTAGGTGGGTGTTGTCTTCTGACCTTTCTATTCCCGAAGGGAAGATAAAGCTTGTATTTAACGGGTGCCACCCCATCGGGAGTTCGCCTCGTAGCGTTGTTTGTAGGCTTGTTTTACTGGTCTTTTAGCCAGCTCAACACACATAGCAAGGCAGTCGGGGAAGTCATCGTGCATGGTCTTGCGGGGGAAGAACATGATTTGGTCTTGCGCCACCTTGTTACCGAAGATGTGGCGTACCATCCAAAATTGCTGGTTGTTTATCAGTGGCTCCAGGGCGTTTAGGATTCTCATCGTCTTCTCACCCTTGGGGATGTACTGGATTACCCCAATTGGTCGGAACTTGTCGAAGGAATCCCGGATGAATTGCGTGAAGTGCCCGAAGCCCCCCACGGTTTCTACGTGAATCTGCCGCATATTCCAGTTGTCAGCCAGCCTGTAGATGTTCTCCAGGATTTCGGTAGACCTCCACCGACCCATTGCCATGTCGAACAGGTAGAAGTTCCCCACCTCATCCTTCCCGCCCACGCAGAGGCAGGTATAGTCAGCGGTATCCGAGACGGAGGCTGCCGTATCTACCGTCATCACCAGACGGACTAGGAGTTTCTTGGTGCTGCCAGCAGCTGTAACCCAGCAAGCCTGCCCCTGCTCTGCCTTCTCAAAGAATTCATACCCCAGCGGTCGGATTTTGTCCCAATTCAGTTGCACATCCTCAGAAGCCAGCACCCGATTCAGGTATTGGCTGGCGAATCTCTGGGCAGTCATCGCCCTGCGGGTACTCTTCTCCAGGGCTTCATCCCATTTCTCGTGCCACAGGTAGCCATCCCCGCTATCCACCCCATTCTTGTAGATGTTCTGCTGGAATACCTTGAATCCAAGCTCATCCTGGTTGTCGATGATGTACCCGTAGTAGTCGTCCAGGTCGTAGCGTGTGCCCACAATGTTGAAGACACCACCCGTCCGGCAGATGACATCGGCAGAGGCTTGAGTCAGCTTGGCACCATTCTTCAGCAGGTCTTCCAGCCAATCATCGTAGTATTCAGGGTCAATGATGGATTCAATGTCGTAAATCCAGGACATCAGCTTCGCACGTTTCTCTGGGGTCGAGATGTTGTCGTAGGTGATGATGTCGTCGAACTGGGCTTCATCAAAGTGCATCCCGGTAGCCTGGGAACCCACCGAACCAACCATGAGGGTAGGCTCTTTCAGGATAAATTCCCGGTTGACCTGGAGGGCATTGGAACGCCAGATAATTTTTTTGTCCTCCGCTTCGGTATACTCACCATCCTCCTCAAAAGCCTTGCGCCTGCTGCGTCCCAGCTTGTCCATCGTGGGGATTAGGTTGCCGGATATGTGCGGTCGGGAGTTCCAGACGTGTTCCTGGAGCCAGTCGTTCTCCAGGTATGCCTTTGCCTCCCGGACGAAGGCGGAAGACAGCTCGTTCTTGGATGTACCCACAAAAATGCGGATGTTGGGGTTCTGATAGATGCGCCATAGGACTCGACCGACCGACATGATGGTTGATTTGAGATGACCTCGTGGCATCAAGGTCAGGTGACGGTTGACTCCTGGCTCTTTGTGAGAGTTCCAGTAGAAATCCCATAAGTCCCGATGGCATTGGGAGAAACGGCTGGAGCTTCCCTGGTAGTTAATCATGTCAACGAACACCCAGAAATTCGTGAGTGCCTGCACCTTCTGTGCCCTGGTAGGAATCTTGGGTTGACCGCGCCTGCCTTGTGTTTTAATTGCCATATTTATTTAGCAAGTGAACCCTTCGGGTTAATACAAAAAAAATAAGGGGTGGGTGTAACTTGCCCAGCCCCTTATCAGAGAGAGTTACTTTATTCAATTAGCCCCCTAACTAACACCCTCAGCGTTCACGTACCTCCGGGCAGTGGACGTACCAATCCCAACAGCCTCCGCAATTTCCTTGAACGTTTTACCCTCCCTACGCAGGATGCACATGTAATCCCGCTCATCCCGTGTCATCAACCTGTGGGGGATATGTGGTGCTTTGGGTGGTGCCGTCAGGTCTTTCGGCTTGTTCTTGCTGCCAAGTGGTCTACCTTTCCAGCCTTTCCGGGGCTTCTTCTGGGTGATGTGCCGTGGAACCACTATGGTTTCCAGCGTACCCCCCAGAACTTGACCCAGGACATCCGCCACGTCCGCCGCGCTCATTGTCGTTAGATAATCAGGGCGCACCACCCCCTCAATACCGACGCTCCATCTTCCCATAACTTACCCTACCTTATTTTTTTGTATTGCTTCCCAAATCATTTCCATCCGGCGCATCTGGTCAGCCGCGACCCTATCCCAGTCATTACCAAGTCCACTGGCATCCAATCTACCCGTGTTGGGATTAATGAAGGAATTGGTTCTAGCATACAGGATACCCGCTGCCCCAGTCAACCCCTTCTGCTTGGCATCTGCCAGCCAGTCGATATACCCACCCCGGTCGAGCGCTGCCTGGGGTGCTTGGTTTGCCAGGTCAATCCCGTTCATCCGCTCCTCTAGGTTGAGGGTCATGGAGTAGCTGGCAGCAATCTGGGATAGGGTCGCGTCCTGACCTCTGAGACGGTCTAGTTGCTTGTCATCGGCGTGTTCCGGTGAGTCAGCCCCGTGCTGGTAGGAGAAGCTTCCTAGATTCCAGACTCCGTTTCCAGGGTCAGTGTGCCCGGCGTAAGCATCATTAAACCCTCCGTCAGGTCTTCTTGTTCCTTCAGCAGAGCCAACTGCGATTGAAACCAGGCTATCTTGGCTTCCAGCGAATATATCTCCAGACGAATCTGCCCCAGCTTGAGGTACCGGGTCTTGTATGTCGATGTCATTAACGACGGGTGTTGGTTCATAGGGGTCGGTGAAGTTGAGGGAGGTGGGTGGTGGTGCCGCCTGACCAAATAAGGGTTGGTCAACAAACGAGAGTGCTGCATTGGCGGGGGGTGCAGTCGAGAATATAGCAGTGAAAACGGGCAAAAGCCAGAGGAACTTTTTCAGCACGGTTGTGTACCCGGATGGTGTAGAGGTAAAGAAAGGGGAGTTAGTAGCTCCCCCATGTGACCAATCAAATCAAGTATAGCACAGTTGTGGCAAAAACAACCATAGAGTTTTCTCTATATCTCTACACTATCTCCTGCACCCCGGTCGCCAAAGAAGCTAGAGCTTGCCCGGTCGGTGATGTTGAAGACGGGAACGAGGATTACCTTCCACTGAGTCAAGTCAGTGTCAGCAGCAGTGACTCGTACCCGGAGGGACTGGTTGGTGGTATCGGCATCAATAGCAACAGCAAAAGCCGCAACGTTCCCTACGTTGTAGAGGAAGTTGGGGTTGGTGGTTCCGGTGTTACCCACACCAGGAGTACCCGTCTGCACGGCTGATAGGGTGACGTTACCCGCATTAGGTCGGGAGCAGGCTACGAAACCACTGCCAGCAGCAACAACGGTCTTCAAGACAGTATTGAACGCCATGAACTGTATCGTGAATGCGTGACCGGAGTTCTCCCCGATATACAGCCGCTTAGCAGAGTCAGTCACACCCGTAATGGCACCCTTACCATTGATGAATAGTTCCGTCTGGGCTGTAACGATGGTCTGACCCCGGAAACACAGTTCAGCCACGGGCTTGGTGTAGGACATGTTCCCTACGATATCCCCCAGTGCCGCTTTCTCAAACTCTTGCCGGACTGTCCGGGCTGTTCCATAATTAATCGTAGGCATTGTCGCGTTGCTCCTTTAATACAAAAAAAAATAAGGTAAGGTAAGTTATCTAGCACGGCTGCTGGAGGAGAGGAGTCCCCGGCGGGAGTTCTGTTTGGCTTGTGACCTGTTGCGTAATCTGGTTGATTTAGCTACCGCCATTCTGCCCTCCTGTTGGCTGAGAACCCCCGACCTATTAGCTTCCGCCTGGGCTGTTCTAGCCTGGGCTTCATCCATGAGGGTCTTCTGTGCCGCCAGCTCCGTAGCCTTCGCGGATGCCAGTCGGGTTTCTTCCACCTGTCGAGATAAGATACCTAAGTTATCTTGACTCACTTGGTATGCCGCCTGAGATTGCTTTAGTGCGATGTCTTGCTCCCTGCCTTGTGCTGTTAGTGCCTGGTTAGCCAAAGAATTAGATACCACCCCCTGTGAGTAAGATAACTTAGCCATGTCACTCGCGCTCAAATCCTTCCCCTTCTTCTTCCCATCAATCCACCACGAACCCTCAGCGAACCCCGTGAATCTGTTGCTCCCGAAGGTTCCCATTTTGTCGATGGCGCCCGCACCCAGTAGTCCACTATTTGGCTTTGGCTTGGGCTGTCCGGGCTTTGGATTGGGCTTGGGCTTTGGGCTTGGCTTCGGCTGCGCTTTCGGTGGCGCGGCTACTGGTGCGTCCATGTTCTTCCGGTACCCCACTCACGACCTCCTCTTCTTTAGAATGAAATAGCTTGGACTTTAGTTCTCGCAGGGCTGCTTCCTTGGTGGGCTGGTCGAGGTGTGCCCCTAGGTCGGAAATAGACACCCCGTGCTGCTTCATCAGGCTGATAATCTCCTGGCACCCGTACTCCTTATTTGCC
>Ga0163152_10007707_pt1 | contig 11683 bp, 10 predicted proteins | sample OliLakLV19MP8IB2_FD_148635 | JGI IMG/M metagenome (GOLD analysis project Ga0163152, IMG submission 148635) | Freshwater microbial mat bacterial communities from Lake Vanda, McMurdo Dry Valleys, Antarctica - Oligotrophic Lake LV.19.MP8.IB-2 | ecosystem: Environmental > Aquatic > Freshwater >... | reverse complement strand
TAATGCTTCTTGGAACACGCGCGGTGGAGAGCGGCGGCAGCGTCGGAAAGATCAAGTGCGATGAGTAGCCGCTGTTCAGGGGTGAGTCGTCGGGCTTCGTCAATCTTCCGTTCTGCCAACATGTCGCTAAGCTTACTGGGGCGCCGCGAAGCATTCCGAGTAAGAGACAAGGATGCGACTGTAGATTTCACTTTCATGGCAGCATCATACATGGAAACGACACTCCCGTCACCACTCCACTCGAAGTCGCACCGTTTGACCGAGATGCAGCCGCCGCCTATGACTCCGCGCAACACTTGAACAGAAGGAAATGCCGATCGGATCGATGAACCCCTTAATCGCCGCTCACGTACTCAGCCTCGCGGTGCGTCTCGTGACGAACAATACAAGAGAATTTCGGCGCGTCCCCGGGCTACGCCTTGAGAACTGGGTCTAGCCAAGGCGGCAAGACTGCCATTCCACGCCGCGCATCCCTCTCACTTCAAAGCCGATTACAATTCGACAAGGTGGAAACAATTCTTCGGCGAGCATCAAAATATATGATTACAAGACGCGACCCCATTTTACGACCCCCCGAGTTGAGAACTGGCCTAGCGAAGGCATCAAGGCCGCCATTCTAAGCCGTGCGCCCCTCTTTGCTGTAGAGCCGATTACAATTTGGTAAGGTAGAAACAATTCTGCGGCGAGCATCCAAATGTATGATTACAAGACGCGACCCCACTTTACGCGCACTCGCTCAGCCGCCGCGCGTCTCGGCGGTCAGCTGCAGCGGCGGGTTAGGTTTCACTTGGCAAGAAACCAGCAAAGAAGGAGTGGTCAAGTTCATACACGGTCCTCGGCTTGAGACCGAGCTTTGCTCGCTCAAACATCTCGACGAGTTTTTCGCCGTCGACAAGCTCAACGGGTGGGGCTCCGTCTCGATCCGCTTCCCCGCGGGCGTCCAAGGTAAAAGAGCCAGTTGTGATTATGATGCCTTTGTCTGCTCGGCCAATCATGGCATTGCGGAAATCACCAACCTGAGCTCGTGAGACTGAACCTTTGTAGCGTTTGCACTGAAACAGCACCTTGAAGCTGACAAACGGATTGACTTGCAAAATGCCAATTCCATCAATACCCCCGTCCTTGGGGCGGCCAGTGACCGTTACCTTTTCGAAGCCGGATTCCCGGAGTAGGCGTGCACAGACTCGCTCAAAGCCTTCTGGCGTAACCTTTTTCAAAATCTCCAAGAGAAGATATTTGTGATCCTGATCCCCGACAGCGTCAGCGTCATCTGCCGTAGCGCCGTCGTCCTCTTCACCGCCGCCTTTTCGTTTCGCTGCAGCGTGAATCTTAACCCACTTTAGGAAAAGATTTCGAGCGGCTGTATCATCTAGGGTGGTCTCGTAGCCTGTCGGTGTCAATGCCCAAACGCCATGCGTAGAGCCATCCAACAACCCTTCCCAAACTAAATATTGTCGAGCCCAGTGGACTTGGTTATAGTACCGCGTCTGGCCAGACTTCAGAGACTCTTCAAGCCTTTTGTCGGTAACAGCAGAACGTTCTGCGATGAGATCGCACACTTCACGGGGTTTGCCAGAGCCACCTAATTCGCGAATCGCATCGAGGATAGGACCCATCCACTGTACGAATTGAGATTGACGCTTAGCCATGGTTCTTCTAGTGAAACCTAACTATAATTAGACTGATCCGCCTAAGATACGGACCTCTGGTTTTCTGTTCCTATAACACGCCTTGGAATTTCTTGCCGAAGAACTGTTAACCCCTTTGCCTTCAATTATTTGTTCCCTAGCCCACGGCTTATCAGGCGTCTTATGCGGACCAGCATAAGACCACCGACGGTTCAGCGCAAGCGCAGCGGATCAGCAATTACAACAGAAGCGCTCATGAGAAGTGTGGGCTAGGGCAACAGGGAAGCCCTCCCGCAGGATGCTCAAAATGGCATCCCAGCAAGGCCGCAGGCGAGTCGAAACCGGAGGCGTACCCTCAGGGGTACGTTGAGGATTTCGACGAGACGAGAACGAAGCTGGGGGCCATTTTGAGCATCCTGCTAGGAGCGTCGGGTGGAACCCGTGATCGCCTGCTTAAACACCGTGCGTAGGCCAAAGTAGGCAACGGAATCTTTGAGGTTGGAATAGAGCCGCTTGAAGGTTCCCATGTCCGGGTTGGTAACGTATTCCATTGTGAGGGCGATCCGTTCTTCCCCCTCACCGAGTGGAGTCACCGAATGCCAGAGCTTATCTCCGTTGAAGATAACGAGATCGCCTGGTTGGGTGATCAACTCAAGATGCTTGGGTTGTTTCACCGGATCGTCTTTGAACAACTCGCAGACCAATTTGCATTGCGTAGACTTATCGACGAGCCCCATTAGAATGGTATAGCGAGCCCCTTTGTAGTAGGACGTGTCGTAGTGAAACCCGATATGGTCCCCCGGCTCCGTATAGTAGTAGAGCGCGCAGGAATGGGGATCGTTCTCCGGGCAAAGGCTGAGCTTGGCCCGCACCAGTCGGCTCAAGAAATCGATGAAGGCCTCGGATCGATACAGATCGAGAAAGCGCGGGGCCTTCTCCATCACCGTGTAGTAACTCACACTCCCGCCCTTTTTGTGGCCGGGAATGTAGTTGCGATTCAGTTCGCCCTTTACCCCTTGCGCCTGAGGAACGAGATGCTCTTCCACCACCAACCGAGGGAGAAACTGCGGAATAAACAGAAACTCGTTCTGGTCCCAATATTCACGGTGCAGGCGCTCGAAATCCAACCTTTCGATTGCCTGATCAACCTCTTCAACTAAGGAAGCAACCATTGGCTGACTCATACCTTCACCTACTCCTCAATCGTCCGGCAGGATGCTGAAAAAGTCACTCTCAAGAACCGTGAGCGGTAAGATGTAAAAAGTGGAACGGCTGAGAACGCTTCCGCTGAAACCTTTGACCTTTTACCTTTCACGTCTCACGGATCGCCAGTGGTACTCACTGTGGGGCACTGAACACTGGAGCCTTCACCACTTCCACATCGGCAGGCAATTTCAGATCGAAGAATGAGTCGGCGAGACCGATGTTGGACTGGAGCGATGAAAATTCAAAACTTGCGACATTGCCACTGGCTTCGTAGAGAGAGATCGTGCGAATGAAATACGTCTTGGGAAACACTTCGATCACGATCCGCTGCAACGATTTCCCTGCCTCTCCTTCATGTGACTTGGGGAGGAGGGTGAGCAACGGGATTCCTCCCACGCCGCGGCTCTTCCCCGACGTCGGCTCAATGTCGAACGATTCATCCAGCTTGGCGGCCCCAAGTAAGAGCTCTAACGGAGCCTTGGAGGCTGCCATTTGCGTGAGCTTCCCGACCAGCACTTGCTTATGCTCCGGCACATACACTTTCACATCGTCACGATTGACGTAGATGTCCTCGATCGACGGGTCGAGATAATTCCACCGTAACCGACCTGGCTTTTTGATATAGACCTTCCCCGAAGACGCGATGGGCCGCTCGAACCCCTCAATCATGGTCTTCTGCGCAAAGTCTGCCTGGATGTCTTTCGTTTTCTCATACCGCGCCTGAAGCTGCTTGACCACCTCCCGCACTTCCTTCACCGCATTCTCATCGCTCTCTTCAGCGGCAAGAGCGGGCGATGGGAAAAAGCTCCACGCACAAAGAAGCAGTCCTCCCACAACGCATGTCCAATTCAATTTCTTCATCATATCAATCGCAAGGGGAGTGGCCAAGGCTGCCCTTTACTGCGCGCATCGAGAGGCCACCATCAATCCACATGATCCTTCTAAGCTTGTCAATTTTTTCCCCTGGGAAGGGCACGCATGTTGGTCCACGTGCGGCCGTCGAACGAGGCCCTTCTCAGGGCGCGCGTTCCGGGAGCACAGGACCAACGTGGGTGTCCTTCCCATCTTTCTTAAGCCGCGCGTTGCGCGAGCACAGAAGATCATCAGGCCCCATCCCCCTCTCCTATTCCCACCGGCCCTCGCCGCCCCACCACCTCTCTCCGTCCATCTCGACCAGCCGCGCCCACAATGCCATCCGCCTCCATTTGCTCGATCATCCGAGCCGCCCGAGGGTAGCCCACCCGGAGCCGGCGCTGAATCAGCGACGCGGAGGCTGAACCGCTAGATAATACCAACTCCTTGGCTTGTTCGTATACTTCTCCTAATCCATCTTCCTCTTTCGCGACTTCCTGTTTCAACGCGGTCAGCAGCTCTTGATTATAGGTGGGCTTAGCTTGATCCTTCACGAACTCGACCACGCGACGGACATCGTCATCCGACACAAACGACCCGTGCAGCCGCATCACACGTCCGGTTCCCGAAGCCATATAGAGCATATCCCCACGACCGAGAAGCGCCTCTGCGCCATTGGCATCCAGGATGGTGCGTGAATCGGTCTTCGACGACACTTGGAACGCGATGCGGGCAGGAAAGTTGGCCTTGATCAAACCGGTCAGCACATCGACCGACGGGCGCTGCGTCGCCAGCACCAGATGAATGCCCGATGCCCGAGCCATCTGCGCCAAACGAGCAATCTTGTCTTCGACTTCCTTCGGCGCCACCATCATCAGATCGGCCAATTCATCGATCATCACCACGATGTAGGGCAACGGCTCAGGCGGAGTCGGAGGCGGCGTGAACGACCCGGGGCTGCCATCCGGGACGACCGTCTCTCCGGCAGAGAGCCGCTCTTCTTCAGACAAAAACTGGATGGGCAATTCCGGCTGGTCCGCCTTAGCCGCCGACTCCGTATCCAATACACCTTGCTTCCCCGCAACTTTTCGATTATACGTCTCGATGTTTCGCACCCCTGCTTCAGCAAGCAATTTGTAGCGCCGCTCCATTTCAGCCACGACCCAACCGAGCCCACGCGCCGCCGACTTGGCATCGGTGATGACCGGACGTAACAGGTGCGGAATGCCGTCGTACGTTTGGAATTCGAGCATCTTGGGGTCAATCAGGAGCAGCTTGACCTCATCGGGTCGCGCCGAAAACAGCAGGCTCAAGAGCATCGTATTGAGACTGACGCTTTTCCCAGCCCCCGTGGCGCCGGCGACCAGCAAGTGCGGCATCGTTTTCAGATCGGCGATCATGGGGGCCCCGAAGATGTCCTTCCCCAATGCTAAGCTGAGCTTCGATCTGGCGCGTGAAAAGGCTTCGCTTGTCATCACTTCCTTCATCGACACCGTCTCGCGATAGAGGTTCGGCACCTCGATCCCGACCACGGATTTCCCAGGAATCGGTGCAACGATCCTGAGGCTGATCGCCTTCAACGCCAATGCCAAATCATCGGCAAGGTTCACGATGCGCGCGACCTTGGTCCCCGGCGCCGGCTCGAACTCGTACATCGTCACAACTGGCCCAGGGCGAACTTCCGTCACCTTTCCTGCAATGCCAAAACTGAGTAGGGCTCGGGTCAGTACATCGGATTGCGCCTTGATTTCTTCCTCCGTGACACGTCCGAGCGGGCCTGACGGATCGCTCAAGAGGACAGCCGGATCCGGCAAGATATAGTCCCCCGCCTTCGTGTGGGTGGTGACCACCTGCTTGTCCAGATCAGATTCAATCGGCTCAGCCGGTTCGGGAATCGGTTGTCGTGACGGCTGAATAACCGGCCAATTCAATTCCGGTTCTGCCATGGCCTCTGGAAGCGTCTCTTCGATCACCGCGCGAATGGCAGAAGACGATTTCTGTCTCGTTTTCCGTGGAGACTCGCGAACAGCTTCTGCTTCCTCCGGCCGATCCGGGATCAACGTCCGTGCCCGACTGAACATCCAATTACCCCACCCGGGAATCCGCCGGGCGATCTCAGCCAGAGAGATGGGCGCCGTGAAGAGCAGGGAGACCAGTAACCCCGCCACGATCAAAATATGGGCGCCGGTACTTGCAAAATAGGCGCGTAAACTCTCGGCCAGCACTTGTCCGAAGATGCCTCCCGCCATCCCTCGATTAATAAGGCCGCTGGCGACGGTCGGCACTGCCATGACTTCGAAATGGAACAGGCCGCTGAGAAACAACAATACCGCCAGCGAGGCGCCGGCGTTCCGCAGACGAATCGACAGATCGCTCTGTGTAAAACACCGAGCACCTAAGAAACCGAGGAGAATGGGAAATAAGTAGGCGGCCCCGCCGATCGACCAGAATAGGGCAGACGCGAAGTACGCACCGACCGAACCAATGAGGTTTTTAGATGGAATGGCTGCAGTGGCCCCGGCCTTGAGTTCCCCAGGAACAAAGGACAGCATGCTGAGCAGCGTCAAGAGCGCCAACGCGATCAGGACGACTCCGATCACTTCTCGTTTGATGTGTGAAGAGGGAGAAGCGGCGCTGCGGGCCTCGCCCCGCTTGGCCGAAGTGGATGCACCCATAGAACGGATGCTAGCACAGGGAATTGGTCATTTCAAACGAAGACGCCGTTGGAACCACGCCACAGAATACACTTACAGCTCATCAACCGAGTGCAAGAGCGAGCTGGAGAAACTCCTCAACCGACAACGTCTCTGCTCTGCGGGCCAGGGCAATCTCCAATCGCTGCAACGTCTCGATCACAGGATGAAGTTCATACCCTTCGTCGCGAAGAGAATTCACAAGGGTTTTCCTTCGATGCGCAAAGGCTGCCTTCACCAACGCGCGAAATGCGACGGCTTCCTGCCGGCTGAGCCTCGCGCCTTCTTTCATGCCCAACCGCACCACCGCAGAAGCCACGTCCGGTCTGGGGCGGAAACACTGGGCCGAAACACGAAACGCTTTCGTGATGTCTGCCGCATACTGCGCCATGACGGAGAGCACGCCGTAGTCGGACCCGCCTGGCTGTGCCACCAATCGATCAGCCACTTCGTCCTGCAACATCAGCACCATCCGCGGAAACCGGCCCCGCTGATCGAGTAATCGGAACAGCAACGGGGTTGAAATATAGTAGGGTAGATTGGCTACGACGACCGTCCCCATCGGCAGGTTCTCGACCGGATACGCCAACGCATCATCACAGACCAACTCCACATTCGGAAGCTCCGCCTGCCGGGTTTCGAGATAGGCATGGAGTCGTGGATCTACTTCGACCGCCGTCACATGACCGGCTGCGCGGCTCAGGGCCTCGGTCAGAATGCCGCGTCCTGGGCCGATTTCCAATACATGGTCACCGGGTCGCAGTTCTGCCAACGCGACGATTTTGCGCACGATGTTGGGATCGATCAGAAAATTTTGGCCGAGTCGTTTGTTCGGCGGAGGGAGGTCGGTAATGGACACAAGTCAATTCCCGCTGGAAGGAGGCGGCGCTGCTTGCGCCAGTCGTTTCGCCAGATCTGCCAACGGGACTCTGAAATAGTCGGTGAGGTCGGTAAACTCTTCTACCAGATCGTTGGTAAATGAGGGTCCCGGTTGTAAAGCGGAAAACTTCTGCCCTTCCTTCTGGCCCAGGGATTCAGTGATAAGGGCACTCGTCCGCGCTTTCCATTTTGCCACTCGTTCGGCTCCGGCAACGGTGTTGAGTGTCTCCATGGTCTCTTGGAAAATCTGGTCCAATTCCTTCAACTGCTTCTGAAGCATGTCACGCGTGGCTTCCGATTGGTTGGTCATCAGTGGGCTCCTGTCTGTCTGGTCTGTCTCGTCTGTCTGGTCTATTTGGTCTATCTGGTTCGGTCCAAACTAGGAAACCAGACAGACTGGATAGACAAGACAGACCAGATAGACCTCTCACCGTTTTTTGGCTAGCTTAGCAGCCAGCGTGATCGCCTCGATGAGACTGCCGGGGTCCGCCACACCCTTCCCGACAATATCGAATGCCGTGCCGTGGTCGACCGAGGTGCGAATGATCGGCAACCCCACGGTCAAGTTGACACAGGTGCCGAAGGCGACAAGCTTTAGAGGAATGAGCCCCTGGTCGTGGTACAGAGCCACCACGCCGTCGTAGTCGCCTCTCGCCGCCTTGCCGAACAGCGTGTCGGCCGGCAAGGGATCGCTGGCACGAATGCCCTTGGCCTGCATCGCACGGGTCGCCGGGAGAATGACCCGCGCCTCTTCGTCCCCGAATAGTCCATGTTCTCCGGCATGAGGGTTCAACGCGGCAACACCAACCCTCGGGTTTTTGATTCCGAACAAATCTTGTAATGCCAGATGAGCCAACCTGATCGCTTGTTCGATCTTGGCCTGAGTGAGGAGTGTCGGTAAATCTTTGATCGCGACGTGTGTCGTCACAAACATAATTCGCAGTGGGCCACCGACGATCATCATGCCAGATTCCGGTGTCGCAGTCAGGTCTGCGAGCAATTCCGTATGGCCGGGAAAATGACAGCCCGCCAGGTTAATCGCTTCTTTGTTGATCGGCGCGGTCACGATGCCGTCGATACAACCCAGCTGCGCAAGCTCCACGGCCTTCTTGATAAACAGGACGGACGCCGCTCCGGTTTCAGGCGCCGCGACTCCACGCGGAAACCGCCCAAGGGGACGATCAAGCGGATCCAGCACAGCAAGCTGATGGGGCCGCAGAGGCGCCGTTTCGTGACCTTCCACGCGGATCACGTCCATCTTGAGTGTGAGACTCTTCACCGTCTGCTGCATGACCGGGAATGAACCGATGACAATCGGACGACACAGTCGCCGCAACGATTGGCCTGCCAAAGCCTTTGCAATCACCTCCGGGCCAATTCCGGCAGGATCTCCCATCGTGATTCCTAAAAGCGGTTTGTCTTTCGATCTCGTCATGTTTTTCCTAACATTCATACCCTTCACCAATCACTCGTTACATAGGATGCTCAAAAAGGCCAGCCTTCTCACCTACCCAACCCCAGCGCGCCAAGACGCGCTGTTCCGCGGGCAAGGCCGCAGCGAACTGTCACTTTAAAGGGGTGGGTGGGATGATCCCAACTGCGCGCGTCCAACGAGGGCCTTCTGAGGCCGTCCGTTGCGCGAGCAAGGGGATCGTCCCAGCTACCCCTTCCCCCTTTTTCAGCATCCTACTTAGACCCAGTACAGGTACACCACATACCCTATATAAAGGATGGCGCTCCCGCTCAGCAACCAGGGCCGCCAGAGAGCACCCCACGCCGCCTGTGCCAACAAGAACGTGGCAGCGATCACCGCGAGCACCATCGTAATCAATGCCGTTGGCGCGAGGGTCCAGTCCGTCCCCAACAGCCCGATCGAGACCGGAATGGTGCTTTGGAAGACGATCGCACCGGTGACATTCCCTACTGCTAAGCGATCTTTCTTCCGATAAAGCCAGAGAAAACTGTTGGACATCTCGGGCAACTCGGTCGCCAAGGGCGCGACAAGGAGGGCCAGGATCAATGGAGAAATCGACAAGGCATTCGCTATTGTTTCCGCTGCGAGCACAAAGAGATGCGCACCGAGGGCGAGCCCAGCCAGGCCGATGATCGCTTGAAGACCGATGACTCCAAACGACGGAATGGCCGACTTCCTAGCAAAGAGCAGCGGCTCAAGGCCCCCTTCGCCCCCCTCCTCATCAGTCTCACTGAACTTCAGCTTGACGTAATAGAGATAGAGACCCATCAACCCGGCGGCGGCACTGGCGTGCACCAGTCGAGACGGAATAAACACACAGGCCAGCGCGACACTGTAGGCCGCCACAAAGAAGGAAAGATCGCCCCGCACATCACGATAGTTCAATCGAAACGCGGCGGTTCGCTTCCCCAATCCTGCATACACCATCAGCAAGAAGGCTAAGATGGGGATCACGAGGGTCGTCAGCATGAAGGGCGCGCCGAGGATCGCGCCCAACCCCACTTCTGCTTCGGCACGGCTGTCCCCGAAAAAAATGGCGATGACGGGGATCGACGTTTCAGGAAGTGTGGTGCCGATGGCCGCCAACACACCGCCGACCGCGCCTTCGGACAGATTAAATCGTTTGCCCACCCACTCGATGGCGTTTGTGAAGAGTGTGCAGGCGCCGAGCGTTACCCCAACGGATACAAGAAACAGGAGGGTATAGAGTAGGACCGTCATCCCCGGCCCGTCGGCCGAACGACCCGCTGCGTGGCATAGGCATGGGCCGCGTCTTCGAGCACCTCCCTTACAGGACGGCCCGTTCGTTCGGCAATCCGCTTGCAATCGAGATATTCCGGAGCTGCCTTGGCCGTTGCCTTATTCACATCGGCTATCTTGATCCGAACGACTCCTCCGCGCACCTTCACCGAGACAAATCGCCGAGGGAGGATCTGTCGCACCACTTCACGAACCCTGACTCCCAATGCCGTCGTTTCATGAAACAGGACATCAAGAATCTGATCCTGCTGTGCCGGGGCTGCAAGACAGGTCAGCACGATGCCGGGGCGCCCACGTTTCATGATGACCGGCGCCAGCGTCACATCAAGCGCCCCACATGCGAATAGCTGCTCCATCACATATTCGTACGTTTGCGGATTCACATCGTCGAGGTTCGTTTCAAGCTCCAGCACGGTATCCCGCTCACGCACTCCCCGGGCCGACGGGTTGGAGAGAAACACCCGCAGAGCATTCGGCCAGCCGTCGGGATCGGCATCGCCTGCTCCATAGCCGATAGCGGTCGGTGTCATCACCGGCATGGGGCCGAACTCAGACGTCAGCGTGCGCAATAGAGCCATGCCGGTCGGCGTGGTGAGCTCGCGAGGAGGACCGGCGCTGTAGATCGGAATCCCTTTTGCCAAAATCGCCACTGCCGGGCCGGGCGCCGGTAATATCCCGTGAGCGGATTGCAGTGTCCCCGTTCCAACATTGACAGGGGACGACGTCACACGCGTCACACGCAACAGATCGCAGCAGATCAGCCCGCCGACGATATCGACAAATGAATCCAATACTCCCACTTCATGAAAATGGACATGATCCTTGGCGACACGGTGGGCATGCCCTTCCGCTTCAGCCAACCGATCGAACACCGATCGGCTCTGCTGCTTGATCTTGTCGGAAAGCCGACTCGCAGAGAGGATGGCGTGAATCCGATGAAGAGAGAGCGGCTTACTCCATCCTGACATGATCACCACGTCCACTTTCGTAGCATGGATCGCTGCGCGATGTACCCGCCGCTTCCGCAGCGTGAACCCTGAAAGCCGGAGTCGCTTCAACCCGCCCACCAAGTCAGAAAACGGAACTCCCACATCGACAAGCGCACCGAGGGTCATGTCGCCGCTAATACCCGAATAACAATCGAAATGGAGATGCGCGCCCATATGCGTCCTTTCCCCTACTCAGTTTTGACCGCGCTCATCTTACCCAAGCGGCCTGCGAACGGCAATCGGCTCAGAAGGTCGGAAGGCTCATGATCGTTCGTCGCGATCGCACAGAGCGCGAGTGTTTCTCGTGAAACAAATTCTATTGAATCATTGACGATTGATCAATTTCATCAGTGAATCAGGCACGTTCATGTATCGTTAGGTCGAATACATTGACAGCCCATCAACGCTATGTTATCCCGAATGGACGCACCTACGTTTTGATCTTTCGCACCAACAATCTCGTGACGCGCGAATCTCCTATGACAAGCTGCCGGCCCTTGGTCGCACTCCCTTCAAGGTTGTTCGGATCCTCAATTGGTCGGAAGGCCTGGATGCTGCTCTGCATCGCGCTGGTACTCTGGGCCCCGGCTGACGCTTCGGCAAAATCGAAGCCTCAACGGGCTCCACGCCCCGCTCCGGAACTGAAGATTCTCAACCTGGATGTTTCACCCGACCCTTATCTGATTGCATCCGGCTCATTAC
>Ga0163152_10007706_pt1 | contig 11686 bp, 9 predicted proteins | sample OliLakLV19MP8IB2_FD_148635 | JGI IMG/M metagenome (GOLD analysis project Ga0163152, IMG submission 148635) | Freshwater microbial mat bacterial communities from Lake Vanda, McMurdo Dry Valleys, Antarctica - Oligotrophic Lake LV.19.MP8.IB-2 | ecosystem: Environmental > Aquatic > Freshwater > Lake... | reverse complement strand
ATATACCGCACTGCACACCGGCCAATCGGTTCCTTCCAGGACACGTTGGATGCCGACCATCACATCGAAACTCGATGTTGCGTGAGTGCGGTTCCTTTCGGCTTCCAGGCCAGTCAGGAAGCGTTGCTTGTCGGCCGTGCCGGTTCCGGAGGCATCGAGAACGCGGGCACCACATGCCGCGAGGGTTTCGCACAGCCGGCTGACGAGTTCGCCACTCTTGCCCCCCTGCATCGGCGGCACGCGGACGATGGCCTTCGGTTTGCCGTCGTCCTGCCAACGCTTGCCAATCGCGGCGATCAGCCCCTCGAGATAAGAACTCGGCGGGGCCTCCTCGCCGGTGAACTGGGCGGCCGTGATTGTGTCGCCGGGTTGTCCGAGTGCGACGATTTCGCTTTCGAGTTGTCGCGGGGCAAACCCTTCGGCCATGTGTTCCGCGAGCGAACGACGGAACGACTTCATTCCTTCGAGTTTGACGGGCCGCCCGTCACCACGATACGGCGTTGCCGTGAAGAAGTACAATCGGCCGCCGCGTTCCCGCCACAGAGCGACGAGGTCCGAGAGTCCATCCGCCGAGGCATGGTGAGCCTCGTCGATGAACAGTGCCTTGCCGGAAAGATCGCTGGGCAGATCGGCAGGCGTGAGCCGATTCAGTGCGGCATGGGTACACGCAAACGCGTGGTCGAGCGGACCCGATTGCTTGAGATACTGGATAACGCGCTTGACGGAGCCGAGCTTGCTCTCGCGTGCCCCCTTGATCAGGGCCTTCGGTGCCTGAATCGAAGGGACGGCCACGCCCTGACAATCCGGGAACGAGATCAACTGATACTCGCGTTTGACGAATCCCTGCTCGATCTGTTCCTGTGGTGCGGAGATAACCGCGTGAGAGAACTGCTTCCCCAGGTGCATCGCGACGAGGGTCACGATCTGCACGGTCTTGCCCGAGCCCGTCGGCTGTTCGACCAGAACATCTTCGGTTGCTCGGCAGACATCGGTAACCAAGCGAACCTGGTACGGACGCAACCGTTTTGTTGATGAGAATGTCATCGCAGGTGTGCCATCAAGAAGGCCATTGTCAGAGTGGACTATTGTACAAGTCCGGAGAGAAAGAGAATGACGTGCAAGTACGTAAAAAAACCTCGACCAAGCTTTCGCTTGGTCGAGGCCATATCTTGGCAAACTGCGTGTTACGAGTATTCGAGAATGAGTCACATGTAGGTCATTGGTCCCTGGGGCGACTCGTGAGAATCGCACTGACCAATGCCTTGGATACAAATCCTTAGAAAGGAGGTGATCCAACCGCAGGTTCCCCTACGGTTACCTTGTTACGACTTAGTCCCAATCAAGAAGTCCGTCTTCGGCGCTGTGAAGCGACTTCGGACGTCCCTCTCTTTCGTGGCTTGACGGGCGGTGTGTACAAGGCTCAGGAACACATTCACCGCGGTGTTGCTGACCCGCGATTACTAGCGATTCCAACTTCACGTGGGCGAGTTGCAGCCCACGATCTGAACTGGGGAGTGTTTTTTGGGATTTGCTCCGGCTCGCGCCTTGGCTTCCCTTTGTTCACTCCATTGTAGCACGTGTGCAGCCCTAGGCGTAAAGGCCATGAGGACTTGACGTCATCCCCGCCTTCCTCCGGTTTGACACCGGCAGTCCCTTTAGAGTCCTCGGCATGACCCGTAGTAACTAAAGGTAAGGGTTTCGCTCGTTAAGGGACTTAACCCGACATCTCACGACACGAGCTGACGACAGCCATGCAGCACCTGTATTGGGTCCTCCTATTGCTAGGAATCACTATCCGTTTCCGGTAGTTACCGCCCAACGCTATCGCACATGTCAAGCCTAGGATAAGGTTCTTCGCGTAGCCTCGAATTAAGCCACATGCTCCACCGCTTGTGTGAGCCCCCGTCAATTCCTTTGAGTTTCAGCCTTGCGACCATACTCCCCAGGCGGGGTACTTATCACTTTTGCTTCGCCAGTAAAGTCATGTGAACCCTACTAGCTAGTACCCATCGTTTAGGGCCAGGACTACCGGGGTATCTAATCCCGTTCGCTCCCCTGGCTTTCGCGCCTCAGCGTCAGATGTGGTCCAGTATGCCGCCTTCGCCACCGGAGTTCCTATCGATATCAACGCATTTCACCGCTCCACCGATAGTTCCGCATACCCCTACCACCCTCGAGACACCCAGTATCCATGGCAGTTCTCCGGTTGAGCCGGAGGATTTCACCACAGACTTGAGCACCCGCCTACGCGCCCTTTAAGCCCAGTGATTCCGAACAACGTTCGCTCGGTTCGTCTTACCGCGGCTGCTGGCACGAACTTAGCCCGAGCTTACTGAAGTTTGATCAAGTTTCCCTTTCTCACTTCTTTTGAGCTTTACAACCCGAAGGCCTTCATCGCTCACGCGGCATCGCTCGTTCAGGGTTTCCCCCATTGACGAAGATCCTCGACTGCAGCCACCCGTAGGTGTCTGGCCAGTGTCTCAGTGCCAGTGGCGCGGGTCGTGCTCTCACACCCGCTAGCCGTCTAAGCCTTGGTGGGCCGTTACCCCACCAACTAGCTGATAGCTCATGGACCCCTCCCGAGGCGAAATTCATTTCCCGACATTGTGATGCCACATCGTCGACTCTCTGGGTATTACCCGGCCGTTAGACCGGCTATGCCCATCCCCAGGGTAGGTTATCCATGTATTACTGCCCCTTTCGCCATTTCCCCTGTATTGCTACAGGATTCATTCGACTTGCATGCCTAATCCATGCCGCCAACGTTCGTTCTGAGCCAGGATCAAACCCTTCACAGTGTGTTTTATTGAAACGACTTGCGTCGATTCGTAGACAAATGAAAATAGTTTGAAAATCGCCAGCTTCTTTATCAACTCATTAAAATTGAAGAATGATAAACAAGTTTACCATTCTTCGGATGAGTTAATGCCAAAACTGGCATAACTCATCCCCGAAAGGCTCGTAACACGCAATTTGTCAAAGATCCCGATAACGAAGCCAACCACCCCATCGAAGCAAAAAGCCTCGCAGTGGTGGCCGACCTGTTTGAAAGTCATCGCTCTTTCAAGCGACACACAACATGATAGCCGGGTGGCCTGGGGTGTCAAGTTTCGAGTTGGGAAAAATGGGAAATAGTTCCCATGCCCCGCCGTTCTACCACGGTTTGAGGCCGATTTGAGGACCGATGCTCGCGGCAATCCCGTTGCTTCGCTAGGCGGAAGTCCTTGCTTGATCCTGGTAAACACCCGCACTTCCGTGTACAACACGATCATTGTCGGATTGTCGGGGTGAGTCAAGCGCGAAATACATTCAACCTCGGATTTTCTTCCCATGCCCCTTCCAAAAGTCCTCATCCTGCGTGCTCCTGGGACAAATTGCGACGAGGAGGCCCAATACGCTTTCGAACTCGCCGGCACCTGGGCCGACCGCATTCACATCAACCGTTTGCGGGAAAACCCGGCCGCTTTGCATCAGTATCAAATCCTCATGGTGCCTGGTGGCTTCAGTTACGGGGACGACGTTGCTGCCGGCAAGATTCTCGCGACTCAGCTAACCGCTTTCCTTGGCGACGAACTGCGGAAATTCCGCGATGCCGAGAAGCTAATTCTCGGCGTCTGCAATGGCTTTCAAGCGATCCTGAAGGCGGGCTTACTCGTTCCGCCAGATGAAGAAGGGCCGCTCGCCACGCTTGCTCATAACACGCATGGCTATCAAGATCGGTGGCTGCATGTGGAAGTCGCGTCGCATAAGAGCCCCTTCCTAAAGGGGATTCGCTCGATGCAAATCCCGATGGCTCACGGCGAAGGGAACTTCGTCTGCCGAAAAGAGTGGATTCTTAAAGGACTCGAACAAGCGGGCCAGGTGGCCCTTCGATATGTGAATTCGGAGGGCGGGCCCGCCAACGGCTATCCTGAAAATCCGAACGGCTCGCAAGGGGACATCGCCGGCGTGACCGATATGACGGGCCGCGTTCTCGGCTTGATGCCGCACCCCGAACGCCACATTTTGCCTACTCAGCATCCACGCTGGACCCGAGAAGGCCTGAAACGCGAAGGCGATGGCCTGCAATTGTTCCGGAATGCGATTGAGTACTTCGCCTGAAATTAGAAACGCAATTCCACGCCTGCCGACATCGTGAACAGATAGAGCGTCTCAAGCTTGGGCGGAAGGATCAGGGCGGGCACTGGCACACCCGATCCGCCCGGCAACAGGCTCCCAAGTGGCAACCCTGTTTCGATTTGGCTTGTCGCTCGTGCAACGCTCGGCAACATCAACAAGGACGCGCCGAGCATGATTCGCAGATTGTCTCCAAACTGCTTGCCGCCCCGGACATCGAGTTCTGGCATCACGGTCCATGTTCGCGACTTCTGCGACGGCAAACCCAATATGCCGGAATTGAAGTTCACGTCACCAACCACAGGCAGTGTGGCGTTGATCGTTGCCGATCGTGTGACTTCATTTTCGAGATGAGCGAGAGTCGCACGCGGCCGAATGCCGGCAAACCACGAGCCATGATAGAACTCGGCGTCGAAGCCAATCAATGCTCCCAGATAAGTTGCGCGCGCATCGACGCCGGTACGTGCTCGAACCGTGGTGCCTGCCAATACTGGGACGCCTGTCACATTTGCCAGGATCGAGAGAGCTTGCGATTCTTCAAAGTTGAGACAGCGGGCACCAAACAATCCATCGATCCGGCAGCGATCTGAATGATACAGCCCCGCGCGACCAACCACTTCATAGTTGCTGATGTTTTGATCGCCCAGTTCGAGTTGAACAACAGCGTTAATCAGCCCCGCAGCGGAAATGGGGACCGCGAAAGTGCCGCCCCCACCGGCTCCCGTCAGACCGGGTAAGCCAGCGGCACCGAACGCAGCAGGAGAAAGCGGTGTTCCAAGATTCTTCCGGTAGAGCCACATCGCAGAAGCTTCGATGCCGAAGCGGTTGTCCGAGTCGAGCCAGGCACCGGCCGTCAAGCGATAGCCTCGCTTGCCTTCGATGCCGGCCCGTATCAGATCCTCATCCGTCGTGCCCGTCGTGGTCAGCAGGGTATTGACCAACGGGTTGCTGTAGCGTTCCTGAAAGGCTTCGATGCCTTGCCGTGTCGTGGTAATCCACAACAGATACTCGCCACGCAGCCAAACGCTTTCCGACGTGTCGGGCATGATCGGGCCTGATCCATCGACCTGGGCCGTGCCCGAAGTGGCAGGCAAATACTGAGCAAATGCCTGTGAGGCAAGCAACAGCAGAAGAAGAAGCGAGATGGACCGCATGGCAAATTTCCGGCGACGAGGAAGTCCAGCTTAGCTGGATTATCGTCCAAATGGTTGCCTACAAATCAGGCAGAATGATTTGTCAATTCAGCGAGGATGGCGAGGCCAGATAAAGCGGGATGGGTTTTCGCTCGCGAACGCCGTGGGAACTATTGACTGTCGGCTATCACCGGCGACTTTTTGGTTTCGACCGGCAGCGCCGTAATCGTAACGGCCTCGACGGCCAACTTCCGAATGTTGAACCCATGCTTCGCGAACGCTTCCCGCAGATGAGTTAGCGTGCTCGGCCCATAAGCACGCACCGGCTGTTGGATGAGATGGTGGAACATCTGCCCGGCAAAGGCGGCATGAACTTCCTCACTCTTGGCCAGAAACTCGGCCAGTTCTTGAGCGCCGGCGAACTTGACCGTGTCGCCTTGGCGTGTTTCGTACGTCCCCGTTGCATCGATCGATTTGCCGTTGTCCTTGTCCCGATAGCGACCGACGGCATCGTAACGCTCCAGCGCGAATCCGAGCGGATTGATAACGTTGTGGCACGTTTGACACGCGGCAGGCTTGGTTTGCAAAAGCACCCGCTCGCGAGTTGTCAGATTCGGATGCAGAGCCTCGGCCAACGGCGTGAACGCATCGGGTGGCGGCTTCAAACCGATGCCGAGAACGCCACGGGCCAAGAAAACGCCGCGATGGATGGGCGATGTCGAGCCGGTATATGCGAACGCGGTCAGCAGATACGGATGCGTGAGGACCCCCGCTCGCTCGCCTCCTTCGAGTTTCACTTTCTTGAAATCCGAGTCGGCTGGCAGCGTGTGCCCGTAGAACTTTGCTAGCTTGCCATTCAAGAAAAGTTGCTCATCCAGCAACAGCCGGCGAAAATCCGAACCCTGGCTCCAGATCACATCGTCGAGAAACAGGTCGAGGGAGGTCTGCAAATCGCCGACGACCGCGAGGTCAAAATCTGGAAATCGTTTTGGATCCTTGGACACATCGCGGGCATGATCCACTTTGAGCCAGGCATGCAGAAACTCGCGGAGCTTGACCTTCGCGCGTGGGTCGTTCAACATCCGCTCGGCCTGCTTGGCGACCTCCTCGCGGGTTGCGAGTTTCCCGGCCGCGGCCGCTCGCAAAAGTTCCTCGTCCGGCAGCGAATCCCAGAGTGCGAAAGAGAGCCGGCTTGCAACTGCGTAACCACTGTTCCCGGACCCGCGATACAGAAATCGGGGCGACTTCAGACACAGCAGAACAACACGTTTTACCGCGAGATCGAGGTCTTTGGTCAACTCGAACTGGCGATCGACATACATCTGCTTTTCTTCGGCCGACAGCGGTCGGCGAAAGGCAAGTTCCACGAATCGACGAGAGAATTCCTTGAGCTTGGCCGCGCGATCCATGTTGCCGTCTTTCGTGCCTGCGAACTCGTTCACATTGCTGGCTACAAAATTGGCTGCGTCGATGGCCGCATCGGTCGTTGCTTGCTCCCAGGCTTTGGAAATGGTCGTCCCCCGTTCCCAGCCCAAGCTGCGATCGTCCGGAGGAAACGCTGTCCCCGGCACGTATGACTCGGGCACCTTCGCGGTCGACAAGTTTCGCGCTGGAATCACTTCCGGCACGCGATGGGGCAGTTTCCACAACAGTGCCACGCTGGCCTTCTTGGCTGCCAGTTCCTTGGCCTTCTTCGGCTCGTTGACGCCTTGCTGACTCTTTGTGAACTCCAACCGAATCGGATACGAACGACCCGCGATCAGATACAGCGAGCCACGAAACTCGTTCTCCGTCCCCGATTTGACCCACGCATCAATCAGTGCGATTTTGTTTTGATTCACCCATAGACGCAAGGCATGCTCGGTTCGCACGATAAATTCGTACTCTCCCGTTTCGGGAGCAAGGACCGAGCCTTCCCACTTGATCGAGTATTCGTGCGGCTCGAATTTTCCTTCCATCGGTGTGCCGCTGCCAAAATCGAATTTCACTTCCGAATCGGTGCGGTCAATGATGCGTTTATTCTGCTGGAATCCCCGAGCAGCAAAATATTCACCACGCAGGCCGGGCTTCGGATCGGACTTAGGCGGAAAGCGGAACGAGCCAACCAAATCGGCCACCGCATTGCGATATTGCTTAACCGTCAGACGAGCGAGTTCGACGCGAGGCGGCTTGTTTCTATCGCGAGCGGTCACAGAGTAGAACGCATCGTGAATGTAAGCCGCGACCTTCTCGGCCTCAGGGCCCACGCAGGTGCCGGGATTGTCCTCCGGCATCGTCTTGGCGATGAGTTGGGCCAATTGCGGAACCGTCTTGTCCCCGATTAGCGGACGCTTGTTCTTGGGCGTGCCTTGCCCCTCGTCGCCATGACACGAGGCGCATTTTTTCAGATAAATCTGTGCTCCGGCCGGATCGGCCGCGAACGTCGGCCCTGCGACAATTGCAGCAATCAGGAAGCAGCGAGAAAGCATGATAATCCGGGCAGGTCGGCCAAGGAGGGTTCGTCTGATCTATTCTAGCTCGCACCACTCTACTTCCGCGGCATATGTCTCAAAGCAGCCGAGTTGATGCAATACCGGAGGCCGGTCGGTGCTGGGCCATCGTCAAAGACATGTCCAAGGTGAGCATCGCAACGGCTGCAAATGACTTCCGTCGCGGTTCCAACCAGGCGTCGGTCGACTCGGGTTGTGATCATCTCGATATCAATTGGCTGAAAGAAGCTGGGCCAGCCGGTGCCGGAGTTGAACTTCGTATTGCTTTCAAACAGCGGTTGGCCACAGCAAACACACTCGTACACGCCATTATCGTGCGTATTCCAGTGCTGGCCAGTGAAACACGTTTCGGTTCCTTTTTGCCGGGTGACTTTGAATTGCTCGGCTGTCAGCAGTTCCTTCCACTCACTCTCGGACTTCACAACCTTCTCGCCAATCGACTTGCCTTCGCGGAGGATTCTGGGCTCGTCGGTGGAGCGAGCGAAATGCCACGACACAAGGACGATGGCCGCGACGACGATCACGAGTAGGTAGATTTTCTTCACAAATAGATTATAGACCGAAGTGGAAGTGCGGAGAACTCCCCCGACTTTTGTCGGGGGAGTTCTGGCGGGTCACTTCACGCAGCACGCGCTGCCGCTGCCGCAACAAGTCTTCACGGTCGTGCAACATGCTGGAGCGCTGCCACAGCAGGTCCCGCAGTCGTCACCACAGCAAGAGGCACAATCCAGCGCGCACGCCGGGCAAGCGGCACATGCCGACTGGGTAGCGACCTTCGCTCCACAGCAGGCCGAACAATCGATGGCACAGGCTGGACAGTTGTCGCAGCCGTTTGCACAGCCTTCGCAAGCCACCGCACAGCAAGCCGGGAAACTAGCATCCGGTTTGGCTTGAAGCGAGGAATTCGCGGCCAAGCCGGCCATCAGGCCGAACAAGGCAAGAAACAGAAACGCAAGCGATTTCGAAGCAGACATGGAAAATTCTCCGTTGTTTGGAATGAGAGATCACGCCCGACGCGACACGCGACGAACGCAGAAAACTACCGGCGCACGAACGCACCAGTTAACAACGAAGACGATGACAGAGATCAATTAGAAATGCCTGGGTACCCACCCCGACTGGGTGTTCTCGCTTGTGGGAAGCGTCTGCAAAAGCTGAGAGCGGATCGGGAGTCGCATAGATGACGCCTAAGACAACAATGTCCGGAAGCATCGGAGCGGGTAAGGCTTCGGCCACATAAGTGAGCAGTACTTTTCCATCGCAGCATGGACAGCTTGGGTGGGTTGGCTCAGCGGGTGCGGAAAATGGCTTGGATTCGGGCGATGCATCTTGCGGACAAAATGGGCAAACAGGCGGAGGAGGCGATTCTTGCTGAACGAGGAGATCAGGAGCCGGTGGAGAATTAGGAGTCAAAAATCGAGCGGCTGCGCAACAACACAACGTCGGCCCCAGAAGGGTCGAGACCATCAGAACCACGAATAGCGCCGGTCGTCGCATTCATCCTCCACACTTGCCTATCGGCATTATACCACTCGAATCAAGCTAGATTACAGAGCAAATCGGGCAAGCGTGCCCCGGCAACCAAGTCTTGCGGTGATTTGCCCCTTTGAAACAGGCGAGCCGACGATCCGAGTAACTGCATGTCCGCGTCCTCAACCCGCAAGATGCCCCCTTCCCACAACCCCAGCACCGGCGTTTCATTCTCCTCGTGAAACTCGCGAATGCGGTCGTCGCGAGTCTCGCCGAAATGCTGAACGTACTCGTCGCCCTGTTTGACGAAATTGGTCCCCGTGTAATAGTGAGCGTTAATCTGAAACGACACCAAACCCAACGCATCGAGGCTCGGCGGTTGAACGATCGGCATGTCGTTCGTCGTGCGGATCGTGGGACAGGCCACGTTCGTGCCGGCACTGATGCCGAGATAGGGCATGCCAGCTCGAACTCGGTCGCGAATCGGATCGAGTAGTTTCAGGCGATAAAGGGAATCGAGAAGACGGAACGTGTTCCCGCCACCGACGAAGATCGCCTCGGCCTTCCGTACCGCTTCGACGGGGTCGGGCACCGAGTGTATTCCAACCAACTCGAACCTTGCATTTAGGCCGCGTTCGATCATGGTGCGAACATAGCCATCGTGATCCGCAAGCGCATACGGCACAAACAGCACGCGAAGTGCGGATCCGACAAAATCCCGCATCTGCTCGACCCAGAGCGCGATTCGCTCTGGCGTGCGAAAGCCACCGCTGCCAAGTAACAGTTTCACGGCCGCCCCATGCCGCTGCGGTTTTTCCATCACGCTTAACATGGATTCCGTCACCGGGGAGAAGGATTGATTTTAACCGAAGCAGGCGGCACTCTTTCAGCGTTTCTGCAATCGAGCGACAAAGGCGGCATGTTCGGGAGTTGCCAAGCCTTGTTGAACAACCGCAAAAACTTGGGGTAGGTTGCCATCGAGCAAGGCTTGTGTATCGAGCCACAGTCCAGGCAAGATTTCGCTCCTCAAAATGCCTTTCTCATCCGGTAGAAGTTGTTCAAATTTTGACCCGCGTAGGACGAACCAATCGATGGCCTGATCGAGGACGCGCCAGACGAAGTACTCACGGACTTGATTCCGTCGATAGACCGAATGCTTCGTGTGCAGATCATAGCTCGCGCTAGACGCGGCAACCTCCGCGACGAGTTCTGGGGCCGATTCCACGTAGCCCTCTACGTCAATCCCAGCCTGTCCGCCAGAAACCGGATCGATGAACAGATAAGCATCCGGTTGAGGTTCGTTGTCGAGATCGAGACGCAGCGTCCCGTTGTCGCCCCCGATGACACCCGGCGAAAAAACACAGTAGTGACCCAGCCAAGTTATCAATTGAAAATGTGGGCCCGCGTGCTGAGTTTGTCGGACAGGTGAGGACATATGAACCACTCCTTCGATTAACTCGGCTTTTTTGAGTTCCGGCATAGCGTCGTATCTTCGCTCGAACTCCTCACGCGACAGATGATCTCCATTCTGAAGTTCAGGAACTGCACGAAAAGGCCTTGCCGCTGAAGTTGTCATCGCCATGCTCTCTCTCCTTGCACTCCGTTCACTAGCACAATATTATCTTAGCCGATCCTCGAACGACTTTGAAGCCGACAGCAATCGCTTCACATCCCCTGGATTTCACTCGGGCACTGCTCTCGACTTGCTTCGACAGGCATTCAAGTAGCTCGCACTATTCGGCCGACCGTCGTTTTGGCGGCAAGCGATAATCCAGCGGCGGCGGCTGATCCTTTTCAAGCATCGGCTTGTAAACTCGGCCATCGAGCCTTCGCTTGAACTCGCCCTTCGCCTCGGCCACGAGTTTCGGATCCTGGAAGAGGTCCCAGGCCGTGGCCGCGAGAACCTTGGCCGCGAGTTGCATCCCTTTCTTGCCGATGGTCGTACCGCCACACGCAACCGCCTGCCACGAATGCCCCGGCGTTCCCGGGACCCAGCACGCCGTCGAGAATCCAGTCGTCGGCACTTGCCACGAGACATCGCCCACGTCCGTCGAGCCCATCGTGGTTTTGCCGCTGCTATTGAAGACGTGGCCCAAATCGTCGAGAGGCGGGGCCTTATCCGGAAAGGTCTCGCGGATGCGGAGTGCGAATTTCGTTTCCTCCGCGTCGTACTTGAGATCGTTCAGCTTGGCCAAATTCGCACGAGTGACTTTCGTCAGCGATTCGTTCGGCAACAACTCCATCGTGCCGCCGAGATTGTTGACCTCGAGCGTTGTCTCCGTCGCGAGAGCACCGGCCTGAGCACACTTCAGCAAACGCGGATAGAGTTGGGCGACCATCTCGGCCTTTGGATGGCGAACGTAGAAGAAGCCCTCGGCAAATTCCGGGACAACGTTGGCCGCCCCGCCGCCGGACGTGATCGTGTGATGCAGTCGAGTCCCCTCGGGAGTATGCTCGCGAAGCAGCTCAACGGCGTGC
>Ga0163152_10007705_pt1 | contig 11686 bp, 16 predicted proteins | sample OliLakLV19MP8IB2_FD_148635 | JGI IMG/M metagenome (GOLD analysis project Ga0163152, IMG submission 148635) | Freshwater microbial mat bacterial communities from Lake Vanda, McMurdo Dry Valleys, Antarctica - Oligotrophic Lake LV.19.MP8.IB-2 | ecosystem: Environmental > Aquatic > Freshwater >... | reverse complement strand
CTCATTGGCCACAGTCCATGGAGGCTGCTTGCCGTCGTTGCGTCTTGCCGCCGTGCCCAGACGAGAACACACGTCTCGTCGCTATTCGCCAGCCGTTACTCGGACAGACTCCTAGGAAGCGATAATGACATCTACGTTCCAAATCCCTCTGTTTTTGATGGAAAGTGAAGGAACACCTTTAAGTGACGCCGAGACGCGATCCGACCTCTTCCTGAAAAACTCGGTCACATCCTATGCACTACTCGCTCGCCCCTTTTGACTTTCTCCAGGATGAGCGTTTCTTCAGGAAGCCGATCTCCGGGAATCACCATGGTGATCGGTTGTCCCACGGTTTCGGCCTTCATGTAACCAAAGATTCGTTCAGCCGCTGAGTTCGGTCGGGGCACTTATTGGATAGGTTCCGCAGTGCATAGGGAGCGAAAGGGGCCGCCTTGTACTGCCCCATGGCATCACGAAGTAAGTCTCCAGCCTTAGGAGATTGAGATCACCGTGGGAAATCCTAGAGGGCTGGCACGGTCAATGGTGCCTTCTCTTCAGCACGTTTTTGACCAGTACGTAGGCATGCGCTCACAGGGAATATCTTGCTTCAAGGATTGGATGAGAGCTGATGTCAATGCACCTGTCGCATGTGGCTAGGGTGTTCCCCGGTATGTGTTGCGCCTGTGGTGGCGTACCGTGGAGACATGCATTAGTCCACGCTTTGCGAACCTGTGAACCAACCGCGGAAACGTGGTGAAACTCCAGTGCGGCAAAGCAAAGGCTCGGGTCGAAAAGGCTCTGAGCTGTTCAATTCCATTACTTTTTAACTTGGAGGTTGTTATGTCATTCACGCGTTGGTTTGTATCTGCCACATTCACCGGCGGGCTGATCGCACTGTCTCTACAGGTCGGCGGAGTCGTTCAGGCGTCGCCCTCTTCTACATTTCTGATAGCCGATTCGTCCACGAGCAGCAGTCAAAATGGACAACAGAAAGTTCCAAGCGGAGTGCGAGACGCGGAATCGAGTAGTAAGATGCAACGCGATAAAGATGGTTCCGGCAATACGGATTCAGAGTCGAACAAAATCGGAGGGCAATTCAGTACGTCATCTCAACCATCTGATAGTAGCACGCCTGAAGCTTCTGGATCGAGAGTGATGGAGAGCACCGGCATAACGGGGGCAAGTTCAGACAAGCCCGGTGCCACAGGCCCCACAGGCGGCGGCTCTTCCTCTGGAATGAAGGGCGGAAGTGGCGCCGGAGGTGACGGCAAATAGGGCATCATAATCGAAGCACGCAAATGTAAGACCGCAGCGGAGTGGCAGCGTCAATGGAGGTGGCAGGCCCCCAGGTGTCACGCGCAGAGAACAACTCATGGCTGCTTGGGTTCACCACTCGCGCCCGTTACTCTGTCACTCCCGCCGCGTGTTCCTCATCGGCTCGCCGTTCTTCTCGACGACATAGAAATGCGAAGGACGAACAAAATTTCGCCATCTGTTCCTTACGCCCTGCATTTTCGCAAGCTTCTGTGTTTTGCGCAATGGATCTATCAGCCTGTGGCAGAGCATAATCGCACTATATGTTAATGAAGAGAAGGCTACAACAGATGGGAGAGTACGTTGATGAAGACAAACCTATTCTTGAACGTGTTGCTCCTTAGCACAACAATAGTTTCGGCAGGTCATGCTGAGGAAATTGGTAGCGTGGATACGGAATTCAAATTTTTTGGGCCTGATCACAAAATTGTGATTGAAGCGTTTGACGACCCAAAGATTGAGGGCATTACCTGTCACCTGAGTCGATCAAAAAAAGGGGGGCTCAAGGGTATGGCCGGGTTGGCAGAGCAAACCTCAGATGCCTCTATCGCCTGTCGTCAAGTCGGTCCTATTCGCATTGTGGGCGAGCTTAAGGAAGGGGAAAAGGTATTCAAGGAGAGTCGATCCCTGATTTTTAAGACCCTACAAGTTGTCAGATTTTTCGACAAGAAGCGCCAGACATACGTGTATCTCGTCTATAGCGATAGAGTGATCGAGGGTTCGCCACACAATGCAATTTCGACCGTGCCGGTTCAATCTTGGCCTAGTCCATAAAGGCCAAGAGAGCAGGCGGTGGCACCAGTCAATCCATGCGGCGCCGCGACCAGACAGTTTTTTCGGCCAGCAGTAGGCGCTGATCTTAAGGGAAGAAGAGGGAAGGTATACACCGCCATGATCCCGAATGCGCAGGCGTCGACGCTGAGCCCGATTATCCGAGAGTAGGTCATGCCGGATAGCCTCGTCTATACAGACAGTTTCCAAATGTATGATGTGCTGGAGGTGTCGGAGTTTCATCACCGACGGGCCAACCACAGCAAAGTCTTCGTCACTAAACGCGGCCATCACCGCGACGGGATTGAACACTTTTTGAGCCAAGCCAAGCGGCACATGCGCCGCTTCAACGGCATCCCCAAGGACAATTGTTTCCGAAAGAGTGTGACCGGCGTTTCAACGGTGGCGGCCATGCCGCCGTTCCATCAGCTCGAAGCTTGGTATCGGGCCGCCATCAATCGCTCTTAGCTACTTCAGCCCCCTACTGTTCTAGGTTCCGCATCGCCGGTCATTTTCAACTTCCTGCATTGACCAACGAAGAACTGGACATTCTCGATAGGTATATCACTGAACTCATGGAAGGAATCATCAGCTCGCTAGGCTGGTCTAGATATCGTCTAGTCTAGCTAGGATGTTTAGATCAACAGGATAGCAGGTCGATGAGTTGGAGTAGTACCTATATAACTGCTGCCGTTACCCAGAACAAAGAAAAAAAAGGACACATTTAGCTCTACCTTAACCGTTAATTATTTCACCTCCGTTGGGATGTAGTACCTGGCCGGTGATGAAGGAAGAAGCCTCACTGGCGAGAAAGATAAAACAGGAGGCGATCTCTACAGGTTCTCCTGCTCTTGCCATCGGTGAGTCGCTGCCAAAGGTTTCGACTTGTCTCTTTTTCAAACTAGATACGATCAGGGGAGTCCAGACGGGACCCGGCGCGACGGCATTGACGCGTATGTTTTTGTCGACCAAAGACGCTGCCAGGGAGCGGGTGAACGACACGATCGCCCCCTTGGAGGCTGCATAGTCTAGTAAATGTGCGCTTCCCCTGTACGCCGTCACACTGGTGGTGTTGATGATCGTAGAGCCTTTTTTTAAATGTTTCAACGCCGCTTTCACGATATAAAACATCGCAAATACATTGAGCTCAAACGTCTTGCACAATTGCTCCCTGCTGATCTTTTGAATCCCATCCTGGGGATAATGCACACCGGCATTGTTGATCACGATGTCCAGTTGCTTGAAATGTTTCACGGTCTGATTCACCACGTGGATACACTGAATTTCGCGGCGTAGATCTCCAGGCAACAGGAGGCATTCTTTGCCATACCGTTCAGCAATATAGGTTCGTGTGGCTTCCGCGTCGGCCTGTTCATGTTTTAAAAAGCAGATGGCGACCTCTGCGCCTTGTTTTGCAAATCCCACCGCGATGGCGCGACCAATCCCGCTATCCCCACCCGTTATCAATGCAACTTTCCTCGCCAATGCATTTCCCGGTTTCGCATCGGTATCAAAGACCGGGGAGGGAGACATTGTGTGTTCGAGCCCTGGTTTTTTCTGTTGTTGGGCAGGATGAATCTTTTGTACGGGTTTGGGCTTTTGCATTGTTCAACAAAAAAACAGACTGGGTTGGTTGTCGACTCGAGGCCTCACTCTGCCACGCTGCAGAGAAACACGGAGCTAGCACGTCCCCTAGGGAGGACCCGTCCGAGTGATCTGGTGATGCGATCTCGATCCGCCCAGAGGTTCAAAACCAGGATGACTCAGTCCACTGCGGACAAATGGGGGACCGCCTCCTCGACATGTCGTGTGGCCGCCTCCACCTGAGGAGCATTCTTCACAGCTTCTTGGAGATGCTTAATCGCTTCCTCCACATGCGAGTCCCTCTTAGCCTCCTTCGCATGCTTGAGAGCTTCTTCGGCATGCTGCTTCAGGGCCTCGGCATGCTTCCCTTTGCCCTGCTCAATGGCTTTTTTGGCATGTTCCAAGGCTTCAGTTTTATGCTGGTCAGCCGCAAACGACAGCCCGCTGAATAAAGGGGCACCCACAAGCGCGAAAACCACCGTGACTACTAATGCTGTGCGATGTAATTGAGTTTTCACGAGTTCCTCCTCTACGGCTGGGGTTTAATTGGGGGAGCTACGCTGATCTATTGATGCTATCCGAATAATGACAGAATGAGTTGCGCGTGAGACCTAGGAAGGGCCCTAGAATGAGTCATTTATATGCAGTGGTTAACAAAAGTGCAGAGAAGCAACTATTAGGCTCCCGGCCTTTTGTGAGGTGAGGGATCAGCTTCAGCCCATTGGGGATAGTCGTGGCGGTAGCCGGTACACTGCATGTTCGTAATGCAGTCTTGTGGATGTTGCTCAACCGGATTGTTCTAGTAGTAGTCAGTCGCATCGACGTACGCCAGCGGAATATTGGACGCCGCCCGCAAAGCAGTTCCCGTTCAATGGGACGAGCCACCCCTGATAGGCGCCGGGCTAGGGACATTCATAGGTCCGATTACTCACTAGACACGGTTAACTGAATCGTTACCCTCTCTCAGAACAAACTAAAACCCAGGAGGTGCTCATGGGCTCTTTTATCAAAATCTTCCGTGTCCTATCGTGTGGAGTGGTGTTAGGTCTCATGCTGTCCCAGGCGGCGCAAGCCGCTCCACCCGTTGAGGAGGGGGCGTCTCGTCTGGCACAGGCAAAGGTGATCAAGGGTGATCTGGTGCGCATCGATTATGGCGACTATCTCATCAAGGAGAAGGATGGACAGGAAATTCGGTTACATATCGGTAAGAAGACCCAGATGATGGGACAACTGAAGAAGGGTGATCGGGTTGAGGCGAAGGTTGACGATCAGAATAACGCACTGATGATTCGATCACTCCCCTGACTGGGGAAATGGCCCGCCAACGGTGCATGCTCCCGCAGACATACTGAAATAGTTTGATCATTGAGGCGGCCCCCCAAATCGAGGTGTATCGGTGAGTTTGCATCCACTAGGAATTACGCACGAGGATCCCATGCATAAGGAGATTGAGTGATGGCACAGGTGAAAGACCCAAACGGAACTAGGTCGACCTCATCGAAAAAGAAGCAGTATCGACCACATAATGAAAGCCCCGATATGCAAGAAACCGAGCATGCGGGCGGCGGGTATGAAAATGTGAGTTATGGGGAACGGTTCATTAGCGCCTTACTGGGGGGTGGACTTCTCGTGCGCGGCCTGAGAGGGAGGGCAGGTGTGATGGGAAGCGTGACAGCCCTGACGGGAATCGCGTTACTGAATCGCGCTGCCAGCGGGTATTGTCCGGCTTACCACGCCATGGGAATCAGTACTCGTGACCATAGTGATACCTCATTGCTAGGCCGGCCGAAAGTCCATACCGATCGAGCGATCAAAATCCAGCAATCCATTACGATTCAGCGTTCCGCTCATGATCTCTATCGTTACTGGCGTCAACTCGAGAACCTGCCCAAAGTCATGAGTCATCTCCGCAGCGTCGTGGCCATTAACGAGCACCTATCGCATTGGATCATTGAGACTTTGCCCCATATGCGAGAAATCGAGTGGGACGCTGAAATCATCAATGAAGTCGATAATGAGCGGATAGGTTGGAGAACGCTAAAAGGAGCGATGGTAGAGCATGCGGGATCCGTCGTCTTTGAAGCGATAGGGAATGCCACCACGGAAGTGACTGTCACGCTGCAATACGATCCCCCTGGTGGGCGGTTGGGTGCCGCCCTGGCTTCATTGTTTGACCAAGACGCTGCCAAGACGATAGGAGAGGATCTCGCTCGCTTTAAAGAGGTTATGGAAAAAGGGGCCATTCTGCCCAAATAGTGGATCATGAGGTCTGCCGAGTGAACGTATGAAAAAGGCAGGAGTGTATCCCACACGTGGCTATAACAAAAGGGTGGACGAGGCGGTAAGTAGGGGTCTCGTGTAAGGGTCCTGAAGGGATCGGCGAGGGCTGTTAAACGGAAACGTTGTCAAGGATCAGTGGAAGTGTTGCAAGGCTAAAGGTAAATGGCTCGATACCGAAAGGTGCCGGGTCTTTGCTTTAGCTTTGGTCGCGAATAGAACCTGCTGTTTTTTCTTCCTGGCTATGAATCTGCCGCCCTGGATAACACTAACACAGCGGAGCCTAGAGGGTACCGGCATGGGAGATCCCATAGAGCCGCTAAACCCCATGCTGACCGTCGCCATCACTATGAGTGGCCCGTTGTTGCTGGGCGTGATGGTGTGGGTGGCAATAAATTGGTTGGATCTTTAGGAAGTTTCTGCGCACCCTCTCCCACCTGAACGGACCTCGCGGGCCCAGTCACGAGGGGGAGCCTTCGGCCAGCCTCACCAAGTCTCTCTGTCAGAGGGTGGCGTGGTGCCCGTCATGGTCCTCCGTGTCGACGGCTTTAGGTGATCGCCTTGCGAAGAACACCTAGAACCAGAATCGTTGGCTGACCTGTAACCGCTCCAATGCCCCAGTAATCATCGGTATAGACTGGCCCGGCTGTTGTTTGACCTCTTCCTCACACCTTGCCTTTAATCGCTCGTCCTCGACCGTTAACCGCACCAACAGTCCATCCTCCGGAATCGTCAACGCGTGTTGCATGATTCCGTGGTTTACATCGGTCAAAAGGAACTCTTGTCCTGTGGTTTTTGTCTGCGTGGTCATGATTACGTCTCCTTTGTGAAGGGTGAATGGGTGAACAGGAACTGACTGTCTTGAAACCACAGCTGTGGATCGACGCCGAGGATCCTGGGTTCATGTCAATACATCGCGCCCCGTGACCTTTGCCTGAACCTCCACACCAAGCTCCTCAAGGAGAGCGTCGTCTTCGTCGGTGAACTCAGCCACGCACGGCCTCCGCTTTCATCCGTGCAAGGTACGCCACGCCCTTCGGCGATGCGCTTTTCCCACGCATCTGGGGAATGTTTGGACTAAGAAACCCTTGCCCTCCATCACGCGAGCCAGGGGGCCGGTCGACAAGGCGGGTGCTATGTCACAAGCCTCTTAAATGGTGAGTCCCAGGAGCGTTCCTAGGTCGTGGGGAGGATGACGAAAAAGACAGGTATGCTCCCCATGTGATCCATTGCCGAGTGTGTCAGTAGGCCAGTAATCTCTTGTCACGGGTTAGCCACAGGTTTACGCGTGGCTGCAACGTGCTGAGATTCTGGGTGAAGAACGCTGGGGACCGAAGCAGGCATTCGATTCTGGGGGAGTAGAAGAATGAACTGGACGATCTCTGACTAGGGCGTTTCCTAGACTCAACAATCCTGCGGGGAGCGTATACGTGCATGTAGGAGTATGACCGTCTTCATCATCCAATTTGGAGGAAGGTAAATGCCCGAACTCGACTCATCGCCAGTCGCCCTTGACTGTCGAGATCCATTTAACTGCTTAAACATTGCAATGGTTAAGCCTGGTGAAAAGATCCGAGTGATTGTGCGTGTCGACGGCAACCCCACAGCAGCGAAACTCATGGACGCGGTGGGTGCTCTGAGCAATGACGGGAAGTTCTTCTCGGTCACAGTGACAAGAGAAGATGGATCCCAGCAAGCCCACGACTTTTGCTACCGGGATCTCTTAAAGACACTCGCGGACCTCGATCCCAATCTACCATCCAAGACCCGTTTGGGAAATTTCGAGCATTCGGCATGAACTGGACGATGGAGCGGCCTTCGTGGCCTTTCCCAGTGGCCGAGGTTTTTGAATCATATAGATTTACACTGAAATGATTGCAGCACTGCAACAGGGGCAAATATTCGGATGCCACGGGATCTTCGCATCGAACCAATAATTAGGAGATTGAATTATGGACCGGTTAATAAACCTCCCAGAGCCTAAGGATGGCGGAATAATCAGACAGAACGGTCCCTTCAATTGCTTTGTACCAGCAAGCAGTTTTCGACAAGATCCTGCGTCCGCTGCGAGGGCCTCCTCGTGAGCGAGTGGAGTTACGACCTGCAAAATCCTAACAACCACCATGCCGAGACGCTCCGCTGCGTGCAATGCGGGAACCGTATTGACGCGGTCATCTTACAGCACCAGGTCCGGCGGGCGTGCGAACGCCAGTCCAATCGGCAGATCCCGCATGCGAGCTCCACGAGGATCGTCCTCTTGGGAAGCGCCGCATAACCCATAATGGATGAGGCGGCGACGCCGCATGCCGAGGATGCGGCCACCGATTTGTCCGCAGAGAACTGAGGCATCCCCTGCGGAGCCTGGTAGCCCATCTCCCGCTTCTCTCACTGCTGCATGAATAATGAGGAATATGAACATACGAAGTTGTAAGTCTCTGTCCGTGATTCTTCTGGTAGGGGGAGGTATCTTTATTGGCATGGCCTCTGCCGTCGCGCAGGAAAAGGATGCCATGAGGCCTCTCCATACATCAAAAACAATCTCAGGTGCAGTAGACAAAGCGCTTTTGACTGTCACGCCGGAATATATAATTGGCCCTGAGGATATCTTGGAAATTACGGTCTGGAAGAATCCGGATCTCTCCAAACAGGTACAGGTAAGGCCAGACGGGAGAATCTCTCTTCCACTGCTGGGAGATATTTCTGCGGTTGCGAAAACTCCGGTTCAATTGACGGAGGAGATATCGGCAGGGCTCAGAGCGTATATGGAAAACCCTACAATTTCCATCATGGTGAAAGAGGTGAACAGTTACCAAATTTATGTGCTCGGAGAAGTTAATAAGCCCGGAAAGTATCCCTTGAAGAGTAAAACGACCCTCTTGCAAGGAATTACCGTCGCAGGTGGATTTACAACTATGGCTGCGAGAAATAAGATCGTCATCTTTCGCTTTTCTAAAAATGGCGAAGGTTTGACAAAGCTCAAGGCAAGCTACGATGACATTGTCGTCCGTGATGGGTCGAGCCAGAACATGGAGTTGAAGCCTGGGGATCAGATCGTCGTCCCGTCTGAAACGATGGTGGTATTGCCTACTCGCTAACAAGACACAAATAGTGCTTCGATTTTTAAGAAAGCCGATGATGGCAGTAGGCTTGATGAATGTTGCCAAGCATGCGGGGACTGATCAGGCCAGCGTGCGGCTTCGATGCGATCCTGGCATGGTGCGACTGGAGGTACAGGATGCGGGATGCGGGTTCGATCCTCTGTATGCCGGTCCGTCCGCCGTCGCTAGACATAACACGACGTTCCCCGCCTCATCGAAATTCGGCTTATTCGCGATTCGCGAACGCATGAAGGCCTTGGAAGCGACGTTTGAGATGGAGTCGGCTCCCGGCAAGGGCACGACCGCCATCGTGCTTCTTCCGGTGCCCACGAATCCTGCGTTGACAGCGAGGAAGGCCGTGTTTTCTGGACAACAAGCCAGCCTAACTTCTTCCGTCCCACGCTCACCACAGAATCACACGCCTACACACATCCGTGTCCTCCTCGTGGACGATCATGCCATGCTCCGACAGGGGTTGCGGAGTCTTGTTGAAGGCTACACCCATCTGCAGGTAGTAGGGGAAGCGAGTAATGGCGTGGAGGCGATCGACGCGGTGCGTCAGTTGCGGCCGGATGTGGTCGTGATGGATATCAATATGCCCCAGATGAACGGCATCGAGGCCACCAGGCGCATCAAGGAAGAGTTTCCTGAGACGGCCGTGATCGGACTCTCCGTGCAGAAGGGGCCGCAGATTGAGAAGGTGATGACAGAGGCCGGGGTCTGTGCGTATCTGACGAAAGAATCCGCCGTTGAGGATTTGTGCACGCGATTGACAATGCCATGAAGCACAGGGAACGGTGTGGCGGCCCAAGGCCCACCAGTCCTAACAGGATCTTGGACACCATCGCACGTCTTTCGAGACATTCCTTCAATCAGTGCAGACTACTCGGGTGGAGGCGGCTCTCGAAACTATTTCGGGCAAGGCCTCACGCCAAGCGAATTTCAGATTGGAATTCGCATTTCTTTTTAAACCCGTGCCGTACCCCGCTTCTCATTTTTGCGCTGACACGTTGATGTATATACATCGTTCTGTTACAGGGAGATAGTGTATGAGAAAAAATCTCCCGTGCCTACGGCTCACCACGATAGGGTTGATCGTTCGGGGAATCTCTTTAGAAGAGGCGTGAAACGAGTGGGTTCCTGCTCTTCTGATTTTGAGATCAGATATTCAATTGGTTTGCAAAAGCCATCATTGGTGGCCTGGTCAGCGCAGGCGGTGAGTCCTACAATCAAATCTTCGCAGGCGCGAAACACAATAAAATCCCCGGGCTTATTGAGTGGAGGACGTAGATGAATTGTCCCGTTGTGGTCAATTTCATAATTCATAAAGATATTGAACGTGGTCGAGATCAATTCGGGGGGGCGCTCAAACTGGGCAAAGGCCTCCCGCAAGTTCTCATGGCAGCTGGGTTGATAATCTGTAGTTTTTGAGAGCATGTGAAACATCTGGAGGCTGCAAGGAGTCACGAGAAAATCGTGTCGACCGCACAAGTCCTCGATAATCTCAAGTAAGGGTACCCCTGCATTTGAAAACAAGGTATGACCTTTGGTGAAACATACTGTCTCGTTATAATCAATGCTTCGACCCGAAGAAAGCGCATCACTAGGTCGATCGCATGAAAAACAAAACAGATCGGCGACTTGCGCTCCGGTGGGTGAAAGAACAGTAAGGTCTTCACCACTGTGTAGCCGAAAGCTGGTTCCAGATTGAGCGTTAATGCACGTTGGTTTCAAAGAAGTTTATCTTTTTGTTTCACAAAATTAAATGGGCATTTCCAGGACTCTGGATTTTCACGTCCGGAATATTGAATCGCTTCCCAATCGTCTCCATGCGCCAGGACCATGGGATTGATCGATCCTTGAAACCTCAAATCATTTTGACGAATGATGTTGACCATAGCAGCGTAGGTTCCCTCTTCTTCAAATACTTCAAATTGGGAAAACGCGTTGAACACCATGGCTGGGAGTGAAAACCGTCGGGCGAAACGCGAGCTTTCTGGATGCAGCCCGACAACGAAGAGCTTCACTCCTGCAAGGCTTAAGCAAAAGGCAGGATCATTCGGATCAGATGAGTTGATTTCACCCCAATCCCCCGCTCGTTCCTCTTCAGAAGACAGCAGTGAAAGTTCTTTCCAGAATTTTTTCTCAAAATGGAGTTCGTTATCAGGCGTCTGAACGGGGGCGTTAAAAACAGCCCAAAAACTCATATAACGAGATTTGGTTACACGCTGCAATTCTAAAAATTTTAACAAGTCGGTGCGCAATCTGTGCCAATGTGCGCCGGTGCCAAATTGGCCATACGTCCCCCTCACATAGTCATTTCGAACCACCGACTGAATAGCTGCGACACACGGATAATTTTTCTGCAGGATAAACGAACGAATTTCATTATTAATGTCTTCTTCGTGAGGACAATCTCTCTCGCGTAACGCACCAGGGTCCGAAGAGAGCCTCCCACCTTCTATCATCGTAGATTGCTCCTTTCGAGGCTGTCCACAACTCCACCCCTGCTCGCGGACAGGGCCGCTTAAGTCATGGCGGTTTCAATGACCAAGTGCAAAAAGCGCAGCATGATGCTGCCTGAAATCGAACGCGTCTGGAGTGAACAACTCTGCGGGACATCTGAAGCCCAGCGATTTGCGTGGCCGAGTATTCAGCTTCCA
>Ga0163152_10007704_pt1 | contig 11688 bp, 14 predicted proteins | sample OliLakLV19MP8IB2_FD_148635 | JGI IMG/M metagenome (GOLD analysis project Ga0163152, IMG submission 148635) | Freshwater microbial mat bacterial communities from Lake Vanda, McMurdo Dry Valleys, Antarctica - Oligotrophic Lake LV.19.MP8.IB-2 | ecosystem: Environmental > Aquatic > Freshwater >... | reverse complement strand
TAGTAAGAGAGTTATTTCATTATATTTACTTATTTTTTTAAGCCAAGGTAGTTCATTTTGGAGCAACTCTTTAATGTGAGGAAAAGTAGAAACCGTTTCAAAAAATGGTATTGCTTCGTTAGTAGGGAGTTGGTCAAATTCCTCCTTAAACTGTGAAAGTCTTCTTGAACAGCATGTCTCAAAGAATAGTTTATGGTCGAGTAATTTTTCTTTTTCCTCTTCATTATGTTCTGCAAGAATATAATTACCTAGGTCTCTCAATATTTGGCGATTTCGATCTATATCAATAATTACTTCTTCGCCAAATATCATAGCTCCGTCAGAGACTGTTTCGCGTATTCTTTCTCTCATTTCTCGATATTTTTCTGATGTATGAGAAATTCGTTCTGAATTCAATGTATGTATTCCTTCCATGAAATAAGTATAGCAAAAAATCGGTGTCAGGTACCGTTTTCAAAATCCGTACACTCCATGAATGGTAATGGTGTCAGGTAATAGGGTCAGCCATCATTTTGGATCCGCGGGTAGGGTGATCTTTTTCAATTCTAATTTTTCGTCAAAAATCAGAATTAAAAACGGAGATTTCCGACACGAGCTACTGCTCGCGTAAACCGGAAATCCCTTCGATCCATACACGAAGATGTGCTTCGGCACATCTTCTCCACGGAGCTGGAAAAGTAAAAACCCCTGATTATTATACTGTCAAATTTGCTCCGCGGGTAGGGATCGAACCTACGACCAAGCGATTAACAGTCGCTTGCTCTACCACTGAGCTACCGCGGAATATTGTAAAACTTATTTAATCACCATACTCATGATGACCAAATTAAATTTTGCAATCGACTGGGTCAGTCGCTTTCCTTACAGGAACTGTACACCTTTCACATTTTGATTACAAAACGTTCAAGGTCTTGCGAAGTGATAAAATCACTTCTCACTCCACCACAGAGTACCGCGGAATATTGTGAACTCTATCCGACCACTAACATTTAGTGACCAGAATGAACTTCGCAATCGACTGAATATTCCTGAATCTGAGCCAGGTTGGAAAATCATATCAAAAATAGGGGAGATTGCAAACGAAGTTTTAAGTCGATTTGATTCCATCTAATAATCAAATTTAACAGACGAACAAAAAAACCGCTAGTTCTCCATAGCGGTCTTAACGGCTTAAATCATTTTATAGAAAAAATCACAACTCATAACCCTGTCTCCACCACTACGACAGGGTATGTTATTGGGAAAATTCATAATCTGAGTAAATAACGATTTTCCCTCATTGTTTTACTTGCGTTCTGGCAAGTTGTAACCCAAATTGGAAAGTTATGAGCCACTCGAGAAAGCAAATTGCGCTTACTGAGTTCGCTCATTCTAACACCTTCGCTAGCCCTCTTGAAGAACATTCTTCCGAGACCCTCATACCATGTCAGGTTATGCTTTCTGTTCATTTGGTCCCTAAAAAACCCGACGAGCAAAAGTGTGTGCGAACCTGCGATTTCCATAATTTCAGGATTTTTCATGATTGAGGATTCATTGGTATAAAATCCTGGAATCACAAATTTATCGAGAACCTCATACAGGCTTCCTGAAGGTACTGTATATCCAATTTCACCACGGGAAGTTTGTGCATAATGACTAAGAACATTAGCTACGTATAGTATTTCCGCGTCCGTTACTTTTTTTAGCGGGGCCTCGTTTTTAAGATGTTCCCAGAAGAAATTGAGGGTTTGCTCGGAGTTTACATCAAGAAGTTCAGTTAAATCTCCCATTTTCCGCTCCTTTTTTGAAAATTCTTTGCTAATTATTGCACTAAAATTTAATAAAGTCGACAACACAACAAGGCTTTAACTTATGATTTTAGGTAATTAGTGGGGTATAAGCTAGAAATCGACCCGCTATAAAAATTTGTATTTATCCTAGAAATCAGTAGTATTTAAAAGGGAGGAGTCTATATGGACGATCGTTTGAAGGATCTGATCAAGAACTTGGGAGATGCGATAATTGAATCGCTGTCTGTTAGCTACCAGCTCACAGAAGCTATTAGTGAGATCAAGAATGCTGGGTACGATGTATTCATGATTTTAGAAGCCACAGTTGGCTTTAACAAACGGGAAGAATCTGGTGACCAAGAATCAAAACCAAGTCAGCCAGTAGGGCTGGCTAAGTGGAATTCTCAGGACCAGGCATTTCTAGGAGCTATGAAGATCAGTCTAGATGAATAGACAGATACGTAATATGTTTCTCTGTATCGCCACGCCGAATTAAATTTCGGCGTGGCTTTTTGTAAAAATTATTCCTATACCAGGTTGCATAGGGAGGTGTATACTATCCTTATGTACATCAAAGTTCGTGTGAAGACAGGACAGCTGAGGGAAAAGATTGAAATTCATGGAGCAAGTCATTTTGTGGTATCCGTAAAAGAAAGAACAGAACGGAACATGGCAAATGCACGCATTATAGAGATATTCAAAGACCGATATAAAACTAAACATGTTCGCATTGTCTCGGGAGCGCATCATCCAGGAAAGTTGCTCTCTGTAGGTATACAGTAAGTTCTCCACTTTTGCTCATCCAATCTTTATATTTCTCCTGTATACTATATGTATATTTACTAACAACAAAATATATGAATATTCGAATCCATGCTCCACATTTGCCTTTAACCGAAGCGATCGAAGACTATGTATTGAAACGGATTACTCCATTAGAAAAGTTAGTTTCTGATCCGAGTGTTGTGTGTGAAATAGAGCTCGCAAAGACTACCAATCATCACAAGTCAGGTGATATATTCAAAGCTGAAGTGAATATGGTCTTGCCCGACAAGCATATCTATCTTGTTTCGGAAAAGGCTGATTTGTACCAGGCAATTGATGATGTGAGAGAGCAACTCGACCAAGCACTGTCTCTGCGAAAAGAAAAAAAGCAGACATTGTTTAGGCGAGGGGCATCGCGAATCAAGGATATCATTAAGAACTTTAGAAGAACATAATTTACATATAATGAAAATAGGAAATTTAAAATCAACCGCATCTCGTTCATTGTCAGCATTTGTGCTTGCATGTTCTGTCGTGACTGTAGGACTTCTTTTTGTGATGGAAAAAGCAGAAAGAACAGGACAGGCAATCAGTTTTAATGGGGTGAGTGACTACTCAGTAACTGAGTAAAAACAGTTAAGAATGCTTTCCACGGAGAAAGTCAGTATATAACATTTCTTTCTTGCCTTCTGGTTTTACGTGAGTGATAACTAAGGTGTTGTCTTCAAAATTTGCTTTCGTAATGAGTACTCGAATTCGCATACTGTTATAGTCTGTAAAGAAATATACTCCTGGCCAACCACTAAATGCGCGTACTTTTCTAAAAATTTCATATGGATTTCCCGACAGAATATCGACTTCACCGTCGATTTTTTTGATTTTTTTGCACACAGTCGCTTTTTTGTGATCTTGCTCTACTGTTTGTATTTCTCCCTTGATCCATTTCGGGATTATTTCCGCAAGCATTGCACCACCACGGTGTGCGAGGATTGACTCCAGTTCTTCTGCATAAGGGGGCCATGGGGTGATATCTACTTTCTCTTGTGCAACAAGTGGTCCATGGTCCATCTCTGCATCGAGGAGTATAATACTGACTCCTGTCTCTTCTTCTATAAGGATTGCAGACTGGATTGGACTTGGTCCACGGAGGCGTGGGAGGAGGGAAGGGTGTACGTTCAAAGTACCATGTCTTGGAATATCTAAAATGGCCTGAGGAATAATTTTGCCGTAGGACGCTACCACAAAAATATCGCATTCTTGCACAAGGTTTTTTATTTTTTCTGTCATACTGAGTTCTATTTCTTTGTTTTTTTCTTCTCGAAGAGTTCTCGGCTGGAACACTGGAATTCCGTGGCTTTCCGCCCACACTTTTACAGGTGGGGGAGTGATGATCATTTTTCTTCCAACTGGTTTGTCTTCTGCGCAAATGATTACTTTCGGAAGAAATCCTGAATCTTTGAGTTCTTCAAGTACAATCACTGAAAGTTCTGATGTTCCAAAAAAGAGCATGTTCATATTATGTTTTGTTTTTTGAAGCTATATGTTCAGGAATGATTTCCTCTACATTTTTCGCTTTGTCGATAAAAAGAATGCCGTTTAAGTGGTCAACTTCATGTTGGAAGATCTGAGCAAGGAGGCCAGAAGTACTCATCGTAAAAGAAGTACCTGTTTCATCCATTGCCTCTACTGTCACTCGGTGAGATCGGGCTACTTTGCCGTAAAGGTAGCGCACAGAAAGACAACCCTCTTCGAGGTTTTTTTTGTCTTTGGAAAGCTTTGTAATGAGCGGGTTTATAAAAACCATGTTTTTTCCACGCCTCTTCTTGTGGCCTGGACTGATCTCAAAAACTTTGTGAGAGACGACAAATATGCGATAGCTTTTTCCTATCTGAGGTGCTGCGATCGCCACTCCATCATCCTGGGATTCAAGGGCAGTTATCATGTCCTCGATTATTTTTTTTATTGCAGGAGAAGTAATCTCGTCCAACGGAACTTCTCTTGAAGTAGTCCGGAGTGTGGGGTGTTCTTTTTGGATTATAGTTACCATGATAATTTAAAATCTATCACAAAAGCGAATCAGGGTCTATTTTGATCTGGAAGTCTGGAGGTAGAGCCTTGAGCTTTGCAAGAAGAGTCTTATCGACCCATTCATCGGCTGGGAGAACGATCAGTCCATGCACAATGTAGTTTATATCTGTTTTCTTATGGAATGACTCGAATAATGAGATATCGTAGGGAGCAAGGAATTTCTTAGCCTCCTCCATCGCTTTACGAGCTTCCACTTTTTTTCCTTCACGACTCACTTTGATAAACGTCTGAAATGGTGGGTATCCGAGGCTCTTGCGCAGAGTGATCTCTTCACGGTAAAAGTCAGACAAGTTTCCTTTGAGTGCATATTCAAAGACGCTTTGCTCTGGCTGTCGTGTTTGGACAATGAGCGCTTGCTCGGCCATGGTGCGGAGCGAGAGCAAGATGTGCATTATCTTTTCATTGATACGAAAATCAGGAATACCAAAGAACGCATCGAGTGATACCACTCCTGCATTATTTACTTTCTTATTTAGATATGTCAGTGCCATTTCAGTACCGAGTAAAATACTCCCCGGGTGGTCGTAAAATTTGTCAGCAAGTGCCACTGCTTGCTTGTGAGTCTTCACGCTATTCTTGTCCATCACAAACACAGCTGTGTCAGGAAACAACGTTTTCAGTTCTTTCTCTACAGTTTCGATGCCGATCCCAAGTGTTTGCAGATTCCAACTTCCACACCGCTTGCAGACCTCATGAGCGCTTCTCTTTGTCCCACATTTATTACAGACGAACATGTGCATAGTTTCGACTCCAGAGCGTTTTGAGTAGGTTGTCACCGGTGCACCGCATTCCTCGCAGGTCACTGTTTCGCCACAATCATGACAAACTGAAAGTGGTGCGAGTCCTTTCCGGCCACAGAAGAGAAAAAGAAGTTCATTGTGTTCTTTGTTCTGCCGGATGAGTTCCTTAAGTGCAGGAGTGAGGATATCAAATTTCTTGCTCGGGGCATTCTTCGGCCGACGGGCATCGATGAGTGCCGACTCGGTCGAAGAAAGGGATCGAAACTTGAGTGTCGAGAGTTCGGTATACACATCGTTTTTCTGTTTCCAGACAGTCTCGATGCGCAGTGCCATATCGCCGAATACGAGCTTTACGCCGTAGGTGTGGGCAATGATCTCCGCTGCTTTTCTTACGTCAATGTACGGACGCACGTGTCCAGTGTATCCGCGCGAGCTTTCATTTTCAACGATAATCGTTCCGAGGTCGTAGCGCGGGACGCAAAGGAAAGAGCCGGTGCAGAGAACAAGGATAGGGTGCTCGGAGGAAACTACATTGTTCCATGTATCGACAATTTCTTTTTTCGAAAGTTCACTATGAAAGATGTAGGTGTATTTCTCAATACCTTTTTCCAGACTTTTCTTTGCATTCTTAATATCTTCTATTGTCGGCAATACGAAGAATACACTGCCACTCCGAGCAAACTCTTCACGGATATAGCTCTTGTACATTGCATAACGTTCTTCGTCGCTCGCCTGGAGGACAAGAATGTGTGGATTTGAAACTCTTTGCCTTACTTTAGGCTCTTCGAGAGAGCGGACAGACTCTACGAGCACTTTCGGCACGAGAGCAGAAAGGACGGCACCAGTGGAGGAAGCAGTGTATTCTGCAATCTTTTCAGCGCTTTGAATAAACTCAGGAAGGAGGAAAGTTTTTTCATGGACTGCATCAATTTTTTTGATCTGGTACGTGAGATTTTTAATCTCACCTTTTTTTGAAGAGACAGGCTGAGAGGAAACGACGATACCGTATATTTTCTTGTTTCGAAGGGGAATATGTGCTACCGATCCAAGGGGAATATGGAGTGCAGAAAAATACGTCAGTGTTTCTTTCGAAATTGCTTTGGCAATAGGGATTACTTCGAGGATGTTCATTCTTCGATTATATCACGACAGAGATGAGGTTTTCCCCATCCTGCACATAGAGAAATGCATTGTCAGTTTTGAGGAATATAGGCTTCACTCCTTTGTATATCGGCAAGAAATTTGCCTTGTTCTCTGCTGCATTTTCGATTGCATCTAGAGCATAAACGCCGGTGTCCGATGCAAATATAATTACATCTGTACGGTCTTTATAGAAATCAAGAGAACGGACTGCGTCTATTGGTGTAATGATTGCCTTTTGAATAGACCCTCTTTTCATATAGACAGTATTGTTGCTTACCCACAGTGTATCTTTACCTAAAACACGAGGATTTGTTTCTGTTGGAAGTGAACTTCTTTCGATGTCACTACGTAGCTTCCAATATTCAGGATCATTTTTCGTCACAAGTTGTCCTGTTGCATTTTGGTTGACAAAGATCGGCTCAAGTGTGACTGTTGCATTTGGTTGTATTACTACATCTTTTGTCCATGGCAAGTAGCCTGGTCGACCGATAATAACACTATGAGTCTTTACAGAGAGAGATTTTATTACTGTTTCATTTTCTGTGACTGTCGTTGTGATTTTTTTAGTGTCTATATACACTGTTGTACTTGCAAGAGGAAGTACTATTTCAACGTTACCATTTTTGGAGACACGAAAATCCGGCTGAAGACGAAAGCCTGCTGATAAGAGGGTAATTACAAGGATAATGATGATAATAAAGCTCAGAAAATACGGGTGTTTTTTTGCATAATTGGTCATATTTGGATAGTATAAGCGATATGAGTATTTTCTCCAAAAAATTAGGAATTGATCTTGGTACCGCAAATACATTGGTCTATGTTCCTGGGCGAGGTATTGTGTTGAATGAGCCGTCTGTTGTGGCTGTTTCTGAGGTTGATAATAAGATACTTGCAATCGGTATTGAAGCGAAAGACATGATTGGTCGTACACCTGAGGCGATCATTGCGTATCGGCCGATGAAGGATGGTGTTATCGCAGACTATCGCGTGACTGAAGCTATGCTCCGCTACTATATTGACAAGGCTCTTGGGAAATGGAACTTCTTTAAACCGGAAGTTTTGGTGTCAGTACCTGCGGGGGTCACATCTACTGAAAGACGTGCAGTAATCGAAGCTACAATCAAAGCAGGGGCAAAAAACGCATATGTAGTGAAGGAGCCGATCTTGGCTGCGATTGGTGCTGGTATTCCGATCCATGAAGCAATGGGTCATATGATTGTGGATATTGGCGGAGGGACGACAGATGTTGCGGTTATTTCTCTTGGGGGTATAGTTTCCTCCACGTCGGTAAAGTGTGCAGGTAATAGGCTCGATCATTCGATTGCGGATTATATTAAGAAGACATTCAACCTTGCGATTGGAGACAAGACTGCAGAGGATATTAAAATGAAGATTGGTTCTGCGATACCTCTCGATGAAGAACTGTCGATGCAGGTAAAGGGTCGTGATTTCATTTCCGGACTTCCGCGGAGTGTGGAAGTAAAGACTAATGAAATCGTGAAGGCAATTTCAAAAGATTTGCGGGACATTATCAAAGCGATCAAAGATGTGTTGCAAGAAACGCCACCTGAACTTTCCGCCGACATTATCGACAAGGGTATTATTATGACTGGAGGGTCGTCTCTCTTGCGCAATTTACCCGAGCTTGTGCTTCGCCGTACAGGTGTAAAGGCACAGCTCGCAAAGGACGCATTGTATTGTGTGGTGAAGGGGACGGGGATTGCACTCGAACATTTGGATACGTATAAAAGGAGTATTATTGCGAAGAGGTAGATAATATTGTATTGTTTTGGAAGGAGAAAGAAATGGCTGCAATAATGAATTCTGAGCTGGTTGCTGAATTAATGGGGATGATTCCAGATAGAGGGGACTTCCCAGTGCAAGTTCCGCTTTTCACGGGTGGTTCTGGGTATGATCCTGTAAATCTTGTCCTGGCTTTCCAGAAGAAGGACGGAATAATCGTTGTTTTTTATGTCGATTGGGACAGCTCATGGGTTACTCTCCACAATGGATATCGAATGGAAGAATTTCCTACTCTTGTGGATCTGTTCAAAAAATATCCCGGGTATTTAGACATTATCCACAAACCGCCACTTGAGCAAGAAGTACCGGTTGTTGAACCTAAACCCGAAAAGTTGGAAATAGGAATAATCCCCTGGTTTTGGAGGACTATTTGTCGGATGTAACCAAATCAAAAAGCTGGGCGTACGCGCCCGGCTTTTGTTATACTTATATTCATGTTTAATTCATTAAAAGAAGAAAATAATTTGCACCATGCGTATGTGTGCGTAGGGGATGTCGAGAAACTTTTTCCAGAATTTGAAAGTTTTTTGACGGAACACCTTTCTGTTACTGTTGTCGGCAATCCTGATTATCGAATATTTGAAGAGCCTTTGCTTTCAGTTGCTACCGCTCGAACGCTCGGATTTCTTCAGAGTGGGAAGAGTCTTGGTGGCAGTAAGAAGGTGTTTGTTGTGAAAACAGGTTCAATTGGCGAAGAAGCCCAAAATGCACTTCTCAAAATCTTTGAAGAGCCGACTCCAGAAACTCACTTTTTTGTATTTATGCCACAAGATACGCTTTTGCCGACACTCCGCTCTCGTGTACGAATACTTCGCGAAGCACAGAGTGAAAATACAAAAAGTACTTTCTTAATACTTTCAATTGCAGACCGCCTGGCTCACATTAAAGATATGACGGACGATATAAGTGATGAGAAAAAGACAAAGCAGTCAGCCATTGATCTTCTTAATAGTATAGAATCCGAGTTGTACCATGATGGGGGAGTCTCAGCACATGCAACCGAACTCGCTCTCTGTGAAAAAACTCGCACTGCGCTCTTTTCTCGCGGAGCGATGACAAAAATGCTTTTGGAACAAGTAGCGTTGTTGATAGAGACAAGAGATACGAGATAAGAGATATGATGAGGTGCATTTTCGTATTTTTCATATCTCGTACTCTTGTCTCATATCTCAAAATATCAATATATTAAGATAGAATCAGTTGAATTAGGATATATTGGTAATATAATCTAATTTTGTTATCATGTAATGACTATGGCCTACAATTTTAAGGAATTAAAAGCAGGTATCAAAGGAACAGAAGACTGGCTCAAAGCGGAGTTTGCTGGTATTCGAACTGGACGAGCAACTCCGGCGCTCCTTGACGGAGTCTCAGTAGAAGCATATGGTGCAATGATGCCGATCAACCAAGTGGGGAGTATTTCAGTCGAAGATGCACGTATGATGCGTGTGACTCCGTGGGACATGTCCCTGGCGAAAGCGGTGGAAAAAGCAATCATGCTTGCCGACCTTGGTCTTTCACTTGCAACAGATGAAAAAGGGGTTCGCATCAGCTTTCCGGACTTGACTTCAGACCGTCGAGCAATGCTTATAAAGCTCGCAAAACAAAAGCTCGAAGAAGCACGCATTACGCTTCGAGGTGAGCGAGAAAAGACAATCAAAGATATTGAAAAACGTGAAAAAGAAGGAGAAATCTCTGAAGATGAAAAATTTCGTCTGAAAACCGAGCTTCAGAAATTTGTGGATGAAGGCGGGCGAGCACTCGAAGAGCTTCTTATGAAGAAAGAGAAAGAAATTATTGAATAGTTCATAAAGTAGAAAGTTCATAAAGTAAAAAGTGTATTCAACTTTATAAACCTTGTACTTTAGAGACTTTATAAACTATCACCATGTCCATCATCATATTTATCATCATTCTCGCTATTCTGATCTTGGTCCATGAATTCGGTCATTTTATCGTGGCTAAAAAATCAGGTATAAAAGTAGATGAATTCGGCCTCGGCTTTCCTCCAAAGATTATCTCAAAAAAAATTGGAGAGACGACGTATACCCTCAATGCAATTCCTTTCGGAGGATTTGTAAAAATTTTTGGTGAAGACCCGCACGCAGAAGAAATATTTCCAGCAGATAAAGATAGGAGTTTTTACTATAAACCAAAATATATTCAAGCTCTCGTGCTGGTGGCGGGTGTTGTATTCAATATTTTATTTGCCTCATTACTGCTCTCTATTAGTTTTATGATTGGTCAGCCTGCCACAATAGAAACTTCGCGTTTTGGAGAAATACAAAACTCAAAACTCACCATAACCTCTGTTCTTCCTGGTTCGCCTGCACAGAAAGCAGGGCTTACTTCTGGTGATGCTATTCTTTTTGTGGAAGCTACGGGTAATGACAAAGGAGCTCAGCTCGATACAGAAGGGAACTTAACTCCCGAGCAAGTCTCGAAAGTTGTTAGCGAGTCAGATGGAGAGAAGATTACAATGCTGTATCAGAGAGGTGATAGTGTTCCTGCTACTGCATTCATTGTACCCACTGACACCCTTGTGCCTGGACGCAAGGCAGTGGGAATCTCAATGGGTATTATCGGTATCTTGAAGCTTCCTCCCCATACTGCAATCCTCCAAGGACTCATATCAACAGCACAGCTTACCTGGGTGACTGCAGTAGGACTCGTTCACTTCCTGTGGAATGTAGTGACATTTAACTCTGATTTTTCTCAAGTCTCAGGACCAGTTGGCATTGCAGGTGTGGTCAAAGATGTAAGCAAACTCGGCTTTACCCACCTCCTCTCACTCACTGCACTCATATCAATCAATCTTGCAGTCATTAATCTCGTACCATTCCCAGCACTCGACGGGGGACGACTCTTCTTTGTGGCAATTGAAGCGGTCACAAGACGAAAAATCCCAAGCAAGGTTGCTACATGGGTGAATGCTTCTGGGTTTATTTTGTTACTCATACTTATGGGAGTAGTGACTTTGAATGATATTCTAAAATTGTTTTAAAATAAAAAGTATTGACCCCAGGCTCACGCCTGGACCAGAGGTCCGGGCTTACGCCCCGGGGTATTCAATCTTTTTTCCACTCCTCGACTCGAACATACAAAAGAATACTTTTGTATGTTGCTCATCTTACGTCGTGAATAAAACTATTTTTTAAGAGGGTCAAAAATAATGGCTTATTAGAGCCATTATTTTAGTATTAAAAAAACTCATTAGGATTAGATAATAAATTAGTTGACAAAATAATATGTACATGATATATTTGAATAAATACGTTCTTCCTCCAGCTACCCCTCAAGTAGGACAGTCGTTAATAATAAATGATACTTGTTTGCTGTTCTAAATTCAGTGCACTCCCTCGGTCGGTCATTGAGAAAGG
>Ga0163152_10007703_pt1 | contig 11689 bp, 10 predicted proteins | sample OliLakLV19MP8IB2_FD_148635 | JGI IMG/M metagenome (GOLD analysis project Ga0163152, IMG submission 148635) | Freshwater microbial mat bacterial communities from Lake Vanda, McMurdo Dry Valleys, Antarctica - Oligotrophic Lake LV.19.MP8.IB-2 | ecosystem: Environmental > Aquatic > Freshwater >... | reverse complement strand
GATGTCGTCATCGTCGTCCGCGAATTTTCCGCCCACGCCCACGATGGTCACCTGATCGTCGCTCAATACGGCGTCATTCACCGCATCGCGAAGTTTCTCCGACGGATGGAACGTCACCACACGGCGCGCTGAAATTTCGATACGTTCGCCGGTGTGGGGATTGCGTCCAGGGCGGCTCGCCTTTTCCTTGACGGTCCATTTGCCGAAGCCCGAGATCTTCACCTCGTCGCCTTCCTCAAGCTTGCCCTTCATGGTTTCCAGCAGTATCTCCACCAGTTTCTTGGCTTCCTGCGAAGAAAACTGCGTTTTCTGGCGGATCATTTCCACGAGGCGGTCTTTTGTCAGAGTCATGGGGGTCGTTCCTCGCGTCACGTGGACATGATTGCCTGCACCAACGATGAATATGGGGCAAACCAGGCTCGAAATCTGAAACTTCTTTCGGCAGGACCGTGGGCACGGGCCTCTTTACTCTCCATCATTTCATAAACTTAAAGTTTGCTACAACAGCCATGATGTCAAGAACCACACACACGCCCCAAAACAACGCAGGAAAAAAACCCGGCATGAGCAGACTCCCTTCGGCCCATCCATCCGCCACTCCTATGGAATCCGCCCTCGTCGTGGTTGCGGCTGTGCTTCAGGACACGTGTGGGCATTTCCTGGTCGCCCGTCGCGCTGAGGGAAAATCGAATGCCGGTCTCTGGGAGTTCCCGGGTGGCAAGGTGGAACCGGGTGAATCGCTCCAACAGGCTCTCGAACGCGAGCTGCGTGAGGAACTTGGCGTTGAAATCAGTGCACATGAGGTGCTGTCCACCACGGACTACACCTATCCTTTTGTCACGGTGAGACTGCACGGACTGCGCTGTGTGCTGGTTTCTGGCACCCCGACCGCGCTTGAGCATGCTGAAATTGCCTGGAAACCGTTGGAATCCCTGCGTGCACTCGCATTTGCTCCCGCAAACTGGTCTATTGTAAATCGGCTAGAGGAGGCGGCTTCGAGATGAACAGCGCTGTTGGGGAAATCGGGATCATCGGCGTTCTGCTCGTCGTGAACGGTGCATGTGCGATGGCGGAAATGGCCATCGTTTCGGCAAAAAAAGCACGGCTCGCGCAATGGGCCGATGAGGGGCACAAGAGCGCCGCACGGGCGTTGGCCCTTTCAAACGACCATGGGCGCATGCTCTCCACAGTGCAGATAGCCCTCACACTCGTGTCCATCACCATGGGTGTGTTCTCGGGCGCGCGCGCGGCGGAAGCCATCCAGGACTGGGTGGCGAGAACCTTCCCCTTTCTCACGGATTATTCGCACGGCATCGGTGTCGGACTCATGGTGACCTTCGTGACTGTGCTGTCCATCGTGCTTGGCGAGCTTTTGCCCAAGCGCCTCGCTCTGAAAAGTCCCGAGCGCATCGCCATGCTGCTGGCTTTTCCCATGGATCTGCTCTCACGCCTCACGAGCCCCATTGTATGGGTGCTCAACCATGCCACAGAGTTCCTGCTGAGAATGCTCGGTCGCCATGGCCCTGCCGACGAGGCGCCTGTGACCGGTGAAGAGATAAAGACGCTCGTGGAACAAGGCACGCAGGCTGGCGTTTTCGATCGTGCCGAGCAGGCCATGATGGAACGCGTCCTCGAATTTGCCGACAAGAGCATCCACTCGATCATGACGCCGCGCCTCGATGTGGTCTACCTCGACGTGACCGACGATTTTGCGCAGAACCGCACGCTCATCAACGATGCGCCGCATTCGCATTTCCCGGTGGTGCGCGGTTCGCTCGACTCAGTCCTCGGCACTATTCACATCAAGGAGATCTATTCGCACGGAATCCAGGCGAGCGAAGACCTCACACGGGTCGTCACGCCGCCCCTTTTCATTCCGGAAACGAGCGGCGCTCTTCACGTCATCGAGATGTTCAAGCGCACAGGTGTTCACGTCGCGTTCATCATCGACGAGTACGGAAGCGTGCAGGGTCTTGTGACACTCACCGACCTGCTCGAAGCGATCGTTGGAGATCTTCCTTCGAGCAGTGAAACCGGCGAGGAGATGATAACGAAACGCGAGGACGGCAGCTGGCTCATCGACGGCACCCTTGGCATCGACGATTTTAAGGAGCACTTCGAGATCAAGGAACTGCCCGGCGAGGAGCGAGCGGGTTTCCAGACCATCGCGGGCTTCGTGCTTTCGCGCCTCGGGCGCATCCCCAAGACGGCCGACTGGTTCATTTGGGAAGGTCTGCGCTTCGAGGTGGTGGACATGGACGCGAACCGAATTGATAAAATCATTGTCTCGCGCACACCAGAAGCGCTCAAGGAACGGCTGCGCACGGGCATCGGCAGTCCGGGATCGCCTTGAGGACTCAGCGCTCCGAGGTCACTTGCATACGCTCTGTGCGAGGGGTGCAACGGTGAAAGCCGCGTTGCCTTCAAATCTGTAAGAGCCCGCTTCCACCGTCAGCGTTTCGCGAAGAGTTCGGTGGCACTCACCCCGTGCATCGCGTGAGATTTCCTCGCGGATCTCCTGGCGCACGGTGGCAGGAATGGACGTCGAAGACAGAAGCGCCGAAAATGGTGCTTCGTCGCATTTGCCTCCATCGAAAGAGGCGGCGACGACTTCCTGCGTGTTCAAGCTCAGCGCCGCGCTTGGCGACTTGAGTGCAGACGAGACGCTTCCCGTGGGGAAGCGCAGCAGCAAAGGCGTTGAATAGGATCCCGACGTTCCACTGGTGCAGGTGATGGAGCTTCCCGACAAAGTCGCCGTGGCATTGCGGACAAGCAGAGGCGCTGCGGCCGTGAGTCTGTTGGGGGCTGAGTGGGCGGCCGTTGCCGCAAGCGTACCGGCGCAAATGACCGCCGCGCGGGCAATAGTCGCGATGGATTCAAGATGCACGAAAAACCTCCTTTGGCCGAATGGATGCGGCCGCCGCTTTTCCTTCGAGCTTCGAAAGGACGAGATAAACGGCCCAGTACGCAACGTAACACAACACGACCATGAGAGAAGGTTCGCTCTGATAGCCGGTGAGTGTGGCAATGAACTTGCCCAGCCCCGAGCGCTCGTCGAGAAGCCAAGCCGTGTTCCAGACCTGTGGAACGAGAGCGGGCAGAACGTCGGCCTGAATGAGGCGCGAGGTGGCCTGAATCACCAGCGATCCGGCAAGCAGCATGAGCACGAGCGTACTGATGCGGAAAAACCACTTCTGATCAAGAAAGCGCAGGCCGCGGGCAAGCACGAAACCGGTTCCGATGGCGAGCGCGAGACCAGCGGCCGCGTACAGTCCGAGCGTTGCGACCTGGCCCTCTTCAATAGCCTGCATTCCCATTCCGTAAAGAAACAGCACTGTCTCCATGCCCTCGCGTCCCACGGCAAGCGCTGTGACCACCGCGACGCCCCAAAGGTTGCCCTTGTCGAACGCGCTGCCGATCGAAGACTCGAGTTCACGCTTGAGTGTCCGTCCGTGTTTCTTCATCCACAAGCACATGTGGAGGATGAGTCCCGCGGCAACAATCATCATTCCCGTTTGGAACCATTCCAGTGCGGCCCCTTCGAGTTCCGTTTCCGCCGCATTGAGCGCAAATGCCAGGGCCATCGCAAGCCCCAGACCCGCGACGAGTCCAATGGCGATGAACTTCCGTCCCGCACGCGCCTCCTCGGAGCTGCGGCGCCGGAGTGCGGCGAACAGGATTCCGATCACCAATATCGCCTCGAACGCTTCGCGCCAGACGACGAGCAGAGCATTGATCATGGCGTCACGACCACGATGCCCTTGGGGGCTTCCGGATGGAACTCAAGGAAATAGTCGTACTCACCCGGTTTCAATGGACCGACCTTGATGAGAAGGGTTTTGCCGGGCTTGATGAACTTCTCGATGACCATGGACTTCGATTCGAATTCTTCGAAGGTCTTGTCCTTGTTCGTGACTTTGAAAGTGAAAACCTCTCCCGCCTTCACGGACACCTTGGCAGGGTTGAGTGTGTTTTTTTCGATGACGATGTCGATGGTGCGATCCTGCGCATGAGCTGCGGGCGAAAGGAGAGCCGCTGCAAACAAAGTGGCGAAAAGGTGCATACGATCCTCGTGCGGCACTGCGGGCCGCGTGGATGTTTCAGAGGCTCGAGAGGAAGAACAGAAGCGCCGAACGCTTGGCGGCGGGCAGCGAGAGAAACGCTTGGCGCGAGGCCGAGGCTTCACCGCCGTGCCACAGAACGGCCTCTTCCAGCGAGCGTGCGCGGCCGTCGTGAAGGTAACGCGTGTGGCCATTCACCGTGGGCACCAACCCGATGCCCCAAAGCGGCGGCGTGCGCCACTCGTTACCGGTCGCCTGAAAATCAGGACGTCCATCGGCAAGGCCTTCACCCATGTCATGCAGCAGCAGGTCCGTGTACGGACGAATGGTCTGAAACGAAAGCTCGTCGGCGTCGACGTCCTTGCCCGTGACATAACTTTCCACGTGGCATGAGTTGCAGCCGGCCGATCGGAACGTCTGCAGACCTTCGGAAAAGCCCGGCGTCTGCGTGTCGCGCGCGGCTGGAACGGCGATGAGTTTCATGTAGAGATCCATTTGCCGCAGAGACTCAGCGTCGATCTCAACATGCGGCAGTGCGGGCGCTTTCCGGCATGCCTCCTGCACTTCGCGGCAGTTTTGTTTTGGCACTGCGGGCGAAGTGATTCCCATGTCGCCAAGGAAGGCGCTGAAATTCTGCTGTGCCACGGTCGGTTGGTTCGCCTTCCAACCGAAACGTCCGAGTTCCTCGCGCTCACGCACAACATTCCACACGTGGTTCGCACGGCCCGAAATGCCGTCGCCGTTGGCATCCTTTTCATCCACGTGAGCGAGGATGCCGGCGTCCGGAATCGCTTCGAGCAGACCCATCCCGAAATTCGCAGGCGCCACGCGTGGCGACACGAGCATGTCGGCTGGAAAAGCGCCGTATGCCGGCTCTGTGAGTTCGTAGCGTGGTTTCAAAAGTTGGAACGGAGTTCCGTCGGAGTATTTTCCATCCACGGAATCGTACTTCACGGCGATTTTCGCCTCTGGTGCCACGCCGTCGATGGCACGGTGCTGGATCTGATCACCATAGTCGGGAACGGGGAGTGGTTCGCCATGCTCACCTTTTCCGGGAACCGAGATACGCAGGAGCAGGCCTACGACCGGATCTTTTTCAGTGAGAGGTGGAGCGCCACGGCCATCTTTCGCATGGCATGAGGAACAGCTCTGTGCACTGAAGAGCGGCCCCAGTCCCTGGCGCGTCTTGACGCTTGCCGGCGACTGAACCCAGTTGTCATTGAAGAGGGAATGACCCACGGCGAACACACGCCTGTGCGCGCGCGTGATGGCTGGCACTGGGCGCGAAAACGACTCCGCCTGCGCAAGGGTCACCGTGGCGGCACCACCTTGCCGTGCGAGATCGGCACTGGTCAATGCAGCCGGCATAAGCGCGGATGGCGCAGCCGGCACAAGCGCGGGAGCAGAAGGCGAAGCGCCCTGCAAAAAGACCCCGGCCACACATGCGAGCGCGGCCAATGACGAACAATGCGGTGCGCTTTTCATGCGGTCACTCCTTCTTGGCCGGTGGCGCGTCTTCCACCTGCACGTTGATGTGCAGGCCCGCGGCCATGGCGGCACGCGCGAACGACTGGCCCTGCGATTCGAGCGAGGCGATGGTCTTTTGCGCAGCAGTGCGCCCTGCGCTGTCCTTGGCCGAGAGGATGACTGCATCAAACGGTGCAGGAATGCTGGTGGCCAGGGAAACCGTTTCCTTGAGCTGCTTTGTGAGCGTCGCAGCGAGTTTCGCGTCGAGCTTTGAGACAAGTGCCTGCAGGCCAGGCCCCTTGACACTGCCGTAACGGCCCGTCCAGACGTTCTGGATGCCTTGGGCATTGGCTTTGATGTCGTTTGTGGTGGTGTCGGAAAAGCAGCTCTGCTCATTTTCCTGATCGCGTTTGTCGAGCGGCACTATCATGCGCTCGCCGGCAAGTTCGTCCACCGAGAGGGTGGCGACGCCGGTGAGGATCTTCTGCAACGAATCCGACACAGGCAGAGCCACAAAGCCTGCTGCGTAGTTGCCTTCCACTCCGGGCTTCCACGCGTCCGCCAGCAGCTTGGTGTGTTCAGCCAGCACTGCCGTGAGTTCCTTCAGGGCCTGTCCACGACGAGCGGCGTTGTTTTTGCCGTCATCCACGAAGTCCTTGAAGCTGCGCTTTCCGGCGGCTTTCGCATCGAGATCCTGGCCCCACAGAAGAAATTCCACGGCGTGGTAACCCGAGGAGATGTTCTTTTCGCCGTCTTTTTCGTTGGCCGACAGGAGAACGTCACGCGTGATTTGTGGGTAGGCTTTTGCATTGTTCACAAGGCCCGAATCGGCCTTGCCCTCCACGCCGTCGAGGTAGGCTTCGTCCATGGGCCATGCGTTCACAAGGCCTTCCACACCGGTCTTAGGGTCATCGATGGGACCACCGTAAAAGCGGAACGCCTCGGTGAGGCCGTACACTTTGCGTGCCTTTGTCCAGGCATCCTTGGCAGCCTTGTGCGAAGCAGACGAGGGCTTGGAGACCAAGGCATCCACAGCGGACTTCAACTGCAAGGTTGCCTTGGCGGTGTCTGCATAAGTTGCTGACACGAGTTTTGCATAGTTTGCCACGACGGCTCTTGCGGTCGACTCCTGCGCAGCCAACGGCAGCGGCAGGCTCGAACGCACAGTCGGGGCGGCGCTCTTTGCGGGCGCTGGTGCGGCTCCGGCCTGGGCAAAACACAGGCCAGGCGTTGCAACTCCCACGGCCGCGGCCAAACCAAATACAGCAAGCGCACGCGAAACAAATCCGATGTTGTGAGCGCGAGGGTGCAAGCTTTTCGCGGTGGCCGTGTGCATGGATGGATTCCTTGTGCGACGGGGCGCGAGGCCCGGCTTCTTAATGATACTGAGAACCATTCTCAACTGGAGTGACGTTAACTTTCCTTTGGGAGAATGTCAAAGCCGAATCAGAGCACCGGTTGACAGGCGCAGAACCACGCATTTTTCATCCTCCCGGGCTCACTACCCAGTGATGAACGCATTCAAGGTCTTGTGCTCGAAATCATTATTTTTTTCGATGCAAAGTTACATTTCCTTAAGATCAATACACTTATTCCCGATACGTCAAAGTGTCCTTCCCCCGACACGCGGGAAAATCTCGAACGTGGTGGAAAGCTTTGTGATGGAGTCTGTCGGCATATGAAAAATTCCTTACATTCCTCTTGTTTGGTCCTGCTCCTCTGCGTTTTTCCTTACGGCTGCGGTGAGTCTTCGTTCATGGGATCCAAAAACACCAAAAATGAAGGCACCAAAACCCGGGCAGATTCTCCCAAAAAAAATCAAAACAAGACTCTGAGCTCTGAGAATGCCGCAGGAAATCCCGCCAAAGACGTCGCGGCCGCGCCGGTCAAGGACGTTGCCGCCCCGGCGGCCAAGGATGTGGTTTCTGCACCGATCAAGGATGTCATTGCCGCGCCAGCCAATGACGTGGTCGCTGCGCCAGCCAAAAGCGCTCCTCCCACTGCAGAGCTGATTGAGCAGGTTAAAAAGGTGGTGACAGCAGAAAACTGCGCGACTTCCAAGCTGTGGCGGGTCCAGGCTGCCTATGGCAACGACTCCGGTTCCACCATTACTCACCAACAAATTGGGGTGGGAATGGCGGCCCCTTGCGACAGCGCTACCGTTAGCAAAATTTCTGAGTATGCGAGCAATCCGCAGGGCTTGGACCTGCTCGCTCGAGCCAAGCCTGTGTTCGATGCAAAATGCTCATTCCCGGCAGGATTTGTGTCGAGTCTTGCAGCCGAAACGACATTCACGTGCGCCCTGGCGGGTACGATCTCTGGTTGGCCCGCAGCGTCTCCGACAGGGGAAAAACGGCTCAGTTTTTGCGGGTTGTACCTTTTTGAAAAGGTCACCTCTCAGGCTGTTTGCCTGGAAAAATGCAAGTTGTCAGGCAGAGGAAATCTAATTGGAGTGACGCTTGATCATTATGAAACGCTGGATTGCCGGTTTTTTGATACGCCATTGATGTGAATTGTCATCATCCGCAATTTTGTCATCCTTATCCTCCAGCGATGCCCCAATGGGCACCCCAGAGCCATATCGTGGTTCCCTTCTTAGCGAAGGGGCAGTCCTTGACGTCTTCCGACAACGTGAAAGGCAGGTCTTCGTCCTTGAATAGCGCATCCACCCGAGTGGTCGTGCCGGTGATGCTCTTGAGGCGTTCCATCCAGCATTTGTCGGCGTCAGTGAGATTCTTCGACTGTGCTTTGCGGACCTTCAGGACCGTTTTCTTTGACACATAGAGCGAGACCACGAGTGGCGGCCTGATGTCCTCTTCCGCAGGTCGTCTCATGGGCGTCACGACTTTCGTTCCCGTGAGCGCATCCGATGCAACCCAAACGTCCTTCTCGTGCGGTTCATGTTCGGCTCCGCATCCAGCTTCGGAGTCTTGCGCATAAACGGTCTTCAGACGTGCCATTCCACCCGCCTCTTCGGCAATAACGATGGGTTCGCCAGCCGTAAGTCCAGCGGAGCAGGCTTTGCGGGTTCGGGCCTTGTCGATGAAAACATCGGTAGAGGATTTTGCTATCGTGCGGAGGTCAAGCCACTCGGGTTCGATGGCCCGCTGAAGAGCGGCGTGCCAGCCCTTTGCCTCCGCGCGGCCCTCCGCGTCGACAGGAGACCCGTCGATAGCCGCATCAATCCGAGTGCGTGCCGCACGGAGATCTTCCACGGCTTTTCCAAAGGCTTCGGGAGAATGCTGCTGCTTGTAGATCTGGATGATGCCCACGGCGTTACGGAACAGGCGCGGCTCTCCACCGAGAAATTCGGGGTTCGAGTAGCGGTGCTTCATCAGTCCAAGATTGACCAATGACCCGATGTCAAAATCGTACGGGATGATCTTCGCTTTCCCGGTCGCCTTGTCGCGCACGGGGTAAGCGTTCCACCACCAGTGCGTGTATTCGCCCACGTGGGTAGGGCGGGGAGGTGGACTCGACCAGTGGTAGCGCGCCCGGTCGAGAAAGTAGAAGTCCCCGCTGCCACTGAGCCCGAAAGCAAGCGTCGTGCGCGCGAACTGTACAGGATCAAGATCCTCGTACCAGACAGAGTTCTCGTCGGCAACCTCGGCGCCGATGCGTTTGGCCAGAGGTTTCTTGCGTTCCAGCAGCAGGGCCTGGCGCATCACGGATGTTCCCTTGGCCGTATCGACGTAAGTTATCTCCGCCGGACGGTAACGGTGTGTTTCCTCTCCAAGGTAAGCGCGGATCATGCGGTAAACCGTGAGTTCGCGAAAAACCGAGAGTTCCGTTCCCAGCCGCCCTGCTTTCAGAAGAGGGTCGCCGCCCTGCATGATGTCGCAGTGGGTTCCGATGTTGAAGGAACCGGTTTTTTCGAGGAGTGTGCCCCGGGCAGCAGCTTTGGCCGCATCTCCATCGGGACCTTCTCCTATCTGGACTTCCAGCTTTGGAAACGTGCACGCACCCAGACTGGTGTTGCCGCGTTGGCTCACGTCGACGGGGATCTTTTGTCCACCTTCGAGCACGATGGCTCCCCGCTGGGCGACCTTGGTGGGCAGAAGGTCACTGAAGGGAGCCTCGATACGAAATTTCACCACACTCTCTGACGCAAAGAGTTCGCGCTCAGCGGACGCTGTGTCGTTGGTGGTGGAGTGGAAGGCGCGTGTGCGGCAGGCAGGCAGAGCGACCGCAAGGGCCAAGCCCAAAAGGTGTGCAACGGGAAAGGTAACGGGAAAAAGAATCGTCTGAACACGGAGCGCGGTTCGAGTCTTGGTCATGGAGCCTCCCAGTGGATGGGAAGAGATTCGCACGGTCCTGAGGCTGGTGCAGAACGCGAACACACGCTTCGCCAATTTTCCACCGCAGAGTGAGCTTTGATGGAAATTCTGAAACGAAGAGCGGGGATGCAGGGGCTGACTTCCGTTTCCATTTTATGGAAACGGAAGTTGGCAAGTTTGCATTTGCGGCCGTTACCTTGAGTGATACAGTTGAAATGCAAACCAGTACACAAGAGGAGATTTTCATGGCCCATCGGCTGTTACGGAGTTTTCCGTCGTCCGCTCGCGTGTTTTTGTCTCCGTTCTTGGCACTTCCTGCCATCGCTCTCTTCGCTTCCGGCCCCGCTTGCTCGCGCTTTGACAACGAGCGCAGCGACAATGCCCCTGCCCCTGTGCCCACGCAGGCAAACCTCGACGGCGGCGATCGCATCGAAAGCCTTGAATCCCGTGTGCGCAATCTGGAGGCATGGCGCAAGCAGATTGATGCCGCAGTCGTGCGTTTGGGTCAGTCGCAAACCGCGGATGCCCAGGGCGTGGAGTCGCTCGCCGGGCTCAAGGCGCGTGTGGGTTCGCTCGAAGAGAAGCTGGACGCGCTTGCGAAAAACCCTCCGTCCGATGATGTGGCGAATGGCGCGGCTCTCGTTGCACTGCGTGCGGAACTCGAATCCCTGCGCACTGACATTGGCACGGTGAAATCGCAACTGGCGGCCGGCGCTGATACCGACGCCAAGGCGGCTTTGCGCGTCGATGACCTTGAAGCCTGGCAGGATTCCACCGCGGCCTTGCTCGCCGCTCTTGATGCCGCAGGAATTCCGGGCGCGCTCGCTGAAATTGAAAACTGGCGAGCCTCGGTCACCACGGTCCTCGGAGACATCGGCGCCTGGCGCACTCAGCAGGACGTCCGAACCACTGCGCTGGAGGCACTTGCTGCGCAAAACAGCGCTTGCATCGCGCAGCTCTCGCTTGTCGGCGACCATACGACTCCGTCGAGTGACGCCGAGAAAATCTGCGCCTCCGTGCGCGAGAAGATCAACGCGCTCGCGGGGCTTGAAGGCACCACAGCGGAACTCGCCACGCAGCTGAAATCCATGGGCGATCGCGTGGTCGAACTCGAACGCATCACGAGCGCTCGCCTCGCGCGCCTCAGGGATCTCGAACGCGCTCTGTTCGTACAGAAATACGGGAGCGAGCGCAGCCTTGCACCTTGTGGCGACAGATCCGCGTTCACGCTCACTCTGAACCGCGCAAAGGTGCGCACACCGTTCAGCGTGAAAGCTGAAAATGGACAGACCACGTCGGGCGCTCTTGCTGATGGAACGTTCGTTTACACACCGCCGCGCGGAGCCACGTGCTCCTTCGCCGTGAGCACCTTCCGGCGCCCTCTGCTGAAGTGGGAGCGCGAGATCCTCAGTCTGCCCGCTGGCACCGCTTCGCTGCAGGTGCGCAAGGTGTGCTGGACCGGCGCCCAAACCACGAAATTCTGCGAGTCCGTGTTTGAAAGGAGCGTGACTCCATGAACACGCTCGGCCAGGGTATTTTGCGTGTTTCTTTGTGGGCCGTGGGCGCAGCCAGCGTGGCCGGTGTCGTGGGCGCAGTGTCTTCCCGCGCGCAAGCGGCAACGGACGAATCATCCGTCAATCAGACGAACCTCGTGCGTTGTAACGTGCCTTTCGAACACGACAGCATTTCGATTGGCACGCGCGCGCTCGGCAGGTGCCTTGCCTCCATTTCGCCGTCTGATGTGCGCTACTTTGAGATTTTTGCCACCGCCACGCCTCGAGGCGACACGGAGTACAACCGCCGACTCTCTGAACGTCGCGCTCGGGTCCTCCGCGCACATCTCGAACGCCGCTTTCCGGGCGTGCGGGTGAGCGATCCGCTTGG
>Ga0163152_10007701_pt1 | contig 11690 bp, 6 predicted proteins | sample OliLakLV19MP8IB2_FD_148635 | JGI IMG/M metagenome (GOLD analysis project Ga0163152, IMG submission 148635) | Freshwater microbial mat bacterial communities from Lake Vanda, McMurdo Dry Valleys, Antarctica - Oligotrophic Lake LV.19.MP8.IB-2 | ecosystem: Environmental > Aquatic > Freshwater > Lake... | reverse complement strand
TCCTCCCACTGACGCCCAAAGTCATTCATCTGGATCGGGATTGAATTCAATTCTCCAGTATCGCGCCGTTGGTGTGCGGCCGTTCCTGGAGCGCCAGTTTGCTCGCCGCCAGTATTTCGAATTCGCCGGCTACCTGCGTAAGGACCTCACGCCATTTCCCCGCCTCTGGCTGCCGAAACAATCTCGCCCTCGAATACCAGGGAGAATCGGCCCGATCCAGCAGCCAACGCCAATCGGGAGCAAAGGGAAGCAGAATCCAGACCGGCTTGCCTAACGCCCCGGCCAGATGGGCGACCGAAGTGTCGACGCTAATCACCAGGTCCAGATTCTCAATGAGACCGGCCGTGTCGGAGAAATCCTGCAATTCCCGCGCCGCATTTCTCATTTCGAGCGCAGGCCCCATCGGGTGACCCTTTTGCAAATTGACCCATTCCACCCCGCAGGCGGCGTCCAACTCGGCCAGCAGCTCCGGCGGAATGCTCCGGTTCCGGTCGTTCTTATGATGGGGATTGCCAGCCCAGCAGATCCCGGCCCGCAGCGATCGCCCCGGTGTTCCCAGCCACTTGCGCCAACGCTTGGCAGCGGCGACCGGGGCCTGTAAATACCCATCGGAAAAGGGGATGGAATCCAGTGTTGTTCCGGCCCTGCCGGGAGCGCTCATCATCGGTAGTTGAAAGTCGGTCGCGGGCAAGTGATCGACGGGCGCGGTTGTTGCACTTCCCGGCTCCCGCTTTGGCGCCGCGATCCACTCCGAGACGCCATTCGATCCAGCCACCAGCGGTATTAGGGCCGCCTGGCACTCGACGACGATTCGCGCCCCCTGCGCCTTAAATATCGACGCGTAACGAATGAACTGCAGTGTGTCGCCCAACCCCTGTTCGGCGTGCAACAGTAGGCTTTTGCCAGCCAGCGGCTCCCCGTGCCAGAGAGGTGTTGAGAACGGACGCCTTGACGGAGACCCTTTGACATCGAAACGCCGTTCGTACCCTTCCCATCCGCTCCGCAAATCTCCAGTCAGCAGGGCTGCGATTCCCAGGTTCCATTCCGCGGCGGTATCTCCGGGAGCGATGGATTCGGCCTTACGATAGCAATCGATGGCCTGCGGCGTTTGGTTTCGGGCGAGCCGGGCATTTCCGAGATTCGTCCATGCGGCGGCGTGGTCCGGCTGCAGTTTCAACACCTTTCGGAAAACTCCGATAGCATGGCGGGGTCGCAAAGACTCCAGCCAAGCGTTACCCAAGTTGTAGAGGGCGGCGTGGAACGACGGATCGGACCGGATTGCCAAATGGTAGCTTTCGGTAGCCTTCGGATAGTCCCGAACCATTTGATAGAGGATCCCGAGATTATTGGCCGCCCGTGCGTGCCGGGGCTCCAACTCCAGCGTTCGCTGGAATCCTTCGATTGCCGCAGGCGTCTCATTTTCCTGCATGTACGCCACAGCGCGGTGAAACGTGGCCTCAATGTGGCCGGGATGAAGCCGCAGGATCTGGTTGAAATGGGCGACCGCCCGTCCCCTGGCGCCGGTCAAAGCGAGCATGTTCGCAAGCTGGAGGCGATAGTGGGCCGCCAAATCGACCGCGGCTGGAGCTGATTCTAAAGCACTTGACCACGCCGAAGCAGCCTCCTCCCACCGTTCGAGCAATGTCAAAGAATTGGCGATGGCGGCCCAAAGTTCATGATCTTCAGGCGCTTCCTCAAGGGCTTGGCGGTAGCAGGCAACGGCGGCGGCGCGATCCCCGCGTCGTTCAAGAACGATTCCCAAATTACGGCACAAGCAGGATTTGGGGCCTGCGATTCCGATGGCCGCGCGCAGCAATTGCAGGCCGGTCTCGACGCGTCCTGTATCGGCATGGATGAGTCCGAGAAGGTGAAGGCTCTCGACATCGGAAGCGTCGTGGTTCAACAAGCAGAGGTAAATGGCCTCAGCTTCGCGCAATTTACCCGACTGATGCAGCGCCTTGGCGTGTTTAAAATGCTGTCTTTGCATCTGCAAACTGAATCGGCGAATATAAGGCGAAACTATACGGCTCGGCTGGCAGGAAAAATCAGGGCCGCCGGTCTGCGGCGGCCCTGATTGTTTAACCGACTTAACCCCGAAGTAGGGCGAGGACCTGCTGCGGCGCCGAGTTAGCCTGGGCGAGAGCGGAGATACCGGCCTGGAGTAGGATCTGGGCCTTTGTAAGCGAAGCCGCTTCTTCGGCCAGATCGGCGTCGCGGATCCGGGATTCGGAAGCCGCGAGATTGGTGATTTGGGACTGCGCCAGGTTAACGGCGAAGTTGAACTGGTTCTGACCACGACCGACGACGGCTTGGGCGTTGCCAAGGGTGTTGACGGCGACGGCGAGGACGTCAACGGCGCGCTCGGCGGCGCCCTGGGAGTTGATATCGGCGGTGGCGCCGGTGCCGACAGTGGCGGCCACTACGACCGTGCCCTGACTACCGATGCCGGTGCCGGCTTCGTTGGTGCCGACGGCTACCCGGAAGCTGCTCAGAGTGCTCGCGAAGCGAATCCCCTCAGGGAGGTTAGCGGAAGCCTTGTCTTTGACGGCGATGATCTTTTGGAGCGTCGTGTCGTTGGACTGGGCCAGGGCGGTATTGATGGCGTCGATCGCTTCGTCGACGGTTCCCGCGTTTCGGCTGGTACTGTCGTTTCTGAGGGTAACGGCGAGCGAGTGTTCGGCGCCATTGGCGTCAGTGGCAAAAACGGTGATGGCCTGATCGTCGCCGCCGCCGCGAATTGCCGTAAAGGCAAGCAAGCTGGTCTGTTGGGAACCCGCCGCCAGGAAGGCGTTGATGTTGGTGTCGCCAGCCTGCGTTTCGGCGACATCGGCGACGCCCACGTTGGTGGTGTTGCCGACAAAGCCCAAAACGTTGGTGGCGCCAACGGTGTTGATACGGAACTTCGAGCCATTGGTGCTGGCAAGGGTGATGTTGGTACCGTCGTTGGTGGCGACGAGACCGGCGGCGGCCAGGGTGGCGTTACCGGCGATCGCGTTGTTGAGGCCGACAGTGGCGGCGACGATGGTGGCGGCGGTGGGAGTAAAGGTGAGCGCTTGCTTTGCTCCGCCGCCGACTGAAATTTCAACTGTTTCAGGGACTGCGGTAAAGACGCCGGCGGCACCGGTGACGGTGGTGTAGTCGAACGTTCCCGACGCGATGCCAGAACTGCGGTAACTGCCGAGGCCGAGTTGATTTTTCCCATCGCCGGAGGACAGAACTTCGAAACGCTCGCCGCGGTTACTGGTGAAGACGAGCGCTGCACCGGCTGTGGCGGTGGTGAGGGTGATGCCGGCGGCCTGCAGGGAGCTATTGGAGGCAACCTGGGAGCTGAGGTTCGCGATCGCCGTATCGACGGTTGTGGCCGTGGCGACGGTTAGGGAGATATCGACCGGGCTGGTAAGGCCAGCGCCCTGGAAGCGAACGATGACCGTGCCGGCGTTGGTGGCGCCGAAAGTGGTCGTCGTCGCGGCTGCCGCCGAGCCGCCGGTGACGGTATTGGTCAACGTTACGCCCGTGGGATTTGAGGTTGAGGTGACGTTGCCGATGAGGGCATTGGAGAGACGGTCGCCGGATTCCACCTGGAATGCGGTGCTGGAAGCGGAGAATCCGAGCGACTTTGCGCCGGTGGCGGATGTTACGACGACGGCTTTTACGCCTGCGTTTTTAAAGGCGGTGGCCGGGGCGGAAGCCGCATTGCCGGCGCTATCGATGGCGGAATTAATTCCGGTTACGAGAGTAGCAACGTCGCTGACGCCCGAGAGATTAACGGATACCTTCACGCGTTCGCCGTCGCCGAAGCCGGGTCCGCGGAAATAAATGTCCGTCGACCCGGCGGTGGTGAGAGAGGCAACGTTGGTGGCATCCGCCAAGATGGCCGCAACGCTGGTGCTGGCCGAACCGGTGCCAATGTCGATGGAGTTGACGCCCTGCGCCTGAACGCCCTGGAGGCCCAAGCTGCGAGAGTCAACGGTGGAGTTGGACAGATTGACGCCAACCGAACCGTTGGTGGTGGAAGTGACGCCGGCAGAGGTACGACCGCCGCCGATAAAGACCGAGAGGGACTTCGCAAAAGTGCCGCCGGCGTTGAGGCCGATGGCCTGCGCCTGGCGGTCAATTTCCCCAACGACGCTCTGGAACTCGCTGTTTAGCACGGTCCGGCTGCCGGAGAAGGTGCCGGAAGCCGACTGGGTGGCCAGAGTGCGGGCGCGGTCGAGCAGTTTGCTGATGTTGTTGATACCGCCATCGAGGGTTTGCAGAGTGCTCAAACCGTCGTTGGCGTTCCGGATACCTTGCGACAGGACGGCCTGGTCGCTCCGGAGGGTGTTGGCGATCGAGAGGCCGGCGGCGTCATCACCGCTGGACAGGATGCGAAGGCCGGACGTAACGCGTCCGATCGTCTTACCCTGGGCTTCCGACGTTTGCCGCAAATACTCGCGGGACTGCAGCGAGGCGACGTTCGTATTAATGCGAAAAGACATGTTTCTCTCCTTGAAACAGAGTTCTCGGGAAACCGCCTTGAAATCCTTTTCGTGGCGAGAGGCAACCCGAGTGGTCGTTCAAGATCCATATCGTAGGAAATGGATGGGAGGAGAGGGATAGGGTAAAAAAGATTGGGTGATAAGGACTCAGTGGCTAACGGGAATTAGCCCTGAAGAAGCGAAAGCACCTGTTGTGGGGCGGAGTTGGCTTGAGCGAGGGCGGAGATACCGGCTTGGAGCATGATCTGCGCTTTGGTTAAGTTGGCCGCTTCTTCGGCAAGGTCGGCATCGCGAATGCGGGATTCGGCGGCGGCGATATTGGTTAACTGGCTGGAGGCGAGGTTGACGGCGAAGGAAAACTGATTTTGTCCGCGGCCGACGACGGCCTGAGCGTCCCCGAGTTGGACGACAGCGGCGGCGAGCGCGTTAACGGCCAGTTCGGCCCCGCCCTGACTACTGATATTAGCGGTGGAGCCGCTGCCAACCGCGGTAGAGGTGACGACGGTTCCCTGGCTGCCAAGACCGGTACCGGCAGCGTTGGTGCCGGCGGCGACCTTAAAGCCTTTGAGCGTGGAAATGAAGCGGATGCCTTCGGCACCGTTGGCGCTGGCCTTATCCTTTACGGCGGCCACGGCTTGCAGGGTGGTGTCGTTGGACTGTTTCAGGGCGGTGTTGATCGCCACGATGGCTTCATCGACGGTTCCGGCATTGCGCAAAGTCGAGTCGTTTCTGAGTATGATGGCGACGGAGTGCTCGCCACCGGAGGAGTCGTTGGCGGTAACGGTGAGGGTTTGATCGTCGCCGCCGTTGCGAATGCCAAGGAAGGAGAGGAGCGACGATTGCTGAACGCCGCCGGAGCTAAAGGAATTGATATCGGTATCGCCGGCCTGAGTCTCGGCGGCGTCGGCGACACCGGTAGCGGTGGCGGAGTTGAATCCGAAAACATTGGTGGAGCCCACGGAGTTGATGCGGAATTTGCTGCCGTTAGAGCTGGTGAGGATCAGGTTTGTGCTATCGTCGGTGGCGACCAGACCGGCGGAGGCGAGCGTGGCGTTAGCGGCAATGGCGGCATTGAGCGCGAGACGGGCTCCGGCGAGAGAGGCGGCGGTGGGGGTGACGGTGATGGCCACTTTTGGGCCGCCGCCAATGGAGAACTCGAGTGTTTCGGCGGCAATGGCGTGGGTACCGCCGGCGGCCGAGATGGTGGAGTAATCGAAGGCGCCCGAAGCGCCGCTCAGGCTTCGATAACTTCCCAGGCCGAGGCGGTTGTTGAGATCACCGGAGGCGCTGACTTCAAAGCGCTCCCCGCGGTTGCTGGTGAAAACGAGAGCCGAACCGGCGGCGGCCGTGGTGGCGACGATGCCGCCAGCCTGCAAGCCGCTGCTGGTGGCAACCAGGGACGTGAGGTTGGCCAGAGCCTGATCGATGGTGGTGGCCGATCCCACGGTGAGGGCGATATCGACGGGAGCGGCCAGGCCCGCTCCTTGAAAGCGAACGATGACGGCGCCGGCGCCACTGACGCCAAACGCGGTGGAGGAGGCGGCGGAGGCGGTGCCGCCGGTGATCGTGTTTTGCAGCGTCTTTCCGGTAGGATTCGAGCTGGACGTGACGTTGCCCAGAAGCGCGGTGGCGATGCGGTCACCGGCTGCGACTTGAAACGCGGTGGAACTGGCGTTGAAGGCGATGGATTTCTTGCCGTCGGGCGCGGTGACGACCGAGGCGCTGAGATTGGCGTTCTGAAAGGCGGTGGCCTCCGGACTGACGACAGTGCCGGCCGCCGCGATGGCATTGTTAATCGCAGTCACCAAATTGTCGATAGTGGTGACGCCGGAGAGATTGACGGCGATCTTAATCCGGCCGGCGCCGCCGAAACCTGGCCCGCGGAGGTAGAAGTCGGTAAATCCCGCCGCGCCCAGCGAAGCCACATTCGTGGCGTCCCCAATGATGGCGGAGACGCTGGTGGAGGGTGATCCGGTACCGATGTCGGTGGTGGCGACGCCCTGGGCCTGCGCTCCTTTGAGCCCCAGGCTCTTGGCGTCAACGGTCGACCTGCTGAGATCGATCTGCGAGGCTCCATTTTGGATGGAGGAGATTCCCCCCGACGACTTTCCGCCGCCGATGAAGACCGAGATGGCCTTGGCGAACTCGCCGCCGGCGTTCAGGCCGATCGCCTGCGCCTGACGGTCAATCTCATTGATAACGCTACCAAATTCGGAATTCAGCACATCGCGGCTTCCGGTAAACGTTCCGGAGGCGGACTGGGTAGCGAGCGTTCGAGCGCGATCGAGCAGCTTACTGATGTTGTTAATGCCGCCATCAATGGTCTGCAAGGTGCTTAACCCGTCGTTGGCATTGCGGATACCTTGTTGTAGTACGGCCTGATCGCTGCGAAAGCTGTTGGCGATAGAGAGTCCAGCCGCGTCGTCTCCGCTGGAGAGTATGCGGAGGCCCGAAGTCACCCGGCCGATCGTTTTGGCCTGGTTCTCACTGGTAATTCTCAGATATTCCTGAGACTGCATGGAGGCGATGTTGGTGTTGATGCGGAAGGACATGGTGCGCTCCTTGAATGGCGCGGATCTGCCTGTACGCGGCACGGAAAAGCGCCGCAGCGTGGACAGCCGTTTGTGATGGGATTAGGGGAAAGCCAATTGAGGGAGTAGTCACTTCCTCAAGAAGGCATATCGGGGGTAGGTGAGATTTTGTTAGGGGGTATCCGACTTTATTTCGTCGGGGAATACTACTTCGGAGATTTTGGGAGAGGGCACTTCAGCGATGTGGGCATTTTCCCGAATCTGCTCGACCAACAGGGAGAGCTGGCCCGGATCCGGGGTTTGGGAGGAAGCGGCGCGGTTGACATCGCGCGTAACGCGAATTTCGGAACGGAGAACGGTAACCTCTTTTGGCGCGGAGATTCCGAGCTTCACCTGGGTAGGGGAAGTCTCGAGAATTTCGATCTCGATATCCTCGCCGATTACTATGGACTCACCGCGACGCCGGCGAATGATAAGCACTAGACCTCCGCAAGACGTTCCGCTTGGACCTCTCGGACGGGGAAAAGCTCAGCGGTGTTCTGCTCTTTGGCGCTGGACTGCAAGGGAGTGAGCGCCGAGTAACGGCAGTCATCCCGAACAGCTTGCACACCTTTACGTGTTTGACGCGAGAGTACCACAGGACCGAGCAGGTTTGCAGTCGGTATTCCATCGGATGGCAGACACACAATGGCCAGGCAGGCCAGACTCTGGTCCCAAACGGGTGTTTCAGCAGTGGCGAAGCCGAGAACAGTTCGTTCCTCAGCGGCGACTTCCAGCTCATAGCCGGGATCGACGGACCGGGCTGGCAACGTAATGAAACAGAGGTCGGTTTGCGCGATGCTCTGGAGGAAAACGACCGGACGGAGTGCCGGACGCTCAATGCAGAGAAAACGATGTTCCGCCTCGAAACCCGGCAGGCCATTCGGGAAGTCGAAAACGTCTTCTTCCACGAATTGCACGATGCCGAATTGTTTGGTGCTAATGGATGGCATAGTTCCTTGGTATCCACCGGGTCATAGGCTGCCCGGTGATTTCCTTGCTGGTGATCTATCGGACACTGTAGGCCAAGACTACATAGCGTCGGAATAATCTGGGGCAACGATGATACTCCGCTGATCAATTCGTTGTCAGACAAGGAACCGTGCCGACGATGCACTTTGCGTGCGCCATTTTGCTTCGGACATCGCGGAAGTAAGGTGCAGGCAGCCGATTCCGGGTTACGGAACTTCGCGCCAAATCCACACCATGCCCGGCAAGTGCATTCTCTCGCGCTAGGCTGAACCGGTTCACGCCTGACGTATTGGAAACCGCATGCGCCGTAGCAAGTCCTGAAATCGCGGCTCGCTCCGGAGCGGCTTAAACCGCGGATCCGAGTTCACAAAAATCAGAAAGCCCGCGCGTTCTTCGTACGCGGTATTCAGCCATTCCAAGGCCCGTTCCTTGTCATCCAGCCCGGTGTGGATGACGGCGATGTCATAGGGAGAAATGTACTTGCTCTTGGATTCGGCCAGCAGGCCGCCAAGAATCTTCTCCGCCGCCGGACGGTTCCCGGAACGCGCAAAGGCATGCGCGATGGATGCCGTCTTCATCGTGCCGTCCCACGATTTCCGTAGCGCGGACAACGCTTCCTCAAACATGCCCTTCTGCTCGTAGATCCACCCCATCGCCAACATGGAAAACCCGTGTTTGGGGTCGAATGCCAACGCCCGGCGCACCGCGTCCAGGGCCTTGTCCTCCTCGCCGGACAACAGGTAGTGGAATCCATTGCAGGACATCAGGCCAGGGTCAAACGGATCGAGTTCCAGGGCGCGGCTGCATTCGTGGGCGGACTCCTTTTCACGGCCGCTCCAAAGGAAATTGTGGGCGGAGAAGTGCAACGTGTCGGGGTTGCCGGGGTCAATGAGAAGGGCCCGGCGAAAGCCCTCCTGCGCCTCAGGCCAATTCCAATGCAGGTGGAGTTTGCCCAATGCTAAAGACGCATGCGCACTGGCCTGCGCCGGATCCAGTTCCAGCGCCCTGGAGGCGGCATTCATCATGCTCGTGAAGGCCTGGCGCGGCTGCCGGTAGCCAAACAAACCTGGATAATACAGTTGGTTCGCCAGGCCGGTAAACGCTGCCGCGTAACTGGGATCGATCTCCACAGCCTCGGCATAATTGCCCCGGAGGTACGCTTCATGCGCGCTGGCGTTCAACGGCCGCGCCAGCGCCGCCGAGACTTGCGCGTCGGGCCGCAAGCCGCGATCAATCCCTTGGGCAATCGCCTGGGCGATCTCGGCCTGCGCGGCTAGGATCTGGCCCAGGTCGCGGTTGTAGGTGGCGCTCCACAGCGGCGTCTGGTCGCCGACGCGGATCAATCGAGCGGTTATGCGGGTTTGCCCTCCCTCCCGCTGCACCCCTCCTTCGACAACATAGCCCACTTTCAGGTCCCGCCCGATCTGTTCAATCGTTGCGTTTCCCGCCTGGTAACGGTTGACGGAAGTGCGCGCAATCACCCCTAGGCGGTCGGGGTAAAGCCGATTCAAAACCGAGATCATGTCCTGGTGCAGGCCTTTCGCCAAAAAAGCCTCTTGCGGATTCCCGCCCTTATTTTCAAACGGCAGCACGGCGACCATGATTCTGCCTTCCGCCGAAAACAGCGACCGCCGCGCGAGGAATGCTCCACCGGCAAGGGTTGCCGCACCCGCTGCCGTCAGCACCCAGCGGCGGTGCCGCGTCGTCGCTGTTGCCTCCTCCAGATCCGCAGTCAAACTAGCGACGTCTTGGTATCGAACTTCGCGACCCTTCTCCAGTGTCTTAAGAATTACCCGGTCCAACTTCGCTGAAATAGCAGGGTTCAGGGCTGAGGGTTTCTCCGGCGACTCAGTGAGAATCGAGCCAATGAGTCCGGCGAACGTCTTGCCCCGGAAGGGGGTCCGCCCGGTGGCCATCTCATACAGTACGACGCCCAGAGAAAAAATGTCGCTACGCGCATCGACTTCATCGCCCACCGCCTGTTCCGGCGACATGTAGGCGAGGGTTCCCATGATCGTTCCGGTAGCGGTGAGGGAGTGGGCGAGCGTTTGAGTATTCTCATCCGGCAAGAGCGTTGTCGCACTGGAGACGCTGAAAGACTCCGCGCCTCTCTTTGCCAGGCCAAAATCCAGGATCTTCACCTGCCCGCTCTGAGTTACAAATATGTTGGCCGGCTTCACGTCCCGGTGTACGATGTGCTTCCCGTGCGCCGCCGCCAAAGCGGCGCAGACCTGCCGGCTCACTGCGGACAACTCCGGGAGCGGAACTGGCCTTCCGCCTATTCGGTCCTTAAGAGACTGGCCCTCGAGCACTTCCATGACGAGGAACGGACGTCCTTGAAACTCCCCCACATCGTAAACCGTGCAGATGTTCGGATGGTTCAGCGCCGACGCCGCTCGGGCCTCGCGCCCGAACCTTTGCTGGGCCGCCGGATCGTCCGCCCTGATTTGCGGAAGGAACTTGATGGCTACATGGCGATCCAGGCGTTTGTCATAAGCTCGATAAACCCGGCCCATGCCGCCCGCGCCGAGGAGGTCCCCGACGGTGTAAGGTCCGATTCGCTCGCCCGGCGATACCGGCTCGCCGGCGGGAGGCAAAGGGACACGGGTTCCGTCCGACTCCAGGAAGCCAGCCGCCAGATCCTCGTTTGCGAGCAGGGAATCCACTTCGCGTCGAATCGCCGAATCGCCGCTGCACGCTTCGTCAAGAAAACCCGCCCGTTCCTCGGCGGATTTTTCATGGGCGGCGTTGAAGACGCTTTCGATTTGACGCCATCGTGCGGCTAGCATATCTGGGCTCCTGAATCGGGATTTATCATAGCACCCAGAACGTGCAGACCCCGCGCAGCGCTTCCCTGGACACCGCCCAAATCATCGTCGGCGAAGCATCTCTGTCGCCGGTAGGAGGCCCGGCTGAACGCCGCGAGTGAAGATGGATAGCAACTCGCCGACAATACTGGGGCAAGCCGAACGACCGGCACCCGAGTACGTCAGGCATACGTTGTCCAATATCGTGTTGGCGCCTTCCGGCGAGAGATTTCGAATGTCGAATCCTCGGAACTCCGGTACACTCGCTGAGATTTGAATCGGCGGATTCCCGGTGATGATGTTCCGATACAGGAGATTGTCAACCGAGGCGCCGGTGACATGTATCCCCGTCACGTTCCCGGTGATGATGTTCTCCGACACAGTATTGCCACGACCGGACACCGCGAGCCCGAAGTTCAAGTTCACCGGCGAGACTGCGTAGCCGTTTCCGCTAGCGATGTTCCGGCGAAACCGGTTGTTGTGGCTGCGGAAAGTGCAGAACCCGCCGCAACCGGATTCCCGGTTGCCGTTTCGCACGGAAACAACGCCTTCAATAAGGTTTTCATTGGTTTCCTCCCAAAGCTGAACTCCGCTGAGGCAATTGCTGCTAATCGTAATGTCCTTCACGGTGGACCGCGTGGTATTGCTTCCCAGGAATACTCCGAAACCTCTAGCGCGTTGAATGACACCAGGCCCGAGCACTTCGACGCGACGTTGGCCGGTAACCTCGATCGCGTGTTCCGGGTTTCCCATAAACCCGCCGGGAAAGCAACCGTCCGGTGGATCGCCCTGCCCGGTGATCGTAAAAGTGTTCAGCCACAGGGTTACGTTTGAGGCGGCGACGCGGATGTACGGCGCCCCCA
>Ga0163152_10007699_pt1 | contig 11692 bp, 12 predicted proteins | sample OliLakLV19MP8IB2_FD_148635 | JGI IMG/M metagenome (GOLD analysis project Ga0163152, IMG submission 148635) | Freshwater microbial mat bacterial communities from Lake Vanda, McMurdo Dry Valleys, Antarctica - Oligotrophic Lake LV.19.MP8.IB-2 | ecosystem: Environmental > Aquatic > Freshwater >... | reverse complement strand
CATTCATACAGGTTAATCATTTTATTTATGACCTCTTTAGCGCTAAACCTATGTGCGGAGGTTAGATATGAATAAATTAATTTTAGTGACTGTTTTTTTGACGTGCGCAGCTGCAAGCGCTGAGATGGTGCATCTCAACAACACCAATGTTTTTGATCTCAATGATGATCGCAACAGTGTTGTGATCGTGATAGATTACCCCGGCCGACGCCTAACGGGATTATGTGACATAGAGATTAGATCCGATAGGTACACCCCTATTCCGTTGAGTAAACTACTAGAAAGAGTGAACCTCAACCATGTATTTTCGGAAAAGGAAAAACCAATTAAGTCAGTCAATCACAATATCTTAAGAGTTCGGTTGATACCAGATTCCTACCTGGATGGGTTTGAAATATCGACTAAGGATGGATCATCCCTACGTAAAACCATTCAAGATACTTTGGGTGGGGAACATGGCAAACGTAGAGTGATTGCGATAGCCCGAAGTTGCCCTTATTAATTTCGAGCGTGAGGCGAGGGTGAGCGAGCCAGGGCAGGGCTCGCTTTATCAGGCTGTTCCGTGCACTCTACGTGCGCTCGGACTCTATTTTTTCCTCGACCACTTTTGTTGTTTTTGTCAGCGCTTTATCACAAGGTAATTGAGATCCAATTTTACCAAGGTCGCCTGGCTTAAAAGTGACTTCGACCGTTACTGAATAGTGCTTTTGACTCCATTCATTTGTATTGGGATTCTCTCCTTCGACTGTGGCGAGAACTATATATTCATATGACGGTGGATTTGTATCATATACTAAGGACGAATTTATTTGAAACGGCTTAATCAAATTGACTTTAAAATCATTAGATTGAGTCAGATCTTTATCTAGTGTGGCTGCTGCGGCTTGCGAAGCCTCAATCCAACAGGAATTGGATATAAACACTTTCGCTGAACCTAAATTAGAATACAAAATAAGTGGAAGTACAAAGACGCAAAATTTATTCATAACTATTCTCCTATCAAAGTTATTTTTTTCTGTTTCTATTGTCTTCTGCAGTAAAGGTGCCATAGTTAAATGGAACAAATGCAAGTGTAATTAACTCTAGAAAGAAATATCTCAGCATAAGTATTCCATAGTAAAAAAACTGTCACTTTGATGACGATAAAAGGAATCTCTCTAATACATCCAGCTCGTTTTTTGCACTTTGTTCCTTAGATCTTATGAAATGGTCTATGGGAGAACATATGTTTAGAAATACTGCCGCTTTTTGTCTTTTGATTACTAGTTTGACAGCTAACGCTGAAGCTCTTTCCTTAACAACTTGCTACTCCCGTTTAGTGGTTCCCATCCGCTGCATTCAGGGATCTAGGAGCTCTTGCTCTCACAACAATTGGGACGTTGTTGAAATAATAATTAAGAATGAATCAGTTAAGATTGTAAACAAATCGGATGCTTTGCCGCAGATTGAAACATTAAAGAATCTCTCACAATCCGTAGGTCCTTATTCGGCTCCTTATCAAGTGATGTACCTGTCTTCGACACATGAAATTCTTGACGTTGCACTATCAGAAATTAGTTTAACCAAGGATGCTGAGTTTGAAGCAGCTCTACAAAAAAACTAAGTCTTCTCCGGAACAAACTTTAGCCTATGATGTTTTGGGCTGCTCCGCTGCCTCATTGTCTGTAGAGAAATGAAATGGTCCCGATCAGTTACAGCTTCTAAAATGCCAGTTGGCGACCTCGTATCTGTAGCTCTCGTTACAGCGTCCCTCGCAGCTTGAACTGAGGGGATCTTCGCACTGCCCACCACAAGTTCCCATGCGTGTGCCTGATGCTTCAACTTTAATTCTGAGTCCTACTCCGTCTCGCCAAACATAAGTTGTCTTATCGTTTGCACTTGTGAAACTAGCAGAAAATCCGCGAAAGTCTTGTGGTTGAAAAACGCCTGATTCCTGCCACCCTGAAACAACAATTTCACCTCTACCGTACGAGGGAAATGCTCCGGATGAGCCAAGGTAATTTACGGCATGTTTGTCACGAATGACTAACTGAACGCTCCGGCGCTCAGAAGTGTTCACATCAACCACAGCGGAACCATCGTCACAAGTAAGAAGTTTCTGCCAGCCAGCATGCGCTGGGTTATCAAACACAGACAAAATTATGAAAAGGCATATAATATTTAGGTTATTCATAGTAACTCCATTTTCAAGTTGGCATTTATTTGCCGACACCAATGGACTATAAAAGATTCAACTTATTTTTTCTTCGGTGTAATCTTCTGAAATTTCGGTAAAACTATCATACACTTAATTTCGGGAGTATGAAAAACGCTTGAAGCGCAAAATTCCTAAATGGTCCCTTTAATGGTTTTTAGGGAAGCCCGTAGCCTGGCCTCCTTTTTCATCGTAGCCTCTTTATATGACAGTTAGTTAATTCAAGAGATCCCAAAACATAAGGTTCTGTTGATTGAAAATTACTGTGAAGAACACCTTTTCCAGTTCCCGCGGCATCAAATTGAACTTCAATTTTTCCATAAGTTCTCATTTGATTGGTATCGAGGTCCTTTGCTAAAAGGTTAGATGTCAGTTGGCCGTTCGATGCAGGAAGTATTTCGGTAGCTTGAAGGCCGACGCGAAGTTGATCCCCTTCAAAAACATACATATTTCGCTCACGGTTATCCCATGACCCAAGAGTAAGTAATGTAGCATTTTTTGGATGCCCACCCGTTATTGAACGAGCTTGGCAAGTTACTGATACACTGAAGCCTGGCATGTTTTGAGCAATACCTTGAAAACCCATTAACTGAATAGCAATTAGTAGCAGCACGTGTCGCATAAACCCCTCCTTTTAACCACAACTAATGTACCTTTTTCAGAATAAAATTAATTTGGTGAAAAAATCTCAAATTTCGGTAAAACTATCATCATGAAAGAATCGCCTAAATCATGGAAAGGCTTTGAATTTGAACCGCAAGGGTGTTTGCTAGAGCAAACCATTGATGAATCTGCAGGTATGGGGATAGCCTATGAAAGAAGTTGTAACTTCTTTAAAGATTTTCATACGCATGACCGCATGATTATTGTGTTTCCGCGCGCCTCTTGTGAAATGGAAGTCCGTACCCAAAAACCAAACCAAAAATTTACCATTGATAGCACTAATTTTTTAGTTGTACCGGCGGCAGTCATTCACGACGACGAAGGCATAAGTGCTATTTACGATACAATGGCACTGTTACCTGAGGATAAGTTTGTTGATGAAGTCGCTAAATCCCAAAACCAAGTAAGTATCTCCCGCAATTTAAAAAAGAAATGTTTTAAGTTAAAAAGAACAGTTTGGTTAGAGCAGCTAGTGCAGCAATATTTTTTTGAAAGAATCCTGAGTCGAAGGCATCGAACTGACGATGTTGTATTTTTAGAAAGAAAAATTTTAGCCGAGATTTTTTCAATTGCTTCTGGTAACAGAAAAAGTAGTATGGAAAATAGCATAAGCGAAGAGGACACAGCTAAAAAGGCAATAACCTATATAGAGTCGAATCTTTTTTCCAACCTTGAAACGGAGTCTATAGCCCGACAAGTTGGAGTTGGTGTTGCAACTTTATTTCGTCAATTTAAAAAAGATATTGGGGTTAGTCCTTATGCCTACATAAAACGCCGTCGCCTCGAGGAGGCAATGCGGCTGTTAAAACTAGGTAAATACTCAGTGAGTGAAGTTGCGCTGCTTGTTGGTTACGAAAATTTCGGCGCCTTTACCGACGCCTTTAAAGCAAAATATAAAAAGGTTCCCTCGTCCGTTTAACTAGCGAGTTCCCTCACAGTTGGCGTAAGGCGCTTATCCCTTGTGAGCTGCATCCTTGGAGGTTCACATTCACCCGAGGAAAAGTGCCGCCTGGATAACAATTACGGTATCCGTCACTATCAGGAATGCAAATACCAGCGAAATCCTGATTAATACTAAAAATGAATTGGCCATTTTCGCGTCCTATAACCAATGTGTCCGCCGCATCACCAACTTCGTTTCGGCGAACTGCTTGAAAAGTATTTCCAACCATCACTCCTTCAACGGAGAGCTGGGGCTCTTGAGTTCCAAAAAAGGATCCTGATTTATTAATTGCGTTCAGAAGGGCGCTATCGGTAACCATGAGGCGTAATTTTCCAGACTCGGCCAGGATAACAACGTTCCCACGCTCACAGTTAAGAATTGGACTCGCCGCTAAAGTAGGACAGATCCAAAGCCCCATAAAGGCAAATGTTCCCCACAAAATAGATAGTTTCATAAAATTCTTCCTTTTCTTGATTTGATTATTCATTTATTCTTCGTTCAGTCAGTCATTGTTTTTAATCTAGCACTTTTCGTTGACTTTAATTCGGTGAAAAAGTCTTTGCTTTCGGTAAAAGTAACTTTCAATAACAATCCAGCGTTACAGACTGGCTTTAGCAGCAATCTCCATTGATCCAGCACCCTCGAATGGATTTTGGGGTGGGTACACTTGGCATTTGGGCTCAGACTTTTTGGACTGAGTTTAGACACTAGTTAGGAGTAATATCTTTTGGTTGCCCTAGAGCTACCTTCAGGGCCTGATGCTGAAGCCTGTAGTGGGAACTTCCGTAAATAATAAGTACTCTTTGATATTTATTTAACAACTCAGCAATAGTTTGCAATATATGTTCGTCTCTAATTCGGGTAACGACCAATGAGATTTTTTGAGTAAAGAAGGGACCGCCTCTGATCTTCATAAACTTTTGAAGGCAACTAAACAGCGAATATTTTTTCATCACGCGTCTTATGCGTTTTCCATTCACCGTTTTACCATTCCGTAGCAAATGCTCTCTGATTCTGCGGTACCCGTAGCCTGGAAGTTCTAGATGGATTTCTTCAATCAAATCTCGAAGTTCCATGTCCCTTGCACCTAACCGTTCCTCCTTAAACGGTTTGTGATAATAAGCCGCTCTTGAGACTTCCATTATTCGGCAACCTTTGGCAACTGAACCAAATTCTCTGAGGTGATCACGGATGAATCTTCTCTTTTGATCTGTTGTGAGTACTCCAGGGCTTTTTTTAACATCAGGTTTTCAAGGTAAAGCTCCCCAATTTCGGTTTTGAGATTCTTAACTTGATGCTGAAGGTGATTGAGATCTCTTTCTTTTGCATTAGCATCAAGTTTTACTTTTCTAACCTTGCCCGGCAAAACACCAGATCGATACTGCTTTACCCAATGATTTACAGTGCCATGGGAACAATTGTAAATCTGAGCGGCATGGCGATAAGTCATTCCCTCTTCAACAACTTGCTTTGCCATCATCATATAATATTCAACGCTGTACTTGGGTGCTCTGCCTGTGGGGTTCTTTTCCTTGGGCAAGCGCATGTCTTTAATTTCCATAATTTCTCCAAAATCGCAAATCTGTGCTTCTATCACAGGGTTGCGGTAAAGGCTAAATCGTTGTCCAATAAGTATTGGGGAAGTGTCTGACCAAAGGGGCGCAGTTTAAATGTCTGAACTGCTGAAGCAAGGCTTCGACGTTTATATGACCTTGGTGGACGATCAAGGCATAGACTGCATTATTCGCAGAAACGAAAACTGCTACATTGATGTTCAGATAAAGGCACGATCTGATGTTGCGAAGCATGGATGCACCTTTGCGGCGTTGCTCGATATACTGTATGCGTTGTTGTAGCAATATCCGGCTTTTCAGCTGCCTGCTCTTGCGTGAGCTTTAGTGATTCTCGCTTCTTCTGAAGCCGTTCAGCAATCATGCTCAGGTCTGTTTTAACGTCACGCTGGTAACGCGTAGGAACTCGATCTAAATGGGAATGCGCCCGATTTCTTCACTTTTTAATCATGTCATGGCATTACTGGCAGGAACACAGACTAGCGGTGTGAGTTTTGGATAAGAAATCCATCTAATACTGATCAATGATTACTTAAGTTGGGTTATAAATAGCTAATGCCGACCCAATGAGATAGCTTAGAAAACGAGTAAGACTCAACTCTTGAAAGCCTCGTGGCCTTTCCTCTGATTTATTAACCCACCAGAATAATTTCTATGTCTACGAATCAAGTATTTTTTGATTCAGCATATAAGAATCAGGATTAATAAATGGCAAAAAAGACGTCCGACTTCAAAAAACATCAAAACAGAATACAAAAGATAAAAAACCCAATAGTTAGCACTAAGCAAATGGGATCGCTAGAAAAGTTTCGTCGAATGGCAACCGTCATTCAGGATTCTAACGATGCAATCACGTTTCAGGATTTAGAAGGCAATATTTTGGCATGGAACCAAGGTGCTGAACAAATTTACGGATATTCAGAAGTTGAAGCTCTTCGCATGAATATCGTGGATACTGTTCCAAAAGAATATCAGGCGGAAGCGCGTGAGTTCCTTGCCTCTCTAAAACGCGGAGAGTTAGTGTCCAATCTAGAGACAAAGCGAAAACATAAAGATGGCAGGATCATCGATGTTTGGCTGACAAATACAAAGCTCACTGATGATAAAGGGAAATTAACTGGAATTGCCACAACTGAACGTGACATTACTGAGCGAATGGGAGCGTTAGAAAAGTTTCGTCGAATGGCAACCGTCATTCAGGATTCTAACGATGCAATTACCTTCCAGGATTTAGAAGGCAATATTTTGGCATGGAATCGAGGAGCTGAAATTATTTACGGCTATTCACAGACCGAAGCCCTTAGCATGAATATCGTGGATACTGTTCCAAAAGAGTATCAAGAGGAAGCGAGAGGATTTCTAGCATCCCTCAAGCGCGGCGAACTAGTAATAAATTTAGAAACAAAGCGAAAACATAAGGACGGTCGGATCATCGATGTATGGCTGACAAATACAAAACTGACCGATGACAAAGGGAAACTCACAGGTATAGCAACAACAGAACGAGACATTACGGAGCGAAAACAATCTGAGGCTTCGCTTCGAGAAAAGATTCGAGAACTCGATTATTTGCGTGAAGGACAGATTGCACTTTCTGAACGAATGCGAGGCGAGCAGATTATCTCTCGACTCGGCCAAAGTATTTTGAGCCACTTGGTACCATTTACAAACGCTCAGGTCGGTGCGTTTTATCTGGTTTCTGATGAAAAGAAACTTCAGCGCGTGAGCGGATATGCACTTTCAAAAACTGATACGGCTGAAGAAATTATTGAATTTGGTGAGGGTTTAGTCGGACAAGTAGCGCTTGAAAAGCGATCTTTGTTGATCGAGGATGTGCCGTCAAGTTACTTCAATAAAATTGAGTCAGCGCTCGGAGTAATGGTTCCACGTTCACTGCTCATTTGTCCCATTCTCTATGAAAATGAAGTCACTGGAGTTATCGAACTTGGCTCGCTCCATTCGTTTACCGAACATCAAAGAGCTTTTTTGAGTCATGTTTCTGAAAACATTGGAATAGCGATCAATACGTCTGACGTTCGTAAAAAGATGCAGATTCAGAATGAAGCATTGAACAAAGCTCAAGTTCTTTTGGAAGAAAAGGCAAATGAGGTTCAGCGTGCGAGTAAGTATAAAACAGAATTTTTAGCGAACATGTCACATGAGCTCAGAACACCTCTGAATAGTTCATTAATTTTGGCTAAACTGCTTATGGATAACAGTAAGGCGAATTTGACAGACGATCAGATTCAATATGCAACTTCTATTTATTCATCAGGCAATGATCTGCTGAATCTTATCAACGATATTTTGGATCTTTCAAAAGTAGAAGCAGGCAAGCTTGATATTCGGGTCGAAAAAGTTCCTGTCTTTAAGGTCATTGAGAGTTTAAAACAGACATTTCAATCAAACGCACAACAGAGAAACCTAGTTTTTGAAGTGATGCATGAGACTGATATGCCACAGGCATTTTTGACCGACAGACAACGACTTGATCAGATTCTAAAAAATCTGATCTCAAATGCATTGAAATTTACGGAACACGGATCTGTCAAAATCAGACTTTTTAGATATTCGGAAGGGATGATTGCTTTTGAGGTCAAAGATACAGGCATTGGTATACCAAAAGAACAGCAGGCCATAATATTTGAAGCATTTAGGCAGGCTGACGGTACGACAAATCGTAAATACGGAGGCACAGGTCTTGGGCTTTCGATCTCCAGAGATCTTGCAAAACTTTTGGGTGGAAGTATAGAGGTTGAGAGCGTTACAGGTGTGGGAAGCTGCTTTACACTCATCATCCCTGAGGCATTCAATAAGTCAATCAGTTCGGACGAGCATTTACCTGAGACCGTTTTTCGAAATGGCGGAGCGAATACCAAACAATTTGGAAATACCACACCACTTCCATTTGAAGATGATCGGTGCAATCTAAATATCGGAGATCGAACAATTTTAGTTATTGAGGATGATATTGAATTTGCGAAGATTGTTTTTGAACTCGTGCACGAGATGAAATTTAAATGCATTGTAGGTCAAGGTGCCGATGAAGGTTATGAAATGGCGATTCAATACCTTCCGAGCGCGATTGTTCTCGATATGAAACTGCCAGATCATCTTGGACTCACGGTTTTAGATCGGCTCAAAGAAAATCCGAAGACGCGACATATCCCAGTCCAAGTTATTTCGATCGTTGACTACGCTAAGGCATCACTTCAAATGGGTGCTATCGGGTTTCTTAAAAAACCTGTCGAACGAGAGGAAATTAAAGACGCGTTTAAGTATCTTGAAATAAAGATTGCTCAAAAAACCAGCAGAATCTTGATTTCTGGAGGCGGTGAAAATCAATGTAAAGCTATCGCTGCGCTTGTAGGTGATGAGAACTCAGAAATCTTTCAGGCGAGGACAGGTCTCGACGCAATTTCACAACTTAAAGAAAAATTATTTGATTGCGTCGTCATTGATGTGACCTCGCCTCACGAGGCGAGTCTCGAATTGTTGGAACTAATGAGCAGTGAAAAAATGGGATATCCTCCTACGCTCATAGTTTATTCCGACGTTAAAATATCACACGACTTTGAGAAAACTTTAAAAAACGCTCCTTATAACTTAATTATTAAGTCGGCAAAATCCACAGAGCGTCTTTTAGATGAAATCATCCTAGTTTTACACCGTGATGAAGCGAAATTGTCTCAAGCTCAAAGGCAGATGATCAAATCGGTAAGAGGTCGCGAACAGGTTTTCGATGGAAAAAAGATTCTACTCGTGGATGATGATGTCAGAAATATTTTCGCGCTGACTAGTGCGCTAGAGCAAAAGGGAGCTGTAGTTTTAGTCGGTAGAAATGGACACGAGGCGCTTGAATGGCTCGAACAAGATCCACAGATTGATCTCGTTTTGATGGATATAATGATGCCAGAGATGGATGGTTATGAAGCCACGAGACAAATCAGAAAACAAAAGCGCTTCAAAAATCTGCCGATAATAGCAGTTACAGCCAAAGCTATGAAAGACGACCAAGAAAAATGTCTCGAAGCTGGGATGGATGACTATGTTTCAAAACCTGTTGATCTCGAAAAGCTGTTGTCGCTTATGCGAGTGTGGATGCCGACGGTGGTGCATTGATGGAATCGCCAGTAGTCAGAGCTAAGTATGAAATTCTAATCGTAGATGATGTACAGGATAATTTGCTCGCCCTTAATGCCATTCTAGAAAGAGACGACGTTAAAGTTTACCAAGCTCTCTCAGGGACTTTGGCGCTTGAGATGATGCTAGAACATGATTTTTGTCTTGCGGTTCTTGATGTACGGATGCCAGGCATGAGCGGCTTTCAACTCGCTGAATTTATGAGGGGATCGAAGAAAACAAAAAATGTTCCTATCATATTCGTAACAGCAGCTGCAAAAGAGCAGAATTTTTCATTTAAAGGCTACGAAAGCGGAGCGGTCGATTTTTTATTAAAGCCACTTGATGCCCAAGCTGTTCAGAGCAAAGCGAACGTATTTATCGAACTTTTTAAGCAAAAGAAAGATCTAAAAGATCAACTCGATACGATTGCTGGTCTGATCGAGAGTTTAACCAATTCAAAAAACGAAGCAGAAAGAGCGAATATTTCCAAGAGTCAATTTCTTGCAAACATGTCTCATGAAATTAGAACACCCATCGGTGCAATTCTAGGGTTTGCCGATCTTATGAAGAATCCAGCCAACACGGCAGAAGAAAATCAGAACTACATCGTGATAGTTGACAGAAATTCTAAACAGTTGCTGCGACTCATCGATGACATTCTCGATCTGACCAAGACTGAAGCTGGTTGGATGGCCATAGATCCGATCGAGTTTTCTCTTGGAGAAATGCTAACAGAGCTTACATCTATAATGACTTTTAAGGCTGGGGAAAAAGGAATTGCATTTTTATTAACTACCGAAACCCACATTCCTGATATTGTGAGCATTGATAACGAACGCTTGCGACAGGTTCTCAATAATATTATAGGCAATGCACTTAAGTTTACGTCGAAGGGCGGTGTTGAACTTAAAGTGGCTTTCGAGAATCCGATATTGAGATTTACAGTCATTGATACAGGCATCGGAATAACGGCAGAACAAGAATCCAAACTTTTTAAGCCATTCGGTCAGGCAGATATCTCAACAACGAGAAAATTCGGAGGAACAGGTTTAGGATTAGTTCTGTCGCGACGTATCTCGGAAGCCCTTGGGGGCAAGTTAGAACTCGTAACCAGTAAGGAAGGTTTCGGAAGTACTTTCGTGATCGAAATCAATAGTCCACTTCTACCAAATGCGAAGTTAGTCGGTAGAGATGCTTTAAAGAACATGGTCAACGCAGCTGTAGGGTACCGCAAAGATGGCGTAGCACTTGGCGGTCTCAAAGTGCTTCTTGTGGAGGACTCACTAGACAATCAGATTCTTATTCGCATGTTTCTTGAAAAAGACGGTGCAGAAGTGACGACGGTTTCAGAGGGTGCGCAAGGAGTGAAAAGCGCGCTGACTGACGAGTTTGATGTTGTTCTGATGGATATTCAGATGCCAGTTCTCGACGGACATGAAGCGACAAAAATTCTTCGCACGGCCAAGTACATGAAGCCCATCGTTGCTCTGACGGCACATGCCTTTAGACAAGAGCAGCAAAAGTGTTTGGAATCTGGATTTACAGAGTTTCTCACGAAACCAGTTAAGCGTGACGTACTCATTGATGTTCTCTCTAAGTATTTAGTTGTGCCTGATAAGAAATGAAGCTGTTGGAAAATTTATTAAAATCAAAAACACCAATCGTGGAAGCATTGGTTTTAGCTGACCTATGACCATCAGCTAAGTTTTCCTTGGGCTGAATGGAGTAGTTTGCTGTCAGTGACCTGAACCTGATCCTGCGTAGTCGTTACGTCGTTGGCCGCCAAGATTCGCTTCACCATTTCAGGGTGCCATGCCTTTCCCTTGCATTTAGTTGGAACACCAATCTGATCCAAAAACCTTGCTATGCGACGCAAAGGCAATCCTTGCTGTCCATATCTGTAACAGCCTTGATAACTCGCGCTTCAGCCATGTGGGCTTCAAACGGCCACTTCTAATCTCTTTTCCCTGAAGCGTGGCTGTGGTGTTGGCGCGGCCTTTTAGGCCGCTAATGGAAGGTTTCAGCTTACGCCTTGATTGGGAACAGCGGGGGATTGAATAGTTTCCCTGCTGCTCATTCCATGTCCCTTAACTAACCTTGCCCGGCAAAACACCAGATCGATACTGCTTTACCCAATGATTTACAGTGCCATGGGAACAATTGTAAATCTGAGCGGCATGGCGATAAGTCATTCCC
>Ga0163152_10007698_pt1 | contig 11694 bp, 5 predicted proteins | sample OliLakLV19MP8IB2_FD_148635 | JGI IMG/M metagenome (GOLD analysis project Ga0163152, IMG submission 148635) | Freshwater microbial mat bacterial communities from Lake Vanda, McMurdo Dry Valleys, Antarctica - Oligotrophic Lake LV.19.MP8.IB-2 | ecosystem: Environmental > Aquatic > Freshwater > Lake... | reverse complement strand
CTCGTCGGGCAAGGCTTGGACTTGGGCTGATTGTGGCGGGCCGAACGGTCGGCCTTGCAGGGTTGTTGGTAGTGCCATCGCACTGAACGTTGGCAGAAAAAAGGACCAGAGTCCCGGAAAAAAACAAAAATCTTCAGCACTCCCCCCGAAACCGTGAGTTGCGCCCCTGATTCAGCGGCGGGACGCCGCTGCCACTTTTTTGATTCGCACTCATGCTGCTAGCACCTCGTTGAGTTCATTTGCAGCTTGGGCAGGTGCTCTCCGAACAGTTGATGCGCCGTGCCGAGCCCGCCGATTTGGTTAAAGAGAGAAGTTTGGCATTCGCATCGCGCCATTGCCGCGCGGTCTGGCCGAAGAAGGCCACGTTCAGCAGGTCGGCTTCGTTGGTGTAGGTGATGGCGGCCTGCGCGGCTGTGACTTCGGGCGGGATGAGATGGCTTTCACCGCGTCGGTGTGGATGCGGTAATTGAGATTGGACAGCGTGCGGTTGAGATTCCAGGCGAGGGAAAGGCGGCGGTTTTCGTCGTCCTTGAGCCGCTGGAATTCCTTGATGAGATAGAGCTTGAACTCCGGGCTGAGCCAGGAGCCAAACTCGAAGGCGATGTCTTTATGGGCAAACGTGCCACCGTAGCGACCGGCACTGACGGCCAAACCTTTGGCGCGGGTGCGATCAATCCATGCCTTGGCGGATAGGAAAAAGCTGTTCCGACCGGCCTCATTTCTAATTCCCTCGAATTCGAGGGAATTAAAATCCGGGTTGTGAATCCGTTCCCAGACGCCGAGGAAAAGCACGGTGTCCTTGTTTTTCAGCCATTGTTCGATGAGCGCCCCGCCACCTTCAAAATTCCGCACCATATCGGTGAGCGAAATGTAGTCGCCGTGTTCCTTGGCCAGAATGGTGATGGCCGTGCCTTGAACTTCGATGCTGGATTTCTTGGGCTTGTTGTTCGGGCATGTGAGTGAGAAATTCCAAGCTGGTTTCCCAGGTTCCATCCCGAGAACGTTCCAATGCATGAGATTGCCGCGCAGCCTATTGGAAACTGTCCCAGTCTTAAAGGGGAAAAGCACTGATCCAATTTTTAATTCGTTTTGCCTGGAAACATTGAACCCTTTAAAATTGAAACACCCATCAAACCGGAGATGATTTTGGGCACGTCAACCGGTGATGACAGGAATGACCCAGATGTTTTTTTGGTTTTTAAAACAGATGAATCCTTCAATTTTAGACTTGGGTATTTTAAAAAAATAAGGTCGAAAGACTATCGCCCGATGTTCAGTTCTGAGGTTCTACCGGATTCGCAGTGAATGAACGCCGGCGTGTGTTCAAGGTTCAGGGTTGGGATGCGTCCGCCACCGGAAGCTCCACCCAGAAACAACTCCCTTCCCCGGGTGAGGACTCGACTCCGACGCGTCCGTTCATTCGTTCGACTGCTTTTTGCACCAGGGCCAGCCCGACGCCTGTGCCCGGGTAGCCGGAGTTGTTCGCGTGCAACCGCTCGAACAGCTTAAATATCCGATCTTGACCGAATGCAATTTCAGCTCCTCGGCGAAACTCATCGCCACCCGGCGCGCTTCCCCCGCCGCGCTCGATTCGGAAACACGCAGGGCGGTCGATCTTTTATTCAAGCATACCTCGCGATGGTGACGCGGGTTCCTACGCCTGGTTTTGAAATGAGCTCAAACTCGTGGGAAAGGCGTTTGGATCCGGGAAGTCCCAGGCCGAGCCCGTGGCCTGTGGTGAAGCCGTCTTTCATCGCCTTTTCAATGTCCTGCATTTCCACCTGGATGGTGATCAGCAATGATCAGCAAAAAGTGATCAGCAAAAAATTATTGATCCGGATAACTGCGACCTGTTAATTTGCGACGCCTACTAGAACCTCTCTGCACAAATTATCAAGCGGCTTCGGATTTGAATTATGGAACCGGACCTTTGCATACGGTTCAAACCTGATGCAGAGTTGGTGATCATTGATGGAGGCAGCTGCCGGACCGGATATTTATGTATAAAAACCACTCGCGCAGTTTTCCGCCTGCTTTTTCAGTCCTACTTTTAATTTTGTATCGGCGATGGGGCCTTCGGTCGGTGTGGCTGGCGTCCGTCTTTCTGTTTTTAACCAATTCCACAGCGTTTGGTCTGGCCTTTGATTTTAATGGAAGTCTCCGCTGGGAAGGCGGTGTCGTGCCCTATGTGATAGATGCCAACGTATCCTCCACCAACCGGGAATTGCTTGATAGGGCCATGCGTACCTGGGAGAAAGCGGCCAATATCAATTTTGTCAAAAAAACCTCCACGGACAATGACTATGTAAAAATCGCCTACACTTGGTTGAACACCGTAAATTTTTCATGGGTGGCAAAGTCCGGTGGCGAACAACCGATGTGGATCAATAACTGGCATATTCACACTTTAACTCACGAGCTGGGCCATACGTTGGGTCTCTGCCACGAGCACCAGCGGTCGGATCGCGACAAATTCGTGACCATCGCTGGCTATATCTCGGTCACGGAAATTAATTATACCAAGCTGGACGGGGCCTTTCGTTTTTACGATCCGCCCAACGGCATCTTCGTTACCGGTTTTGTTGGCACATCGGATATTCGCTCTCCCTACGATTATTATTCCATCATGCATTATCAGAGGAAGGGCTTTAGCCTTCCCTGGGTTGAAGACGTGATCGTTCCGAAATACGCAACCGTGGCGGATGACCCCACCGACAACGCGCAGAAGATATTTTATTCCCCTGATGAACGAATAATCGAAATCATCGGCAGCGATGACACTAATCTCGATGATCTCAGTTTTTGGGACAAGCACGGCATCGCCACCGAATACGGCGCGCCGGGCCGTTTGAGCGGAGATATCGACGGCGACGGAACCACCGTCCCTTTCTTCGGGACCGTGCCAGGCATTAAGATGAAACTCACAGGCACCGGCAGAACGGTCGAGGCGGCTCGCCGCCAATTTCGAAACCCATTGGTCATGTCCAACACCTTATTCGCTTTTGAAGGAACTCCCACCGGCACCTACACTGTCACCCCCAGCAAGGAAGGCTATTATTTCACGCCCCGTTACCACACGGTCACGCCCGCCAACGGAAGCAAAATCAAATTCATCATCTCGAAGTTCGAGACCGCTCCGCCCACGGTGGTCATCAATGTTCCTCTCACCAGCGGCACTTCCTTTAAAAATGCGCCCGCGGTGACCGGCACTGCCGTCGACACGGGTTCTGGGGTTGCCCGGGTGCGAGTGGCTTTGTTTCGGGACCGGGACGGGGTCTGGTATGACTTTGTCGGAGGCGTCTGGGGCACGGAGAAGTTTGGTTCTTCCACGAATATGGGGCTGGCCACCGGCACCACCAGCTGGTCCCGCACATTGCCGAATCTGGCGGATGGCGGTTACTCAGTTCATGTGCAGGGGGTGGATACGCGAGGCAACTCTTCCGATCCATGGGAGGTTCGAAATTTTCAGATCGACAATGTGGCACCCAAGGTGACGGTTTTGGTGCCGGCAACTAACAATACGCCCTACAGAATCGTGCCCCAGGCGCAGGGTGTGGCCAGCGATGAGAACTCCAGTATTCGCGAAGTGCGGGTGGCGCTCTTTAGTGAATCTTTGGCCAAGTGGTGGAGTTGGAACAGCAACACCTGGGGAACTGCCAGCTTCGCTCCCGCAAACATTCGTCTGGCCACCGACTTGCCGGATTGGCGGCTGAACCTGCCAAATATTGGTGTCGGCACGTACCAGATTCATGTCCAATCTGTGGATGCTGCGGACAACGGTTCTCCTTGGGAATACAGTCAATTTTCCATCGATCAGACGCGGCCGGTGGTGGCTTTCACGGGCTTCACCAATCAGCAACATTTTTTCAACTTCTCCCAATTGTTTGGATCCATCAGCGAGACCGGCACGGTCACTTTCCGGATCACTGAATATAATTTGGACGCACCGAACCGGTATTGGAATGCTTTCAACTGGGTCAACACCAACGATAAAATGGTGGAGAATCCAACGAAGTTCAACGGATTGAACTGGTCTCCCGCCGCTCACGCGCCTCTGCCCACACGCGCCCAAACCCGCACCGGATTTTACATTGTGGATCTTACCGCCACGGATATCGCGGGGAATGTTGCCACGACGAATATTGTACTCTATCGGACTGCTGCCGATGCCACGCCGCCGATTGCGACTATCAATATTTTAGGTGGCCGGGAGTTCACCAACAATTTCCTGCCGCCCATTGAAGGGCTGGCCGGTGATCCGGAATCAGGCGTTGGAACGGTGACCATGTATTTCACGCGGCTCGTGCCCGGCGTCGGTTTTGAGTATTGGACTGGCTCAGCTTGGACCGATACGGGCACGGCGCTGACCATGAATTTCACCAACAATTTTATCTGGAAGATGGCGGGGGCGGTGGCGCAACCGAGCGGCGCGAATTTGCGCAACGGCAACTACACCATTGAGGTTGTGGCCTGGAGCCGCGAAGTGCCGCCGGTCAGTGGCCCCACCATAGTGAACTTCAGCGTGGATAACCGCGAGATTTTCACCTGGACCGGAGGAAGTATCACCGACACCGATCCCAACAATAACAATAACTTCTGGGAAAACCCGGCGAACTGGAGCCCTGTGGGCGTTCCTCCGGAGAGTGCCATCGCGGTTATCTCCTCTGGATCGCCCAACAGCAGAAACCAGCAACTCCTGCGTATTTACGGTTTGACCATGACCGGCGGTGAATTCGCCACGGCGGGACTGAACGTCAAAAAACTCAATCTGGATGGCGGCGTGCTTACGGCGGCTGGATTTAATGAAATCGAACCGAATGGGGGCGTTTTTAACTGGAGCGGCGGCATTTTGTATGGTCAGTGGGACGTGCCGTCGTCGTCATCGCTTAACATCAGTGGCAGTGAAAAGGTCCTGCAGTCGGGTTCGTCCATCAGCAGCGCGGGAACAAACACTTGGAGTGGAGCGGGTCTGCTGAATGTTGGCAAAGCCAGCATTATACGGAACAGCGGAACTTTCACGGTGCTGGGTGACGCATCGGTTTATAATTACACCGGCGGTGGATCAGCCGTCTTTGTGAACACCGGGACTTTCATCAAAGCCGGCGGAACCAACACCACGTTCCTCCACAACAACGCCGGGATGGATTTCAACAACAGCGGCACGGTAAGCGTGCGGAGCGGGATCCTGAGTCTGGGAAGCGGTGGCATTGGCACCAATGGGACTTACGACGTGGCTGCCGATTCCCGGATTGACTGGTCTTCCGGCGAGGCATTCCTTCATGGCAACACGGTTTTCAGTGGCGCGGGAACCAACCGGATTATTGGCGGTTCAATCACTTTTGCTGGTGGCACCAGCACCTTGAGTGGGGGGCACAATTTTGAAGTCGCCGGAGGCGCCGTGGCAGGCAGCAGCACCTTTGCCGGATCGGGGACTTTTCGTTGGAACGGCGGCAACATCAGTGCCAAATTGAGTCTGCAATCCACCATTGATTTTAACATCACGGGCCGAGACCCAAAAACTCTGGAGGGCGCGGCGGTCATTAGCAGTGCGGGACAAGGAACTTGGAGTGGGCTTGGTCTGCTGAACGTTGGCAACGCCAGCATCATCCGGAACAGCGGAACTTTCACGGTGCGTGGTGACGCATCGGTTTATAATTACACTGGCGGTGGGTCAGCCGTTTTTGTGAACACCGGGACCTTCATCAAAGCCGGCGGAACCAACACCACGTTCCTCCACAACAACGCCGGGATGGATTTCAACAACAGCGGCACGGTCAGCGTGCGGAGCGGGATCCTGAGTCTGGGAAGCGGTGGCATTGGCACCAATGGGACTTACGACGTGGCTGCCGATTCCCGGATTGACTGGTCTTCCGGCGAGGCATTCCTTCATGGCGACACCATTTTCAGCGGCGGTGGGATCAACCGGGTGATTGGCGGGTCGCTCACTCTGGTAGGTGGCACCACCACGTTGAGCAGAGGGCACAATTTCGAAGTGAGCGGGGGCCTTGTGGCCGGTGCCAGCAGCTTGGCCGGCGCAGGGACTTTTCGTTGGAACGGCGGCAATATCAGCGCCAAATTGAGTCTGCCGTCCACCATTGATTTTAACCTCACGGGCTCCGATCCGAAGACTCTGGAGGGCGGGGGAATGATCAGCAGTGCCGGACAGGGCACCTGGAGTGGAACAGGCCAGCTCAACGTTGGCAACGCCAGCGTGATCCGCAATAGCGGAACCTTCACGGTGCTGGGTGACGCATCGGTTTATAATTACACTGGCGGTGGACCAGCCGTTTTTGTGAACACCGGGACTTTTATCAAGGCAGGCGGCACCAACACCACTTTCCTGGTCGACAACGCCGGGATGAATTTCGATAACAGCGGCACGGTCAGCGTGCGGAGTGGAGTTCTAACTCTTGGAAGCGGCGGCAGTGGCACCAATGGGACTTACGACGTGGCGGCCGATTCCCGGATTGACTGGTCTTCCGGCGAGGTTTTCCTTCATGGCGACACCATTTTCAGCGGTTCGGGAACCAACCGGATCAGCGGCGGCAACCTCACTTTTGGCGGTGGCACCAGCACATTGAGTGGAGGACACAACTTCGAAGTAAGCGGAGGCACTGTGGCAGGCACCAGCACATTTACCGGGGCGGGGATTTACCTTTGGAACGGCGGCAACATCAGCGCCAATTTGAGTCTGCCTTCGACAATCGCTTTTAACCTGAGTGGCAACGCTGCAAGGACATTGGAGGGCGGGGGAATGATCAGCAGTGCCGGACAGGGCACCTGGAGTGGAACAGGCCAGCTCAACGTTGGCAACGCCAGCGTGATCCGCAACAGCGGAACCTTCACGGTGCTGGGTGACGCATCGGTTTTTAATTACACTGGCGGCGGGCCAGCTGTTTTTGTCAACACCGGGACCTTCATCAAAGCGGGTGGCGTCAACACCACTTTCCTTCCGAACAATGCAGGCATGGTCTTCACCAACGGGGGCACAGTGGATTTGCGCTCGGGAGTGCTCACTCTGGGCGCGGGTTACCAGCCCTCTGCAACGAGTCAGTTGAAGCTGACCGTTGGCGAGATGGCTGGCGGTTCGCAAAATAGCCAGCTGAATGTTGTTGGAGCGGTGGTGTTGAATGGTGGCATAACCGTTTCGGCTCTCAATGGGTTTCAACCCGACAGCGGGAGTTTATTTGATATTGTGAAATACGGCTCGCGCGACGGCGAATTCACCAACCCTCAATTGCCTTCCGGGCTATCCTGGAATCTCAACTATACTGCCACCGCATTGCAGTTGAACGTGACCAACACTTTGGGCACACCTGCTGTCAGGATCTCGACCCCGATGAGTGGGGGGAGCTACACCAATCTGCCATTCGCGTCTGGCACGGCCAGTGACAACAGCGGAGTTCGCGAAGTGCGCGTGGCCTTGAAACGCACCTCGGACGGTTACTGGTGGAACTTCACCGGCAGCGCTTGGGATAGTATGATATTTGGAGTAAGAAACTCTCTGGTAGCCACGGGCACCACCAACTGGTCTGCCGGTTTGCCAGTGATCACCCCCGCCGCTTATCAAGTGCATGCTCAGTCGGTGGATATTGATGGTCAAAATTCTCCCTGGTTGATTCGTGATTTCAACATAGGCAATTCCAATACCACCAACGGTTCCAACCAGACACTGACCCTGGTCACTGACCTCATCAACTGGCGCGAGAGCACCACCGTGATTTCCTCGAACTCCAATGAACAGCCATGGCCGGGTGTTTCATTTTTACCACCGTTTGCAACTTACACAGAAGTCCCAGTGACTGGAGCGCCTCAATTAAATGCCGTTCCCGGCGCCACGAGTATAGCCAGTGGCGAAAACGTCAGATTCTATCGTACCACCTTCGATCTACCCAGTTTTACCACTCTGTCCATGGAGGTGAGAGCTTCTTTCGACAATGACCTGCATATCTTTATCAACGGTCATGAGCTGGCTCTTGAAAACAGTTTTACCCTCGGAAATTTTGCCGGGCCAAATCATTGGCTCCTGGTAAATCCCGACGGAAGTATTATCAATGGGTATAACGACGGGCAGAAATTTAGCTCCACGGTTGCGTCCATTTTTCCTTCTTCATTCTTCCAGGCCGGGTCCAATGAGGTGGTTCTGGCACTCAGAAACCTTAGCTCCGACATCGGCGGGGTCGCTTTCCGCGCGGACTTTATCTTGTCCGACAGCACCAACTCGACTTCGAACTGTTTGCCGCCGGCGTCCGGGCTGATCTCATGGTGGCCCGGGGAAGGCGATGCGAAAGACATCCAGGGAGCCAATTCTGGGGTTCTGATCGGGGTAGGTTCCTTTCCGACGGGAAAGGTGGGCCGCGCCTTCCATTTCAACGGACAGAACCTCGTGCGAGTGGAAGATGCGCCGTCATTGCGGCCAGCTCACATCACAATTGAAGCCTGGGTGAAGTTTGATTCGCTCACCGACCCAAACGCCAAGGAACCCGGCCTCCAATACATTCTTTTCAAAAAGAACAGCCGCACGGCCAATTTCGAAGGTTACACACTCCTGAAACATCGCATTGCAGGCGTGGACAGATTGGCCTTCCAAGTCACCTCTGGTTCAGGCGCCACCGCCCACGTCGATTCAACAAGTCCAGTGGTTACCAACCAATGGTATCATCTGGCTGGAACCTACGAAGGAACTGTTTCGAAACTCTACGTCAATGGAGTTGAACATGGAGCTCAACCGGGGAACTTCCCGCTGGATGAAGGAGACCGGCCGCTATTCATTGGCGGAACTGGAGAGAGTTACCATGAAGGCAGATTTGTGGGTCAAATCGATGAAGCATCGCTATTTAACCGCGCGCTTTCCGCCACAGAAATTCGGTCAATCTTTGAAGCCGGAACCTTTGGCAAATGCAAACCGCCGGTGCTGGAGCAAACTTTTTCAACCAGCGGTCCCAGGGAATTGCCACCTTTGCCTCCGGGTGTTGAAGACCAGATCCTGACTGCTGCGCCGCCCACACCCTCGGATACACCCATCGTGGTTGTAGTCACCCCCACCAAAGACGTGTCCGTGCGAAAATTGGAAATCAATGCCGCTTTGGGCTCGATTCTCCGATTGATCCTGCCCGCGAACTTAAATCTCCTTGCTGACACGGTAAAAATTGGTGCCGGAGGTGAATTGGACATTGCTGGAAAAGTTGTGGCGAATGTCACAGTTCAAGATGATGGGCTCATCCACATCGGAGGCAGCGTCGTCGGTGATGTGTTCATTCTGAAAGGAATCCTCGCCAACGCCGACCCCTTTTCCCTTCAGCTATTTCAGAGCGCGATCAGGAAGAAAATCATCGGCCTCGGCGTGAATGGTTCAAGTCCGGACCGGATCCTGGAAACAGGCATCAGTTTTCTAAAAATGGTCCAGGTTCCGACCCCGCCATTTCCGACACCTCTGGCGGGGGCGGGGGAAACAAATCCAAATTTGAATTCGAGAAGTCTGGATTCGGTTGCGGAGGATGCAAATGCGACCGGGCTCATGTCCATCACCGGCAACTACGAGCAGACTGTGGATGGCTCCCTGTTCATCGCCATCGGCGGGACGAATTTTGTCACGGACGGCGAACAACAGCATGACCGTTTGTTGGTCACAGGCAGGGCCTCCCTGGAGGGTCTAATTGGTTATGATCTGGTTGATCTCGCAACCACAAACAATGCCAATCCATTTCAACCTCCGTCGGGCGCTCAATTTGACATCGTGGTTGCCAGCAACATTTTCGTCGGCAATCTGGTCGTTCGCGGACCCGTGTGGGGAAATGGGATGGGTGTCACCTGGGGAGTGGTGTCGCTGATAGACGGACGGGAGGCGTTGCGCCTGACAGCGACCAATATTCCACCCTCCATGAGCATCCAGTCTGAGGGCCCTGGGGTGAAGATCGTTTACCCCGCCAATTTTCCCGGATTTAATCTGCAGGCTTCTCCTGGATTGCAGGATGCTTGGGACAACATCTCTTCCGGAACAAACGTCATCATTCTGAATGCGACCAACTCCGCGAGGTTCTTCCGTCTCACCAAGCCGTGAAAACAGCTATGAATAAAATCCCGATCCCCGTTGGAAAAGCAGCTTCACAGGGAGTATCCGAACATCTCAGCTTCAAGCGACTAAACCGGAAATCATCCCGTGTGCATCCCGGTTGGCTGACCCGGATGGAGGCTATTACCCCACCCGAAGTTGGGTCGGACGCCTGATGGTCCGGATGATTCCCAAGGTGCAGCATGGGAATAGATGAAGAATATTTTTGTCAGCGCAAACGGAACCTTTCAGGTCCGCACATTGATTTCCATGGCCGCCACCGCATTGAGCCTCTTCCAGGCCGGAGCTTCTGCGGCACAGGCACCGGTGGCGCTGGGGTCAGCCGCCAAATTCGGCGTCCTGGCCGGCAGCACCGTCACCACGGTGCCGAGCACCACGGTGAACGGGGACCTTGGGATTTTCACGGGAAACAAAGTCACGGGTGAACCGATAGTGAATGGTGATTTACATTTGGCCGATCCCATCGCGGCCCAAGCCCAGTCCGATCTGACCGTAGCCTACAACGATGCCGCCGGGAGGACGCTCGACGCCATCACCGCCGCTGGAAATCTCGGCGGACTGACCCTAGCACCCGGCCTCTATAAATCGGCGACTTCCCTGGAGATTTCATCCGGAAATCTCACTTTGGATGCCAAAGGGGACGGCAACGCGGTCTGGATTTTTCAGATGGGGTCCACGCTGAACACCACGGTGGGGCGGCAGATAATTTTGAGCGGCGGAGCAAAAGCTGAGAATATTTTCTGGCAGGTGGGCAGTTCTGCGACAATTGGCGTCAATTCATTTTTTAAGGGGACCATCATGGCCGACCAATCCATTGACATGAAAACGGGTGCAACGCTTGACGGGCGAGCCCTGGCGCGTGTAGGAGCGGTGACGCTGGACGCCAACACGATCACCGTTCCTGTGACCACCGTCCCGGATTCCGTGCTTTTGTTTTCCTCCCAGACCGTGGACGGAGCCTACACTTCTGCTTCAGGACAATCGGTGAATCGGGTGACAAAAACCGTTTCGGTTCCCAAGTCCGGCGGCGTGCAGTTTTACCAGCTCAAATCAGGCGCGGCGCTGGTCATCAAGAGCATCGCCATCACGGGCGCGAATGTAGTGATCGCTTATCAATGATACAATCAGTTCAAATGGTCTGAGCCATTCTCGCCAAAAATATTTCGCCATCCGTCCGAGCCTTGATGAAATGATCAAGAAGTTCGGACAGCGGTTCCCCAGAAAAGTTCAGGAAAGGATGATCAGTTCCGAGCCCGGCTGTTGGATCATAGTGGATCATAGTGGCCGCACCCCAATTACTATTTTGTGGCTTTCTATTCGCGTAAATTCGCGTCCATTGGCGGTTTCCTTTTTTTCCTTCTGCATGGACACGGCTAAGCAAGCTGAAGACATTTACGGCCGGTGTCCGTGGGTGGAACGGAGTGTTTGGAGTGAGCGCAGAGTGAGCGCATGTTGCAGACCCTGAAAACAGGAGTCAAAGGGGGCAAGTGGTTCCAATGGCCAAATGACTACTTTGAGAACCTCGGGTATTTCAGTCTGGAGAAAGCTCGGCGTTTAGCACTGCATTCGCGATAAGCGACTGCCAATCTGGAGAGCCGGATGCGGGAGAGCCGCCAGTCCGG
>Ga0163152_10007696_pt1 | contig 11697 bp, 9 predicted proteins | sample OliLakLV19MP8IB2_FD_148635 | JGI IMG/M metagenome (GOLD analysis project Ga0163152, IMG submission 148635) | Freshwater microbial mat bacterial communities from Lake Vanda, McMurdo Dry Valleys, Antarctica - Oligotrophic Lake LV.19.MP8.IB-2 | ecosystem: Environmental > Aquatic > Freshwater > Lake... | reverse complement strand
GGCGGCCCCTGAACGGTGCCAAGCTGCTACCCGACGTAATTCAAGGTCTCAAATTCACCGACGGAATCAAAACCCAAGCCGCCGCCTGAAAAATCCTCATCCACAACTTTTGACAATAACTCTCGGCTTCAGGCAACAACTTGACGAACGGCTGATGCAAATATTCGCGCCACAGCGTCCCCCGGACGCGTTCGACTTTCCCTAATGGTTTGGGAATGCTCTGGACGTGACGTGTTTGGAGAGTCAAAACGACCTGGTAGGCTGGGACGACCTTCGATGCAAGTCACGCGAACTTCGTCCGCCGAGTTAACGGCTTCGGCCGGCGAAAGCTCGGCACCACCTGCCGTCTGCGGCGAGAGCCTGCTCACAATCGCCTGCCGAGACAGCGCTTCTCGCAGCTTGCGGGGGCTCTCGATAGCCAACGGGTGCACTACTCTTCGCTGCGCAGCAGATGAGCCAATTCTACAGTGTCAGTTGCGCGGCCTGAAAGAACGATTGCAGGAGGGGTGGCTTGAAGTAGATGTCGTCGACGGCATTGAGCACGGCGTCGCTGAGGTGGTCCAGGTCGTCGGGCACGAAGTTGGCTAGCGCGGAGTACTTCGCATGACTCCAGAGTGCTTCGACGGGATTGAGCTCCGGCGCGTATGCGGGCAGCCATTCGACGGTCAGCCAATCTGCGCCGCGCTCTTGCAGGCGACGCACCGCCGAGCGATGCGCGTTCAGCCGATCGAGCACCACAATCAACGGGCCGCGGTGCTGCCGATGCAAGGCACGCAGATGGCGCATCAGGTCGGGCGCGCGAACGTTGCGCCGCTGCACTGCAAAGCAGAGCTTCACGCGCCGGCGGCGCGGCGTGATGGCCAGGCTACCGATCACGCTCAAGCGATCGTGTCGTTGCCAGGCAACTTGCTGTGGTCGGGTGCCACGCAGCGCCCAAGTGCGGCGGTTCAGCGGCTGCAAGACGAAGCCGGTTTCGTCGAGAAACACGATGGTAGCTTGCCGGCGGCGTCCCCCTTTTTGATTCGCGGCCAAGCCTCACGCCGCCAGCGCTCGATAGCCGCTTCATCACGCTCGCGCGCTTTGCGCTGCGGCTTCTGGGGCGTGAAGCCAAGGTCACGCAGAATCCGGCCGACGTGGTCGGGATGGTACGAGACGCCGAACTCACGCTCGACGACTTGCGCCACGCGAGCGCACGTCCACAGTTCGGTTTCGAAGCCGGCCGCCTGCGGACCCGCGATTACCAGTTGCCGGAGTCGTTCGCGCTGCGCGGTGGTCAGTCGCGACGAAGCGCCCGGCGGACGTTTGACAACGAGGGCGGCTTCGCCCCCTTGCTGGAAGGCCTTCTTCCAGCGTTTCACGCTCGAGAGGCTGACACCCAGCACCTCGGCGATTTCCGTAAGCGTCACCCGAATCCCTAGGAGAGCCACGGCCAAGCGACGGCGAGCATTCCGCTCGGCCGTAGTGACGGAGGTTCTCATACATCCTATTACGGTGCTAGCAGTACCGATGGTTCAAATGCTAGGTCGGGAAGAGTAAGCTGCGCCGCTGGAATAGAATCTTGAGAAACGACGGTTCGTACGCCGTCTGGGAATGCCGCTGCCGCCGATCGATTTTGATCGTCACCGCAAGACGCTGGAGGTCGCCAAAACAGCCCCTTGACGCATTTTGTCTCTCCAGGTTGTCGACAAACCTGCCAATTCGTCTTGCACAATTCAGCGGAAGTAGATGGGAATCGAACCCACCCGGAATCTGTTTAACGGATCCCGCAACGGGTTTGAAGCCCGCGGCCGCCACCAGGCGTGCTGACACTCCCTCAGGGATTTAGAACCACCCTCCTGACCGGCGAGCGATCAATGCAATCGCCGGCGCTCTAGCCATTTTACGCTTCTTGCAAGACTTGCCACAATCTACCGATTGAGTTCCGGAGTGAATCATCGACAACTGATATCGGTGTCGAAGCAACGCCTCGATGACTACCATCGCCGCTAGCCGAACATTAACAGCCCAAGATGAATCCCAAAATGAACGAGCATCAGCATCCGCCGGACACGACACCATTGCGATTGACGCAGTTTGCCACGCGGGCGGGCTGCGCCGCAAAGCAACCACAAGGCTACCTGCTGCCGCTCCTGAATTGCCTGCCGCCGATCACCGATCCGAATGTGCTCGTGGGCACAAGTTCCTCGGATGACGCGGCTGTCTATAAGTTGAGCGATGACCTGGCGTTGGTGTTGACGACGGACTTCTTCACGCCGATTGTCGATCGGCCCTACGATTTTGGCGCCATTGCCGCGGCCAACGCGCTAAGTGACGTTTACGCTATGGGGGGCCGGCCACTTACGGCGCTGAGCCTAGTTGGTTTCCCTGATCAAAAGCTCCCGGTCGAAGTCCTCGCCGAGATTCTGCGCGGGGCCACCGACAAGGCGGCCGAGGCTGGCATTGCTATCGTCGGTGGCCACACGATCAAGGCCGACGAGCCGATCTTTGGCCTCGCGGTCGTCGGCAGCATACATCCAGACCGAGTCATCACCAACGCCGGCGCGCAGCCAGGCGACGTGTTGATTCTGACCAAACCAATTGGCTTGGGGATTATCACGACCGCCGCGAAAAACAACGAAGATCGCCTGGGGGCGATCAGCGAGGCAATCGAAGTCATGACGACTCTCAATGCCGCCGCGGCTGAGGTGCTGCTCCGGTTCGACGTCCGCGCGCTCACCGATGTTACTGGCTTCGGACTCTTGGGCCACCTGCGCAATGTGACTGCCGCCAGCAAAGTTTATGCGCGAGTCCACGCGGACACAGTGCCGACACTTTCCGCGGCCCGCGAGTACGTCGCCCAGGGCATCGCACCCGGTGGGACGCATGCGAATCGAAAGTTCCTGGCCGATTGGGTGACTTACGACGATAGCCTTTCGAAGGAACAACAACTACTGCTATGTGACGCCCAAACCTCGGGTGGACTATTGGCCTGCGTGGCCAGCCACCAGGCAGACGCGGTCCTTCATGATTTACGTCGCGCGGGCGTCCGCTGGGCCGCTGCAATTGGAAGTATCGAGCCGGGTGAGCCTGGCAAAATCTTTGTCTCCGGCAGGTGAAACGCGTTTATTCTAGCCAGGCGGCCCTATGGTGCCTCGTGCCAGGACTTGAGTGTCTTGCGCTAGGGCTTGATACTCCTCAGGTGCCAGTGGATACTTTGTCAATCGACAGCCTGGCCGAAGCCTATGGGTATGGTGGCCTCACGCTGGATACAAATCAATAGTCAGGCCGAGTCTGGGGATATCGCGAGTCCCCAGGCGTCGTCGACACCTCGCCCTCGTCGTGCCTCCGGATGGCTCAGAGCATCATGAAGCGAGTTTTGGCAGGTTGCACAATCCTGACGCTGCTGGCATTAGGATTTTTTTGTCTGCGCATCTGGCGCGGCGACCAGCGACCCGCCGAGCGGCCAGTCGAAGTGCCCCCTGCGACCAGCGACCAGAAGTTGCTATCGCAAGCCGAAGACGAAGTCATTAAGCGAATGGTCGAAAGCGAGGAGCTGCTTTTGGCCTTAACCCCGGTACTGCAGCGGCTCAACAAGAGCGCGCTGAACTTACGAATTCCAGATGCCAACAGTCGCTCACTCTTCGCGGAAACGATACGTGTCACTGACATCGATTCGCACGATCCACCCGATCAGTACCGAACGGTGCCGAACGTCGGTGCCACGGTCTATAAATGGCACGTCGCGCACACCCCCTCCGACGCGGTCAAGTTCGAGGATGCCTCGTGGTGGCGCCCCTTATTAGACACCATCGCCTATTTCGAATTCGCCAAGTTCTATTTCATCACGGCCGAGTTTCGCGATCCCCAGCGCACCTTGTGGCATGCTGATGTTGGCTTTGAAGGGCTCGCCCGCACAACCTCGCACGAGGTACGGGTGGTCAAGGCTCTGTTGACCACACAGTGGCACAAACATGCCAGCGAAGATCCCGCGCCGGAGTCGTCGTGGCATATCGCCGATTGGGAACTAAAGGAGTTGAAGACTTACGAGGCTCCGCGCAAGCTCTTCCGCGAGGTACTCGATGACGCGCTGCCCGATGCCCAGACGCGGCAACAGGCGCGAACTTCCATCCAGGATCAGCTGATCGTTAAGGCGGTGCAAGATCCCGATTCTCCGTTACCGACCAAGTACTTCGACAAGTACGCGTTTGACCGCCATCCGGGTGCTTCGGTGGTCGACATCGACGGCGATGGTTTCGACGACCTCTACGTGATGGACCAGTGGGGAAAAAACCTCTTCTTGCATAATCGCGGCGACGGCAGTTTCGAGGACATTGCCGCGCAGGTCGGCTTGGACCTCGAAAACCACTGTTCCAGCGCGGTTTTTGCCGATTTCGACAACGATGGCGATCGAGATGTTTTCATCGGCCGTACGTTGGAGCGCAGTCGCTACTTGGTCAACGAAAACGGCCGCTTTGTCGATCGAAGCGATTCGCTCGTGGGGATTCCACTGCCGTACCTTGTCTCGTCGATTGCCGCCGCCGATTACAACAATGATGGTTTGCTCGATGTGTACTTCTCGACGTATGGAGCCGACACGATCGACCGCCAGCTCTATTTGTGGCCAGACGATCCGGTCCAGCAGACCTCGGATGGCAAACGGATGCTCTTGGCTGAGTTTTTGCCGCAGGATGAGGCGCTCCACTTGATGCAGTTGCGCGAAAGGCAACAGGACTTTACCGCGCGCGTGGGACCTCCCAACGTGCTGTTGGAAAACCGCGGCGGACGATTCGAGTTGTCGCCTGCCAACGAACAACTGCAGGTGTGGCGCAACACGTATCAGTCGACCTGGGGTGATTTCGACAACGATGGCGACCCCGACATCTACTGCGCTAACGATTTCTCTCCCAACAATCTCTTTCGTAACAACGGCGATGGCAGCTTTGCCGACATCACCGCAACGACGAAAACTGCCGACATAGGTTTCGGCATGGGCGCCGCTTGGGGAGATTACGACAACGACGGACGGCAAGACTTGTACGTGTCCAACATGTACAGCAAGGCCGGCCAGCGGATCACCAAGTTGCTCGGTTCGCTCGCGGACGCTAATTTTCGCAAAATGGCCAGCGGAAACTCCCTGTTTTGCAATCTCGGTGCCGACTTCAAGAAGGTCTCCGGCACCACGCCGACCGATTTAGCGGTGGAAGTTGCCGGTTGGTCGTGGGGAGGTCAGTTTCTCGATGTCGACAACGACGGCTATCTCGATGTCTTTGCCACGAGCGGGTACTACAGCGCCCCGCCGGCCGTGGCAGTGCAGGTCGACTTGTGAAGCCAATATTGGCGCACGGTCGTGCGCACCGACTCAAACCTGCCAGAGGAGGTTCGGAATGATCGTGACAAATGGCGCGACGACAATAGCTTTGACATGGTCGACCGATCCAAGTATCGCCTGTCGTTCAGCGGCGGCGAACGCGATCATTTGTTCATCAGCAGTCAAGGCAAACGGTTCGACGATCTGTACGGAGTCTCAGGTCTGGATTCGCCCAGTGATGGGCGCGGCTTTACGATTCTGGACTTCGATCGCGACGGACGATCCGATATCGCCGTGGTGAGTTCCAATGCGCCCCGGTTGAACTTGTTTCATAACGAGATTCCGCCGATCAGCGAATCTGGAGAATCAGGTGAGCAAGGCGCGACGTCGGCCCGCGATGGCAATTTTCTCGCTGTGCGACTTGTTGGTGGAAATCGATCCGCGCAACCATCGAAACAGTTCAGCGCGCGGGACGCTTACGGCGCTCAAGTTCGCGTCACAGTCGCGGAAGCGGAGTTGTTGCGCGAGCATCGCTGCGGCGAGGGCTTTGCCGCCCAAAACAGTGCGACGATGATCGTCGGTCTCGGACAACAGAGCCGAGCTACGGCAATCGCCGTGCGTTGGCCCTCGGGTGGTCGCACCGACCTGACCGATGTTCCCGCTGGCACGTTGCTGACGATCTTCGAAAATGCCGCCGACAGTGGGAACGGACAGCATGTCGTCATGGAGCCCTACGTGCGCCCCGTGCAATTGGCTAACCGCCGGCAAGGGCCAGTACCGGGTTCGCAATTCAAATTGGCCGCCGTTGATGGGAACGATGGGCCGCGGATTTCACCCGGCGCCCCTAAGCTGCGAATGTATACGACGATGGCCACCTGGTGCCCATCTTGCAAGAAGCATTTACCACAACTGGCGCTCGTACGCGGTGCCTTCGAATCTGGCACGCTGGAAATGTACGGCCTGCCAGTCGATCCCAAAGATAGCCGTGAAATGCTTACTGATTATGTGGCCAAGTTTCAACCGGCCTACCGCATCGTCGATTCACTGTCGACCGCAGATCGGGCAGCGCTCGACACGGCGCTGGCTGTCGACGTCAAGAGCGATGCCTTGCCAGCGACCATCATTACCAACGCGGCTGGCCAGATCATTTACGCCTCGACGGGCGTGGCCACCGTCTCCGATATCAGGCGACTGGCCGAGCGGCAGCAGTAACAGCGGCAGCAAGCTAAATAGAAGTGGTAAAAACTTGACACCAGCCATCCCTAGGCTAAACTCGGGCTGTCTATTCTGTCGTTCAATGGCGGGATGACACTCGGGTGTTGTTAGCCCCTGTCTTCGACGGGGGCTTTTTTTTTGACGCCTTACCTTCGACAGAGTCTCTCATGCACCATCGATTCGCGGCCTTACTACCGATCCCCAACGGCGCCATGTAGGGGCGACCTGGGTCGGTTCCGCCGGCGTCCATGGTATCGAGAGTCGATACTCTGACAGCACGAGTGAATCGCGGACCGTTTTGAGGACAGCGCACGATGAATCGTCGCCTAATTAGCAGCGTTGTGGTGTTGTTGCTCGTTCGCTTCTTGCCCTGCGCGCAGGCCGAAGATCCGCCGGCTCCGGTGAAGCCTGGCGCCGCTACGACTCCCGCCAAGGAGCCGGACGTCAGGCGGTTGCATAAATTCCTGCCGATCGACGATAAGGCGAACGTATCGCTGGCCTACATCTGGCTCGACATTGCCGAGGAGGCCACCGCCCGCGAGGTTGACCTGCACGGCGCTCGGCCGACGATTATTGCACGCACCTTGGCGATCTGGGTCACCGCGATGTACGACGCCTGGGCGGCATACGACCCCAAAGCCGTCGGCTCCCGGCTAGGTGGCAAACTGCGCCGCCCGAAATCGGAACACACGCTGGCGAACAAGAAACAGGCAATCAGCTACGCGTCTTACCAGGCGCTGATCTTCGTCTATCCCGAGTCACAGGAATGGTTGGCCGGCGAAATGCGCAAGCTGGGATACGACCCCGGGCTTGTCTCCACCGACCGGACCATGCCCGCCGGCGTTGGTAACCTGGCCGCCCAGGCCGTCATTGAATATCGCCGCCACGACGGGGCCAACCAATTTGGCGACGAAGCAGGGTGCGATGGCGTTCCCTACTCCGACTACACGTACTACCAGCCCTTCAATCCCCCCGACAAGATCATCGATCCCGATCGCTGGCAGCCGATTACTTTCACGAGGCCCGACGGCACGAAGTTCACACCGGGGTTTCTCACGCCGCATTGGTATCGTGTGAAGCCGTTCGTCTTGGAGAGCAGCGCCCAATTCCGACCGGGCCCGCCCCCCAAAACCACGACTGACGACGCCACGTTGCGCAAGGAAGCCGACCAGGTGTTGGCCTACAACATCGGCCTGACCAACCACCAGAAGGCGGTCGTCGAATTCATGCGCGACGGACCGCGCTCGACGGGCCAGAGCGGTCATTGGCTCCGTTTCGCGCAAGACGTTTCGCGCCGCGACAAGCATGATCTCGACAAGGACGTGAAGATGTATTTCGTCGTGGCCAATGTCGCCAATGACGCATTCATTTCCTGTTGGGAAACGAAGCGTTTCTACGATTCGTCACGCCCTTGGACGCTGATTCGCTACTACCATAAGGGCGAGACGATCAAAGGTTGGGCGGGCCCCGAAGGGGGCGTCAAAGATATGCCAGCCGAAGAATGGCACCCGTATTCCCCCTATGTGTTCATCACGCCCCCGTTCCCGGGCTACACGAGCGGACACGCCACGGTCAGCGGCGCGTGTTCGAAATCACTCGAGCTGTTCACCGGCACCGACGAGTACGGCTTCATCGAGCAGCGCAAGCACTGCGAGTTGACGGAGAAGGTCGCCGGTGACGTGATGACGCTGGATCTGCCGACGTGGAGCGCCACGGCCGAAATGGCCGCCTTGTCACGCGCGCTAGGGGGTTACCATATTCCGATCGACAACAACGTGGGCCTCCGCGTAGGGCGCGAGATCGCCGTCTGGAGTTGGCCCAAGTATCAGGATTATTTCAAAGGCACTGCCAAAGTGCGGCCGTAACCTGTTACGGCACGGCGTTCAGCTCTTAATCCAACGGCAGCGCCAGCGTTTCCGTTAGTCGATCGAACATGTTGGCAACGCACACCACGTTGACGATCTGAGCGACCTCGGTATCGGGATAGTTTGCCCGCAGCGCCGCGATATCCTCGTCGACAATCGACTGCGGCTGAATCGTGAGTCGCTCCGCGAACTTCAAAGCAGCCTGTTCGGCCGCGGAGAAAGCCTCGGGTGACTCGTCAAAGGTGTACAAGTCGTCGGTCGACTCGCCCAAGCTCTCGAGCCACCGCTCGGCCTGGCCCAGCGCGTACCATGCGCGATTGTGTCGAGCAGCGACCCAAAACAATCTCGCTTTGAGCGGCTTGGACAGTTGCCCGTCCGACTCAATCGCTTTCAAAAACCGCAGTTGACTTACAGCCGTATTCGGAAAAAGGGCCAGGGGGCGCATCCACTGCCTGACGGCCTCATTGCCTAGCTCCGCGGCGACTGCCTGACGAACCGCGCTGTCGTCGGGCAGTGCGACGCGCGGCTGCCGCTCGCGGCAGCGGGCGAGCTGCTTGTTGACTTCCTCGCGACTTTCCAACGGCGGTGGAGCGGGCAATAGGTCGGGCAGCATCTGCTCGACCACATTCTGATAGCGTGCCGACGTCGGTGTATCAAATGCGATCGCATGGCCGCGCATCTGATTGTCTTGCGGCAAACCGAGCGAGTCCGTCCAGCGATTGGTCGAATTGTACGAAGCGATCGTGTAGACCAATTCGACGATCTGCGCCGGCGTGTAAAACGGCCGCAGCAGGTCGATGTCCGAGTCGCTTACGGCGTACGATTCGAGCGTCATCTTGCGAGCTAATGCAAACGCCACTCGTTCGTTTTCTGGACAGCCAGCCCAATTCGTGTCGAGCTCGGCGATCTGATCGTCAGTTTGGCCGGCCGTGGCCAGCTTGTGCTCTTGGTGACCCAGGCAGTAGTGGCAATTGTTCGATCGGGAGACGATCCAGAAAATCCGCGTCTTGAACACCGAATCAAGCGTCATCGCCGGATCGGGATCGAAACGCCGGGTCTGCCAGCTGGGTGGCAAGTATTGGCTGCGCGCCATCCCGTTGTTCACCAGCGGACGATCCCCCGCCGCGGCGCGTTGCTGCTCACTGGGCGGCGCCAGTGGCAAGCGAGGCTGAGCCTGCTTCAATCGCTCCAGCCCCTGCTTCATTTCCGGACGCGAGCGCGGAATGGGTTTGCCGCGACCAGCGCGCGCCGCTTCGTCGGCCAGCGCCCAGTTCACACCGGTAGGCAGGCCAATAGTGCCAATGAGCGCCAATCGAATCAGGACTGCGCTAGGTCGATTTCGCATCGAAACATCGCTTTCGCTAAGTTGCAAGTTCGTTATTGACGAAAGACGGTAACTTGCGGCTCGGTGCCGACAATGTAGGTGATGGTCACCTTGCGAGCTTTCTGCTTCGCGGTGACCAGCGTCAGCTCGACATCGGCGTGCAGATTTGTTCCATCGCTGCGCTCCGCGTTGAGAATGTGGTATTGACGTAGCTGAACACCGCTTTCCCAATCGCTATCGCCGAAGATCACGCTGGGCGAACCACCGCGTAAAGTCTCGGGCTTTTGTCCGGATTGCCAGGCGTCCAGGCCTCGCTTCAATGCGTCGGCTGCCACGACCTTGTTCAGCTGATGCCGCGACGAACATCCTGCGCAGCCGACCAATGCCGTCAGCATCAGCAAATTTGCGACCAAGGAGTTGATGATGCCAGGCGAACGCAATCGACACCTGCTGCCCAAAACTAGTACTCGCCCAATGTCTCGGACCCAGAGCGAGTTCCCAGTCCACGCCACACCGCGAGTGTAATGCCGTCGGCCACGAAACGCGTCGAACCATCGCACAACAGCAGGTTTACCCCACCTGGGTGCTCGCTGCCGGCCGTGGTCATGATGCGGTTGGGCGGATACATGCACGATCGCCCGTTGGGGCCCGCGGTGTGATAGTAGATCGTGGTCGAGTGATATGCATACATCCAGGGCGCGCCGACGTTGGATACCCCCTGCTTGGTCAAGTCGCTGGTATCGACCGCCAGACAGTCGCGCACGGCGTCGTCGATGTTGTCCGGGTAGGTGCCCGGTCGAAACGTATCGCTGCGAACGGTCGCCACGCCGTTATTGCCATCCCCTTTGAGTTTCTCACACATGGCGGCTGTGTTCGTCGTGCCGTCTCGGATATCGCGGAATTTCACCGCGCTATTGCGGAAGAAGACACCATTGGGCATTGGCTTGCCAAAGTTTGGCTTGCCCGAGACGGTATCCGGCAGGCCAAACACCAGGTTCGTTCCCTGGTTGACGTAGTAGTTGTTGCGACCGCCGATATCGAGCGGCAAATCGTCGGTATCCGACGGACAGAGGAACATTGACACGCTCATTTGCACCGCTTGCGCGTTGCTCGCGTGATTGTATGGGAAATTGAAGTTCACGAGTCTGCGAACGGCGTCTTGCTCGATATAGGGCAACAGCATGGCGTGCATCGAAATGCTCGTCCAAGCGCCATTCGTGCCCAGCACGGTCGCCGGCGGAAAGCAGCCCACCGACGTTGCATAGTTGTGCAGCGCCGTACCGAACTGTCTTAGATTGCTCTGGCACTGGAGCTTTCGCCCGGCCTCACGAGCCATTTGCACGGCCGGCAGCAATAGCGCAATTAGTACGCCAATAATGGCAATTACTACCAACAGCTCAACAAGCGTGAAACCGTTTCGCTTGCCACGCTGCGCTACGGGGGAGCGAGAATCACGGGGGGCTGACGCCAGGCAAGCCGTAGCTACGATCAATTGATCAGACGATGTTGCGTTGCTCATGGTCGCTTGCCCGCCCCACCGGCGCATAAAAAAACCCCGACCGCGCACTTGCATGCACGAGCCAGGGCTAACAACACCCTTGAAGGTCACTTGCCCGACGGCAAGCCCTTAACGACGCTCCATCCTAGCCAGACGGAGGGGCTATGTCAAACAAAAAATTGATTTCTTGGCAAGTTGATAAACTGCGACCTGGTAAGGGGCTGATTTGCAAAAAAAGGGATGTTGAGCAGAGTTTTCCACTCCGGCTTTTGGTCAAACGAGGGGCAATCGCACAAACCGTGTGGTCCGTCCTGCGACGTACCGTTGGCCCCGGACTGCAACCTGGACGCTACGGCAGCTGTCCTCTCAGCGCCCCGCTACAATGCGACCACAAACTTGCTAGATTCTGCCTGCACGGCTGGCCGCCGGGCCTGTAGTTTGTGTCGACGAGAATAGGTGAGTGATGATCTACGTTGCTTCCTGTCCACGGTATTGGCAACTGTCCGTC
>Ga0163152_10007690_pt1 | contig 11705 bp, 7 predicted proteins | sample OliLakLV19MP8IB2_FD_148635 | JGI IMG/M metagenome (GOLD analysis project Ga0163152, IMG submission 148635) | Freshwater microbial mat bacterial communities from Lake Vanda, McMurdo Dry Valleys, Antarctica - Oligotrophic Lake LV.19.MP8.IB-2 | ecosystem: Environmental > Aquatic > Freshwater > Lake... | reverse complement strand
GTGTGGCCTTCCCGTCGCTGACGGCGGCTCCTATCATGGGGAGTTGCTGGATGGGATACTGGATAACCATTCCGGTCGACGCTATCAAACTTTTGGCCGAGCAAAGCGGGAGAGATGCCATTATTCCGTATGTCGATAAGCCGACACCTGAACGCACACAACGTTTTTTATTTACCCTCAAACGCAAGATCTTCGGCATGGGCATAGCCGTATTAAACATGGTCGTACCTTTGCTGCATCGGCGTGGAAAGGTACGGATTCTCATTAGTGATTATTGGAGCAATGCCGCACAAATGCTCGGGCAGCTAGATTCTGCCGAAGCGATATTCATCGACCGCATGGCGGCGCTCAATGCAGGAATTTCTCAGATATGGAGGTACCGCATGCGATTTACACATCTCGACGCCTATGCATCCAAACGCTCGCGCGAAAGAAAGCTGACGAGCGATAGTATTTTAAAAGAATGGTCTGCGCTCAAAGAGAGGACTGACATACCTCAATGCTTCTTCCGCGGCTATACGCTTGAAGCGCTGGTTATGCCGGTGCTAGCCACCATTATCGAAGAGGGCGCAGGTAAGACCCTCGTCTCAATCGATGGAGCTTTTGAGATGCTCGAGCGTCTGCGGCCAGATGTTGTCATGCTTCGCGCGACGACGAGCGCCCAACCTCATTTTTCTATCTTAGCTCAAGTGTCTCGGCTGCTCGGCATCCCATCGATTGAAATGTTGCACGGACTTGATTATTACGGCCCCGGTTCGTCGTATCGCTTCCACGAAGCGGAATACGTGGGAATATACGGCCGCCTTATCGAACAACAGATGTCGCATCTAGGGCCTAAGAATACTAAGTTGGTTATCATCGGATCACCGCGTTTCGATGTGTACGCGCAGCTCTTAAAGGAGCAGCAACCGCAGCAGATATCCAAGGATAACGTTGTGTTTTTATGCATTGCACCCGTCGCCGGCGCCGGAGATATAGATATGTACGATATAGTGGAATACTTCGGGGCTATTGCTGATGCGCTCCGCACTGTCCCCAATGCTTCGGTGGTCATAAAATTCCGCCCCGGCAATAACCGCGATGAGTTCGTGCGCTCCGTACTCGCGCGGCAGTTCGCCGATATTCCCTATAGCATCGCGCAGGCCGAGCCGCTGTGGAACGTATTTCCGCGGGCAGATGTGGTTATATCCTGCTTTTCTACCGCAGCGCTCGAAGCGCTCCAGTGCGGTAAGCCGCTTGTATACCTCGGGTTATCGCCCTCGCAGCAGATGTTGGGACTCTCCCATTTTTCTTCTTATGCCGAGCAGGGAGCTATACGCCTTATCATAGACAAGCAGACACTCGGACCGGTATTAAACGACCTTGCCGCCAGCCCCGAGGCGCGTGAAGAGTTGTCGCAAAAAGCCGCTCTGTTCCTTAATAAAGAGTTCGCGTTCGATGGCCATGCCAATGAGCGGACCGTCGAGCTAATCACTTTTCTTGCAAAGGGAAAAAAAGCTTAAGGTACTTGCTATGTTGAGTTTATATGGTAGAGTGAAAACTCACTAATTATGGTAAATACGTACGCGCTTAAACATAAAACGGTCCTTATTACGGGAGCCTGCGGGCAGATAGGCGAGACCCTGGTGCGCGCATTCCTCAAGAACGGTGCATTCGTATATGCGCTTGATATATCGTCGACTCCTAGTAAAGCACTCAAGGCTCTTTCAGGCGGCTATCCTAAGCGGTTCGCGTATATAACCTCTGATATAACTCGCACGAGCACCGTACGTGCTGTCCTGAAAGACCTCAAGCCTGTCGACGTGTTGATAAATTGCGCCGGAGTCGGCGTCTATACGCCGTTTGAAGATCGCACCCAGGAGGAGCTGACTGCAGTTATGGATACGAACCTTAAGGGTACTATCCTCATGTCCCAAGCGGTTTCTAAAGGCATGGCAAAAAGAAAAAAGGGAACAATCATCAATTTCGGTTCCATATACGGAGTGACGACGCCGGATTTCCGCATATACGGAAAATCAGGCAGAAATAGTTCTGAAATTTACGGTGCAACTAAGGCCGGTATTATACACTTTACCCGCTATTTGGCGGCCTATCTGGCTCCAAGCGGGGTTACTGCAAATGCTATTTCGCCGGGAGGAGTGCTTCGCAAACAAGCTCCCCTCTTTATAAAAAATTACGAGCATAAAACTCCGCTCGGCCGGATGGCTGCCCCAAAAGACCTTACGGGAGCGGTGTTATTTTTGGCTTCCGATGATGCCGGTTACATTACAGGCCAAAACATAGTTGTAGATGGAGGTTTTACATTATGGTAAACAAGAAGGCACAAACATCGCATGGGAAACCCAAGGCGTTTGTAATCGGAGCAGGCATGAGCGGGCTTTCAGCGGCTTTGCGTATGGCACAACTTGGCATGCACGTGACTGTGTTCGAAAAGGATGCGGCAGTGGGCGGCATGGCGGGTTCTTTCAACTGGGGAGCATTTAAACATCTCGATTACGGTCCGCATATTTTTCATACACCCGATCAGCGCCAGGCACATATATGGGACAGCGAATACGGTGATCTTTTTTACAAAAACGAGTTTTGGGGCAAGAATGTTAAGGGAGAAAAATTTGACCAATATTACGACTATCCGCTTTCGTTCGATTCTTTGCGTGACTTTTCGCAAGAGTCTCGAGTTAAGATCCTTGATGAGATCGCCCACCTCGATGAAACTCGTAAAGCTCTCGCAAAGACATATCGTGAGTATGTGTTAGAACTTGTGGGGCCGACATTGACCGACCTTTTTTTTATTACCTATCCTCAAAAATTATGGGGCGTGTCTGTCGACGACATGACCGCAAATTGGGCGCCTAAGCGGGTTAACTTTCAAAGAAGCAAAGGGCATTTTCATGCGGGACAGTGGAGTGCGGTAGGAAAAAAAGGCGCAGGAGCCGTTTTAGAGCGCATGGCGCAAAAATTTATAGCGCATGGCGGCGAGCTTCGGCTTAACAAAAAACTCACTGCCATTGAAAAAAAGGACGGTCGAATTACGGCTCTAGTGTTTGGTAAAGAAAAAGTTTCTGTAGGGGGGCAGGATCGAATCGTTTCTACCATGCCGCTTCCTGTACTGGGTGAGTTTTTGGGAGTTCCCAATACCTTGCGCTATCGAGGAGCTAAATTGGTTTTTATTGCTGCAAAAAAAAGCATTGCCATGCCTGGTGTGCCAAGCTTTTTGTATTACGACAATCCGGATATTATTTTTCATCGAGTCAGCGAACAGAAGAAATTTTGCCCTAACGGCTTTCCAAAGAACGAGACCGTACTGACGCTCGAGATAGCCTATACCAAGGGCGACGAGCGTGATCTCCTTCCCGACAAGACACTGATAGATCAATCCATACAAGACTTGATAACCGTAGGCCTGCTCAAAGCCGGCGAGGCGTATGACGGCAAAGTAGTGTCGCTTCCGTATGTATATCCGCTTATGGTAAAAGGAGTTGAGAAGGAGCTGACTCTGGTGCGTGCAAAAATAGCAGCATACCGTCAGCTATATCTCATCGGCACCGGCGGAGACTATCATTACGCGGACTTACAGATACTGGCGGTCAAAGGCCGCGATCTCGGCGAACGTATAGCAGGCGCCGATGAGGCTGAAGGCAAAGAGCTGCGCAAAGAAACTACCGCTTTTTCGTTTAATCAAGAAGTGCAGATGGGTTCCCATGCTGTCGCGTTTGGCGCACCGGCTTTTATTATTGCGGAAGTGGGTCTTAACCATAACGGTTCAGTAGTACTTGCCAAAAAACTGATAGATGCTGCGAAAAAAGCGGGAGCGTCGGCGGTGAAATTCCAAAGCTACAGGGCCGAAAGCCGCCTCTCAACCAAGGTCAAAGAAAACCGTTATGCCGAAGAGCTGGTGGATACCGAGGAGTCGACTTTTTCGATGCTTAAACGGCTTGAGTTCGGTCTCAAAGAACATCGGGAGCTTTTTGCGTACGCCCGCAAGGCGGGCATCCCGATCTTTTCAACTCCTTTTGATATTGAAAACGTCGAACTTCTAGAGACAATGGGCGCGCCCTTTTATAAAATTGCTTCGATGGACGTAGTAAACCTCCCGCTCATTAAGCGGGTAGCCGCGACAGGGAAGCCGGTAATCATTTCTACAGGCATGTCCACCCTTTCTCAAATAGACGAAGCTGTTGAGGTGATGCGCGCTGCAGGAAATCTGAATCTTATTTTGCTGCAATGCGTTTCTTCATATCCAGCCGCTGCTGAGGATATGAATCTTAACGTACTGAAGACCCTCCATAAAGCGTTCGGAGTGCCTGTCGGTTTTTCGGACCACACCATCGGACTTACTGCGGCCACGGTTGCCCTTTCGCTCGGGGCTGTAGTAATAGAGAGGCATTTCACCCTCGACCGTTTTATGGAAGGCCCAGACCATGTGCTCTCGTCCGATCCGACAGAATTACAAGAACTCGTCCGACTCAGCAGAACCATTCCTCTTATTAAGGGCAGCTCCCAGAAGACGATTATAGGAAGCGAAGTGGAGACCATAAACAAATTTAAAAAAGGCCTGTACGCTAAAGTTGCTATAAAACGGGGACAGCACATAACCGCTGACATGCTTGCCATCAAGGGTCCCGGAGGCGCCATTATGCCCAAATTCATTGATCTGGTAGTGGGAAAAAAAGCTAAGGCGGCTATTCCTGCAGATTACCCCGTCTTGTGGGAGCATATCGCATGAAAGAGAACCTTGATGCAGCAATAAAAAAAATAAAAAAAGACGCGCGCGGGCGCGTTACGGGGTTTGCCATTGGAAACACCTCCGATCTTTTCACTCATGGACGCTACTACGAAACTCCGCTGCGCCATACTTCGGAGCTCATATACAGCGGCGTTGTGGTGCGCGATGTAGAGACTGCGGAGGCTATAGCCCGCGCCATCGACGGAAAAATAGATTACGTCTTTGTTGATGACGAGAAGAAGATTCGAAAGATTTACTACGGCAAGAATGATATCGGAAATATTGAGCAAGAAGTTCGAAAAATAATAAAAAAATCTACGCTGCTGACTTACAAGGGCAATGATCTCGCGCTGGAAGCGGTGGACGCCCTCATTGGAAATAGTAAGCTGGAAGTAGGGGGACTAACTATCGCGGTGATCGGGATGGGAAATCTTGGGTCTAAAATAGCTTTGCGCTTAGTAGAGCGAGGGGCATATGTTGTTGGATACCGTCGGAATCAAAAGAAACTTACTACTATTGTAGGGGGCATCAATGCCATTAAGTCGGAATATACAAAAGCAAAAGCATTTAGGGCAAAAAATGTAGCTTCAGCCTGCCGGCATGCAGATATAGTTATCGGCGCTACAAATGAAAAATCGGTCATAACCAAGAGCATGCTTGCATCGGCTTCACAAGATGCCATGCTCATTGACGTGGGCAAGGGATGTTTTGCTGAGGATGTGGCGGACGACCCCGCTCGGCTGCTCTACCGGCTGGATGTGTCAATATTGCAAAAGTATCTTTTTTCCGGGCTAATTAAAGTACATACCCATTTTCAAAAAAAACTCGGCCGCCGAACTATCCCGGAGCTTGGCATTACGCTTATATCTATGGGACTTGCCGCGAGGAAAGGAGAGGTGATTGTCGACGATATTGAAGCACCCTCGGCTATTATAGGCATTGCCGCGGGCGGAGGGGTGTTGGTTAAAAATACCCTCACGGTACAGAAGAAAATTGAGGCACTGAGAGTATTCATGAGAAAAAAGTAACTGTTTATATCAGTATGTCTGTTATTGCAATTATTCAGGCGCGCATGGGCTCTACGCGGCTGCCGGGCAAGGTTATGCTGCCACTTGAAGGCAGTCACACAGCGCTTGAATGCATGCTTTTCCGCGTAAAACAGAGCTCGCTCATTGATACCATAGTGGTTGCAACGACAAGTCTCCCTGCAGATGATACTATCGCTGCTTTGCTCGATACGCTGGAGCAGCCCTATGTGCGTGGAAGCGAAGATGATGTTTTGGACAGATATTGGCAAGCCGCACAGCAATTCGCCGAACCGGGGGACACGATTGTCCGGCTTACTTCGGATTGTCCGGTTATAGATGCTCGGGTAATTGATACAGTTATTCGATCGTTTCAAGAAGGCGGGTTCGATTTTGTATCGAACTCGCTTGAGCCCTATACGTATCCTGACGGTATGGATGTAGAGGTATTTTCATATGCATTGCTTGAGCGCGCCGCGCACGAGGCAGTGCTCCCTTCGCACCGGGAACACGTTACTTTTTATTTCTGGCGGAATCCGAAGCTATTTCGCGTCAGCTATGTAAAGAGCGGGCGGGACCTTTCGCAGTATCGCATGACGCTTGATTATGCTGCCGATTATGAAATCCTTAAGAATATATATAGCCATTTTTCACCCCGCACAGACTTCAGTCTCGAGGAGATCATTGTTTTCCTGGAGAAGAATCCGGACATCATGACGCTGGACGGCCGGGTGGTTCGCAATGCGGGATGGAAGAGTGCACTGAAGAAAGATGAAGATGTTGCTGAAAGCAGTACATAATTGGAGGCTTTTTGATATACTCTAGAATCACTTCTATGAAAGAAAACATCAAACGCATTGGAGATGCCGAGTCCGCCTATGTTCAGGAAGTTTTGGCGACTGGCTTTAGCGGTTCGCGCGGTGTCGACATGGTCGGCAGGTTGGAAAAATGCTTTGCAGAAAAGTTTGGCAGCGCATACGCCATTGCGCACATTAACGGCACTGCTACGCTGCACTCGTCGCTTATAGCCGCGGGGGTTCGTGCTGGAGATGAAGTCATTGTGCCTCCGCTTACAATGGCGGCGACGGCAATGGCCGTCTTGCAGGCCGACGCAGTGCCGGTATTTGCAGACGTTGATGAAGAGACGTTCCAAATAGATCCGAAGTGCATTGAAAAGCTTATCACTCCGCGAACGAAAGCAATCATGACAGTTGCGCTTTACGGCCTTTCTCCTGATATGGACCCCATAATGGCATTGGCAGAGCGGCATGACCTAGTGGTAATTGAGGATGACGCGCAGTGTTTTCTTGCAACGTACAAAGGCAGGATGGTGGGCACTATCGGGCATCTTTCCAGTTTTAGCTTCCAATCGAGCAAGCATATGACTGCCGGAGAGGGCGGCATGGTGTTAACCGACAATCCAGAGTACGCGGATGCCGTACGACGCTTTTCAGTATTGGGGTACGCAGGGGTGTCCCGCAAGACAGGCAAAGTAACCAAGGACGACATCCAAAATCCGGAGTACGACCGGCACATATCGCTCGGGTACAATTACCGCATGCCGGAGTTGTGTGCAGCGGTATCGCTCGGCCAATTAGAGCGGCTGAGTGAGCTAGCAGAGCGCCGTATCGATGTTGCCAAGCTTTTTTCAGAAGCCATACAGGGCTGTTCATGGCTTCGTCCGCAGGTAACTCCCTCTGATCGCACCAACTCATGTTGGGCTTTTGCTGTGCGGATAGAGCACAAAACGGTCACCTGGTCTGAATTCCGCAAGAAATTCATGGAGCTCGGAGGCGATGGCATATATGCAACATGGAAGCTCTCATACCAGGAACCGATGTTTCAGAATAGGAATTTTTCCGGCAAGGAAACGGTGTTAGAGGCCGCATACTCCGGCTCGTTCCAGAGCTGGAAGCCGGGACTATGCCCCGTAGCTGAAAAGCTCCAGAAGAGCATATTGGCCTTTAAGACAAACTACTGGGATTGGAATAGGGCAGAAGAGCAAGCGGTTATTTTGAAAAAAACAATAGCATTCTTCGGCAATTAAATTGAGCTATAGTACATTGTATGGAACCGAGTAATGACGTTGCGCGTTTAAAAGATTTTTCTGAGTATTTTGTCCCTGCTGTATCCTGCAATCTATGCGGATCTGCAAAGAGAAAGGAGTGGGCAAAAGCAGATCCGGTTGTTGCCTATCAATGCGAAGAGTGCGGTTTGGTCTATCATGACCCCCAGCTGAGCAGAAAGGGGAGGGATTTGTTTTATGCTCGCGGATATTTTGAGTTGGAAAATAATGCTGCCGACGCGATTGCACGGGAAAAAATGTATGTGATTGAAATTGCCTTTTTAGAAAAGCACTGCGGCGGGGGCACAATCCTAGATGTCGGTTGCGGGGGTGGTTTTTTGCTCAATGCCTTCGGCCCGCATTGGGAAAAATACGGCCTTGAGTTCGATGAAAAAGCGGCTATGCATGCAAAAAATGTATTTGCCTTAGATGTAAAACAAGGAGAAGTAAATGAGCATATGTATCCGACGAATTTTTTCGACGCCATAGTCTTGCGCGGCGTTATAGAGCATATGGCGGATCCTAAGGCAATGATGAAGCATCTGTCTCCTTGGTTAAAGCCGAACGGACTCCTGTATATTACGTCGACCCCTAATGCAGAAAGTTTGTGTGCGGAATTGTATAGAGAAAAGTGGAGGCTTTTTACTGCAGACCATCAAATACATTTTCCAAAAAGAACCCTTCTCTCCCTTGGGAATGAGCTCGGCATGGATCTCCTGGATTCGACATATTTTTACCTTGAAACACCCTATGGTAATGAATTAGAAGATTACCGCAAGATTATTAAGGACGCTTCCCACCTTTCAGGAAATCGAGCGTATGAAGTAGGCTCTTCGCCGGCCTTCTATGGAAACATGCTTAGTATGATTTTCAAAAAGCGCCCTTAAACCACGCTGTGTCCTTCCTTTTGCAAGGCGAGTTGCATGATATAACGGGGTCAACCTTGGGTTTATGAAGACACTTTCCGCTATTAAAATATTGTGGAGCACATTCGGCAAGTATCGCTGGCATGTACTAGCGCTTGTGGTATTGGGCTTTGTCAGCGCAATTGTCGAAGGCATTGGCATCAATGCAATTGTGCCTCTGATGTCATTTTTTACCGGAGGACAATCGCTTGCGCCGGATTTTATCACCCGGGTGATAACGGGACTATTCGCTTTTTTTTCAATCCCATTTACGTTCCGCTATCTGCTAGGCTTTGTGATCGCTCTTTTTCTCGTGCGTGCAATATCCCAAGTGGTGTTCGGATATATTCGCGGCTGGATCAATGCGGATTTTATGAGCAACGAGAGCACGGACATGCTCCAGCGCACTTTGCGTGCGTCGTGGCCGTACTTGCTGCGTCAAAAAATAGGCACGCTCAATAACACACTCGTAAGAGACATCCAATGTACCAGTGCATTGCTTAATTCCTTCGGCCAGGTCATCCAATCCTTCAGTGGGCTTCTCATGTACCTCCTGGTGGCTATTAACATCTCTCCACGAATGACTCTTTATACGCTCTTTGCAGGAGCGATATTGCTCGTATTTGCCCGCCCTCTTTTGATCCGCATGGTGCGCACCAGCGACGAAACAGCCCGCACAGAAAAACGGTTTGCGCAATTTCTGACCGAGCACATTATCGGCATGAAGTCGATCAAGGCTGCCGGCGCCGAAGCAAGCGCGCAAAGGAGCGGCGCCTCACTGTTGCAGTCGCTACGCACGCTTGCAATCCAGCAGGCATTTATAAAGTCCGCGAGTTCGAGTCTTTTTCAGCCTTTTAGTATTGTTTTCGTAGTGGTGCTTTTTGCGGTCACCTACCGAAGTCCGGATTTTAGTATCATTTCTTTCGCAGCGACGCTGTATCTTATCCAAAAAATATTTACCTACTTGGAGTCGGGACAATCCGCCCTGCATGGTATTGGAGAAATGCTCCCCTATGCGCGCAACCTTTCGGAATATAAGCGCAACCTATCGCACCATGAAGAGCGTCGGGCAACGGGGGAGCAACCTTTCGTTTTTGAACACTCTCTTGCATTTGATGCGGTTTCCTTTTACTACGATAAGGAACGTCCAATCCTCAAGGATGTTCGTTTCTCTATAAAGCGGGGTACGACGGTAGCGCTCATTGGGCCATCCGGTGCCGGCAAAACAACGGTCGCAGACATATTGCTGCGTCTCTTCGAACCCGCAGCAGGCGCGGTCCTGCTCGACGGAGAACCGGTAGGAGAGATAGACATTGACGCGTGGCGCAAAAAGATAGGGTATGTGTCTCAAGATATTTTTTTGTTTAACGGGACTATCGCGGAGAATATAAAATTTTATCGCAACCTTACCCATGCAGAGGTTGTTCGCGCTGCCAAGGAGGCAAACATATACGACTTTATAGCCGGCCTGCCTGAAGGGTTTGATACGCTTGCCGGCGACCGAGGGGTGATGCTGTCTGGAGGCCAGCGCCAGCGCGTCGCACTTGCACGCGCACTTGCCGGCCAACCTTCTATGCTTATTCTCGACGAAGCAACGAGCGCACTTGATACCCAGTCCGAACAGCTGATACAAGAGGCCATAGGCAATCTTTCGGGCAAAGTAACAGTCTTTATTATTGCGCACCGGCTAAGCACCATTGAAGGCGCAGATTCAATTCTTGTGCTTAAAGACGGCCGTATTGTCGAACAAGGAAGCCCCGCTGAGCTAAGAAAGAATCCGGATTCCTATTTTGCCCGCCACGCCGCAACGCAATAAAAAATGCATAGTATATTGAAAGTCAATGTGGTATTCTCGCTCTAGGTGGTCTTTATAAGAAGATTCCATTCATCCAATAGGAGGCGCCGATGCGTAAACGCATACTACTGGTCGCTCGGTACTACAGTATCGAGCCCTTAGGAATTCTCTACCTTGCGGGACTCATCCGGGCAACCGGATGGGACTGTAAAGTGGTGCTTGTCCATGAGTCTGACTTTGTACCGCTCTATGCGGCAGTCGCGGACTGGAAGCCCAACCTCGTGGGGTTCCAAATCTGGACTGGGTATCATGTGGCGGCATTTGCAGCCTGTGACCGGGTGCGCTCTATGGGGTTTTCGGTCATTATTGGCGGCCCCCATGCAACGTACTTCGACAGCGACTGTGCGCTGCATGCCGACTACGTGGTTAAAGGCGGCGGGTTTGGACTCCTTCGGGAGATCCTCGAAGACCACTCGCCAAGCGGCATCCGGTTTGACAAGTCTGGCAGGGAAGAGGCATTTCCTCTTCCTGATAGAGGAGTCGTGTACGATGCGTATCCAGAACTGGGGAAGAGCCCTATCAAGAGCATTTTTTCCTCGGTTGGATGTCCGTTTACCTGCACCTACTGCTACGCGCCGACCTTCAACACAATGCATGGCGGGTTCAAGCTCACCATGCGTCCGGTCTCCGATATCATTGCCGAAGCACGGGACGTGATGGAGCACTGGCCGACGAAAATGTTCTATTTCCAGGACGATATCTGGGGGTACGAAAAACGATGGTTGGAGGAGTTTGCGGAGCGGTGGCCGCAGGAGGTAGACGTGCCTTTCCACGTACAGATTCGGCTCGAGCTTACCCGCCACGCGGCGGGCGATCGGAGGCTTGATCTGTTTGTGGAGGCTGGATGCAGCGGAATTTCGCTTGCTATCGAGTCGGGCAACGACTTCTTGCGCGATCACGTGCTTTTCCGGCACATGCCGGGAGAGCTTATCGAGGAAGGGTGTAAAAAGATCATGGACCGCGGCATGACGTTGCGGACCGAACAGATCTTGGCGGTCCCCTTTTCTGACACCACCACCGACCTCGCAACACTCGGCCTCAATAACCGCATAGGGCCCACGATGATGTGGACCTCGATTCTTGCCCCGTACGCGGGGACGGACATGGGGACCATAGCGACCAACTACGG
>Ga0163152_10007686_pt1 | contig 11713 bp, 12 predicted proteins | sample OliLakLV19MP8IB2_FD_148635 | JGI IMG/M metagenome (GOLD analysis project Ga0163152, IMG submission 148635) | Freshwater microbial mat bacterial communities from Lake Vanda, McMurdo Dry Valleys, Antarctica - Oligotrophic Lake LV.19.MP8.IB-2 | ecosystem: Environmental > Aquatic > Freshwater >... | reverse complement strand
GTCTTTTGGCGATGATTTAGGTGCAGACTCTCTTGACACTGTTGAGTTAGTGATGGCTTTAGAAGAAGAATTCGAAACAGAAATTCCCGATGAAGACGCTGAAAAGATTACAACTATTCAGCAAGCAATTGATTATATTACGACTCATCTCGGGGAACACAGTAAGACTTAATTAACCTATAGGAGCTTTGTCTTGAGTAAGCAGCGCGTAGTGGTGACAGGATTAGGTTTAGTCACGCCACTCGGTCTTAATGTCGAAGATAGCTGGAAAGCTATCTTAGCGGGCCAAAGTAGTGTCCATTTGATAGATCATTTTGACGCATCTGACATCAGTTCCCAAATTTGTAGTCGGGTCAAAAACTTTGATCCGCTACCTTATATGGCGGAGAAAGATGCGCGAAAAAGAGATCTTTTTATTCAATTTGGCATTGCTGCCGCTGCTCAAGCCATTCAGGATTCTGGAATCCAGGCAACAGAAGACAATGCTCATCGCATAGGTGTTGCCATCGGTTCAGGGATTGGCGGTTTACCTTTCATTGAAAAATCACATGATGTATTACAAGATGGTGGGCCTCGAAAAATTTCACCTTTTTTCATTCCAGGAGCCATTATCAACATGATTGCGGGTAATTTATCCATCATGTATGGTTTAAGAGGACCTAATATTGCAGTCGTGACAGCGTGCACAACGGGTACTCATAATATTGGCTTGGCTGCTCGAACTATTGCTTATGGCGAAGCGGATGTGATGGTAGCTGGGGGTGCTGAAATGGCAACGACTAAATTGGGTGTTGCTGGGTTTGCCGCGCTGCGTGCGCTTTCTACTCGAAATGATGCGCCTGAAAAAGCAAGTCGACCTTGGGATAAAGATCGTGATGGTTTTGTCTTAGGTGATGGAGCTGGAGCGCTTGTTTTAGAAAGTTATGAACATGCTAAAAAGCGTGGTGCAAAAATTTATGCAGAATTAGTTGGATTTGGTATGAGTGGTGATGCTTACCATATGACTAGCCCACATCCTGAAGGATTGGGGGGTGCTTATGCCATGAAAAATGCGCTGCAGGATGCAGGTATGAATGCTAATGAAGTGGATTATATTAATGCTCATGGAACTTCCACACCCGCAGGGGATGAATTGGAAGTGTTGGCGGTGAAAAAAACATTTGGTGATCATGCCTACCAATTGGCGATGAGTTCAACTAAATCAATGATTGGTCATTTATTGGGCGCTGCGGGTGCTGTTGAAGCTGTTTTTAGTATCTTAGCAATCCGCGATCAAATAGCGCCACCAACTATTAATTTAGATAATCCCAGTGAAGGTTGCGATTTGAATTTTGTTCCTAATAAAGCACAGCCTATGCAAATTCATACAGCGCTTTCTAATTCGTTTGGTTTTGGCGGCACGAATGGAACATTGATTTTTAAAAAAATGGGATAATCGTTAAAGGATGATGAAACGTCCATTTTTGTGGTTCATAGCGCTTATTCTTTTGGTTACCTGTTTTTGGTGGCTACGTTTTTTATTGACCCCGCTTATCACTGACCCTGCTGGCTTTCGGTATGTTTTACAGCCAAGTGCATCCATGCAGATTTTTGTCAGTGATTTGACTCAAAAAAATATCCTGCATAATCCTATCTTATTTAAAATATTGCTTCGTTTAGAGAGTAACGTTCACGAATTTAAAGCAGGGGAGTATCAATTTCCTAAAGGTACTCGTCCTTTGCAAATGATTGAACAAATCGCACAAGGTAAGGGAATGATTTATCATTCAATAACATTTATTCCGGGTTGGACATTTGAGCAAATAGACAAAGCTATTTCAGAAAATCTTTATTTAGTGCATAGCCATTTAAAAGAGAATGAATTAATGGCACGTTTAGGTGTTCCAAACGTCAAAGCAGAAGGTGAATTTTTTCCCGATACTTATTATTTTATAGAAGGTTCTTCTGATATTGCTGTTCTAAAGCGCGCTTATAATGAAATGCAAAAAAAATTGCTGCTATCTTGGGAGGCGCGTGACCAGCGTATTCCACTTAAAAATGCCTATGAAGCTTTAATTGCCGCATCGTTGGTTGAAAAAGAAGCCTATCTGAGTGTTGAACGTCCTATCATTGCCGGTGTTTTAATGAATCGGTTAAATAAAAATATGATTTTGCAATTTGACCCCACAGTTATTTATGGTATGGGATCTGCTTATAAGGGTTCCATTAAAAAATCAGATTTGCGTCGGGATACGCCTTATAATACATATATTCATAAGGGATTGCCGCCTACGCCTATTGCCATTCCTAGTTTAGATTCCATCATGGCTGTATTACATCCTACGCAACATAATTATTTATATTTTGTTGCAAAAGGCGATGGGAGCCACCAATTTTCAGTTAATTTAATAGCGCATAACAAAGCAATTATCGCGGCGAAAAAAATAAAAGTTTGGGTTAACGATTCACTGATCCGTGCGTACCTCATAAAATTTTTTGTCACTTCTCCATGACAGGAAAGTCTGCGTGGGGTTGCAAAATTTTAAGGAAATATAATGCATATTAATAAAGCCGGAATTTTTTTAACGATCGAAGGCATTGAAGGTGTTGGGAAAACAACAGCGGTTAAATTTATTGAGCAATGGCTTTTTGATAAAAAAATTGATTTTGTGACAACCCGAGAGCCGGGTGGTACGGTGATTGCAGAGCAAATTCGACAGGTTTTATTGACGCCTAATACGAAAGAACCTTTGCAACCGCATGCTGAATTATTGCTGATGTTTGCCGCACGAGCTCAGCATATAACGCAAGTCTTAGAGCCGGCTTTAAAAGCTCATCAATGGGTTATCTCTGATCGCTTTGTGGATGCTAGTTATGCTTATCAAGGGGGTGGGAGAGGTATTCCTATAGAGAAAATTTCAATGTTGGATCATTGGATTGTGAATGGATTATTACCTCATCGGACAATTTTACTCGATGCACCGCCTGAATTGGGTTTAATGAGAGCTAAAAATCGCAGTGCGCAAGATAGAATTGAACAAGAAAAAATAGATTTTTTTGAACGAGTGCGAGCCGCTTATCTTTTCAGGGCAGAGCAGGAGCCGAAACGTTTTCGCGTCATTGATGCAACAAAGCCTTTAGAAGACGTTCAGTCTCAGTTGATTCATGTGCTAAGTGAGCTAATATGATTTCTCCTTGGGAACAGCTTATCCAACGTGCGCATGAAGATCGTTTACCTCATGCCTTATTGTTCGTGGGTGAAAGAGGCGTTGGCAAAAAACAATTGGCGCTTGATTTTTCAAAGAGACTACTTTGTTCTAATAAAGCTTGTGGTCACTGCCAATCGTGCTATTTATTTGATGCACAGACACATCCTGATTTGATTCGAATAGAGCCTGAGTCAGGACAGACAATTAAAATAGATCAAATTCGTGAAGTGATTGCTTTTGTGAGCCAGACACCTTCACTGGGCGGTTATCGAATTATTATTATTGATCCTGCAAGAGCAATGAATATTAATGCAGCGAATGCCTTGCTGAAAACATTGGAAGAGCCGACGCCTAACACATTATTAATTTTAATCAGTGATTCTATTCCTCGATTGCCAGCAACTATTTTGAGTCGTTGTCAAAAAATTATTTTTCAGCAATCTGTCGCAGAGGATGAGCCTTTTAAGCAAGATTTTTACAATGGATTACGTGATCTTACTGATCGTAAAATAGATCCACTGACATTAGCGGAGCGTTGGCATGAAAAAAACTCAGAGCTTCTTTTGAAATTATTTTTTTCTTGGGTATTAGATTTGTTGAGGCTGCGAGTGAGTCAAAAGCTGTCGCTGGAACCATTATTAAGTTATAGTGATCACATACAAAAAACCAATCGATTCATTCAAACAGGGTTTAATCTTAATCAAAGACTTTGGCTTGAAGAATTGCTGATAAAATGGGTAGTTACTTATGCAGCTTGTTGATTCACATTGTCATCTTGATCAATTGGATTTGACGCCTTACGAAGGTGATTTATCAAAAGCACTTCAACGGGCAGAAACCTTAGACGTAAAACATTTCTTATGCGTGTGTATTACGTTAGATAAATTTAATGATGTTTTATCCATCGCAAAAAAATATTCACAAGTGGACGCTTCTGTAGGATTACATCCTAATGAAGAAACAACTCATGAACCTAGCGCAGACGATCTCATCAAACTTGCAGATGATCCTAACGTCGTTGCCATTGGTGAAACAGGACTGGATTATTTTCGCAGTCAAGGTGAGTTGGATTGGCAGCGTGAACGATTTCGCCAACATATCCGTGCCGCTAAAACCCTTAAGAAGCCGCTCATCATCCATTCACGACAAGCTAAATTAGATACATTACAAATTTTGCGTGAAGAAGAGGCTGCCTCTGTCGGTGGGGTCATGCACTGTTTTACAGAAGATTGGGAAATGGCGCGTTTGGCCATGGACTTAAATTTTTATATTTCTTTTTCAGGTATTGTCACTTTTAAAAATGCGACTGAAATTCAAGCGGTTGCTAAGAAAATTCCATTAGATCGTATGCTCATTGAAACAGATTCACCTTATTTAGCGCCTAATCCTTACCGTGGGAAGCCCAATGAACCTTCTTATGTTCGTTTAGTAGCGGAATACATTGCTCAATTAAGGGGGGTTGATCTGGCGGATATAGCAGACCATACTACGAAGAACTTTTTTAGGTTGTTTAAGCATGTTTAGACCACTTTCTATTTTCATTGGATTACGCTATACCCGTGCTAAGCGGCGTAATCACTTTATTTCATTTATTTCGCTGACCTCTATGTTGGGGATTGCGCTGGGTATTCTTGTTCTTATTACGGTTTTATCTGTTATGAATGGGTTTGATCGTGAAATTGAAAAGCGTGTTTTTGGCATGGCGCCTGCCATTACCGTCAGTAGCGGCGTTAGCTATATTACCAATTGGCAAAACGTAGAAAAAATCATTCGAAAAGTACCTAAAGTCACTAGCACAGCGCCTTTTGTGAGTGGTGAAGCTTTATTAACGAATTCAGAATTCGTCCAGCCGGTCATGATGAGTGGAATAGATCCCCGTCAAGAACCTAAATTGGCTTCCAAAATTATTGTGGGGCAATTATCTTCATTGACTCCTCAAAGTTTTGGTATTGTATTAGGTGAAGAATTGGCAGGTCGCCTAGAAGCGAATGTGGGCGATAAACTGATGGTTATGATTCCGCAAGTGTCATTGTCACCCGCAGGCGTCATTCCGCGATCTAAGCGATTTACAGTAACGGGTATTTTTAGGGCAGGGAGTGGCTTTGGATTTGATTTGGCGCTTGCCTTCATTAATATATCCGATGCACAAAAATTATTTCAACTGGGTAATTCAGTCACAGGCATACATGTTAACACGACTGATTTTTACGCTGCGCCAGCTATCTCACAACAACTTGAAAATATATTAGGTCCTTCAGCGCGGGTTTCTAATTGGACTAATCAATTCGGTGCTATTTTCCATGCGGTTAGTATTGAAAAGAAAATGATGTTTTATATTTTATTGTTGATCATTGCGGTTGCTGTTTTCAATATGGTTTCTTCATTAGTGATGGTTGTTAATGATAAAGAGGCAGATATTGCTATTTTAAGGACCTTTGGGGCAACACCGCCGATGATTATGCGAATTTTTATGGTTCAAGGTAGTATCATTGGTTTGACAGGGACTTTGTTGGGTATTATAGGTGGAGTGGTATTAGCATCAAACGTGACTGAATTGGTCAAATGGATTGAAAGTCTTTTTCAGGTGCAATTTTTATCTTCAGCCGTTTATTGGGTGGATTATTTGCCGTCCGAATTGCAATGGCTAGATGTATTGGAAATTAGTTTTTCAGCTTTATTCTTAAGTTTTATCGCGACGCTTTATCCTGCTTGGCGTGCATCACGTATTGAACCGGTGGAGGCCTTGCGTTATGAATAATGTTGTGTTGGCTTCTGTAGGTCTTAAAAAAACGTATCATGATGGCCATTCGTTTATTGAAGTTCTTTCCTCGATTGATTTAGAGGTTAAGGCCGGCGAACTCATTTCAATTGTCGGTAATTCAGGCTCAGGGAAAAGTACATTGCTGCATTTGTTAGGTGGCTTAGATAAACCTACAGCAGGCAATGTGTTTTTGTCAGGAAAAGATTTATTTAATTTACCCGAAAATGAAAAATGCCATTTACGTAATCGTTCATTAGGATTTGTTTATCAATTTCACCATTTGTTGCCAGAATTTACGGCTATTGAAAATGTTTGTATGCCATTGCTTATTCGCAATACATTGCCTTCTATAGCCACAGAAAAAGCAGAGCATTTACTTGAAGAAGTAGGATTAAAAAAGAGATTGCATCACAAAATTGGCGAATTATCGGGTGGCGAGCGTCAACGTGTTGCTATTGCGCGTGCTCTGATTGGTGATCCTGCTTGTGTGTTAGCAGATGAGCCTACAGGTAATTTAGATCCAAAAAATGCTGAAAATGTGTTGGAACTATTCGTCAAATTACAAAAAACCTATCAAACAAGCGTGATCATGGTTACCCATGACAAAGCTATCGCTAATCGCGCAGACAGAATTTTCATCTTAGAAGAAGGCCGTTTGGTCGTTATTTAGGTATCCATGATAATCCAATCCCTGGCTTTTTTGCTGGGTATTTTAATGTTGCAACATTTTACTCACTTACCTCATTTATATTGGGTAGGTATTTTATTGTCTGTTGCCATTGCACTGGCTTGGTTTTTTAAAAAATCATTTTATGGGCTGATTGCACTCATGCTAGGATTTTCTTGGGCGCTTTGGTATTCGCATCACAATCTGGATGAGGGGATTCCTAAAGACATTGAAGGTAAAACAATCGAAGTAACGGGCTACATTGCTTCATTACCGGTTTATTCAGAGCATGGAGTTTCGTTTTTATTTAATATTGAAAAAATAGGTATTGTAAAACTTAACTGGAGAAATGCTAAAAAACACTTAACAGTAGGGGATAAATGGCATCTTAGTGTGCGGCTTAAGAAAATTCATGGCTCTTTAAATCCTGGCGGCTTTGATTATGAAGGATGGGCGTTACAGGCAGGTATTCGAGGCGCAGGTTATGTGATTAACAAAGGTGATAATGTATTTATTGCCAGTTATTGGTACCATGCGCCTTTAGATCGTCTTCGACAATATTTACAACATAATATCGAAAAAAATCTCCCGAAAAGTCCCACGTCTCCTTGGATTGAAGCGCTTATTATAGGTGAGCGTCATAATATTCCGCAAGAAAGTTGGAATGTCTTAAGAAACACGGGCACTAATCATTTGATGGCCATTGCTGGATTACACATTGGATTGATGGCTGCTCTGATGCATCATTGTGTTTCCAGATTAGTCTCTTGCATGCCTCGATTAGTTTTATTGTTACCAGCGCAACAGGCGGGTGCTATTGCCGCTTTAATAATGGCGTTGATTTATAGCGCGTTAGCTGGTTTTTCAATTCCTACGCAACGCGCTTGTCTCATGCTGACTGTTTTTCTGATGACTGTTTTATTGCGTAGAAAAGTCATGGGTTGGAACACTTGGGCAATCGCTTTATTGTTAGTGTTATTAATAAATCCATTGGATGTGATGACAGAAAGTTTTTGGTTATCATTTGGTTCGGTTGCGCTGATTATTTATGGCATGAGCGGTCGATTAAATCCCCGCGGATTATGGTGGAAATGGGGGAGAGTACAATGGGTCATTGCTGTTGGGTTGATTCCCTTGAGTATTGGGTTGTTTCATCAGTTTTCTTTAATAGGATTTATTGCTAATACTATTTCTATTCCTTGGGTTGCTTTTTTGGTTGTACCTATTTGTTTGTTAGGTACAGCAGGATTGCTGATTTCAGCCAAATTAGGCGGTAGTATTCTCGGGTTAGCAGATAAATTACTGTCCTTATTATGGTGGATTTTAAGCTATCTTTCTCATCTTTCTTGGGCATCATTCCCTTTAGTGATGCCGAATGTTTATGTACTCGTTGCTGCTTGTGTGGGGTTTTTGTTATTACTCTTACCTGCTGGATTGCCAGGACGTTATCTGGGTATTATTTGGATCTTACCTCTTCTTTTTTATAAGGCACCTTCCCCTAAAATAGGTGAAGCTTGGTTAACGTTGTTAGATGTAGGCCAAGGACTATCAGCCGTCGTTCAAACGAACCGCCATCTTTTAATATTTGATACAGGTCCTCGCTTAAGTGAACAATTTGATGCGGGTGAAAATGAAATCACGCCTTTTTTATATACGTTAGGGACTAAAAAAATAGATGGTCTTGTGATTAGCCATGGTGACAATGATCATATTGGTGGAGCAGGTGCTATTTTAAAGCATTTTCCTGTCCAATGGATTAAAACCAGTGTCCCTGAAAAATTACCGTCAGCACAATATTGTTTAGCAGGTGAATCCTGGGAATGGGATCACGTCCAATTTAAATTTTTATATCCTGCAAAAGAAGATTTAGGATCTAATAACGACAGTTCGTGTGTACTATTAGTTTCAGCAGGGAAAAATCATATTTTACTGACCGGTGACATCGAAAAAGAAGCTGAAAAAAATCTAGCTGAGTATCAATCAAGTTCACTTGCTTCACAAATTTTAATTGCCCCTCATCACGGTAGTAAAACTTCTATCCGAGATGATTTCATTCAAGCCGTTCATCCAACGTATGTATTATACGCTACAGGCTACCGAAATCGTTATCATTTCCCTCATGAAAAAACCATAGAAAAATATAATCAAATAGGCGCCCAACAATTAGATACAGTCACTAGCGGAGCCATTCAAATAAAAATATCCGATAAAGGCATTCATGCACCATTACAATACAGAAAAGAAGCGGGTGGTTATTGGAATTTATGAACCTTCTTTCGTATGCAACAACAAATCAATGGCCATTAATAAAGCTGAATTATCGATAGGTTTTTCAAAAGAGACTGTAGCTCCTAAGGATTCTGAAAGGTCAAGATAGCCCGTTGGATCTAAACGGCCGCCGCCTGAAATGGCGATGATTTCCATATTGGGATGTTTGTCTTTAACTTCAGAAATTAAGGTAATACCACTTTTTTGAGGCATAATGATATCGGTTACCATAATATCGGGTTCGTTACTTTTTAAGAGTTGAGTGGCTTCTTCGCCATTGCTTGCCGTGATGATTTCATGAGAAGCACGTTTTAAAACTTGGGCTAGCATATCACGCACTAAATCATCATCTTCGACTAATAAAATCTTCGCCATCGTGATGCTCCTTTAACAAAATGGTAAACGTGGTCCCGTGGCCTAGTTGGCTGGTCACTGTAATTTCGCCTTTGTGTTCCTCTATAATGCCATGAACGGTTGATAAGCCTAGACCTGTTCCTTTACCGACTTCTTTGGTTGTAAAAAAAGGCTCAAAAATGCGTTCCATTGTTCCTTGATCCATCCCATGGCCCGAGTCACTGATATCAATTTTACAATAACTTCCGCCAATAATCTTCGGGAATTGTTTTAAAATCGGATTATTAGGGGATAAATGCGCAAGCTGTAAAGTAATTGTTCCTTCACCATCCATGGCATCGACGGCATTATTGATGATATTGACAATCACTTGATGAAGCTGAGTTTGATTGCCTAAAATAGTGTATTCACCAGGTGCAGCCACAAAATTTAGCGAAACACTGGCGGGAATAGTAGGGCGCAGTAACGATAAAACGCTTTCTATGGTGGCCTTCATAGGGATCGGTTGAAGTTCATGATGTTGACGACGGCTAAAAGCAAGAATACGAGCAATCAGTTCTTGACCTCGATGACAACCTTCCAGCACTTTCCCCAAATTTTGATGGGTTAGGCTATCAGCAGGGACATCTTCTCGTGCTAGTTCAGTATACCCCATAATAGCGTAAAGAATGTTATTGAAGTCATGAGCAATGCCACCGGCTAAAGTCCCAATGGCTTGTAATTTTTGTCCTTGAAGAAGTGCTTTTTCAAGATGTTGTTTGTCTTCTTCAGCTTGAATTTTTTCAGCCATTTCTTTTTTAAAATTTTCATCCAGTACTTTAAGTGATTTCGACCAATTTCGCGTTTCATAAATTAAACGCAAAATAATGGCAATAAGAAAAAAAACACAAAGACTGCAGATGACAATCATCCAAGGGCTCAATGGTTGCATACTTATCCTTAAGTGCACAAAACTTCGTTCAATTCCAATAAATCCAGTTGAGTTAAAATACGACCAGGCATATCAATGTCAGGAAAAGGAGTAAATGATAATTGGTCTCGGTTCATCGCAACCATTTTAGAGTTGATCCCATCAAGCAAGCCCTTAACTGCCATATAACCCATTTGAGACGCTATTTTTCGGTCTATCAATGTGGGTGCGCCACCTCGTTGAGTATGCCCTAAAATACAGACGCGGAAATTAAGTTTAGTCATTTGTTCGAGTTCTTTAGCAATATGTATACTTCGGCCAGGTTGTGCTGATTCAGCAACAATAATGATAGAGCTCATTTTGGGGCGCTTAGGTGAATTTAATTTCATCGCAATGGCTTCAACGGAAGGTTCAAATTCAGGAATGAGAATAACTTCAGCACCTCCTGCAATGCCTACATCGACAGCAAGAAATCCAGAATGTCGTCCCATGACTTCCACTAAGAAATGACGATTATGGCTGGAGGCTGTATCGCGTATTCTGTCAATGGCATCCAATGCATTATTGCGTGCAGTATCAAATCCAATTGTATAATCCGTTCCCGGAATATCATTATCAATAGTTCCTGGAATACCAATTACCGGTGGACCTCCTTCTTGTTGAAGAAGTGCTGCTCCTCGAAAGCTCCCATTGCCACCAATCACCACTAAACCATCAATACCTTCTTGCTGTAAAAATTGACGACATTGATCGCGGGTTTGTTTTTCATAAAAAGGCATGCAGCGTTCGGCTTGTAAAATAGTCCCGCCATGTTGAATGCAATTAGCAACGCTTTCGGGATAAAGTGGAACGAGTTTTCGATCAACTAATCCTTGATAACCTAATTGACTTCCAAAAGGTTTTATATCGAAATAGTGTGCAGATCTAACAACGGCACGAATGGCGGCATTCATGCCTGGCGCATCGCCCCCTGAGGTTAACACAACGATTTTTTTCATAAAATGCCCAAAAAGAGATGGAACAAGCCACCAAATTAGTATTAAATATATCCTTTTACAACCTTAGATTAAAGCCCAAGGAGAAACAAGATGAATGTAAAAACAGTAATTGCTTTGGCTATTTCTGGCCTATTTGCTGCTTCTTTAGTCTATGCTACTCCTGCACTTGCTGATGATGACTCAACTAGCAGTCAAGCACCCGCTGAGATGCAGAATTCTGACACCAATTCACCTTCTGCACAAGGTAGTGATACGCAAACTGCGGCACCTGATGCTGCTTCATCGATAGGGACTAATCAAGCAGCGCCTGGTGATAATGATTACAGTATGGACGCACCTACTGATTCTTCTGATGCTGATTCAGCTAAAAAATCAGCCGATGATAAACAGTTAGATGGCGATACGATGGATGATATGGATTAAAGGAAAAAATGACGCCTACTGATTACTACAGGCAGCAATGCCAAGCAGGAGTTATTTTTGAAGATCCCAATCAACTGGCGGCATTGCAAGTTTTAGAACGTATTTATCGCGATTTGTTAGTTGAGCAAAAACATCGAACAGGCT
>Ga0163152_10007683_pt1 | contig 11717 bp, 11 predicted proteins | sample OliLakLV19MP8IB2_FD_148635 | JGI IMG/M metagenome (GOLD analysis project Ga0163152, IMG submission 148635) | Freshwater microbial mat bacterial communities from Lake Vanda, McMurdo Dry Valleys, Antarctica - Oligotrophic Lake LV.19.MP8.IB-2 | ecosystem: Environmental > Aquatic > Freshwater >... | reverse complement strand
CCCCCCACCACCGCCACAAAAGCAGTCAGAACAAGAACAAGACGAACCCGAAAACGAGCAAGAAGACGAAGACAACCAAGAAGACGAAGACAACCCAGAACCTCAAGAAGAACCAGAAAAAGATACCATTCCCGAAGAATTTCTGTTTGACCCCGAAGGCGTAATTCTTGACCCCAGCGTGCTTTTATTCGCCCAACAATCCGCCAACAAACAAGGCAAATCTGGCAGCAGAAGCACCATTTTCTCGGAAGATAGAGGCCGTTACGTCAAGCCAGTATTGCCCAAAGGCCCCGTGCGCCGCATCGCTGTAGATGCGACTCTCAGAGCCGCCGCACCCTACCAAAAAGCCCGCCGCGACAGGAATTCCGACCAGCAACCCACCGCCAGCGAGAACCAAAATCGAGAGAAGCGCGTATTTGTGGAACAGGGAGACATTCGGGCGAAGCGCTTGGCCAGAAAAGCTGGCGCTTTAGTCGTATTTGTGGTGGATGCTTCGGGTTCGATGGCCCTCAATCGGATGCAATCGGCCAAAGGTGCAGTCATGCAGTTACTCACGGAAGCTTATCAAAGCCGTGACCAAGTTGCGCTGATTCCGTTTCGCGGAGAACAAGCAGAAGTATTACTACCGCCGACTCGCTCGATAGCCTTAGCCCGTAAGCGTTTGGAACGGTTGCCCTGCGGCGGTGGTTCGCCCCTAGCCCACGGTTTGACTCAAGCCGTGCGCGTGGGAGTCAATGCGCGGCAGTCTGGAGATATCGGTCAAGTGGCGATTGTTGCTATTACTGACGGACGTGGTAATATTCCTTTGGCTCGTTCTTTGGGCGAACCGATTTTAGATGGCGAAAAGCCGGATATTAAAAAGGAATTGTTGGAAATTGCTGCGAAAATTCGTGGCTTGGGTATGCAGTTGCTGGTGATTGATACTGAGAGTAAGTTTATTTCGACTGGTTTTGCGAAGGAGTTGGCCAAGACTTCTGGTGGGAAATACTATCATTTGCCGAAAGCTTCCGAACAGTCGATCGCAGCTATGACTAAAAATGCTCTACGCGACGCGATCGGCTAAAATCCTGATATCCACGTTTATGTGCGGTTAAAAATCCCAAAATTAGACTTTTTGCCAAAAGTCAAAAGTCTAATTTTTAACTCTCACTCTCCGGCGACTCACCGCCAGCGAACCCGCAACTAAACCCAACCCTACCACCGTCGAAGGCTCAGGAATTCTCACGGGCAGGGGCACGCGGTTTACCGTCCCCCGGTTCGGGGTTGAAGAAGTTGTACTTTGGGGGAGTTGACCGGTCTGAGCCAGCAGCAAATTTTCTGAACCCTGCCGCTCAGCAGCGGTAGAAACGGCTCGGATATTAGCTGCAACGGCAGCTTGACCGCCGGAAATAACGGCTGCGGCCAATAAAATTCCGGCGGCAGGTGGCAATAATTTGCGATCAAAAAAGGTGGGCATTGGATATTACCTATTTAGCAGTTTGTCGATAGAACTCGATCTATTCATTAATTTTATGGGCATCCTCTGTCTGAGCTACCTTAGTAATTAACGGAACCGATTGTAGATTGTAGATTGTAGATTGTAGATTGTAGATTGTAGATTGTAGATTGTAGATTGTAGATTGTAGATTGTAGATTGTAGATTGTAGATTGTAGATTATTGAAGTTTCTGGTCCCTAGTTTCAACTAAGTCGCAAATCAAAAACCTAAAATCAACTGTGGCCCCTGCCTCTAGCATAGACTCCTTGATCCCCAATCGTAAATCCCCAATCCAAAATTGATGTACATCCGCTATCTGCGATTTGATCGACTTTAAGCTCGCCCCTGGCCCGCAGATAGCGCCGGCCCTTTAACCTCAATTATAGCTTTGCCGCGACGCGCAGCGGTGCGAGACAGCGACACGGCACAGACCTGTACGCAGTTGATTATAAACAATCGATCCCTGCTTTGGAGTGATTTCACCCCCGTTCTTTATCAAATCTTTAAACTCTTTCAGGTTTTGCAAACAAAGTGTAAAGCTGTCACAATAATAGATAGCAATTCTCAGCCAAAATTAGGTAAATCCTCGTGAGTAACACCAGCAACTTCCGCGAAGCCGTGCGCGAGGCCAAAAACCACGCGCTGGTTGGCCCCAACGTCATCTCCAACGCCCTCCCCTTCGTGGGTGGCGGACTTGTCTTAACTGCTGTCGGCACCTACGGCGGCCTCGGAGTCATCCGCAACTATCCCGGAATCTTCTTTCCGACGTTTATTGGCGCGATCGTCCTACAATTAATTCTGTTCTTTGTCGCCCGCGGCGCTGCCGAACAAGGTAACAAAAATACCGCTTTACCCCTGCTGGCAACCTACAGCTTGCTTACAGGCTACACCCTCAGCGGATTGGTGTCTATAGCCCTCAGAAACGAAGGAGTCGGCATTGCCGGCATCGGTTTTGCAGCCCTCGGATGTGGCATTACCTTTATCGCCGCCCGCCAAATAGGCTCCAACTTGTCGGAAGAAGACGGCATGGCCCTCACCAAAACTATCAGTTTAGGTGTGATTGCTTTATTCGTCGTCGTTGGCGGTCAGTTTTTGCTCTCTCTATTTGGCGTCTACACCCCAACATGGTTGGAAATTGGCATTTCTGGCATCGGCGTGTTTATATTTGCCGGGGCTGCGATCGTCGATTTTTACATATTACCCCGCAGCTACCGCGACGACCAGTATTTGCCCGCCGCTCTGTCGATGTACTTGACTTACATCAACTTGTTCATCTTCATTCTGCGCCTGATGATTGCTATCAACGGCCGCGATTAATCATTGAAAGTTTAGCTTAAAAAAAACCGTAGCGCGATCGACATCCGGCTGCGGTTTTTGATTAAGATTTACAACCAAGATAGCCGTCAGTCGATTTGAGATTTTCAATTTTAGATTTGAGATTTACTCCACAGATGAATCGAGGTATAATTTGAATTTTTAACCGATCACTCAAAAATTTTGTCATCTCATGCTGTCGATCGCGATTTCAAAATTAATCACAAATTAACTGAATAACACTTATGTACTTAAAATATGAAGATATCAGAAGAGTCAGCGTAGAAATTACTTCCCGGTGCAATGCAGCTTGTCCCCAATGTCCGCGCACCGGCAACCCGATTTTGCCCGCTGCAGAATTAAAGATTGAAGATATTGAGAGAATTTTCCCACAAGAATTTTGCTCTCAATTGGATTTGATCTATATGTGCGGCAACTACGGGGATGCTATGACTAGCAATACCACAATTCCTGCGATCGAGTATTGGCACCGCATGGGAGTTCCTCAGATTGGCCTGTACACCAACGGTAGCGGGCGCAACCCCGACTGGTGGCGCACCCTGGCACAGGCAATGACAGGAGAACACGATACCGTAACTTTTAGTATCGACGGATTGGCTGATACTAACAGCATTTACCGCCAAAATACTAACTGGGACAGGATAATGCAATCTGTTAATGCCTTTATCCAAGCGGGCGGAAAAGCAGTCTGGCACTACTTGATATTTGAACACAACCAGCACCAAGTAGAAGCAGCCAGAGATTTAGCCAAACAACTAGGATTTGTCGAGTTTGTACCGAAAGCTACCTCTCGTTTTGTGGCGAAAGAGATTTATGACAAAGAGTCGGCAAATCAACAGCCTCAGAAGGCAGAAAACTCTCAGGTAGATGCTAAGAGCGATCGCCCCAACCAACCAGCAACAACTAATGCGTCAGCCCCTCAGAATCAAACACAGACCGCTGTTGGGTTGCACCAACAAGCGGAGGACTGTTTGAAACAAGGACAGCTCTCAGAGGCGATCGCAGCCAGCCAACAAGCCCTAAAAATTCAACCTGATTTTGCAGCAGCCTGGAAAACTTTAGGCAATGCTGTTCAAGGTTTGGGGAAGATGCAAGCAGCAGCAGATTGTTACGCCAAGGCACTCGAAATTCAGCCTAATTTTCCAGAAGTTTATGCTAATGTCGGCAGTCTTTATGCTCAACAGCAACAGTGGCAGCCAGCTAGTGCTTATTACCAAAAGGCGATCGAGCTTAAACCCAATTTTGCCGGAGCTTATCGCAATTTAGCTCAAGTTTTGACACAGTTGGGGCAACCAGAAAAAGCCAATTATGCTTGGTATCAAGCTATAGCTATCGAAACCTCTCAAGCACCCGCTCAAACTCAGTCAATCCCATCACAGCCAGCCAGCCAAGAACTCCAACCCCCATCGTTGGAACAATATAAAAATCCCCAGGGAGACCAATTTATCCAAGCTGTAGAAACATTTGGTAGCCTAAATAATTACTACCGTAATGTAGAAATTAGCTGTCAAACTCAAGCCAGTAAAGATATTTTCATTTCTTTTGAAGCAGAACTCTGGCCTTGCTGTTGGGTCAGCCATACTAAATACGCTGTTTATAACCACACTTACAGACCGCAAATGCTGGCTTTAATTGAAAAGTACGGAAATGGCTTTAATTCTCTGAGAACTCAATCGGTGAAAGATGCGATCGCCAGTGATTGGTTTCGCGAAGACCTCACCAAAAGTTTTTCCTGTTCTAAAAGGTTAGACGTATGCGCTCACGAATGCGGTAAAGCCTTCAATTCAACAGGTTCACAGTATATATAAGAAGGAAGGCACTACACGGATAACGCTGTTAATTCTATCGGGAAACCCTGGTTTTAATGTGGTGAAGCGATCGAATTTCATGTCAGGATTCAGGCAGGTTATCGGGATCGATCCCTTGCGATCGCAAATACTCAGCTAGGCGTTCGGCTCGCTGTTGTAGACCCTCAGCTCGCTGTCGTTCTACCCTCAACTGCTCGCGCATCTGCCCCGCCGCTGCATCCGGCAGGGGATAGACATTTCCTGACTCGTCATACCAAACCAGAATTTCTTGCTCGATGCCCCCAATAACTTGCTGAGATCGCCCTATGCCCAGTCTCACTTCTGGCATCCAATAGGGTTCGCCAATCTGCTGCCGGTACTGCCCGTCAATCAGCTTGTACACTTCAAACGATTGATGCCGATCTCGCCGCCAAAATTCGGGGTTGTAAATAATGTAGTACAAAACCCCTAACCCGGCATAAATCGACATTTTATCGTCGTACTCTCCACCGGGTTTGTGAGACACCATTTCCAATGCTAAGATCGGCACAACCTCGTTTTCTTCCCAGACAGCATAGCTGCGGCGAGATTTGCCCCCTTTTCGGCGCTCCACCCCCAAACTGAGAAACCCGTCGGGGACGACAGGCACTTTGGGACTGATTCCTGTGGTGTGATACACCGCCATATCCACCCCAAAGTACCAATCCATGCGAGCCGACCAAATGCTGGTCAGGACAAACAACAATAGGTTCGGCAGCAGATTCTGGTCTTCGTTATCCACAGGGGTATCGTCCGAACAGGGCAGGTCTTCGGTGGACGGCAAGCTGAATTTTAGTTCTGGGGAAATCATGGCAGTTAACTCCCATCGAGATCGTTAACCTGATTTTAGATTATAGCAACTTTTTTTTGAATTTTGAATTTTTAATGCGGTAAAGTTTTTAATTCAACGGGTTCGCACTAGATATAATCAGGAAGAAGCAAGAACATTTTGTTGAAAGATCCCAATTTCAGCTAAACTCAAAAATACACCCCACAACTAGGAGAACTCACAGTGGAAGTTCTAGACATCAAACACAACATCGAAACATTGTCCGATCGACTAACCAGCCTACAAGACTGTCTTTAGCTCAGCAATAACCGCCGAAAACCAAAAGTTACAACAGCTAGCAGCACAGCCGACATCGGGCAACAGCATCAACACAGTTGAACGCCTACTCCAAGAACTAGACGCACTGGAATTCGATCGGGCAAAACTCAACCAGTGCCAAACAATTTTGGCAGATGCTACAGCAGCAGTGGAGTTGCTCGAATTTCAAGCAGACGACGAACTAGAGCAAGAACTTCAAACTAATTTAGCTCAACTCAACTGCTCTCTCGAAGAGTGTGAATTAGAGCAATCCTTGAGCTGGCCTTGCGACAAAAATGGAGCCTACCTCATAATTAATACAGCAATAGATGACTTAGATGCTCTAGACTGGGCACAAATGTTGCTGAGAATGTATGCTCGTTGGGGACAAAACCGAGGCTATAGAGTTATATTAGTTGAAGATTCCCTATTGGAGTATGTAGAAATTAATTCTGCTATTTTGGAAATAGGAGGAGTTAATTCTCTAACTTTGGCAATAGACGGACGTTACGCTTACGGCTATCTAAAGTCAGAAACCGGAGTGCATCTACTGAAACGTACATCGCCTTTTAATATTACCAGAAAGCAGGCGAGTTCAGTGACGGTGGAAGTTGTGCCAATGTATGTTGAACTGGAGATTCCACGGCAGGATTTAGAATTAATAATCTTGCCTCCTCCCTACGTGAGGTGTGTAATCCGAACTTTGGTGAGGATTGTTCATGTTCCTACTGGTATTTCTGCAATATCTGGGGAGGAGCGGAGTCGATTGCAAAATAGAGAAAGGGCTTTGGCGGTTCTCACCAGCAAACTGTTTGCTATTATGCAAAGACAAGGAGTTCAACAGCTTGCAGACATTCAGTGCGAGATCCTAAAAACAGTCCTTAACCAACCAATTCGGGAATATCAATTTGCCAGCGACAGCGCGAACCAGGGCAAAGTTCTGGATCTCCGTACAGGAATCCAAACAACAGCCGTCGCCGAGGTACTCGACGGCAAAATTGACTCTTTTATCAAAGCTGGTGTGCTGCTGAAAAATTGATTTGCACATTTAGAGCAAAATTTCAGCTAAACTCGAAAATACAGCCCACAACTAGGAGAACTCACAGTGGAAGTTCTAGACATCAAACACAATATCGAAACTTTGTCCGATCGACTGGGTACAACCCAGGACTATCTTTGACATCCCCGCACTCACAGCCAAAATCCAAGACTTAGAGCAAATCTGCGCCCAACCAGCATTTTGGGACGACCAAGATCGAGCTCAAGAAACCCTCCAAGAACTTAATGACTTCAAATCTCATTTAGACCAATACCGCGGCTGGCAGACTAGCCTAGAAGACGCTAGAGCTATTTTAGAACTGCTGGAGTTAGACGCAGACGAGTCCCTATTCCAAGAAGCCTCAGCCAGTCTTTCCCAGTTAACCCGCGAACTCGACCAGTGGGAACTGCAACAATTACTGTCGGGCCCCTACGACGAAGGCGGCGCCGTTTTGACAATTAACGCCGGGGCGGGCGGCACAGATGCTCAAGATTGGGCAGAAATGCTGCTGCGGATGTACACCCGCTGGGGAGAAAGTCACGGTTACAAAGTACATTTAACGGAGATTTCTGAGGGAGAGGAAGCAGGTGTTAAATCGGCTTCTTTGGAAATTGTCGGCCGCTACGCTTACGGTTATATGCGATCGGAAAAGGGCACTCACCGTTTGGTCAGAATTTCGCCGTTTAATGCTAATGACAAGCGTCAAACCAGTTTTGCGGGCGTTGAAGTGATGCCTGTACTCGATCGATCCGTCAAGTTGGAGATTCCAGAAAAGGATTTGGAAGTCACTACTTCCCGCGCTGGCGGCAAGGGCGGGCAAAATGTTAACAAGGTGGAAACGGCAGTCCGCATCGTTCACCTTCCTACCGGCTTGGCTGTCCGCTGTACGGAAGAACGCAGTCAGTTGCAAAACAAGGAAAAAGCTCTCGCACTGCTGAAAGCACGGCTGTTGGTGATTGCTAAGGAACAGCGGGCTTCGGAAATTGCCGAGATTCGCGGCGACATGGTGGAGGCGGCTTGGGGCCAGCAAATTCGCAATTATGTTTTTCACCCCTATCAAATGGTCAAGGATTTGCGGACTGGAGTGGAAACAACCGCCATCGCAGATGTAATGAACGGCGAATTAGACCCGTTTATTCAAGCTTACCTGCGGCAGGAAAATCAGTTGGTCAGTTGACAGTTGACAGTTGACAGTTGACAGTTGACAGTTGACAGTTGACAGTTGTCAGTTGTCAGTTGTCAGTTGTCAGTTGTCAGTTGTCAGTTGTCAGTTGTCAGTTGTCAGTTGTCAGTTGTCAGTTGTCAACTGTGAGGACTTCAGTCCGCAAGAAAGTAGGACTGAAGTCCTCACTACGAACCAATTTTCTGGTATGATTTTGGGGTTTTGGTCGATCGCCCGACATCCAACAGGTCGCGCCACCAAAACCTTGATATGATAAAACTTGATCTAACAAACACTAAGGAGAAAGAATGACCCAAGTTGTAATCGGCGAAAATGAAGGGATTGAGTCAGCCCTACGACGGTTTAAGCGACAAGTTTCCAAAGCGGGTATTTTCCCCGACATGAGAAAGCACCGCCACTTTGAAACCCCCCTCGAAAAGCAGAAGCGCAAAGCTATTGCCAGACGCACTAAGAGACGCTTCCACCGCAACAACAAACCCTAGAAATAGCACTAAATTGATTCGGCACATATAATGCCTTGCGATTCTAGTACCGCAGCGACTCGGAGAATCACCGCTTCGCTGTAGGGAGCACCGATAATTTGTACTCCCAAGGGCAAAGCGCCGGGCCGCTGTACGGGCACGCAAAGAACGGGTAAGCCTATAAATGATAGGGGTTGGGTGAACAGTCCCAGATTGGGACGCACTAATATTTCTTGTCCGGCGATGACCATTTTCTCGACACCAATTTCAGGAGCGGCGATCGGGGTTGCGGGTGCGAGAATGATATCTGTATGTTGGAATATGGCGCGAATTCGATCGCGATACCACTGTCTAAATCTCTGCGCTTGCACGTACCACGTCGCAGGAATCAGGGTTCCAGCCAAAAAACGATCGCGCGTCGCCGGATCAAAGTCTTGGGGGCGCGTCCGCAAATTCTCCAAATGCAAGTTTCCCCCCTCGCAAGCCGTAATGATGAATGCCGCCGCCCTCGCGCGATCGGATTCCGGTATGCTGACAGTTACAAGCCCTCCGATTTTTGGGGGGCTAGTTATTGCATTTTCTGACTGAATATCACATTTTGTTAAATTTGTCAAGGCCTTAGCAACTATTTCTACAGCAGCCAAAGCTTCCGGTTCGGCCCCTGTGGCGAAATACCCATCAGCAACAGCAATTCGCAATCCTGCAATTCCTACATCTAACTGTGGCGAACAAGGTTCTGGCGGGCGTTGAGTGCAAACTGGATCGCGATCGTCCGGGCCTTGTAGGATATCATACAGCAGCGCCATGTCTCGGATCGATCGCCCAAACGGCCCCACACAATCCAAACTACTCGAAAATAAATAAGCGCCAGCCCTTGATAAACGGCCGTAAGTCGGCTTAAACCCAAACACACCGCACAAAGCAGCGGGCACGCGGATGGAACCGTTAGTATCAGAACCGAGGGTGAAGGGTACTAAACCGGCGGCGACTGCTGCTGCGGAACCGCCACTGGAACCGCCGGCGATGCGCGCAGTATCGCGGGGATTGCGAGTCGGGCCATAGTGGCTGTTTTCCGTGACAAAACCGTAGGCGTACTCATCCATGTTCAGCGTACCTAGAAGGATTGCACCAGCGTGTCTGAGTCGGGCGACTGCCGCCGCGTCCTGGGTAGCGGGAGGGTTGTCAGCGTTGATTTTTGACCCGGCTAGGGTGGTAATTCCACCGACATCGAACAAGTTTTTGACTGCGAAGGGAACGCCTGCTAGTGGGCCTGGGTTTTCGTGACGTGCGATCGAATTATCTATCTTTTCGGCTGCTGCGATCGCACTTTCTGCGGTGATGGCTGTAAAGCAATTGAGTGTTTGATCTCGATCGGCAATTCGTTCTAAAGCAGCGGTAACAACTGCTCTCGCTGTAATTTTACCACTTTTAACCGCCGATGCTGTGGCGACTGCATCCGCTCCTGCTAAAAATTTGCTCTCATCTGCGTTCATCGGCGTTTATCTGCGGTTAACAATCAAGGTTGAAACACTGGTGCAGCTTCGATTTCGTGGGGTAAAGGAAATTCGGTGACGAGTCGGGCGATTTCCGCTATCCTCTCGAAGTTTACCACAACAGCGGGCCGATGTTCGGGCTTGATGGGTAAATTGATTAGTTCGGATGTGCGATCGACATATTCTTCTATATTTACCATTTATTTTTCGTTGTTAGTATGGGAGTGCGATCGATTATTGTATTGTAATCGCGATCGGGCTGTCAGTTATTATTGCTCAGTTTTTTGTATTCCTCCGATTGTCTGATATCATCTAAAGGTGATATAGGTTCATTTGGTAGATCGGGACTGAATTCTATACATATATCGACAACAGCTTTATTATACTTTGTATTATCATCATTTTCACAATATGAATTTACTATTTTTGCCTGCACTCTCACTGTTCCTTCCTGCCATCCTCCAAAACCTACTTTAAGAAGTTTACAATCCTTTCCTTTACCTTTCCATGTAATTTCACTGCTGGTCATCAAATACCCTGAGTCATATGCTATCGTACTTATATCTGATTTTATATCAACACGGTATTCCGAAATGCCACGATAATTATATTGCTCACCCTTTAAAAACTTGTTCTCAAATTCTTTCCTAACTACATCCTTTAATTTCCCTACAGTAAATGTATTATTGGTGTAGAATAACAAAACATCATCATCGCGGTCTAGTGGTTGAAATTTATCATTCATAAAATTTGATGCTGTCATGTATCTTTAAATATCATGCGTGTAGAAGCAGGAGTTACAAATGTTTCCGTGGCAGTGTCCACCCTATGAATACAACTATTTTAACCTTTTTTATGTCTGCTTACTTACCAAATTTCATGAACTCAGCCCGCTTCGATGTTTTTCCCCAACTCAAACACTGACAGTTTCCCGCAACTTCTTAACGGCGACATCCAGCGGAGGCAAAGTAAAATCCTCAGCATCCATCAACTCCTTAATTTTATCAAAAATCTCAACCTCCGCCTCTTCCTGATCCGTCAGCTTATCATAAAAATAAGGATCAGTCAACCACTGTTCAAACGCTATCATCAATAATCCATTAGACGAAAGTTCAAACCGCCAATACTTAGAAACTCTGTCATCAACCACTTCAAACATCGGTGCAGGATTATGGATGGGATAATAGCTATAATTATCATCACAGATATAATACCAAATAGTTCCTTTCCATTCTCGGATAGCATAAACAACATATTCCTTGTCTATTGTTAGTGGTAACTCGACTTTTCGAGTGTAGCCGCGTGGCGGATCTATATAATTTTCAGGAAGACATTCACCCGTCTTAGCAATGCAACGAATTTTCATAACTTGATTACCTACATATTTTTAGGTGCTGTTTTGGGATACTGTCGCTTGAACTTGAACTCCACCTCTTGAAGAGTCTGACTGTTCTTCAACCAATGGACTTGTACAGAAGCTCCATTAATTTCAAAAGCCTCAATGCTTGTCATTTTATCCCAATCTTCAGGATTTCCGCCATAAATAGCAATAAGTCTCGGCGCATCCCCCAATAATCTATCTGTACCGCAATGAATTACTATGCAATTACCAGCCTTAGCATCTTGGAGAAGAAGTTGCTCTGGTAAATTTCTCGGACTCTCATCGGGAATAGCACCTTGACTCATAATTTAACAGTTTCAAACCCACATTCCGCAGATATTCAGACAAATTTAATAATTTTAAATTGGGAGGCATGAAACCCTGAAATAAATACCTAGCAAAGATTTCAAGTCTTGCTAAAATTAGATAATAGAGT
>Ga0163152_10007682_pt1 | contig 11719 bp, 6 predicted proteins | sample OliLakLV19MP8IB2_FD_148635 | JGI IMG/M metagenome (GOLD analysis project Ga0163152, IMG submission 148635) | Freshwater microbial mat bacterial communities from Lake Vanda, McMurdo Dry Valleys, Antarctica - Oligotrophic Lake LV.19.MP8.IB-2 | ecosystem: Environmental > Aquatic > Freshwater > Lake... | reverse complement strand
GAGTAGCCGCGCTCGCGGCATCGTTGGTATGCAGGGTGGAAAAAACTAAATGCCCCGTGAGCGAGGCATGAATGGCGATTTCAGCGGTTTCACGATCGCGAATTTCGCCGATCATAATGACATCGGGATCTTGTCTGAGAATCGATCGCAGCCCCGCGGCAAATGTCAGGTTGATCTTGGGGTTCACTTGCATCTGGCCCACGCCGAGCAACTGATATTCCACCGGATCCTCGACGGTAATGATGTTCTTGTCCGGTGCATTGATCTGAGTCAACGCCGCATACAGCGTCGTGGTCTTCCCGCTCCCGGTCGGGCCGGTCACGAGAATGATGCCGTGCGACAAATGAATCAGTTGTTGGATGATCCCCAACCGATCCTGCGAAAACCCCATCTCCGACAGATTTAGAAGACGGTTCTCTTTCTCCAGCAAACGCAGTACCACCCGTTCTCCATGGGAGGTCGGCAGCACTGAGACTCGCAGATCGACGTCTTTCCCCGCCGTCCGAATTCGAAATCGGCCATCCTGCGGCAATCGTTTCTCCGCGATGTTCAGACCCGCCATGATTTTCAATCGCGCGATGATACTCGCCTGCAGATGTTTCGGGGGGGTTAAGACGGGATAGAGCACCCCGTCAATGCGATACCGAACGACCAAGCCCCGTTCGAACGATTCGAAATGAATATCGCTTGCGCGCTGCCTGACCGCTTGGAAGAGGACGGAATTGACTAGCCGGATGATGGGGGCTTCGTCTGTGGCATCAAGGAGGTCTTGCGGCTCATCCAACTCGTGAGCAATTTGGTCTAAACTCTCACTGGCTGCGATATCTTCCATTACTTGCTCGGCGCCTGCAGGACTCGCCGCGTCGTCATACACACGATTCAGGCAGGCTAGGAGCGACAGGCTGCTCGTCAGTATCGGTTTGATCGGAAGCCCGAGCAACAGGCGAAGGTCGTCTAATGCCGCCGTTTCCATGGGATCGGTCGTCGCCACCAGTACCGCTCCATCCTCTGTCTTAAGCGGGAGTACGTGATAGCGGCGCGCGAAGTGGATCGGAACCTTTTTGACCCATTCGTGATCGACCTGGCTCACGTCAAGGTGCGGGAGCCAGGGCAGTTCAAACTGAATCGCGAGCGCTTGCAGAAGGACATCTTCTGTTATCACCCTGAGTCGGATCAAGATTTCTCCGAGACGTCCCCCCTTGGTCTGTTGGAGGTTGACCGCCTCAAGCAATTTGGCTTCGAGGACGCCGAATTGCTCCTCGAGGATCGCTCCCAGCAGTGGCCGATTACCCTGTTCGTCGTTCATTACAGAAAATCCAATATTTGATTGAGCATCCCTGGAAAAAAACCATCGGCTTCGAAACAAGACGAGATGCCTGCGGAACTTACAACGAATGCGCGTTACCTGATATCGCTGACACAGTCACAACGGCCATCCAATCTCGCCTTTCAATGGGAGCGGTGACTTCATGCCTTCTGCCTACACCAAGGGATCCCGAATGTCAGCCAGCTGTCGAATGCAGAAAGGAACGGCTACACGTGAGGGCATAGCGGGCTCAGCGAATGTCGAACGTCATAGCAGTTCGCTGATTGTTACGGAGAACGTCAAGTTTCACCGTCTTCTCGTTTCGAAGCTGCTGGAAGAGCGTGAGCATCGTCCCTGGATCACGAATATTCACGCCATTGACTTGCTGGAGGACATCTCCGTACTTCAAACCGATTTTCTCGTAAAAACTCGACGGCGCGACGTAATCCAGACGGAATCCATTCATCGCGCCATTCACCAGGTAAGGCACGGCTCTCGCCTGGGATAATAACTTAGGCAGGTCGCCGATCGCTTGCTCAACATCTCTCCGATCGAGCACGGTACGCATAGGACTCCCAGATGCCGAGGCGACGGCTGATCCCGCTGTCACTGAGACAGCCAGTGGCTTCTCGATCTGCGAGGCGGCAAGTTCAAGAAACTCCTGTTGATCACCCTGACGAACGACCATCCCGTCCCGACGAATTTCACTGATCTCACCCACATCTGGTATCTGATCGTGCAACCGGAAAAACAGTTGGCGTTTGCTGGACAATTCTTCCACGATGGCCGAGATCCCCCCCTGATCACCGATCACCACTCCCAGCAGCTTGAGCTTTGACGCCAGGTTTAACGGAGAACGGGAAGGCGGCGCGCCAGACCCTGCTGCGGTGCTCAGACCGACGGGATCAGAGGGGAGGGGAAAGAGTCCACTCGTCCGAATATGCTCAACCATTGCAGGCACTGAGGTTCTCACCTCAGCCTCTCGGTCAGAAATTGGTGATGGCCGTAGTAACCCTCCCGGCACAGACAAGGCCTCCGCAATTACCGCGTTGACGATGTGTGCCACCAGAAAGGTGCCACACACAACATAGGCGAATATAATGCCTCGACGCATGTTCATAGACTTCAAAACCGCCGTTGGATCAATCGTCCCATTTACGTACATATTCTAGTGCGAAGCAAAGGTCTCGTGCAAGAAGAACCGGCTTCCCTCTGACGCAAGCCGGTCGTTCGTGGTGGCGACGTGTACCGTTACACTATCAGCGACATGTGTCTTGTTCGTCTGGTCTGTCTGGTTGATCTGGTTTGTTTCGACTCTCAAGTAAATCGTATTCAACCAAACACATTGAAGAAATACAACAAACCAGAGCCACGAGATCAGCTCGCCCCTCCCGTCCGTCTCACGTGGGCAAATCATCCGTGATAGCGCAGAAGTATTCAGGCTGAGCATGAGCAATGACACCGCGCGATATCCGGTAAACGATCAAACCGTTATCGCGTGTAGACAAGAGAGTGTAATCGCGACATAATTCAGCCATTTCCCCCGCAACCGAAGGAGTGGTCTTGTGAAAAAAGCGCTGATCAGCGGCATTACAGGTCAGGACGGGTCGTATCTGGCAGAGTTTCTTCTCGGGAAGGGCTATGAGGTTTACGGCATTATTCGACGATCGAGTTCATTCAATACGGGACGGATCGATCCCATTTATGAAGACCCGCATGTTCCCCATCGACGACTCCATCTCATGTACGGCGACCTCAACGACGCGAGCTCACTGAACCGCATCATCCGAACGGTCCAGCCCGATGAAATTTACAACTTGGGAGCACAAAGTCACGTACGTGTGAGTTTCGATATTCCCGAGTATACCTGCGAGATTACCGGACTCGGAACGATTCGCCTCCTGGAAGCCATTCGGGAGGCAGGGTTGAAGCCGAAGTTTTATCAAGCCTCATCCAGCGAGATGTTCGGCAAAGTGCAGGATGTGCCCCAGCGCGAAACCACCCCGTTCTATCCTCGCAGTCCCTATGGAGCGGCCAAGGTCTACGCCTACTGGATTACCGTTAATTATCGAGAAGCCTACGACCTCTTTGCCTGTAACGGCATTTTATTCAACCATGAATCACCCCGACGCGGCGAGACGTTCGTAACGCGCAAAATCACGAAAGCGGCGGCACGGATCAAACTCGGCGTTCAGAAGGACCTGTTTCTGGGCAACTTGGACGCGAAACGAGACTGGGGATTCGCTGGAGACTACGTTCAGGCCATGTGGATGATGCTACAGGTCCCCAAGCCCGAGGACTACGTCATCGCGACTGGAGAGACACATACGGTGCGTGAGTTCTTGGAACTGGCGTTTGCTCGTCTCCAACTGGATTGGCAGAAACACGTGAAGATCGATACGACGTACTATCGCCCCACTGAGGTAGACCTCCTGATCGGCGATGCGAGCAAGGCTAAACGGGATTTGGGATGGGAACCAAAAGTCCGCTTTCAAGAGTTGGTGGCCATGATGGTCGATGCGGATCTTGCCCTAGAACAAGAGCGGCTCGAAGGAACGCAGGGAAAGAGGTAGCGATGTCATTTTGGGCGGATACACGAGTCGTCGTCACGGGCGGAGCTGGCTTCCTCGGATCGTTCGTCGTGGAGCAACTGCGCGCGAAAGGCTGTGAAGACATCTTTGTGCCCCGGAGCATAGACTACGATCTCGTTCAGATGGAGGCAGTGAAGCAACTCTACAGCGATCGAACTCCCGATATGGTCATCCATCTGGCCGCACGGGTCGGAGGGATCGGCGCGAACCTAGCCAATCCAGGAAAGTTTTTCTACGACAACCTGATGATGGGCACCCAGCTCATAGAAGTCGGACGTCAACGGGGACTGAAAAAATTCGTGGCGCTGGGCACCATCTGCGCGTACCCCAAGTTTGCCCCCATTCCGTTTAAAGAGGACGACATCTGGAATGGATACCCCGAAGAGACCAACGCTCCCTACGGTCTCGCCAAAAAGATGATGCTGGTCCAGTCGCAGGCCTATCGTGAACAATATGGGTTCAATTCCATCGTGTTATTCCCGGTAAACCTCTACGGCCCTCGCGATAACTTTGACCTGGAAACGTCTCACGTCATCCCAGCTTTAATACGAAAATGTGTGACTGCAGAAGAAGCGGGGCATGCCGCACTCACATTGTGGGGGGACGGATCTCCGACTCGAGAATTTTTGTATGTGGAGGACGCCGCTGAAGGCATCCTGCTCGCAGCTGAACACTACGAGGGAAGGCTGCCAGTCAACCTGGGAACAGGGAAAGAAGTCACAATTCGCAATCTTGCCGCTATGATTGCTGAGGAAGCTGGTTTTGCAGGGCAGATCAAGTGGGATACCGCCAAGCCTAATGGGCAGCCTCGACGGTGCCTGGATGTCAGCCTAGCCAAGCAACTTTTCGACTTTCAAGCAAAACATGCACTCCGGGAAGGACTCAAGAAGACGGTGCAGTGGTTTATTACCAATCGCCAGAATTTACGACAAGTCACCTTCTGACTTTTTCCCTCGGCCTCGTAATGCGTGATTCTGGTAGGCCACCTGAGCCAAGCAAGCAAGACGGACAAAAGCAACCGAATCCAAAATCTGCCAGTATTTTGTCTATCGCCCCCTTTTCACGTACCTGCCCAACGTGAGCACATTTGAACGAATCTACCCCTGCATGCCCGTACTTCCCGCTCCTCACCCAGGAAGACAGGCGCAAAGATCTTGAAAGGTAACGCGTTTAAAAGCCCCGCGAGTGGTCCAGGACTTGCGAACTTCATACCATTTGCACTCAGACCCAACAGGAAACATGAACGTGAACAAAACCCCAGCATCAGCCCTCACCCGAGAACACCTACTAGCCTCACACCAAGCCACGTCGGTGGATGAGGATAAGACCACGAGATCGGGGACACCTGATGGACACGAATCATACGAACGAGGAACGGCGCTCAAGAATGTGGGCCTGTTCAAGCAAGCAGCGGAGCATTTTGAGAAAGCAACGCAGGACCCAACTTATGCGCTGAAGGGCTTTGCGCAAATGGGCCTGTGCCTCAAAAAAAGCGGGAAAGAGAACGAAGCCGTCGCAGCCTTTCGCCGAGCCCTGCAAGTACCCTCGACATCCTCGAAGGAACAAGTGCAGATTCTCTACGTCTTAGGGAGAACGTTGGAGTCACTCGGGCGCATTCCTGAAACGTTGGAGACCTATCGATGGCTCCGGCGTGAAGCGCCACAGTATCGAGATGTCGCCACACGAATCGAGTCGTTGAGCACAAAACGAACGCACACCACCAACCGCTAAGCACCGGGGTTCATCTCTAGCCAAAGCAGGCGCTGCAGATGCGGCAGGGCCTGTGACAAAACGAAACGTGCGACACCTCCTTGCGAGAAACGATTCTGGGTTGTGAAATTCGAACAAATCGGTTAGATTTTTCTCTGGGGGCCGCCCTCTTCGTGTAACGCTTGTCTGGTCTATTCTGGTATGTTTTATCGCTCGACCCAAAAAGACCAAACAGATGAAACAGACCAGAGCAACCAGCCGATTCTCGCATTTCTCGCGGCACAACCCAGCTCTGATGTTTCCCTTTGAGCGAACCAGCGCACCATGCCAAGGAGTATTCATGCTGATCGAGGCTAGACAATGAAGCGGATTGATCTGATTGCAGGAGCGCGCCCAAATTTCATGAAGATTGCCCCAATCATCGACGCGCTCAACGCAGCCGAAAAGCGGGGCGGTTCGTTGCATTTTCGTTTAATTCATACTGGCCAACATTACGACCGCGCCATGTCTGGAAGCTTCTTCGAGGAGCTGGGCATCCCGAACCCGGACATCAATTTAGAAGTGGGCTCTGGCACCCAGGCTGAGCAAACGGCAGCCATCATGGTGCACTATGAGAAGGTCCTGCTGAAACAAAAGAGCGACCTCTGCCTGGTCGTCGGGGACGTGACCTCGACCATGGCCTGTTCCATCGCCGCCCGCAAGTTGGGAGTACCCGTAGCACATGTAGAAGGCGGCATTCGTTCAGGCGACTGGACCATGCCGGAAGAAATCAACCGGGTCGTGACCGACTCCATCACCAACTGGTTTTTCACCACCAGCGAAACCGCCAATGACAATCTTCGACGCTCAGGTGTCACGGACGATCGCATTTTCTTCGTTGGCAATACCATGATCGACACGCTGCTGAAGCAACTCACGCGCCTCCGCCCACCGGCCTGTTGGGAATTACTGAAGCTGAAACCAAACAATTACTTTGTGGTCACTCTGCATCGCCCGGCGAATGTCGATGGGGAGCAGCAGTTACTTCGGCTCCTGCATGCCATCGCCGAAGGCACGCGTGGTTTGCCCGTCGTGTTTCCCGTTCATCCACGCACCGCCAAGAACCTGCGCGATCTTGACAGTAAGACACCACAACTGAATTATGTCGACCCCCTGGGCTATTTGGAATTCAACTATCTGGTGAAGCATGCCAAGGGTGTGATTACCGATTCAGGTGGCATCACCGAGGAGACCACCGTACTTGGGGTACCCTGCCTGACACTACGTGACAACACTGAACGACCCGAGACCATCACGATTGGGACGAACGAACTCATTGGAACCGATCCGAGCAAGCTGCCTCCAGCGCTCGCGCGATTAATGGCGGGGCAGTGGAAGAAAGGCGCGATCCCTCCAAAATGGGACGGCAAGGCGGCGGAAAGAATCGTCGAGCATCTCGAACGGTTATTGCGCTGATATACGCGAGCCGCAGATTTATCGCGACCTCACCGCTTCGTAGAGCGGTCTTACAGACGATATCGATTCCCACTTTAGGATAGCCAGAGAATCTTCGACATAGTCTCGCGATCTCATCCCATTCAACACCGACGTTACCCCCGTGGTACTCGCCAGCACCCACAAAGCCTTTCGTGACAACGATTCCTTGTGCCTGGCTTCGGGTAACAGGGGATCGAGGGCCGCCGATATGGAGGCGGTTCTCGCACGACTGCGTTCGGTCGCTTCTCTCCGAAGCCCGCCCAACAAGGTGAGTAACTGCGGCGCATAGCGATCGCGCCAAGCCTCCCACTGTTCGGCGTCCGTTCCGGCTAGATTCCGGGACAATACCTTCATCACTTGATTAAAATGAGGCGCAATCATTTGATGCTCGATCTGTTCCCAATGCTCCAGCCCCTGGATCTGTGGTCGCACACGCGTCAATTCAACAGCCCAGGTGAAGAAATCGGCAGGAGCCATTCCTTGATCGCTAGGTTGAAGAAGTGGAGCAATACTCTTGCGATATTCCTCTTCAAGGGCCGCGACCGTTTGGCATTGTCGCTCAAAATCCATCGGCTCGCCCTCGATCGGAAAGTCCGCCAGTCGGAGCACGCCACTTTTTTTTGTCGGCATGGCATTAAGCGGACGATTGACCAAGACGGCAATTCCTTCTCGTTGCGCCATCTCCAACACCGTCTCTCGCTGATCCGTCCCGGTATTGGGCGTGACCATCGCGCCTGTCTCGTAGAGATTCATGGGGCATTGCAGCACCGCGAAATGGTGACGATCCAGGCCCTGTGATGTAGCGGCAGCTTTCGCCGCGTCACACATGCGAGAGAGCGACGTCGCCTCAGCATCCGATGGATCTGCCGTAACCGTATTCGACGACACACCGTAATTGCTAATCCGTCCAGCCGCTACTTGCGACTCGAAAAATGTAAAGGCCTGTTCCATCCGGCGATAAAAGGCATCCCGCACCACTGTGAGATCTTGGCCTGTATGATGCGCGGCCTCGGACAGAAAGTATTCCGGGTTGTGGAGCAAACAGACGTCGAGCGCGGCTAGGCCAAGCCGGTCCAGTGACAGAGTCAGCTGATCGGCCAGAAACTCCGGGTGGATACAGTGCCAAATGCCCTCGCCATATTTGATCATATCAGGGTAGGGTCGGCCAGCCTGTTCTCGGGCCTCCGCCTGTTTCAGGTTCTGTGCTTGCACATACCCGATCTTCGAGACGACGATCACTTCTTCACGCGTGAGTTCGCCGCTCTTGATCAACTCGCCTAGGACAGAACCGACCAGGCGCTCACTGTCGCCATCCATGTAATTCGTCGACGTGTCGATCAGGTTCACGCCTCCTCGCAGCGCCTTCTTCAAGGCCTCTCGATGCTCCGGCTCCCTCGTGTCGACCCGATAGGTACCGAACCCCAGGCGGGAGGTCGTCAAGCCGCTCTTGCTGAACCGGCCATATCCATGTTCCATGTGGCCTTCATGGCGTGACTGACTCACGATACGCGCGGCGTACCTGGCTGTCCCCTCTGGACTAGCTGACCCGTGGAATGTCGCACCTTGCAAGAGTGTTGGTTGGGGGGGCTGATCGATTCGTCGCGACGCCGACAGCAGCGCCTCGGTGACCTCACGCGGATCGGTGAGGGGACGCTGACAGGAAAAGTTTCGACAGATATAGAGTGCGGCCTTTCCTTCGACCAATCCTTTCCCGGCGAGCAGGAGATGACTAGACGACGTGCCGGTTCCATCGCCGGAGGCCATCACGCGATGCGGCAGGAATACCTCGCGTACAGCGCGCTGCAGCGCCTCCAACCCGGAGGCGTTGGGCGCCCCGACAAGAGCCAGTTCAATCGGCCCTTCCGCCAAGAGATCCACCACGGAAAGTGTCTTGGCAAAGGCTCTCGGGTACCGGGCCATCTGGCGCCCAAAGGCGCGAATCCCTCCAACCGCCGCCTCGCGAAGGTCATGGCGATCGTAATGGAATGAGAGTCTGGCGAGTGCGGAAACCGCCACGGCGTTGCCACTGGGCGTCGCACCATCTGCCCCCTCCCGCGCTCGGATAATTAGGGCTTCATGCGTCTTCCCGGTCGTATAGAAACCCCCTTGATCCTCATCCATAAACGAGCCCATGATCCGTTCACCTAATTGAAGCGCTGCGGTGAGATATCGTTCCTGCCCACAGGCTTCATAGAGGTCGATCAACCCTTCGGCCAGATAAGCATAGTCCTCCAGGACTCCATCGAGATGAGCTCGGCCCTTCCGCGACGTGCGGAGCAAGGTCCCTACGGAAGGCCGATGTACCAGTAAGAGAAAGTCTGCCGCCTTCATGGCCCCGTCGATGTAACGGCTGGCCCCTAAGACACGGCCAGCCTCGGCCATCGCCGAAATCATCATGCCGTTCCATGCCGTAATGATCTTGTCGTCGAGTCCGGGCGGCACTCGCTCTTGGCGGGCACGATAGAGGAGGGGACGCACACGATGGATTGTTTCGTGCAGTTCATCGATGGTGAGGTTCAACTCCTTGGCCACAGCCTCGATGGGACGCAGCCGATTCGGGATACTTCGATGTTCCCAATTGCCCTCATCGGTAATGTCGTAACATGCACAGAATCGACGGGTATCTTCGGCATTTTTCAGCACGGCCTGGATCTCCGTCGGGGTCCAGACGAAAAACTTTCCTTCGATCCCTTCCGAGTCTGCATCCGTCGCGGAATAAAATCCTCCCGTTGGATCGGTCATCTCCCGAAGAATGTAATCCAACACGTCCGTCGTGACCTGACGATAGGAGGCCTGCTTCGTGACTTGATAGGCCTCCAGATAGGTCTTAGCCAACAAGGCATTGTCGTAAAGCATCTTCTCGAAATGGGGAACCAGCCAGCGATCATCGGTAGAGTACCGCGAGAACCCGCCGCCGATATGATCGTAGATTCCTCCGTCCGCCATCGCATCGAGCGTGCGGGTAACCATCTGCAAGGTGCGATGTTCTCCTGTTCGCCGATAACAACGGAGGAGTAACGAGAGCCCTGCGGACGGGGGAAATTTTGGGGCACTGCCGAATCCGCCATGGCGCTCATCGAAATCAGCCAGGAACTGCGTGACGGCCTCATCCAGCACGGACACACTGACTGAGACGGGGGACACGGCCTTGAGATCGTTCTTCAACCGTTCAGTCAAGTGACGCGCTTGATTCGTAAGACTGGCGGGATCCTTCTCCCAGGCTTCTGCAATTTTCTTGAGCAGACCGGGAAACCCAGGGCGGCCCCATCGATCGTCAGGAGGGAAATAGGTCCCGGCAAAGAACGGCTCCTGGTCAGGCGTCAGGAAGACCGTCATCGGCCAGCCGCCCTGACCATGATTGAGCGTCACCGTTGCCTGCATATAGATCTCGTCGAGATCGGGGCGTTCTTCCCGATCGACTTTGATACAGACAAAATGCCGGTTCATGATCGACGCAATGGCTGCGTTCTCGAACGACTCCCGCTCCATCACGTGGCACCAATGACAAGCGGAATAGCCGACTGAAAGGAGGATGGGACGGTTCTGCGCTTTCGCGGCCTGCAAGGCCTCCGGCCCCCATGGGTACCAGTCGACCGGATTCGCGGCATGCTGGAGGAGATAGGGACTGGTTTCGTGAATGAGACGATTTGGCCTGGCTGATTCTGCTGGAGTCTGCATAACTCCACAGTAGCATCAGGCTCAGAGAGGGGTCAATAATTCGAAAAGAAAAAGGGGCTGTGATCGTACGACCGCAGGCCCCTTCAGAGTCGTTCAAGTCAGGCGTATCTGATCAGCCACACGACGTGCATCGCGACTACTTGCCCTTCTCGTCCTTCTTGTCCTACTTCTCTTCACCGGCGAAAGAAGGCGCGCTGAACGTCACTGCACTGCCATCATTGCCATCAAGATGCGCTTCATAATTGTCACTCCCTTTAAATGTGAGTTTTAGAATGCTGTCTACCCATTCAAGCAGAGCAAACGGTAGCGAAAACAGGCCCTGTTGTTAAAAGCTTATTTCTTCCTCTCCTTTGCTACCTGCATGAAGACCATAACGCGCTGGCTCCGGACCTGCGTTGTGGTAGTCTCAAGAAAGAGGACCACCCATGACTGAAATTGGCCCCTACTCTAACTACCGCCTGACCGTTCGCCTCCAACTCGCCAATACGCCAGGCATGTTTGCACGGGTAGCCGCTGTCCTGGCCGAGGAGGGCGCCAACTTGGGCGCAGTGGATATTGTCTCTGCCACGGCCGACTGTATGGTGAGAGACGTGACCTTCGACGTCCGGAACGAAGCACATGGAGAGACGGTGCTCGCCCGTGTCGGTGCGCTGCCGAGCGTGAACGTGCTGTCCGCCTCCGACCGGATTTTCCTGCTGCATCTCGGCGGAAAAATTCGCGTTCAAAGCAAGTTCCCCATCACGACGCGTAACCTCTTATCGATGGTCTATACGCCGGGAGTCGGTCGCGTGGCGCAAGCGATCGCAAAGGATAAATCCAAGGCCTATGCCTTTACCAGCAAGAGCAACACGGTCGCCGTGGTCACCGACGGATCCGCGGTGTTGGGTCTCGGAAATCTTGGCCCGGAGGCCGCGTTAGCCGTGATGGAAGGCAAAGTCATGCTGTTCAAAGAATTTGC
>Ga0163152_10007680_pt1 | contig 11720 bp, 13 predicted proteins | sample OliLakLV19MP8IB2_FD_148635 | JGI IMG/M metagenome (GOLD analysis project Ga0163152, IMG submission 148635) | Freshwater microbial mat bacterial communities from Lake Vanda, McMurdo Dry Valleys, Antarctica - Oligotrophic Lake LV.19.MP8.IB-2 | ecosystem: Environmental > Aquatic > Freshwater >... | reverse complement strand
GGCGAGTCTTCATCCGTCGCCGCCGCGCTCCGCGTGAAGCCGAAGCACGTGACGGCAATCGCCCACGCCGCACTCGCCGCCGAAGGGATCGAACGCGGCGAGCTCTCCGTCCTGGTCACGCGCGACCCCACGATCCGGATGTTCAACGAGCAGTTCCGCGGGAAGGACGCTGCGACGAACGTTCTCTCGTTCCCGCAGGACGACCCGCGCTCGGGCGGATTGATCGGCGACGTCATCGTGAGCGTCGACACCGTCGCCCGCCAAGGCGAAGAGACCGGCGCCGGCTTCCAGTACACCTTCGACTTTTATCTCGTGCACGGGATCCTGCACCTGCTCGGCTACGACCATCACACGGGCGGCGACGCGAAAAAGATGTATGCCCGCACCCGCCACATCCTCGCTGCGCAGGCTAAGCTGAAGCCCAAGTGACCTCTCGTCGCTCGTGGCGGCCCGCTCTCCTCGCGCTCCTCTCCGCGGCGCTCTTCACGCTTTCGCACCCGTTCGCGGTCGGCACGTTCGTCACGTTCGGTGACGCGCCCAACGGGCTCCTCGCGTGGGTGGCGCTCGTTCCGCTCTGGCTCGCGATTCGCGACGTCACGCCAGCCAAAGCGTTCCGGCTCGGGTGGCTCTTCGGAACCGCCGCGTTTCTCGGCACGATGTTCTGGCTCTTCATCGCACTGAACACCTTCGGCCGGATCAACGCGCCGATCTCCGTCGTGCTCATGTTCCTCTTGTGCGCGCTGCTCGGGGTCTTCCTCGCCATCGCGATCTGGATGGCGCGCTGGCTCGACGTCCGCGGATCGCTGCCCGCGGCGACGGCGCTGCCCTTCGCGTGGGCGGCCGCCGAATATTGCCGCAACTTCGTCTTCACCGGCCTGCCGTGGTCGAACCTCGCTTACACGCAGTGGCGGATGCTGCTCGTGGCGCAGATCGCCGATGTCGTGGGGCTCTACGGCGTCGTCGCGCTCATCGTCGCGGTGAACATCGCCATCGCCGAGCTCTTGCTCGCGTGGCGCGGCCGTGGATCTCCGAAGAGCGCCGCGCTCCGTGCGCGCGTCGTGGCAGCGCTTCTCCTGCTGACGCTCGGCTACGGCGCCGTGCGCATGTGGATGGTCGATGCCGCCGTCGCGGAGCTGCCGACGCTCCCCGTCGCGCTGGTGCAGGGGAACATCTCCCAGGACAAGAAGGACGCCGCGGACTTCCGCGACCGCATCCGCGCCATCTACGACAACGAGCTGATCAAGGCCGAAGCGAAGAACCCCGCGCTCGTCGTGTTCCCGGAAGCGTCGTTCCCGTTCGCGGTCCACGTGCGCAGCGCCGAGATCCCCGCGAAGAACCTGGGGCACGAAAACACCGTGTGGCTGCTCGGCGGCGCCGCGTCGTGGTGGGACGAGGGGGAAATGCGGATGGCGCAGAACAGCGCCCTGCTCGTCGCGCCCGGAAAGAAGATCGCCGCGCGGTACCACAAAAGCCACCTCGTCCCGTTCGGCGAATACGTGCCGATGAAGAAGCTTCTCTTCTTCGCGAAGAAGCTCACGCGCGCAGCCGGCAACTTCGTGCCGGGAACGCGCGACGACATCGCTCCGCTTTCGCTGCCGCTGGCGAATGGCGACCGCGCACAGCTCGGCGTGCTCATCTGCTACGAGGACATTTTCCCGGAAGTCTCGCGGCTCGAGACCGCGCGCGGCGCCGAGCTGCTCGTGAACATCACGAACGACGCGTGGTATGGGCGCACGTCGGCGCCGTTCCAGCACGTCTCGATGACGGTCTTCCGCGCGATCGAGGCGCGCCGCGCGGTGGTGCGGTCCGCGCAGACCGGCGTGAGCGCGTTCGTCGATCCGGCAGGGCGCGTGCGCGTCCGCACGCCGATCTTCGAGGGACCGCTGACGCTCCACGTGGACGTTCCGCGCGGCGGACCGTGGTCGTTCTACGTGGCCTTCGGCGATGTGTTTGCCGCCGGCTGCTGCGGCCTGATCGTCGTTGCGGCAATTCGCGCGTTGGTCACTCCCGCCCGCGCCGGCACAGCGATCGCCGGAATCAACGCGCGGTCGGCCTGACCGCGAGGATTGCGATCGCACCGGCGAGCTCGACGATCGCGATCGGCAGGAGCTTCACGGGGACCTCGCCGTTGATCAGCGCGCTCGCGACCCTCCCGACGACCTGGCCGAGGATCAGGATCCCCACGACATCGCCGAGCCGCGCGTCGAGGACATGTCGCGCCGCGAGAACGCACACCGCCGTGTGTGCGAGCCACAGTCCCACGTAGATCGCGGCGTACTCGCTGCGCGCCTCGGCGCTCGTGAGGGTGTAGCCGAGGCCCGCGGCCATCGTGTCCGGCGCGACGAGTGACGCCACGGCGATTCCGGCGAAGACGAGGCCGGTCAGCAAAAGCAGAATGCGGCGGATGGTGGCTCGCATCCGAGGGAGACTACTCCGAAGCGAATCGTCGCCGGGGCGGGGCTCTCGACAGCACGCTGGCCCGGCAACCCCGGGTGTGCTCTAAATAATCTCCTCACGCCATGGACCACGAGCTTCAAAACGAGCTGGAAGCCCTCCGCACGAAGGTCAACGACCTTCGCAAGTACCTGGAGATCGACGCCAAGGAGAAACGCCTGGTGGAGATCGAGCGCGGCATGGCCGCGCCGGATTTCTGGACCAACCCGCGCGCGCAGGACGTGACGCGCGAGCGCTCCCAGGCGGCGAAGCTCGTCGACTCCTGGAAGAGCCTCCTGAAGGACACGCAGGACCAGCTCGAGCTGAAGGAGCTCGCCGAGATGGAAGGCGACCAGAGCATCGTCGCCGACATCAAGAAGAAGCTCCCCGTGATCCTCGAGCGCATCACGCAGATCGAGCTCGCGAAAATGCTCTCCGGTGAAGTCGACGCGAACCACGCGACCGTCACGATCTCCAAGGGACAGGGCGGCACGGAGGCCGCGGACTGGGCGTCGATGCTCTACCGGATGTACACGCGGTGGGCGGAGCGGAAGGGGTACCGCCTCGAGGTGCAGGAGATCCAGCCCGCGGAAGAGGCCGGCTACAACTCGGTCACGTTCACCGTCGAAGGGGAATACGCCTACGGCTACCTGAAGTCGGAGCGCGGTGTGCATCGCCTCGTGCGCATCAGTCCCTTCGACGCGAACAAGCGGCGGCAGACCTCCTTCGCCGGCGTCGACGTCGTCGCCGTCATCGACGACGACATCAAGATCGAGATCAAGGACGACGATCTCAAGGTCGATACGTATCGATCCGGAGGCGCCGGCGGACAGCACGTCAACAAGACCGAGTCCGCCATCCGCATCACGCACGTGCCGACGAACACCATCGTCGCGTGCCAGCAGGAACGCAGCCAGCACAAGAACCGCGCGACCGCGATGAAGATGCTCCGCGCGAAGCTCTACGACCTCGAGATCCAGAAGCGCCTCGAGGTCTTCGATGCGGCCAACGCGACGAAGAGTGTTGCGTCGTTCAGCAGCCAGATCCGCAACTACGTCCTTTATCCGTATCAGCTCGTGAAGGACGTCCGCACCGGCGAGGAGACCAGCCAGGCGCAGGCGGTCCTCGACGGCGAGATCGACCGCTTCATCCACGCCTTCCTGCTCGGCAAGAAGGCCGACAAGTCGAAGGCCGCGAACGACGACGACCTGTGATGCAGAACCGGCGCACCCTTTTGTTCCTCGGCGTCTTCTCGGTCCTGATCGTGGTGCTCTTCGTCGCGACGTCTCTCGCCGTGCAGGTGAATCTGCTGCGCGTGCGCGGGCACGTGACGATCGGCATCGCCGGGATCGGGCCGCTGGCTCTCTATCTCGTGCTTTCGTTGAGATACATCCAGCGCGTGAAGGGTTAGCCGTTCGTGGGCACGGGTCCGATCGGCGTCTTCGACAGCGGGATGGGCGGTCTGACCGTCCTCCGCGAGATCGCCGCGACCCTCCCCTCTCACGACACGATCTATCTCGGCGACACGGCGCGCGTGCCCTACGGCGTGCGGTCGGCCGAAACGATCCGCCGCTACGCCCGCGAGAACGCGGAGTTCCTCCTGCTGCAGGGGATCTCGGTGCTCGTCGTCGCGTGCAACACCGCGACGGCCGTGGCGCTCGACGACCTGAAGGAGCGCCTGCCGATTCCCGTGTTCGGCGTGGTCGAGCCCGGCGCGAAGCGTGCGGCCGCCGTCGCACCGCGAGGGCGGATCCTCGTGCTCGCGACCGAAGCGACGACGCGCTCGGGAGCGTACGAACGCGCGATCCACCTGCACGCGCCGGCGGCAACGGTCGTGAGCCGCGCGTGCCCGCTGTTCGTTCCGCTCGCGGAGGAGGGCTGGGTCGACAACGAGGTCGCGAAAGCGGCGGCCAACACCTACCTGGGCGAGCTCCGCACGGGCACGCGGGTCGATGCGGCGGTCCTCGGCTGCACGCACTACCCGCTGCTTCGCGAGACGATCGCCGCCGCGCTCGGCGGCGACGTGCCGCTGATCGACAGCGCACGCTCGACGGCGGAAGACGTCGCGGCCGCCGTGGGCGCGGGCGGCAGCGGCCTCGCGAAACGGCGCTTCTTCGTGACCGACGCACCCGAACGTTTCGCGGCCATCGGCTCGCGCTTCCTTGGCGCCGCGATCGAGTCCGTCGAACACGTCGACGTGCCGTCGCTCCGCGGTTGACCACACCCCCTCACCCTGAGCGAGCGAAGCGAGTCGAAGGGCGTTTGCGACTCGGCCAAGACCCCGTGTATCCTGGCCTTGTCGTCGTTGGGGTTCGACCGGAGGGTCCGTGTTGCGACGCGTTCTGGCTGGAATAGCGCTCCTCGTGTCGGCCACCTCGGTGGCCGATGCGCGGCCGTACAACGACGTCCAGATCTACCGTACGGAGGATTCCCCGAACGAGTGGCTCACGCCCTCCGAATACAAGGCGCTCGTCCTCGAGCTCGGGCTGATCGTCTCGCCGCGCGTGATGGCGCCGTCGAGCACGCTCGGGTTCAACGGCTTCGACATCGGCTTCGAAGCCAACACGACGCTGATCCACGGCACCGAGGCCTACTGGACGAAGGGCACCAAGGACGGCTCGATCCCGCGCGTCTTCACCGTCCCCACGCTGCGCGTCCGCAAGGGACTGCCCCTCTCGTTCGAAGGCGGCATGAGCGTCTCGTACCTCCCGTTCACCGGGCAGCAGGTCCTCGGAGGCGACGCGCGCTGGGCGCTGCACGAGGGATTCACCCTCGTTCCCGACGTCGCGATCCAGGGTTCCTACAGCCAATACATCGGCAACGAGCAGCTCGACATGAACGTGAAGCAAATCTCCACGACACTCGGCTACACGTGGGCGTTCGGCGAAGTCCCCGGCATCCACACGGGCCGTGTCTCGGTGTGGAGCGGATTCGCGCGTGGTTACATCGACAGCCAGATCAACAAGGGCGGTCTCAACTCGATCGCCACGTTCCGCCAGGACTTCCTCGACTCCTCGGACGGCGACGGCATCGGCGTCGATGCGAACAAGGAGCAGACCACCGAGTACAACAAGTGGGTGCTCGGCGTACAGGTCGAGAGTGGCGGCTTCACGTACCTCGTGAACACCGAGTTCGTGGACAGCGGCGTCCCGAGCATCAACATGCGGTGGGGCGCGCAGTTCTGACCGGATGAAGTTTCCGGACGACGCGCCGATCACTCCGGAGAAGCGCCAGGCGCTGAAGGACCGCATCGCTCGTCTTGCGATCGACCTCACCACCGTCGAGGAGCAGGCGATCCGCGGCAGCGGCCCCGGCGGGCAAAAGGTGAACAAGACGTCGAGCGGTGTGCGCCTGAGCTATTTGTTGAGGGGCGACCTGCTGCAGGTGAAGTGGTTGCGCGAGCGTTCGCGCTCGCTGAACCGCTTCCTCGCGCTGCGCGAGCTCGTTGACGAGGTCGAAGAGATCGTCAGTCCCGAGACCAGCGAGCGCGTGCGCGAACGAGAGCGGATCCGCCGGCAGAAGGATCGCCGGCGGCGCCGCCACGGCCCCGGCTAGCGAGACGCGCTGATCAAAGGCACTTCGCGGTGCGGAAGATTCGCTCGCCGTCGGCATAGCCCTCGACGGCGTTCGCGACCCACTCTCCGATCACGCGGAAGCCCTGCCGCTGGAAGAACGCGAGCTCCGGGAGCTTCTGCGAGGAAGACTCCCCTTCGAGCACGCGGATCCCGCGAGAACGCAGCCGGTCCGCGAGCGCCTGGATCATCGCAGCGGCGACGCGGCGTCCGCGCCACGACGCGTGCACGACGGTCTCGTCCGATACCGCGCGTCCGTCGCTGAGGATCCGCGCGGTCGCGACGCCGCCGATCTGCCCCTCGCGATCGATCGCAGCGATGACGAGCGCATTCGGAGCCGCCAGCCGCGCTTCCAAAACGCCCGGCGCCGGCGGCAGATCCCACGCCTCTGCCGCGAGCGCCGCGGCATCGACGCGCCGTGCGCGCGGCAGCTCCACCACCCGGAATTCATGGCGCGATCGCGCTCTCCGATGACGCCGGCGCAGACCGCCACTCGAGCCAGACGGCCTCGTGGCCGGCGGGCCGGAGCGGATCTTCAGGCGGGAGACGGCCACAGCGATGGCATACGCACTCGCGCGAAGGTGGCGAGAGCCGGACGCGTTCGCTACGGTACGGGAGTGGCGAACGGATCCCGGTTGCTCCGGGTGCTCCAGGAAATGGCAGCGGAGAAAGGGTACGCAGCGGGTGCCGCCGCGGCTGCGCCGTCGCCTACGACCGATCGCTTGGGTTCGTGGCTTTCGAGCGAGCAGCACGGCGAGATGGCGTGGATGGCGAAGACGCCCGAGCGCCGCACCGACCCGAACCAGGTCGTGCCCGGGGCTCGTTCGGTCCTCGCGTTCGCGACGTCGTATCGCTCCGGTGAAGCGCCGCCTGGCGACCGGCTCCGCGCCGAGCTCCGCGGGAAGGTCGCGCGGTACGCGTGGAGCCAGGACTATCACGACGTCCTCACCAAAGAGCTGCGCGACATCGTCGCCGCCGTCGAGAAGGAGGCGGGCGTCGACGGCAACAAGACCTACGTCGACACCGGCCCCGTCCTCGAGCGCGACATCGCCGTGCGCGCGGGGCTCGGCTTCGCGTCGAAGAACACGAACCTCATCCGTCCCGGCGACGGATCCTTTCTCTTCCTCGGCGCCGGCATCAGCAAGGCGGAGATCGACCCGACACCGAGTGACGCGCGTCCGGGCTGCGGAAGCTGCCGGATCTGCCTCGACGACTGCCCCACGAAAGCGATCGTCGCGCCGCACGTCGTCGACGCGCGCCTCTGCATCAGCTACCTCACGATCGAGCTGCGCGGCGCGATCCCCCGCCATCTGCGACGCGCGATCGGCGCGTGGGTCTTCGGCTGCGACGTATGCCAGGACGTCTGCCCCTGGAACGCCGCCGGCAAGGCGGATGCGAGGCCCGAGTTCCGCGCGCGCAGCGAAGAGGACACCGCGCCGTCCCTCCCCGCGCTCCTCGCGCTCGACGACGACGGGTTCCGCCGCCGCTTCAAGGGGACGCCGGTGCTCCGCACGAAACGCCGCGGACTCCTCCGCAACGCGGCCGTCGCGTTGGGCAACCATCGCGATCCGCGAGGCACGCCGCCGCTCCAATCGGCGCTCCTCGATCCCGAGCCGCTCGTGCGCGGACACGCCGCGTGGGCGCTCGGGGAGATCGCGCTGCACGCCGGGGATGCCGCCGCCCGCGCCGCGCTGGCCACCGCCCGCGCGCGGGAAGCGGACCCCGCCGTGCGCGAGGAGATCGAATCCGCGCTCGCCGCCTGCTAATCTCCCGCGAATGCTTCGCCCCTCGCTCGCCGTCGCTCTGCTTGCTGCCATCCCGTTCGCCGCGCACGCGGCCATCGACGTGGCCCCCGCGGCGTGTCCCGTGGACGAGGCGAACGTCGAGGTGTCGATCCTTCTCTCGACGAACTCGCTCCTCGGACACGATCGCGACCTCTGCCCGCACGCGACCGGTGACGACGAGATCCGCAACGCGGTCTCGTCCTGTCCCAACTGCGGGTTCTCGGGAACCGCGAACGAGTTCAAGCGCAAGGTGACCGACGAGGTCTCCGCGAAGGTGAAGAAGGAGCTCAAGCCCGCGAACACGCCGTGGGAGCGCTACGCGAATCGCGCACGCATCCTCGAGTGGGGCGGGTCCCCCGCTCCCGTCGTCGGTGAATCATGGCTGCGCGCGGCCTGGTCGGTACGCCTCGACGAGCGCCCCGTCGGCCAGCCGGTCGCCGGCGCGATCGAGAAGCTCGTGAGCGAGATCCCCGAACGCGCACCGAGCGCGGAACGCGCGGATGCGCTGCTCGATCCCGCGCGGGCTCTCGATGCGAAGGTCGCCGCCGAGCCCGCACTCGCCGCGGACGTGAAGGCGGCCGCGATCTACGCGTCGGCCTCCTTCTGGCGCGCGCGTGGCGAGCTCGACGCCGCCGAGGAGCGCTACGTGAAGGCGCTCGCCGCGGTGAAAGATCCCGCCGCGAAAACCGCGCTCACCGATGCCGTCGCGCGCGACCGCGCGTCGATCGAGCTCGAGAAGTCGTATCTCAAGAAGGCGCTCGCCCACTTTCGCGCGGCGCTCGCCGCCGGCGAAAAAGTGCCGATGGAACAGCGCGCGATGCTCGCCTATCTCGCCGGAGAGAGCGCACGCCGCACCGGCGCGCGCGAGGAAGCGCAGCGCTTCTACAAGATCGCGATGTCGCTGGGCACCGAGGACGACGCTTCGCCGATGAAGATGCTCGTCGGACAGGGCCTCGCCGACACCGCGCCGCTGCCCAAGAAGTCCGGCAAATCGTCCGGCAAGTCGAAGTAATGGACGAGGCGTCACTCCGCCGGGAGCTGGTCCTCGTGTGCCGCCGCGCATACGAGCGGGGCATGATCTCGGGCACCGACGGAAACGTGTCGGGGCGCCTCTCGCACGACCGCCTCCTCGTGACGCCCGCGGGCGTGAACAAGGGTTACCTCGAGCCCGGCGATCTCGTCGAGGTCGATCTCGAGGGCAAGGCCGTCGTCGGCGGAAAGCCGTCGACGGAAGTGCTGCTCCACACCGCGGTCTACAAGGTGCGCCCCGACGCGATGGGCGTCGTGCACGCGCATCCGCCGTCGTGCGTCGCGCTCACGCTCGTGAAGGTGGGCATGGACGAGCCGGTGATCCCGGAGATCGTCGGCGCGCTCGGACGCGTCCCGACCGCACCCTACGCAACGCCGGGCACCAGTGACCTTCCGGCGTCGTTCCTGCCACTCGCGGAGAAACACGACGCGTTTCTCCTCGAGCGCCACGGCAGCGTGACGATGGGCTCCAGCGTGAGCCAGGCCATGGACCGCCTGGAGATGATCGAACACGCGGCGACGATCCTCGTCCGCGCCCACTCGATGGGCCTCGTCACGCCGATGACGCCCGAGCAGGTCCGGCGGCTGCGCGGCGCGGACTACAAATAGGAAACGAGGGGGAACCGCCCCCTCCCCCGAAGGGGGCCCCTCCCTGGGCTAAACGCTCAGCGATCGACTAGATAGATAGTCCTCGGAGGCGAGCGCGAGCACCAAGGATCGACGCGTCTTCGTCACCGCGATCTTCCGGACCCCATCGGCTGGCATCTCCGTTTGGGCGAGAAGCAAACGCCCGCCTTCTCCGGCCGCGCCGTGGTCTTCGCGAACGCGACCCACGCGATCACGACATCCACGACCGAATTCACAGCCGTCATCCTCTGAATTCCTGCGTCAGCATCGACACGTCAATCGCGATGAGCCAGTACACCCGCTGGCGTCGCTACGAGGGCTCAGGGCGCGCGGCGCTTGAGGCGTTGCTTCGCGGCCGCCAGCACTTTCGCATTCCCCTCCGCTTCCGCTCGTGCGATAGCGGCTTCATATTCACGATTGGCCTCGACGTGCCGCCCGGCGTCTCGAAGATGATCACCGAGAAGCACCCGATACCTCACAGGACTCTCGGCGTCGGCGACGACTTCGCTAAGCAGTCGAAACGCTCGGTCCTTGTCTTTCAGAAATCCGGAAACAAGGTTGTATTCGAGTTCAAGGCAAACCCGCGCGAGATCTAGCCATCCAGAGTCAGTTGCCGTCTTTCGGAGTTGCACGAGCACCTCAGCCGTCTCCGCTGGTCGCGTGGGAGCGGAGATCATTGCTTTCTTGACGGCGTTGTCGAGGCTCTCGCGGGTCATCAGTGAATGGTCGGGTTCCCGTCGCGACACTCCTCAAGAAAGTCATCCGCCACCTCTTGGCAGATGACCGCGATTTCAACTGACCCAAGATTCGGATACTCAAGCGACTTCTCGGCTGTGCAGAGTATGAAGACCGTCTGCGCTTGCTCTAAGCAGGCGTCCGTCTCTTCGCTGGTCTCGTCTGAACTCTCGCCGTCTTCGGTAGTGGTCGTCCCCTCGCCACTCCCCCCCATGAACTCGTTGAAGGTGTCTGACGTGACGATCTCGAAGCCGATCATGATCGGGATCAGCCACGGTGAACCTCCCTTTCCTCCGCCCTGTCCTGGGCCTGGGAACCTGGGATTCGTTGGGCAGGACGAAGGGGGGCGGGCTCCTGGCTGCCCTGGCATGATCGGCCGCCATGGCAGCCTTTGCGGTGCCTCGGTCGCGGGAGCTTCGTTCGCGCCGGTTCGATCGATGAAGTTGATGGGATCGTTGTGCGCGTAGCCGAACAAGTTCGACCCGAAGATCGGATCCTTCGCCGTCCATCTCCCTTCGGCCGCCGCGTAATCCCGCGCTCCAAACCTCACCAGCCCCGTGTCGGCATCCCACAGCCCGCCCGCGAAACCGAACGGCTGCCACCCCGGATTCGAGTCTTCGAGCACCACGCCCCACTCGTCGAAGTCCATGCGGTGGACGATCGCGCCCGTGTCCACGTCGATGACCATGCGTGGCGAGCCGAGGTGGTCGCTCAGGATCCGGTAGGTCCGCCCGTCCCGCAGCATGTAGTCCGGCGAGTGCCCCTTCGTCGCGTAGACGAACCTCGACACAACGTTGCCCGCGCCGTCCAGTTCCGCCACGGGTTCGAGCTGATCCCGGTAGAGCCACCCCTGCACGAGCACGCCGTCGATCTTCTTCCCGACGCGGCGGTTCCTCGCGTCGATCAGATACTCGACGACCCGCCCATCGGAGAGCTCGACCCGCCGCAGATTGCCGACCGCGTCGTAGGAGTAGCTCGTCGTCCCCGACAAATCCGTGCGCGTAGCCAGCTCGCCGTTCGCGGTGTAGGTGAACGTCGCGTCGCCGTATCGGAGCAGGCGATCCTGATCGTCGTAGTCGGCGGTCACCGTGCCGAGCGCCGTCGTCGCGGCGATGCGGTTGGAGTTCCCGTCGTATGCCCAGTGCGCGACGGCGAAGCCGCCCACGCTCACGTCGGTGAGCCGGCCTGCGCTGTCGTACGTAAAGGCGCGCGGCGTTTCGATGCCCGCGACTGTCGCACGGAGCGCCGTGATCCGCCCGAGCGCGTCGCGGTCGTACTCGAACGCGAGCACCTCCACACTGCCCACCTGGGCAGTTTCGGCGATCGGCTCCGCGAACGCGTTCACCGAGCGCGCCGTCGCAACCGAGCCGAGCATCGTGCCGTCCACGAGCCCCGTCGCCGGGTTTCGCGAGAGCAGCAGATCGCCGACTTCCGTCGACAGCGAATCGCGGTCGTAGATCACCGCGACGGGCTCGACGCCGTTCACGCGCTCCTCGCGCACGCGGAAGTCGCTGTCATACGCGCGCGAAACCTGGCCGGC
>Ga0163152_10007678_pt1 | contig 11721 bp, 9 predicted proteins | sample OliLakLV19MP8IB2_FD_148635 | JGI IMG/M metagenome (GOLD analysis project Ga0163152, IMG submission 148635) | Freshwater microbial mat bacterial communities from Lake Vanda, McMurdo Dry Valleys, Antarctica - Oligotrophic Lake LV.19.MP8.IB-2 | ecosystem: Environmental > Aquatic > Freshwater > Lake... | reverse complement strand
TTGGAGTTCCGGCTTCAGCCGGCGGGGTGCAGGCATTTTCAAGAGGTTTAAATATTTCCATGATCATTTTGTGTGCAATGTCTGCACCGGCTAAAGCCGGAACTCTATACTCCAAATGCAGGCCACCGTTCGTTGGCAGACTCTACATTCTTTCCCGGATGAACACCGGAAAAACCGAATCAGAGTCTCCTGACGTCGTCTCCTACAATATGAAAGCTTGGAACAAATGGCTGCCGCGTTTGTTCCGGAATATTATTGGCGATGCGCGTAAATCAGAAAGCGGCGTGGCGCTCCGCTTACCCCGCTTCCCGCCGCAATCCAAAATCCTGCACCCTCTCGATATTTGACCCAGGGGCGGATAATCCATACTTTGCACTTCACAAAACAATGAAAGTATTCCATTCAGTTTCAAGTCTGTCCGCGGCCGTTCTGTTCCTGTTTACCGATCTTGTCGTCCGAGCGGATGACTGGCCGCAATGGCTCGGTCCGCAACGGGATGGGGTCTGGCGCGAGACCGGGTTGGTGGAAAAATTTCCCGAAACGGGTTTGAAATATCGATGGCGGGTTCCGCTGGGAAGCGGTTATAGCGGACCAGCCGTCGCGAATGGCCGGGTTTATGTCATGGACCGCCAGTTGGCGAAAGGAAGCGACCAGCCGAAGGATCCGTTTTCCCGTGGCCGAATCGCCGGAACCGAACGGGTGCTTTGTTTGAATGAGGCGGATGGAAAAATCCTTTGGCAACACGAATACGATTGCGCTTACACCGTGAGTTACGCCTCCGGTCCACGGGTCACGCCAGCCATCAACGAAGGCCGTGTTTACTCCCTGGGAACGGAGGGGAATCTCACCTGTCTGGATGCGAAGACGGGCAAGCTTGTCTGGGCCAGGGATTTTAAGACTGATTTTGGCATCCAGACACCGGTCTGGGGTTTTGCCGGGCATCCGTTGGTGGACGGAAACAAGCTCATCTGCCTAGCCGGAGGCACGGGGAGCGTGGTGGTCGCGTTTAACAAACAAACGGGCGAGGAATTGTGGCGTGCTTTGAGTTCAAAAGAACCGGGATACGCACCTCCCATGATTTACGAGTTTGCCGGTAAAAGGCAATTGATTCTCTGGCATCCGGAGTCGGTGAACTCCCTCGATCCGGAAACCGGAAAGGTTTTCTGGACCCACCCCTTTGCATCAGCCATTCGATTTGGCATGACCATCCCGACGCCGCTCAAAATGGGGGAGAAACTTTTCCTGACCTCTTTCTACAACGGATCATTGATGCTTGATCTCGCCACCGCAAAGCCGGTCGTGGTCTGGGAAAGCAGGAAAATCAGTGAGAAGGACACTGACGGATTGCACAGTGTCATGGCCACTCCGCTCATCGAGAACGGTTACATCTACAGCCCATGCAGTTACGGACAATTTCGTTGTTTGAAGGCGGACACAGGCGAGCGGATTTGGGAAACTTTTGAACCCACAAGCGGAAAATCAGAACGTTGGGGCCACGCCTTTGTGATCAAGAATGGTGACCGTGCATTTTTGTTTAGTGAAAAAGGAGATTTGATCATTGCCCGGCTTTCTCCGGAAAAATATCAGGAAATCAGCCGGGCCCGATTGCTAGAACCAGACAATCGTGATCCGGGAAGGCCGGTCGTTTGGTCACACCCGGCCTTTGCCAACAAATCGGTTTACGCCCGAAACGACAAGGAAATGGTTTGTGTCTCCCTAGCTGCGGACCGGTAAACCACCGGCCCGCAGTTCCGTGAACCGCAGCGCTTTGCCGAACAAGGGACGCACAAGATCACCATGAATGGGGGCATTTGGGGCTTGGGGAATACCGCTCTATTTTCCAAGCCGCCCCGCTGCGGCAGACCTCAGCTCCTAAGCCGGCATGTGAACCGGAGCCTGTTCATCAGGGATTCTCATCCGTCCAACAGGGAATTGTCGCCTCGTACAATTCAGCCGTTCCCCCTATTTCGGTTCGATTCCTCCGGGTTAATCTATTTTAGATCTAAATGCACCGGGAGCGGTCAAAATCTGGTCCGTTTAGGACCGCTTCCTTCATTCCCCAGCTGAGGTGAAGAAGGGGAAACCGGATCTAGTCGTCTGGGAAAAATTATGGCGATCAGCTCACTTCAATCAAAACCGGTTACTTGGACTTCCGTGGTTGCGGTAACTGCGGCGCTCTATTTTGCCCGCGAAGTTTTCATCCCCATCGCGCTCGCTTTGCTGCTCAGTTTTTTGCTTGTTCCGCTTGTCACCCGGTTGAGGCATTTGGGTTGGGCCAAAGTTCCGGCGATTATCACGGTGGTGGTTTCGGCATTTACCGCCATCCTACTGCTAGGTGCCCTGGTGACCTTTCAGCTCTACGACCTGGCCCAAAGCCTCCCTTCCTACAAGGACAATATTCAGGCCAAACTGAAAACCTTCCGCAATTCCGGCGACGGCATTCTAAGCGAGACCAAGAAGATGTTTTTGGAACCCGAGACTAACGAAATTGCGGGTGCTGAAATAAATTCACTCCATCCGAACCGGCCTGAAAACTCCAAACCGATTCCGGTCGAAATGCATGCGGCCCCGCGCACCTCCTACGAAATGATCAAGGAAGTTTTGGGCAGCCTGCTCAATCCACTTGCCACCACCGGCATCGTGGTGGTGTTTGTGATATTTATGCTCTTCCAGAGGGAAGACCTTCGGGACCGGTTCCTCCGGCTGCTTGGATCGCATCAGCTGAATCTCACCACCCAGGCCCTTGATGATGCCGCCACCCGCGTCAGCCGGTTTCTGCTGATGCAGCTGCTGGTCAATACACTTTACGGGATTCCGATAGGAGTCGGTCTCTACTTCATCGGCATTCCAAACGCCCTGGTCTGGGGCATTCTGGCAGCGCTCCTGAGGTTTATTCCTTATGTGGGCCCGGTTTGCGCCTCAGTGCTTCCAATAGCCCTCGCTTTTGCGGTGGATTCGGGGTGGTCCATGCCGATCATGACCATCACACTGTTTGTGGTCCTGGAACTGGTCAGCAACAACCTCATTGAACCGTGGCTTTACGGATCGCGCACTGGGATTTCGTCATTTGCCGTTGTGGTCGCCGCCGTTTTTTGGACCTGGCTTTGGGGCCCGATTGGTTTGTTGCTGGCAACACCGCTCACAGTTTGTCTGGCGGTTCTTGGCCGTTACGTCCCGAGCCTCGGATTTTTACATATCATTCTGGGGGATGAACCAGTTCTTTCGGAAGGCGCGCGGTTTTATCAGAGATTGCTGGCGGGCGACAGCGACGAGGCCAGTGAAATCGCCGAATCCATATTGAAGAAACATAACCTGGAGTATGTTTACGATTCGGTGATCCTTTCGGCCTTGAGCATGGCCGAGCTTGAACGACATCAGAGAAACCTGGATGAAGATCGCGAGAAATACCTGCTGCACAGCACCAGGGAGATCGTCGAGGATCTTGGCGACGCAGGAAACGGACTGCCCTCATTCACCGAGGACGAAGGGGTGGATGAAAGAGAATCATCTGTATTGTGCCTGCCAGCAAATGATGAGGCTGACGAGCTTTGCTGCCTCATGCTGGTTCAGCTTTTGCGGAAACGCGGAGTAAGGGCCAAAGTTATATCCTCCAAGGCATTGCTGAACGAACGGTTGCAGACCATTCGTGAATCGGGCGTTTCCACCATCTGCGTTTCCGCCCTGCCTCCCTCCACCGTTCGACAGGCGCGCCTATTTTGCAAACGGATCCGGGCGGAATTCCCTGATCTGACAATCATCATGGGTGTTTGGACCGAAAAACTGGATCAAGCTGAAATTCGCGGACGGTTCCCGGCGGATTTGATCAATCATTTTTCAACCAGCCTGTCTGAGGCAGTCGAAATCATTCATCCCCTGGCATCCACCCCTCAGCGGGTCCTGGTGTCGGCCTAGTTTTTGCGCTTTTGATTCTTGTCAGTTGAGAATTGCTTCCTGCTTCAGCATGATTACCCGCAAATCAAATGATGAACGGAAGAATAGTACGCTGGGGAATTCTGGGAACGGCCCAGATCGCCCGCAAAAATTGGAGGGCAATTCAGCAGGCCGGAAATGCCACCGTTGTTGCCCTCGCGAGCCGTGATCTCAACCGCGCGCAAGATTTTATCAACGCATGTCAGGCGGAGGCTCCGATGGAGATCCGACCGCGCGCGTTTGGTAGTTACGAGGATGTCCTCGCCTTAGCTGAAGTGGATGCAGTTTACATCCCTTTGCCCACGGGAATCCGCAAGGAATGGGTGGTTCGTGCGGCGAAGGCCGGAAAACATATTCTTTGCGAAAAACCATGCGCCATCAGCTATTCCGACTTGGTGGAGATGATCGAGGTTTGCCGGGAGAACAAGGTGCTTTTTTTGGACGGTGTGATGTTTATGCACAGCGCCCGTCTGGACCGGATGCGATCGCTGCTCGATGATCAAGCTCAATTTGGCCGGATCAAGAGGATCACATCGGCCTTCAGCTTTTGCGGTGACGACGGTTTTTTCGACTCCAATATCCGGAGTTTGAGTTCCCTGGAACCGCATGGATGCCTGGGCGACCTCGGCTGGTATTGCATCCGGCTGGCGATCTGGGCCATGCACGGACGGATGCCGGAAAAAGTCCGGGGCCGGGTCTTGCGCGATTTCAGAAGTAATCCCGATGACGCCGCGGTGCCAGTCGAGTTTGCCGGCGAACTGTTTTTCGATCAGGAAGTTTCGTCGTCGTTCTATTGTTCTTTTTTGACGCATGACGAGCAATGGGCCTGGATCAGCGGAACCAAAGGCAATCTTCAGTTGAGTGATTTTGTGGTTCCCTTCGATGGATCGGAGATTTCGTTTCGTTTCAACCAGACAGAGTTTCAGACGGACGGCTGCGAGTTTCGGATGAAAACCGAATCAAAACAAATTCAGGTCAAAGAGCCGAGCCATGGGCGACCGGATGCGCAGGAAACCCGGATGTTCAGGCATTTTTCGGAGGCGATCGGCGACGGCGGGCAGATAAAGCAGGAGTGGACTGACTGGGCTTTAAAAACACAGATGATCATGAACACACTTCAAGATTCGGCGGAGGCTGGCGGGATTGAGCTGCCGGTCAAGTGGGGTTTGATCTAACGGGAACGATATCCGGATTTCTGAGGTCGGGTCCTGTGTAGCTTCCAACTTCACGGTTTCAGGTCGAATCCCAAGGCAAGTCGTGACGGTCTTTCCTTGGGTTCAGTTTTTTCACATCCTATCCCGCGATTTCCTATATTAGCAGCCGCTTTTTTTCTTCCGGTGTGACAAACGTGAAACGGTTGCTGCACAGAATATATAAAAGCGCAAATATTTTAGAACGTTTCTTGATTCGGACTGTTTAAACTAGAAGATTAAATCATTCCTTGAAGTTGAGGCCTTGAAAAACATGGTTCGAACATTTGGTTTTTACCCCCGGTTGCAGCCACAACCTTTATTTTCATGAGCCAGGCCAACATTGTTTCCAACGTTCGTGCGGCTGCATCCATCACTCCGGCGAAGATTGGCGATGCCGACATGGTTCCCGAGCTGGCATCGGGCAGTCTGGCTGGTGTGGTGATTTCACCCGAGACTTTGCGGCTTTTACCGGCTGATTTTGTAAAACAGCACCGCGTACTCCCTCTGAAAGTTCATCACGGATACCTTCATCTGGCTTCGGCTGAACCCATGGAGGAGCGGGTGATCGATGACATCCGGCTTTTAACCGGGCTTGAGGTGATGGAGTTCAAGGCGGCCGGCCCCGAGTTGGTGGAAAAGATTGCTGAAAGTTACGAGCTGACGGTCGAGCAGATGATTCAGGAGCTGAATCCGGAATCCAGTTCGTCCGTCGAGAGCAATAATTTGCATGACATTGAGGTCATGGCCAACGAGCCGACGGTCATCAACCTGGTCAATTTGATCATCTCCGGAGCTTTAAAAGAACGGGCCAGCGACATCCACATGGTTCCGTTCGAAAGCGCCATTCAGCTGCGCTATCGCATCGATGGTTTGTTGCATGAAAAGCCGCCGCCACCCAAACAGCTTCATCCCGCCCTAGTCTCGCGCATCAAAATCATGGCCGACATGAACATCGCCGAACGGTTCATGCCACAGGACGGACATATCCAGATCCATCATCGCGGGAACAGGGTGGATATTCGCGTGGGGACCATGCCGACGATTTACGGTGAAAGCCTGGTCATGCGCCTTCTGGAAAAAAATTCACGCTTGTTGACGCCTCTGGAGCTGGGGCTCGACCCTGAACGGGCGGGAATGCTTTCGCGTCTGGTGGAAAAGCCGCACGGACTTTTTCTCACCACCGGACCGACTGGCAGCGGAAAAACCACCACGCTCTATTCTATTTTACAGGGGATTTATGCGCCGGAGAAAAAAATTCTAACCATCGAAGATCCGGTGGAATACGAACTTCAGGGAGTGGCGCAAATCCCGGTCCGGCCAAGCCGTAACTTCACATTTGCCAACGGACTGAGGGCGATTTTGCGGCAGGATCCGGACGTGGTCATGGTTGGGGAAATCCGTGATTCAGAAACTGCGGAAATCGCCATCCGCGCCGCGCTCACCGGCCATCAGGTTTTCAGCACCTTGCACACGAACGACGCCACCGGTGCAGTTACCCGCCTGCTCGACATGGGAGTGGAAGCTTTTTTAATTTCTTCCTCGCTGGAAGGAGTCCTGGCTCAACGGCTGGTGCGCAGGCTTTGTCCGGTCTGCCGCGTTCTGGCACCGGAAATGACCGCCGCCCGTGAAAAACTGGAGGCCATCAACGGACGTGCGTTGGAAGGAAAATTTTATCAGGCCAAAGGATGTGAAGAATGCCGTCAGACCGGTTATCGGGGGAGGGTGGGAATTTTTGAACTGCTGGTGGTCCGCCCGGAGATTCGTGAAATGATCGTTCATAAGCGCTCAAATACGGAACTCAAGGCTGCGGCCCAGAAAACCATGGTCACCCTGCATCAGGATGGTTTGCAAAAAGCGGCATCTGGAATCACGACATTGGAGGAGATCATCCGTGTTTCAGGGGGAGATAACCTGGAATGAGTTCGTTTCGTTACATGGCGGTGGCTTCAGACGGATCTCCGGCAAAAGGAACGATCGAAGCCGGGGATCGCAAGGGAGCATTGCAGTTGCTTGGTAAGCGGGGAATTTTTCCCTCCATTCTCGAACCGGTCATTGGGCGGGAAACAAAAGCATCTCCGAACCGGGCTGCCAACGGGAAGCCGGCTGCCGCCGGAAAGACTTCTGTTCCAGCAGTCGGCAAACAGTCGCCAAACCCCGGCCCGAGCGGAGGAAGGATCAGGAGAAAAGACATCACCACCTTCACGCGGGAAATGGGGGCGCTTCTGGGAGCGGCCATTCCCATCCCCCAGGCGTTGGAGGGGTTGGGCGAGGAGGAAGAAAACCCGGCTTTGCGGGAGTTGTTGTTAAAAATTTCGAACGAGGTAAGGACAGGTGTTTCGTTTTCAGCGGCGCTGGATGCCCATCCAAAACTGTTCACCAAACTTTACGTCAGCATGGTCCGGGTGGGGGAGGAGGCCGGACAACTGCCCCGCGTCATGGCCGACCTTGCCGAGCTGCTGGAACACGAAGACGAGGTGCGCAGTGAGGTCCGTGCGGCGATTTCCTACCCGCTTTTTGTCCTCGTTTTTGGATTGTTCACAGTTTTTATCCTGCTGACCGTGGTGCTCCCCAAACTTTTCACCATGCTCGAGGAGATGCTGGACATCCTGCCGTTGCCGACCCTGATTTTACTCAAAGCCAGCGGGTTCCTCAGTCGTTTCTGGCTGCCTTTGATCGTTGCGGTGATCGCAATCGTGGTCTGGGCGCGATGGTATTTAAAATCCGCGAAAGGTGCGGAGATGTGGGACCGGGTGAAACTCAAACTTCCGGTGATGGGTGGAGTTTATCGCGCTGGGGCCTTGAGCCGGTTTGCGCGGACACTCGGCACCCTGGTGAAAAGCGGGGTGTCACTGCTTCCGGCGTTGAAGATTGTCGAGCACACCATCGGCAATATTGTGCTGGCAAAACTTTTGGCGCAAGTAGCCGAGGAGACAAGGGGTGGGGATTCCCTGGCCGCACCGTTGCGCAAAGTGGGTATTTTTTCAAAATCGGTGATCCAAATGATCAACGTGGGTGAGGAGACAGGAAAACTCGACGAGATGTTGCTCAAGGTGGCGGACATCGAGGAGCGTCACATGCGGGCAAAAACCAAGACCATGATTTCCCTGCTGGCTCCTGCGCTCATCCTGGTGGTCGGTGCTCTGGTCGGATTTATGGTCATCGCCCTGCTTCTGCCCATATTCAAGATGAGCCGTGGAATCCATTAATTTTTAACTGTTTGAACTGACAACCCATCAACCAAGAAAATGAAGATTCGATCAAACTCTCCCCGCAAAAACGTTTCCGGTTTCACTTTGATAGAAATCATGGTTGTGGTGGTGATCCTCGGCATCCTCGCGGCCACCATCATCCCGCAATTTATGGGCACCACCCAGGATGCCAAGATAGGCGCGGCAAAATCAAACATCGCCGAAATCGAATCGGCCCTGGAACGATTTAACATTCACCTGGACCGTCATCCCAGCTCCGAGGAAGGCTTGAAGGTTTTGCTTCAGGCGCCTTCTGGCGAGGAGACCAAATGGCGGGGACCTTATGTCAAAGTCCTTCGCCCCGATCCGTGGGGGAATCCGTTCCAATACAAAAATCCTGGAACACGGCATCCGACCAGTTTTGACCTCTGGTCGAGGGGTGCGGATGGCGCGGATGGCGGCGAGAAGGACGGGGCTGACATCGGCAACTGGTAATTCCCATGCGGAAGACCACGCAACTCTCGGGCTTCACCTTGATGGAACTGATGGTGGTGATGACCATCATCGGAATCGTCTCCTTGTTGGTGGTTCCGGAAATGCGCGGTAGTTTTGAGTCGGCCCGCCTTCGCTCCAGCGCCAGAAAAGTTGTGAACGCAATCAATCTCGCAGCCGTCCGCGCCTCGACCCGCAACCTCCCGCACCGCGTGCACATTGATCCGGTACAGGGAAGGTTGACCTTGGAGGCTGGTAATGGTGGGGAAGGGGAGGGTTTTGCTCCGGTGACCGATATTTCCGGCGCGGTTTTTCAATTGAACGACACCATCCGGATTCAAAGCCGCCGCATTGAACCGGAGAATCTATCCTCCATGCCACAAGCTCCCTTGCTTCCGCAGGAGGACGAAGAAACGGCAGTTGATCGGGATCAGCTCATTTCATTCTACCCGGACGGTTCGGCGGATGCCGCAGAAATCCTCCTGATGGACCGGCAGGGATTTCAACTGGTGCTAAAAGTCAATCCGATCACGGCCCGCGTCCGGGTAACGGAAGGAAAAAAGCTGTGAGAAACCGCGATTCTGCTGGTTTTTCCCTGGTTGAGGTGATGTGCGCGGTGGTGATTTTAGCGGTCGGCCTGGTGGGGATGATCCAAGGAATCAACACCGGATTGTTATCCAGCAAGGAGGCAGAACTTCAAACCACGGCCGCTCTGCTCGCAGCCGGCCGGATCGAAACGGTCCGGGCGGAAGGTTATCTGCTGGATGGAACTGAATCGGGAAATTTTGGTGATGAATTATCGCTCTATCAATGGACCCAGGAAATTACTCCGGCCGAAGTGAGCGGTCTGCATCGGGTGAAAGTGGTCATTGAGCATTCGAAGACGGGCAAGGCGATCTATGAATTGGAGACGATGCTTTTTCAGCCTGATCTCTCGACTTCAACAGAAATCAAGCCGGGAGAAACCGGACGCAAACGAAAGGAGAAAGGGTTGTGAGACATCCTCTCCAAAGTTGCCTAGGTGGGGCGCGTCACTCCGTGCGCGCCGGTCTTTTTCCGGAACCACTGAAGCGGCGCGCACGGAGTGACGCGCCCTACCTTGAGAACTGCCGGGTTTCCCTTCGAAACGCGGCTTTCACGCTGATTGAAATGGTGCTCAGCGTGGCGCTCATGTCATTGATTCTGACCGGAGGGTATCTCTGTTTAAACGCGGCTTTCGCCAGTCAAAAAATTGTCGAACCGCGTTCGGAAATTTTGCACACCGCCCGGGTGGCGATGGGGCTGTTGACCTCGGATTTGCGCAGCGCCTGCACATTGTCGCCCGACGTGGAGTTTCTGGGAATGGAAAGAACCGTGGGCGAGGTCAGGGCCGACAATCTCGATTTCGCCACGCACCATTACAAACCGAAACGACTGCGCGAAGGGGATTACGCCCAGATCAGTTATTTTGTGGAGAGCGAGCCGGCGACTGGCGAGTTGATTTTGTGGCGTCGCAGAAATCCGGTGATCGCCCAGGATCCGCTGAGCGGAGGTGTGCGTGAAGAAATCGCGCGCGGGGTTCATTCCTTGCGACTCGAGTATTACGATGGATACGACTGGTTCGACAGCTGGGGTGAATTGAACAGCGCCAGGAAAGAAAAGAAATCATCCCGTTACGCTTCCAACCTTTACGGGATGCCAGAAGCGGTGCGCATCACCCTTTCGTTTGAGAACGATCAGGGCGTGGCAAAAAAGAAAAAGACAGCCAACCCCGAAGCGAAGAAAGAACCTCCGCTGGTGTTTCAGACGGTGGCCCGTCTCAACCTGGCGGCGTATGCAAACAGCACATCCACCGGGGGTGGTTCGACCAACCTGACCGGCGCTGGTTCTCCTGATACCGGGGGTAATCCATCCGGTGGATCGGTTCAAAGGTGATGAAAGCGAGGAATGGATCCATCCTGGTGGCGTTGCTATGGTCGCTGGCCCTTTTATCGCTGGTGGTGATCGGCGTCCTGCACACGGCGCGCATGGATTTGATGGCGGTGAAAAATCACGGCGACAAAATCCAGGCGCATTATCTGGCGTTGGCGGGAATCGAGAAGGCCAAGGCGTTGATTTTCCAGGATTCCGCGACACGGAGCAAGAGCGGACAGAATCATTCCGGCCACCTTTACGACTCGCCTTCCGATTTCCGGGATATCCGGTTTTCACGGGGCCAATTCCGAGTTTTACGTGACGGGTCGCCTGACGAAAACGCTGTGGTTTACGGGATTGCTGATCTGGATGGCCGGTTGAACTTGAACAATGCTGAGCCCGGGGAACTGGGAAAAATTTACGGCATGGTCCCGGAACTGGTTTCCGCCATCATCGACTGGCGCGACCGAGACAACGCGGCAGGCCCGGGCGGTGCCGAAGCGGAATACTATTCAAGTCTGGTTCCTCCTTACCGCCCTCGCAATGGTTCTTATGAAAGCGTGGACGAGTTGTTGATGGTGCGTGGCGTGACACATCAGATGTTGTACGGGGACCGCTATCGTGGTGCCAAAGGGCTTTCTCAAACTTCTGATGGAAACTCTCCAAACCCTGGCTGGGCCTCATTGCTGACGACCCATTCAACCGTCCGGAATGTCAATGCTTCCGGAGTGGCAAGGATCAACGTTCAGACCGACCCGGAAACGACCCTGCAAACCGTAAAAGGTATTACGCCTGAAATCGCCAAAGCCATCGTTGCGTCCAGGGGGCAAAATGAGATCAAAAACCTGGCGGATCTGTTGGAGGTTTCGATGACTTCGCAGCCCCGCTCTTCCCGCAGCGCACCTGCTTCCGGTCCCAAAGCCATTTCTGAAACGCTGCTTCAGGAAATCGCCGACGACATCACCACTGAGAGCGATACAGAGCTGGAGGGCATGGTGAACGTAAACACCGCGCCGCTCGAGGTC
>Ga0163152_10007670_pt1 | contig 11731 bp, 9 predicted proteins | sample OliLakLV19MP8IB2_FD_148635 | JGI IMG/M metagenome (GOLD analysis project Ga0163152, IMG submission 148635) | Freshwater microbial mat bacterial communities from Lake Vanda, McMurdo Dry Valleys, Antarctica - Oligotrophic Lake LV.19.MP8.IB-2 | ecosystem: Environmental > Aquatic > Freshwater > Lake... | reverse complement strand
AGAATATCCAGGTAGACGGAACTCAAATCCACCGAACAGAAATTGTTGATCGCATGGAAAATCGTGTGAAATTCGAAATCGTCATAGGATTTCTTGACCCGTGGAATCAGCTCGCTGAGCCGATGCAGTGCCCAACGATCCAATTCAGGTAACCGCTCATAGGGAATTCGGTCATTGTCAGGATCGAAGTCGTACAGATTGCTCAGCAGAAAGCGGCAGGTATTTCTGATCTTTCGATAGGCCTCGATCATATGGGTCAGGATTTCAAGAGAAATCCGAAGGTCATCGCGATAATCCTGCGCCGAGACCCACAAACGCAGAATTTCTGCGCCCGATTGCTTGATCACATCCTGCGGCGCGACGACGTTTCCCGCCGATTTGGACATCTTCTTGCCCTGCCCATCGAGGACAAATCCATGAGTCAGGACCGCCTTATATGGCGCGCGATGATCCGTCACGACACCGGCCAGCAAAGCGCTGTGGAACCAGCCTCGATGCTGATCAGACCCTTCGAGATAGAGATCGGCCGGCCACCACTTCCGTCCTTTCAAGACTGCGGCGTAACTGACTCCTGACTCGAACCAGACATCGAGAATATCCCGTTCCTTCTCGAAATCCGTCCCGCCGCACTTCGGACAGGTCGTGCCCTTTGGCAGCAGATCGGCAGCCGATTGCTCAAACCATACATCAGCCCCTTTGGACTCCATCAACGTTGCAAGGTGCTCAATCACGGTCGGATCGGCCAGGACAAAACGGCAGCCCATGCAGGTGAAGCCGGGAATCGGCACGCCCCAGACACGCTGACGCGACAAACACCAATCGGGGCGGTTCTCGATCATCCCGTTGATCCGATCTCGGCCATATGATGGAATCCATCGGACCCGTTCGATCTCCGCCAGCGCCTCTTTTCGAAGATCGTTCGTGTCCATCGACACAAACCACTGTTCAGTGGCGCGGAAGATCACAGGATTCTTACAGCGCCAACAGTGCGGATAAGAATGGTTCAGCGACCCATGGCCGAGCAAACGTCCATTGGCCTGCAAGAACTCCACAATCTTCGGATTTGCCTTCAACACATGCTGACCGGCAAATTCCTTCACGACATCGGCAAACCGTCCCGCGTTGTCGACCGGCGCCACAATCTCCAACCGTTCACCCGGCGAGGCTGTGACATTGTGTTCAAGGACGAGAATGTAGTCTTCCATACCATGGCCCGGTGCAATATGGACACAGCCGGTTCCCTGATCGAGGGTCACGAAGTCACCGAGCAGAATCGGTGACAGGCCGGTGGTCAAGGGCCGTTGCGTCTCGATCCCTTCAAATCCTTCACGCCCCTTCTTCACCCCGAACACCCGCACTCCTTCGAGCTTGCAGGCCTTTGTCACGCTCTCAAGAAGCTTCTCTGCAACGATCAGCACTTCCTCACCGACCTGGACGAAGGCATAGTCGATTTCGCCATGGAGACAGACGGCTTGATTGGCCGGAAGCGTCCAGGGGGTGGTCGTCCAAATCACGACAGAAACCAACTTAATATCGACGGGGAACGAGATACCGGGAAACGTCTGGCTGAGCACCGTAGGCGACGTGACTAACGGAAACTTTACATAGATCGAGGGAGAGGTGTGATCTTCATACTCGACTTCTGCCTCGGCCAGGGCGGTTTGGTCCGCCGTACACCACAGCACTGGCTTCAGCCCCTTGTAGACCCCTCCCCGCTCCACAAATTTACCGAACTCACGGATGATCGTGGCCTCATAGCCTGGATTCATCGTGAGATAGGGACGCTGCCAATCTCCCAAGATACCGAGCCGCTGAAACTCTTCACGCTGAATCGTATAAAACTTCTCCGCATATTCCCGACAGAGTTTGCGGATAGCCGGGGTGTCGAGCGTCTTTTTTTTGTCGCCGAGCTCTTTCAGGACTTGATGTTCGATCGGAAGACCATGGCAATCCCACCCCGGGACATAGGGCACCTGATAGCCCGCCATCGTCTTCGATTTGATGATGATGTCCTTGAGGATCTTATTCAGTGCGTGACCGATATGAATACGGCCATTAGCGTAGGGCGGCCCATCGTGCAGAACATACAGCGGACGGCCTTTCCCCGCCTCTTGAATCTGTTCGTACAACCGTTCTTTCTCCCAGGAGGCTAAGAGCTCAGGCTCCCGCTGAGGCAAGTTTGCCTTCATAGGAAAATCGGTTTTAGGCAAATTGAGTGTGGCCTTGTAATCCATAACTTATCTGGGCTTTCGCGAAAACCTTAGAACGTGATTGGGGTCAAGGGTTGGAATATACCGGAATGACAGGCGAGGCACCAGTCCTTAGCTTAGATGGCGGGATCGTCAAAAACGTCTTCCATCAAGGCCGCAGCGAGCGAACATGCGAGGCGTACCCTTGCGGTACGTTGAGCTTGTGAGCGATGCGAGAACGAAGCTGGAGGCGTTTTTCACAATCCCGCCCACTAACTCACGGACATCATGCGGTCTAGCGCAATCTTCGCCCAATGCTTCTCGTCGTCCGGAACGACGATATGGTTCACGACGCGGCCGTCGGCGAGATTTTCCATCGCCCAGCAGAGATGGGCTCCATCGATCCGGAACATCGTCGCACACTGGCAGACCGTAGAGGAGAGAAAAAAGACCTTCTTATCGGTAAGATCACGCTTCAATCGATTAACCAGATTCAATTCGGTTCCCACTGCCCAGGCCGTCCCGGCCGGCGCCGCCGTCACCGTTTTGATAATGAACTCCGTCGAGCCGGATAGGTCAGCCTTGTTCACGACGTCTTCGTGGCATTCGGGATGAACAATCACCTTCCCATCCGGGTACTGTTTGCGGAAATTATCCACATGCACAGGCTGAAACATCTGGTGCACACTGCAGTGGCCTTTCCAAAGAATCAGCTTCGCGCGCTTGATCGCCTCACGCGTATTACCCCCGTTGGGTTGATAGGGGTCCCACACGATCATCTCTTCTCGCGGCAGCCCCATCTTGTTGGCCGTATTGCGGCCCAAATGCTCGTCTGGGAAGAAGAGAATCTTCTCCCGCCTGGCCCAGGACCACTCTATCACTGCCTTTGCGTTGGAGGAGGTACAGGTAATCCCCCCATGTTCGCCGCAAAAGGCTTTGAGCACCGCGGCAGAGTTCACATAGACCGCCGGCATGACGGTCTCTTCCACGGGAAGAATCCGTCCCAGCGTCTCCCAACATTGATCGACCTGTTCGATGGCGGCCATATCCGCCATAGAACAGCCTGCTGCCATATCAGGAAGGATCACCGTTTGCTTGGATCGGCTCAGGATGTCCGCAGTTTCGGCCATGAAGTGCACGCCGCAAAAGACGATATAGGGCCGCTCCGACCGCTCGGCTGCCAGTTTCGACAATAAAAGAGAATCTCCACGAAAATCCGCATGTTCGATCACTTCATCCCGTTGGTAATTATGGCCAAGGACCATCACCCGATCCCCCAGTACACGTTTCGCCTCAACCGTCCGGCGGAACTGTTCCTCTGCCGGCAGTTGTTGATAGTCCGTGATCGGTTTGGGAAGCGTCGAAAGTATCTGCATTGGTTCCTTCGCAAAATTACGTGAAGCGTTATTCTACGTTAGGACTTCCCCACAATCAATGAAGCAGGCGAGTCAGGTTAAGGCTGAGGTCAAGGCTGAGGGCTGGGGAGCATAGCGCTGAACGATGATTGAAACCCCATGACCGCTAATAATCGTTCTTCTTGTCTCAACCTTGACCTTGACCTTGACCTCAGCCTGACCTAGCCTTGGCCTAAGCCTTAACCTTTAGATAGGCCTAATACCCCGTTGACAATGCAGGAGGCTGGCGATACGATTCCTTCTTGAAGCTAGGGGGGCCACACGGCTGAGAGTCCGCCCGAACGGACGACCCTCAGAACCTGACCTGGGTAATACCAGCGTAGGGAAGCGAGAACAACCGGAACTGTTGGTCTCTCTGCCGCACCCCCTTATTATCGGTGCGGCTTTTTTTTGACGTTGAGTACAGTTCACGTTTTGGAGAAAGGATCTCCTCATGAGCGACCATATAATAATAAAGGGCAATGGATCTGCCTCTGGTAACGGACACGAATCTGTCGGATCAACCTTCACGACCACGCCGTTCCCCGCCTCCCGCAAAGTGTACGTGCAAGGAGAACAGACCGGCGTGCGGGTCCCGATGAGGGAAATCAGTCTGACCGCCACCAAATCAATGAATGGGGGCACACCCGTCGCCAATGAACCAATCACGATCTACGATACTTCCGGCCCCTATACCGACCCAGCCGTAAAAATCGACGCGCGAGCTGGATTGGCGCCCTATCGCCGGAGCTGGGTGATCGGCAGAAACGATGTCGTCGAACTGGCAGATATCTCCTCCCAGTATGGCCGCCTTCGTGCAGCCGATCCCAAGCTGAACGAACTCCGGTTCCAGCATATTCGCAAGCCGCTTAAAGCCAAATCCGGCATGAACGTGACCCAGATCCATTATGCGAGACGCGGCATCGTCACACCTGAAATGGAGTTCATTGCGATCCGAGAAAATCAATCTCGTGAAGTGGCCCGCGAACTGGCCTCGCGGAATGGGCACGGCGGCGGAGTCACACAACACCCCGGTCAGTCGTGGGGCGCCAGCATCCCCTCCGTCATCACACCGGAATTTGTCCGCGACGAAGTCGCCCGTGGCCGTGCGATTATCCCAGCCAACATCAACCATCCGGAAAGCGAACCGATGATTATCGGCCGCAACTTCCTGGTGAAGATTAACTCCAACATCGGCAACTCTGCCGTCGCCTCCTCCATCGAAGAAGAAGTCGAGAAGATGATCTGGTCCATTCGATGGGGCGCCGATACCGTGATGGATCTCTCCACCGGCAAGAACATCCACGAGACCCGCGAATGGATCATCCGCAATTCGCCTGTGCCTATCGGGACCGTGCCGATCTACCAGGCGCTCGAAAAAGTCGGAGGCAAGGCCGAAGACCTGACATGGGAGATCTATCGTGACACACTGATCGAGCAGGCCGAGCAAGGCGTGGACTATTTCACGATCCACGCCGGTGTACGCCTGGCCTATGTGCCGATGACCGCTAAACGCATGACCGGCATCGTGTCCCGCGGCGGAGCGATCCATGCGAAGTGGTGTCTGGCTCATCATCAAGAAAACTTCACCTACACGCACTTCGAAGAGATCTGCGAGATCATGAAGGCCTACGACGTGTCGTTCAGTTTGGGCGATGGGTTACGGCCCGGCTCCATTGCTGATGCCAACGACGAAGCGCAATTCGCCGAGCTGGAGACCTTGGGCGAACTCACAAAAATTGCCTGGCGCCATGACGTGCAGGTGATGATCGAAGGGCCAGGCCACGTACCCATGCATATGATCCAGGTCAATATGGAAAAACAATTGAAGGCCTGCCAGGAAGCGCCCTTCTATACGCTGGGACCACTCACGACCGATATCGCGCCGGGCTACGATCACATTACATCCGGCATCGGCGCAGCCATGATCGGGTGGTTCGGTTGTGCGATGCTCTGCTATGTGACGCCCAAGGAACACCTGGGCCTCCCCGACCGGGAAGATGTGAAGACCGGCGTCATCACCTACAAGATCGCCGCCCACGCAGCGGACCTCGCCAAGGGCCATCCGGGCGCGCAGATCAGAGATAACGCGCTCTCAAAAGCCCGCTTCGAGTTTCGCTGGGAAGACCAGTTCAATCTTTCGCTCGATCCGGACACGGCAAAACTCTTCCATGACGAGACCTTGCCGGACAATGCCGCCAAGGTCTCACACTTCTGCTCCATGTGCGGCCCTCATTTCTGTTCGATGAAGATCACGCAGGATGTCCGCGACTACGCCGAAAAATTGCAGGTGGACGAACAGCAAGCGATTCAAATCGGCATGAAAGAAAAGGCCGAAGAGTTTAAGAAGACCGGCTCAGAGATTTATCGGTAAGACAAGCGAGGATGCTCAAAACGGTCATCCAACAAGGCCCGAGGGGAATTGGAACCGGAGGCGTACCCTTTGGGGCGCACGGTGCGACGAATAAGGAGCACCACGTCTGTGCGCGCCGCCGAGCGGTGAGGCGGCCGGGTCCCCGTTGAGGATTTCGATGAGCCGAGAACGAAGTTGGGGACCGTTTTCAGCATCCGTTGAGGGAGAATAGAGTATGGGAAAGCCAAAACCAGCCCCGTTACGGGAAAGAGACATCACGCGCCACATTGCGCGCGAATACTACAAGGAGTTCGACCAGCTCATCGAAAGCGATGTCATCATTGTCGGCGCCGGGCCTTCCGGGCTGATCTGCGCCCATGATCTGGCGGCGATGGGATTTCGAACGGTCATCATCGAACAGAGCCTTGCCCTGGGCGGAGGATTTTGGTCGGGTGGCTACCTGATGAACAAGGCTACAATCTGCGAACCGGCCAACGAGATCCTCGAAGAGATCGGCGTGCCCTGCAAGAAGATCATGGAATGCGAGGGGATGTACATGGTCGATCCGCCACACGCCACCGGCGCGTTGATCGCAGCTGCCTACAGAGGCGGCGCCAAGATCATGAATCTGACAAGAGTCCTCGACTTAGTGCTTCGCCGCGACGGCCTGCTCGAAGGCGTTGTGGTCAACAACACAACAGCCGAAATGGCCGGCCACGACATGATCCACGTGGACCCCATCGCGCTCGAAAGCAAGGTCGTCGTGGACGCGACGGGCCACGATGCCGTCGTCGTGGAACTGTTGCACAAACGAAATCTCTACAAAGCCGTGCCCGGCAATGGCGGCATGTGGGTCTCTCGATCCGAAGAAGAAGTCATGGACCGGACCGGCGAAGTCTACCCTAATTGTTTTGTGATCGGATTGGCCGTGGCGGCGGTCTATGGCACACCCCGCATGGGACCGGCCTTCGGCTCAATGTTGCTTTCTGGACGCTATGGCGCAGAGCTGATTAAGAAGAAGCTGAAGAACGAATAACTTGTCCCCCCGGTTCCTGGAGGCCGATCAAAAAGGTCATCCAGCGAGGCCGCAGGGAGTGCGAACCCGGAGGCGTACCCTCAGGGGTACGTTGAGGAGTTCGCACGACTGAGAACGACGCTGGGGATCTTTTTCATCGGCCTAACTATGGATGTACAAGATTTTTTACTACAAGGCGAAGGCCACGAAGAAGATAAACGCGAGGCATGGCAACTCTTCCAACAAGCCTATGAACTGCAGATGAAAGGCGAGCTGGAAGAAGCGGTCACGCTCTACAAGAAATCGATTGAGAGTCATCCGACTGCCGAAGCCTATACCTTCCTCGGGTGGACCTACAGCTTCATGGGACGGCTCGATGAGGCGATTGAGGAATGTCACAAGGCGATCGCGCAGGATCCTGACTTCGGCAACCCCTATAATGATATCGGGGCCTATCTGATCGAGAAAGGCGAACTCGACGAAGCGATGACCTGGTTTCAGAAAGCCCTGCAGGCAAGACGCTATGAGAGCCCAGCCTTTCCCCATCTCAACTTGGGTCGTGTCCACGAACGCAAAGGGCAATGGACTGAGGCGATCGATTCCTACAAGAAAGCCCTGGCCCTAAATCCCAATTATGCCTTGGCAAAAAAAGCATTGGGGCGATTGATCAGTTCACTCAACTAACCGGTTTGTCTGGCCTATTCGGCCTATCTGGTTTGTCTGGTGAATTACTAACGATACATTGAGGTGTTTGAATGACCACGAATTCTTACGAGATAGACCAGAAAGACAAGACAGACCGAACAGACCCAAAGACTATTCTCGTTGCAGTGACCGATATCTTTTTCTATACCAAGGTCCGCGACGCCCTGATGGCGAAGGGCTACAAGATCGAACGGGCTCGGACGCAGCAGGACATCGCAGAAAAGGCCTCCTACACGACTCTGTCCGCCTTCATTGTGGACATGAACGACGAGAGGCTGAACGCCTTCCAAGCTCTGGAAACTCTCAAAACCGACGCAAGCATGAAAACCATTCCCATTCTCGCTTTCGCTAATCACGAAGAAGTCGATACCTTTCACCGGGCCAAGGCGCTGGGCGTGACCAAGATCGTCTCGCGCAATGAGTTCTCTTCACGATTGAAAGATCTGGTCGAGGAGGTGGCAGGGACTCACGTATGAAACAGTCACGTCTCCACGAACATCACGCGAAGCTTGGCGCAACCTTTGAAGAGGTCGCCGGGTGGGACATGCCCGCTCACTATGGCCAATGGGGCACAGAGTATCAGGCAGTACGCCAGGCCGTCGGCATTTCCGACCTCTCACACCGTGGGAAAATCCGCGTCACCGGCGATGATCGCGTGAAATGGTTACAGAGCCTCATCAGCAACGATATCCTCCCACTCCAGCCAGGCCAAGGACGCTATTCAAGCTTTCTCACCCACAAGGGCAAGATGCTCAGCTACTTTCGAGTCTATATCTTCCCTGACAATGTGTGGGTGGAAGATGTCGGCGAGGTCGGCGAGGCCACATTCCAAGCCCTCAGAAAATTTCTGCTCTACGGCACCAAAGCGAAGATGGAGAACTGTGCAGAGTCCTGGGGGCTCTTACTCGTCAGCGGGCCCAACGCTTGTGCGACCGTCAGCGCCGCTTTCGGAGTCGAGATGAGCGACCTCAAACCGGTGAACGCCATCGCAGCGAAAATCGGAGGCCATACCGCGCTCGTCCTGCGTACAGAAGAAACTGGAGAAGATGATCTGGAAATATTGTTGCCTGCCGATGCCCTCCCCACAGCATGGGAACGGCTGATGGAGTCCGGTGCGACATACGGCATCAAGGCGATTGGCAGTCACGCTCGTGAGGCCCTCCGCATCGAAGCGGGCCTACCGAAGGCCGGCCCTGATCTCAACGAAGAGATCGTCCCGCCGGAAGCGAACCTGGAGGGGAAAGCGTTCAGCTTGAATAAGGGCTGTTACCCTGGGCAAGAAGTCGTGGCGAGAATGGACACCTACGGCAACGTGCGGCGAAAATTGGTTGGGTTGGTTCTCATAGAATCAGTGGTTCCTCCGCATGGAGCCAAACTGTACAGTGGCGATCGCGAAGTGGGCTGGATCAGCAGTGCCGTCCATTCCCCGCAGCTCAATCAAGTCATTGCGTTCGGATTTCCCCTTCGCGACTTCAGTAAGCCAGGCACCGAGTTGGCCGTGGAATTCGATCACCACAGATACCCGGCCACAGTTCACAGCATGCCCTTCTACGTCAAACATTAGCTCGGTCACAACGGCCCTGTAGGCGATGGAGGCACGATGACACAACGGTGGATGGTCCTGATAGCTGCGGTGGGACTGATACCCCTACTCCTGGCCATGCGGCCGGTGGATGAAGCCCTGCTCGCAGCAGCAAGTAAGGGGGATCTCGGCGAGATCACCAGAGCCGTCGAAAAAGGGGCTGACGTCAACGCGGCGAGTGAGGACGGAATCACTCTACTTTACAAGGCAGCCGAAAAGGGCCATCAAGACGCGGTGGCTCTCCTATTGGACAAAGGCGCGAACCTGAAACAGGAAACGATGGACGGAGTCACCCCGCTTCACATTGCCGTTGAGAAAGGCCATAGAGCCATAGCAGAGCTGTTGTTGGACAAGGGCGCAGACGTGAACCAGGTGAGAACCGACAGCGGCGAAGCCCCGCTCTTTACCGCAACCCAGGAAGGACACCGAGACGTTGTGGCCCTCCTCTTGGATCGCGGCGCCAATGTGAAGCAGGCACGGCTAGGCAACAACGCAACTCCGCTCTTTATTGCGGCTGGCAAGGGGCATCGGGAAATCGTGGCGCTACTGCTGGACATAGGGGCGGAGGTGACACCGGTGACGACGAATGGATGGACTCCCCTTCATGTCGCCGCACAGCAAGGGCATCACGAGATCGTAGTGATGCTGCTGACGAAGGGAGCAGACAAAGCGGCAAAAGATGCCAAAGGTCTCCGGCCAATCGATCGCGCGCGTGAAAAAAGCCATGTCGCGCTGATTCCTTTGCTGGAGCCGTGAGCGGAGAGAGCCGTTTCACAAGGTTGTTGCAATCCTACAGACCCCCGCAAGCTCACCGCAACTCAATGGGATAATTGCCTTCGAATTTCTGCTGTGGGACTTCAGCAAACCCGGCATCCTGCTTGTTCAGCATATTCAAGATCCGGCACACTCCTGCGCATTCAAGATGGCGCAGGGATGTCGGCCTTGCCTTTTGTACGCCAGAGGCGTACAGTCTCACTGTGTTCATATTCATCGAGTCGTCCATCTTCGAGCGGGTACTGCCCGCATACCTGGACGACGATGAGTACTCAGACTTGCAACAGTTCTTAATGCAGAGCCCGGAGGCCGGGGAGCTTGTTCCCGGTTCCGGTGGCGTTCGCAAGGTACGCTGGTCCAACCGGGAACGGGGAAGCGAGGCGGGCTTCGGATTATCTATTTCATCCGGTATCGGCCTAACGAGTTCTGGATGCTCACACTCTACGCAAAAACGAAGCGCAAGAACGTGCCCGCGCATATCCTCAAACAGCTGTTGGAGGCATTTCGAAATGGGTAAGAAGCTTACTGGTAAGGCACTCGCCAACTTCGAGGCCAACCGCGATGTGTGGCGAGAACTCCTGGACAGCGTACGGGAGATCAAAGCCGGTGGGGGAAAGCGAACGAAAGTTGAGGGCAAGTCGTACGTCGTTCGCGTGCGGATAAAGAGCGGACTTTCACAGGCGGAGTTTGCCGCAGCGCTGGGTGTTTCGAAGCGTACCTTGGAACAATGGGAGCAAGGACGCCGTAAGCCATCCGGTGCCGCGAAGCAGCTTTTGAAGATTGCCGAGCGTCATCCTGAAGTCCTCCTGGAGATAGCAGCGTGAGAGGCGTCGGTCTTTGCGCGCGGGCTGAACAGGCGGTTCAGATGAAGAAACAGAGATATTCTGATTTTCTTGACGCCTGATCCGAGCAACAGCCAGCAACAATTCAGAATGTCCTCATTCCCGTGCCCCAAACGTTAGGCCTCATGACCCAGCCCTCCTCGCCAGACTCGAAGGTTCTCTTTCGCGTGCCGGAAGACGACGGCTCCGCACAAGTCGAAACGCTTTGGGCTACGGCACTTGGGAACGACGAGTTCAAGTTAGATAACTCGCCGTTCTATGCCTACTCGGTTTCATGGAAGGACACCGTATACGCCCCGGTCGATGAATCCGAAGGCCTCCCGACCTTCGTCCGCGTCGTCAAGAAGTCCGGACATCGCACCATTCGAGTCATCTTTGATCCTCCTGTGCAAGAAGGGAATGAATCCGACGTAGTGCTGCAGGGCTTGGTGTCCCTTGGCTGTACCTATGAAGGGGCGAACCGCGGCTACAGGTCAATCGATTTGCCGCCTGGTGTGCAGTTGGAGAAGGTACGCCAGTACCTCATTGAGCAAGGCGCCCAATGGGAGCACGCTGATCCAACGCATACGGAGCTGTTCCCCGATGAGGCCTAATCTTTCGCTCGAGCCGACGCGGCTGAGCTCTAACTGTTAGCTCCGGACGGAATCTCACTATAATTAGCTCGAAGAACCGTTTCCGCCTGGTGGAAGGTGACCAGAGATGTTGGCGCGCGGGGCCGTTCGAATTAGCGCCTACCGTTCCGGATTCCTCGCTGCCGTCACCGCGCTGGCGAAAGCCAATAGACTCTTCCGCTCGTCATCTTCAAGTGCCAACAAGAGGTGGGCCTCTTCAGCATGCATGAGGCGAAGACTGAGAAACGGTTCTTCGCGGCGTTTCT
>Ga0163152_10007669_pt1 | contig 11731 bp, 10 predicted proteins | sample OliLakLV19MP8IB2_FD_148635 | JGI IMG/M metagenome (GOLD analysis project Ga0163152, IMG submission 148635) | Freshwater microbial mat bacterial communities from Lake Vanda, McMurdo Dry Valleys, Antarctica - Oligotrophic Lake LV.19.MP8.IB-2 | ecosystem: Environmental > Aquatic > Freshwater >... | reverse complement strand
CCCCCACCCGACGGCTGCACCATCTGCCCGGAGTGCGGCAGCGCGTGGAGGTTGACTCCCGCGCCTGAACCAGAATCGGTGGATCGCGCGTGAAACTGGGCGACCTTCGCTGATTAGCGGAACTCCGCAGGGGATGTTTCCGGCATTGAGGGTGATGCGCGTGGCCGCAGCCCGGCGCTGTGGCACCCTTGGACCAGCCGAGGTCCCACAATGAAGAGCCGTCCCCCCCACTGCGTATCCGCGTCCGCTCGATGCGCCCGCATCGCCATCGCGCTCCTCACAGTCGCGGCCGCATTGCCGCTCGCGGCGTGCTCTTCCAGTGTCGATCGGCGCGCCGACTCCTGGGGCGGCGAAGGCTCCGCCCCCTCCACACCCGCGCAGCGCCAGCCGCATTTGCCCTCCCAGGGCGGGTCGTGGGAACTGGTCTTCGCAACGCCGGGCGTGAGCGCCCGCATCGCCGGTGCCGAGGAAGGTCCGGAATACTCCCGCAACGATGCCGCGCTGAACCCGCGCCCCGCGCAGGTGCAGACCGCGCTGAGCAACTGGCCCGAGCCGGCACGCCCGAGCCTGCTCCGCGCCCGCAGCGTCCGCGTCCGCGACACCGAGAGCACGTTCATCTATTACCTGCCGCGAGGCGAGACCGGGGGGGGCGGCGGGTCGCGTGGCTCTCGAAGTGACTGGTGGTACTGATCGAAGAGAAGAAGGAACTCAGAGGCAGCAGAGTGAGCAGAGGAAAAGCAGAGGGAGAGTGAACTGGAGAAGACCGGACGCGAGGCACCGGCCTGGAAACGGCGCGGGTCACCGTCCGCCGCCCCTCGGCCCCGCCGATCCTCTTTGTCCGTCTTCATCCGCTCCGCTCCTCCCCCGACCACCTTCTCCGAATCTGTTCCATCTGTCCCCGATCTGCTCAATCTGTGTTCCTTCCGGCTCGGCCTCGTCTTCTCTGCTCCCCTCCGCTTGCTCCGCTCCCTCTGAGTTCTTTCCGACGTATTCTCCCCTGTGCGTTTCATCTTCCTCGGCACCGGGACCAGCGCGGGCGTTCCACTCATCGCGTGCTCCTGCGCGGTCTGCGCCTCCGCCGACCCGCGCGACAAGCGCCTCCGCACCGGCGCGTGCGTGCAGTTCACGGACGCGGGCGGGCACGACCGCACCATCCTGATCGATTCGACGCCCGACCTGCGGCAGCAGGCCCTCCGCGCCGGCCTCACCCGCTGCGACGCCATCGTCTACACGCACAACCACGTCGATCACACCTTCGGCCTCGATGATGTCCGCCGCTTCAACGCCGCGCAGAAGGCCCCGATCGATATCTACGCCGAGGCCCACACGCTCAACCACCTCCGGCGCGTGTACCAGCACATCTTCGAGGCCGCGCACAACGTCAACGACTCGTTCGTCGCGAGCCTCATCGCCCACGAAATCTCACCCGACAAGCCCATCGACCTCTTCGGCATCCGCTTCACGCCCATCCGCCTGTTGCACGGCCGCCTGCCGGTGCTCGGCTTCCGCATAGAACCCCAGGACTCAGCACCGACGGACTCAGCACTCCGCCCCTCCCCCTTCCCCCTGGCCTACTGCACCGATGTCTCCAGCATCCCGCCCGAGTCGTGGCGACTCCTCCGCGGCGTCCGCACGCTCATCCTCGATGCCCTCCGCGAGCGGCACCACCCCACCCACTTCACGCTCCACCAGGCCATCGGGGTCGCCGAGCGCATCGGCGCAGATCAGACGCGCTTCATCCATATGTCGCACGACCTGCAACACGCGGCCACCAATGCCGCACTGCCCGACGGGATGGAACTGGCGTACGACGGACTGGTGCTGGAGTAAGTGCATCGGGTGGGGCGGGCGCGATCGCCCGCCTTCGAGGATGCGCGCATCGATGGCTCCATCCTTCCCGCGGCCCCTACAGCCAATACGTCTTCCGAAAGCCCCTGTTGCCCCCTGCCCCGCTTCTGATTACACCCGGTACGCGTCCGCGACCTTCCGCATTGCATCCTCGACCGTCTTGAAGTGCTCATCCGTCAGAGCGTGGTGCATCGGCAGCGCGAACACCTGGTGGCACAGTTTCTCGGAAACCGGATTCGACGCTCCACCATCTTTCACGAACCTGCTGAACGCCGGCTGGCGCGTCAGCGGCCTTGGGTAATGCACCGCCGTCGGCACACCCTCGGCCTTGAGCGCATCGCAGAACTGGTCGCGCGTGCAGACGAACCGCGCCGGGTCCAGCCGCGCGATGTACAGGTGGAACGCGCTCGTCGCGCCCGGCGTTGTCGCCGGCGCTGTCAGCCCGGCAATCGACGACACAACGCGGTCATACCGCGCCGCGGCGTCCTGCCGCTTGTTCGTCTCGGCCTCCAGTCGGTCAAGGCGCGAGCAGCCGATCGCCCCCGTAATGTCGTTCATCCGGTAGTTGTACCCCACCTGCTCGTGGATGTACTTCTCCGTCTCGCCGTGGCTGCGGAGCAACCTGATCTGGCGCGCCAGCGCATCGTCGTTGCACGTCACCATCCCGCCCTCGCCGGTCGCCAGATTCTTGGTCGCGTAGAACGAGTACGTCACCGCGTCGCCGAACGCCCCGATCCCCTTGCCCTTGTACGTCGCCAGGTGCGACTGCGCCGCATCGTAGATCACCCTCAGTTTGTGCTTGGCCGCGAGCGCCTGCACCGCGTCGATATCCACCGGGCAGCCATAGAGGTGCGTCGCGGCGATCGCGCGGGTCTTTGGGGTCATCTTTCGGGCCGCGTCCGCCACATCGATCTGCATCGTGTCGGGCAGTGCATCGACGAAGATGGGGTTCCCGCCGCGGGCCACGACCATTGAGACCGTGGCGATGTAACTCCATGCAGGGACGAGCACATCGTCGCCCGGCGCGAAAAGCGGCTCGTAGGCCAGTTGCAGGGCGCACGTCCCGTTGGCGCACGTCATTGCGTGCTTGGCACCGCTCATATGCGCGATCCGCTGCTCGAGTTCCTCGCACTTCTTCCACGCCCGCAGCATCCCCGACCGCAGCACCGCGACCGCGGCCTCAATGTCCTGCTCCGCCAGCGCCGTCTGCATGAACGGCACCCCTGCTTTCGACACGGGCGTGCCGCCATTGATCGCGAGTTTCGGGTTGCTCGGCAGGGCTTTGTGAGAGGACGCGGACGGGGCGAAAGGGGCGAACGGGACAGCGGCGGTGGCCATCTTGGCAACTCCTGGGGGGGAACGGATAATAGTCATCAGAGCCCGGAGCCCAGGCGATGGGTTGCGCAGGGGCCTCACTCTCACAAGGCAGCAGACCAATAGCGCAAAGGCATCAGAGCCCGGAGCGCGAGCGACGGGTTGCGCAGGGGCCATCATCTCCCCAACCGGATATTCTCCCAACCATGCCCGAGCCCGCTGCCTACTTCATCTCCTGGAGTTGTTACGGCCAGCGCCTGCCCGGCGACCCGCGGGGCTCCGTCAACGATGCTCACTCCAAGTTCGGGACAGAGCCGCTCCGGCCATCCCCCGCGTATGTCGCCTTCGCGCAAGGCAAACTCAAGCACGGACCCGTCTCGCTTTCGACCACCGCGCGCGTGAGCGTGGCTACGACGATCACCGAGCATTGCCGTATCCGAAACTGGGCGATCCATGCTCTGAACGTTCGCACCACGCATGTTCACATTGTGGTCACCTGCAACAAGGTCACGCCCGAGGTGGCGATGGTCCAACTCAAATCCTGGGCCACTCGACGGCTCCGTGAGGCAGGGATGTTTGGGGGGGAGGTCAAAGCCTGGACCGAGCACGGCAGCACGCGATACCTGTGGCGCAAAACCGATGTGCCTCGGACGGTGCGCTATGTCCTCGATGCGCAAGATGATGGCGATCGCTATCAACGCGCGCCGTGGGAGCTCTGACCCCAAGGCTCACGCATCCCGCGCAACCCGTCGCTGGCGCTCGGGGCTCTGAAGGTCGAAATCACTTCATCCCCGTCCCCACCCCCGCCACCGCCTCCCCGTTACGCAGCCTCGCCTCTCGCGGCAGCATCTCCACGAGGTCGCTCGCCACCACCATCGCACGCGTGCAGAGTTTGTCGATCAGCGAGCGGTAGAACCCGTACACCGTCAGGCACGGCACCGCCAGCAGCAGCCCCAGCAGCGTGTGGAACAGCGCCTTGGAGATGCCCAGCGACAGGTTCGCCGGCGAGGCCTGCCCGCCCGACTGCCCCAGCGCCGCGAACGCGATGATCATCCCCCACACCGTTCCCGACAGGCCCAGCAGCGGCCCGAGGTTGCCGATCACGTTCAGCGGTTCGACCTTGCGGAACCAGCGCGCCGCCTCCTCGCTCGCCGCGAGTTCCGCGGCCTCGCGCACCGAGTCCTTGTCGTCCGTCGGCACCGCCATCCCGGCGCGCACCACGCGGCTCACCAGCGCATCGTCATCGTTCACAAACGCCCGGAGGTCGTTCCACCGGCCCGCCCTGCACAACCCCGCGATGATCTGCGCCGGCTCATCGGGCGCTATGTTGCTCTTGCGCACCTCGATCATGCAGATGATGATGATCGTCCAGCCGGCGAGCGACCCGATCACGAGCAGCACCGTGAACAGGTCGAAGGACTGCGAGAACAACTCCCAGAGCGAGACGCGCCCGCTCTCGCCTGCCGCGCCACCCACCCCCGCGCCACCGGGCCCTGCCGCCGCGGGCACCGACGTCGCGGCACCGGGAACGCTCGGCGCCGTCACCTGCGCGACCGCCGCGCCCGCAAAGGCGAGCATGAGCGTGCAAGCGACGGCGAGCAGGATCGTGACGCGGATCCACTCGGCGCGCCGGGTGGTCAGATGCAGGAGCCGGGGTGTCATAGTTATCATGGGCGGCATAGTAGTAGTTCGATCGTGGCACCGGCCCTCCGACCGCTGCAAAGTTTCGCATTGAGCGGAAGATCGATGCCACGGTCAATCCTCGTCCTCCCCCGGCTTGATCTCGCGGCTGACACGGTACGACCCCGTCATCCACTTCCCAAGGTCCGCCATCCGCGCCCGCGCATCAACGAATGGGAACGTCGACGAATCCGGCGGCACGGGCCGCTCGGTTGTCGGACAGCGTGCCCACTTCGGCGGGATCTTCCCCTTGGCCCCCCATGCCGCGGCGAAGCGGTCCCATTCCGCGCGCGATGCCCACGCGTCGGGCACATCGAGCGTCAGCCGCCGCCCCCCGCGCCCTTCCGCCTCGGCCTCCAGCGCGCCCTGCGGGTCCACACCCTCCGGCACACCCTCGCTCTCGATCCGCATCTGCGCTCTGGAGGGTTCCGTGCCCGGTGGCACCGCTCTCCAGAGCGGTGTATCCATTCCCATCCCCAGTCTCGCCGCCCACTCCACGACCACCACCGCCGTTCCATCAACCACGCGGTCCCACCCGATCGATTCGAGATCGCCCGGCCCGCTCAGCCGGTACGCATCGACGTGCCGCAGGATCGCCGGCACTCCCGCCGCAACACCGCCCGGCGTTGCGTGAATCGGACGCACATACTCATTCACCAATACGAACGTCGGGCTGCACACCTGCGCCGGGTCGAGGCCCATTCCCTCGCACACGCCGCGGACAAAGCGAGTCTTCCCCGCGCCCAGTTCGCCGTCCAGCGCAACCACATCCCCCGCGCGCAGCAACGCGCCCAGCGCCCGGCCCAGGCCTTCTGTCAGGTGTTCATCCCGCGTATGGAATGCCAATCTCATAAATAAAACGATACGCGGCCAATGCACGGCTGCGCCGCCCCTGTTTGGGGGGGATTGCTGACAAAGACGACGCAAGCACGATCACTTGACAACGCGATCACCGCAAGGTACATTGCAAGGAACGAGTAGATCAAATGAAACCAGTTTTTGCACTCGCACTCGTCGGATTTCTGAACTGCTGCGCCACCGCGGTGGCCTGTGTAGATGTCTATGTCGGCGTCGACTACGGCACCGGGAGTAGTGCCGCTTGGACGGTGACCGGTTACAAATGCGTGTTTGCCTCATCCGGTTGTCCGTTCGGCAGCACCATGATTGATCCAAGCACCGGCGATGTCGCTGGGTGCACCGCAAGCGGGGGTACGCCGCCGACAATCCCGCCCAGAAGCTGCACCGGCAACTGCTCCATGTGCGAAGGCGGTGTTACTGCAGGCGATATATGCAAGAAGGCAGGACCAACTGACACATGCACGGGTGGAGCCGTGGGTAAGTTGGGTTGCGGCAAGAAGGCCACGATGAGTTGCATGATTGGCGGCGCGAACGCGGGGCCCAATGGCTGTGGATGCCCGACCCCCGCGACGTATCCCCCAGGCACGACTTGCTCCTTCAGCCTGTGCAACCCGTGAACGGTTTTCTCGCGTATGGGGGAAAATCGCTTCTCGCAGTTGGATGTGGCTGGTGCGGCTCGCAGGTTGACGCTGCCCTCGTCGGTCGTTTCGAGAGCGAGTGGACCGCGACCGATGCCGATTCGGTCAACGCCCGTCACCAGGGCGCTGACGCTTTGCTCCATGCGCTCTTTGCATACGACCTTTCGGTGCGATCACTAGTCTGGGAGCAAGCAAAGTACCAGCCGCAGGCTATGGCGGCTTGGGTGCTGGCAGAGACCCGCCGCGCCGGCGTCGAGCATTCGGGTCGCTGGTTCAATCAGAGTGAGTTCCCAACATCCAGCGATGCCGAAGAAGAGAACGGCATCATGCGAGCGTATCGGTACTTCGATGGCGAGGACCGGATGTTCGGCTTCGACTTGACAGTGCGCCGGGGGAAGGTCGCCCCCCCGGACCGTGACATGCTCACCACTTTCTCTCCGTTTCACCTGCTCGGGAGGTACGTCGATTTTTCCCAAGGCCGAACGATCCCCGAGTTGCTGGCAGACTCGGAGCACCTCCACACGATCGACCCGGACCCGGACCAGCCTTGGCCAGGCCTATGCGGGGACGTGAGGCTGTTGGAGGTGACATTTACCCTCACAGTCCGAGTGGACCCCGCGCACGGGTATGCACCCCGGACGATCTTGCTCGTGCGGAAGGACTTCGGCGCGCCGCTTGAGTCGCTCGAAACCACTCGCTACAAGCAGTTCGATGGAATCTGGGTGCCGACCGCGGGAGTTCGCGGGTTATGGACACTGCTCTCCAAACGTGACCGTCAGGACGGTTACGCGCGCGCAGTTGAATGGGCCCGCCTCGCCAGTGATCTGGAATCGCTGAATGGGGTTGGCGGAATGAATGAAAAAACCAGAACTGCCACCTTGCAGTCCGTCCGACGCGCTTGCGCCACCGGATCATGCACCGGCGAACCGGACCTGTTCTATCACCCGATGGGCGGGAGTGAGCAATCCGGGCCATTTACGCCCGAGGTCTTGGTCGCGACGATTGTTTCCTGCAATGGAGCCGCCACCGAGTGGTTGCAGACCCCCGTCGAGCGCTGGTCAGCGCTGCCTGCACCGCCGACGGCGTGGATGTTCGACCTCTTTCGAGGGCGACAGGCTGAGTTGAGTTCCGCGTTAGAGCCGATCAGATTCGAGGACGCGCCTATGGAAAAGGCGGAACTCCCATGATACTCCCTCTCATTCTCTTTGCACTCCTCGTCCAACCAGCACCCCCACAACCGGCCGATTCACCCGCCATCACTGATACCCTCGTCAAGGAACAACGCTCGCTGCAATCTCTGGAACTGGTAGACGCCGATCCGGAAGAGCACGGTCGAGTCGCGGTTGGCTCGCGGCTGATCCGTCGTCTCACCTTTGTCAACAAGCTTGATCGCGAAGTTTTCGTCGAAGTTCTTTCCACTACCTGCGGATGTACAAAGGCCTCCTTCGACACTCTAAGGGTCGGGCCGGCCAGCTATGTGGCTCTGACGGCCATAGTCGATGTTGCCGCCACCCCGGGCCCGCAAATGCAGACAGTGCGGTTCAAGTCGAGTTGGAATGTTGCGGACGAAACCGGCGTGTGCGCGGTCAAATACGAGCCGGAGATCGACTATGAAACTCTGCCTTCGATGATCCGGCGCAGCGCTCCGGCAGGATCGAATCTGCAGTTGAACACATGGGTCCACTGGCCCGGAGAAGTCGCCAAGCGGCAGCGAATCCATGACTTGTCGTGTTCCTTGCCCGGATTCTCTCACGGCGCGGTCCGTGCAATCACCGACGGTCCAAATGTCCTCGCAGTGCAGTTCTCCGGGGCCGTTCCGCCGCCTGGCGCATACAGGGGCGATATCTACTTTCAAGTCGATCCCGCTGATAAGCCGGTGCGAGTTCCAGTCTTTCTTCGCTCGCTTGCACCATGGGTGGCCACGCCAGGCGGCGCGATCTTTGATGGGCCACTCACCGTCTGCGCTGTCGAGCTCAAGCCCGACCAGCCGTCAGCCCAACCATCCGCTATTCGCCTGCGCAACCCGGACGCGCCGATCCGAGCCTTTCTCGAACCGGCCGACGCCGCCAAATCAGTCCGAACGTTGCGCGTTGAGCGCTCCGGTGAGCTTACGACTTGCGGAGGGACGGTAATCGAAGTGCTTGACAGCGACGGAAACATCTTGGTGCTGATCCCTGTTGCGTACTTCGCGCTCCCCCGCGAACCTTGAGAGATTGGATCGACGGCGACATGCTCAGTGTTCCCACCCGCGCTGCGACACTTCCAAGCGTCCGCCTCTCGCATCCACCGAAACGCATCCGCTCCCGACAGCAAAGCGCCCGATCCGTGTCAGCAAAGTTCCCTGCAACGTAGCAGCCGCAAGGCTTGCCCCCGGCGCTGCCGCGAACAGCAACTCGTAGTCCTCTCCCTCCCCGATCGCCCGCACCGAATCCCCCACCCCCTGGTGCAGCGGTACGCGCGAGAGGTCGATCTCAACCGCGACACCCGATGCCGCGCCCAGTCGCGCCGCGTCACGCCCAACGCCGTCCGACACGTCGATCATCGCGTGCAGATCGGTGCCCAGCACATCGCACAGCCACCCCCCCTCCGCGACCCGCGGCACAAATGTCAAGTGCCGCCCGCTCGCCAGCGAACCGCCGACCCGCCCCGTCACCCACAGTTCATCCCCTGTTCGCGCGCCGGATCGCAGCACCGGGCCGCGGACCGCGTGCGGCACCCCGCCGACTGTGCAGGTCAGCACCAGCCCGCCGTCCCACATCGCGACATCTCCGCCGACCAGCGGCGCCCCGAACTCGATTCCCCACCGCGCCATCGCATCAAACAGCGCATCGGCGTGCCCGTACCCGCGCGGCAGCAGGCCCGTTGCCAGCCCCCAGCGGGGCGTGCCGCCCATCGCCGCGATGTCCGAGATGCTGCGCGCCACGGCCTTCCGCGCGATCAGGTCCACGGCGGTCTGTGGCGCGAAGTGGCGGCCCTCCACAAGTTGATCGACCGTGAGCAGCGTGTCACCCTCACCCACCCGGACCACCGCGCAGTCGTCACCGGGGCCAACCACCACGACGCCCGGATACGCGCCCGTCAGGCCCTTGGAACGATCGGCGATGTGCGCAAGCAGGTCGGTTTCCCGCATAGTGCAAAGGGTAGTTCTCTCAACACGCACCCCGGCGGCAGCGCGCCTGTACGATTCGCATATGAACATCGCTTCCCTCGCCCTGCTTGCCCTCGCGTCGTGTGCGCCGATCGCGCTGGCGGCTCAGCCGGCCCCGCCCGTCCCACCATCACCAACCGTCGCCGCGCCGCCCGCGTCCCTTCCCCAGGCCCCGGTCCACAACCCTCCCTACGGCACCTTCAAGATGGAACTGCCGATGATCCAGCGCAACGTCCTCGCGGGCGTCCGCGGCCGGCTGGGCGGCATGGCCATCGACGCCCGGAACAACATCCTCTACGTCGCGGCGACTGCCGCAGGCTCCATCGAGGTCCACCAGGTCGCAGGAAGCAAGCAGGTCCAGTCCGTTGGCGACCTGCCGGGGCCGCAGGGCCTTGTGTTTATTCCTGAGTTGCGTCTGCTCGTGGCCTCGTGCGCGACCGACGGTTCCTGCCGCGTCTTCAAGGCCGGCGATGATGGCCGACTCACCTTCGAGCGGTCGGTGCCCTTCGGTGGCGAGGCCGGTCCGCTGGCCTACGACACCGCTACGGGTCACTGTTGGGTCGGGCACGGCGTCTTTGTCTCCTGCTTTGACCCCAGGGACGGCAGCAAGAAGTCGGAGGTCGCACTTCAAGGCATCGGCCGCCCGATCGCGATCGTGGCCGAATCCCTCGGGCCGCGTCTGTTCGCGCTCACCGCCTCCGCAAACGAGGTCGTCGTCATCGACCGGTCCACGAGCACCGTCACCGCCCGCTGGCCGCTGTCGGAAGGCGGCCCCAGCGCGATCGCCCTCGATGAAGTCACCAAGCGGGTCTTCATCGCCTGCCGCACATCAGCGAAGTTGCTCGTGCTCGATGCCGCGGACGGGCGCGAGGTCGCCAGGCTCGATGGCCCCGCCGAGCCCGGCAGCCTGTGGTTCGATGCCCGACTCCGCAAGGTCTACATCGCGGGCAACCAGGGGCACATCGGTGTGATCGCGCAAACTTCCGCCGACGAATACCGCCCCGTCACCACCGAGGCCTCCGCGCCCGGCTCGCGCATGTCGCTGCTCGTCCCGGAGCACCGTCGGCTGATCGTTTCTTGTCCGCAGATCGATGCGGATGATGACCAGGCGCGACTCTTCGTCTACCAGATCGGGCCATGACCGGCCCGGCGACGGACTTCACCTCAATAACTGAAGTTGGCGTTCGGGTCGGTCGAGCCGGGGGCGGCGCCGCCGGCGGTCCCGAAGACGGCCGGAGCGCCGACGCCGTTCACGACGAGGATGACGTTGCCCGCCACGACGCTCCAGCTGGCGGTGTTCGCCGAGCAGGTGTTCCTGATGATGATGTTGCCGGGCGCGTCGACCAGGATGCCGCGATCGGCGAGGCTGCAGTTGTTGCCCTCGATGCGGTTGTTGGTGCTGGTGACGTGGATGCCCGCGCCAAAGCCGCCGTTGCCGTTGTTTGAGCAGGTGTTGCCGCTGATGATGCTCTGGGCGAAGCACCGGATGCCGTCGAGGGTGTTGTCCAGGGCGCTGCAGTCGATGACGAGGCACCCGTTGCTTGTGCTGATGCCGTTGCCTCCGTTCACGTACGCGGCGCAGCGCGACACCGTGCAGCCCGAGCCGACGTTGAGGCCGTCGCCGCCGTTCTGGTACGCCGTGCAGTTTGAGACGGTGCCGCCATTGTCGACGATGAAGCCGGCGCCGCCGTTCAGGTACGCCGAGCAGTTCGTGGCCGTGTTGCTGTAGAACGCGCCGATGCCGAAACTGGTGTTGCCCCTGGCGGCCACGCCCTCGACGCGGCTGTTGATCGGCCCAAAGGTCAGCAGGTCCACGCCGTCACCACCCCAGTTGCGGATCGAGCCGTTGACCACGGCGATGTTGCTCAGGCTGAACGTGGTGGCGCTCACGCCGTCGAAGGCGCCCGTCGAGGGCGTGGCCGCCAGGTCGAAGCCCATGAGGTCGAGCGTCACGCCGCTGGCGACGATCTCGATGCCGTGCTTGCCCACGACGCCGGTGATGTTGCCGGTGAGGTAGTAGGAGCCGGGCTGGGTGATCTTGAACAGGCTGTCGGCGTCGCCTGGCGTGTTGGCCGCGTTGATGGCGATCCGCGGCTCGACCTCGGTCAGCGTCTTGTACGTCGAGGTCACCGGACCCGCTGGCGGGTCCAGCGGACCGGCCAGGGCAATCCCGCCGACGATGACGCTGCCCAAGGCAATGGCGGCGGCGATCCGGGACCGACGGACGGTTCGGGCGTGGGGGGTG
>Ga0163152_10007667_pt1 | contig 11738 bp, 8 predicted proteins | sample OliLakLV19MP8IB2_FD_148635 | JGI IMG/M metagenome (GOLD analysis project Ga0163152, IMG submission 148635) | Freshwater microbial mat bacterial communities from Lake Vanda, McMurdo Dry Valleys, Antarctica - Oligotrophic Lake LV.19.MP8.IB-2 | ecosystem: Environmental > Aquatic > Freshwater > Lake... | reverse complement strand
AGATTTGGTTCACGAGCCAGGACAAGCGTCGATTCAAATGGAATGTCAGCCACCGCCCGAGGTTGTTCGTCGGCTTGCCGAAGGCGAGAAGCTAACGGTGGCTTTTTCATGGAGTCCGCCACTGGTTGACCTTTGGCCGTTTCAGGGAGGAATCGCCTTAGTCCTTGTGGGTGGACTCGGGCTTATTCTTCCTCGGGTCAAACGACCTGCCGCAAATAGCTCGGCCCTTGCGCTGTGGCGAATGCTCGTACCGAGCGCTGCGTCTCAACACGCTCGTGAGATTTTGAACCGGGTGCCCGCGAAAAGTACCACGATTGCCTCATTGACCGATTTGGTTTCGAGGCCCATGAACAGGAATGAACGCGTCGAAACGGCGGACACACAAGGTCTGGCCGATGAGCTAGAGGAATTGTGTCGTCAAGTGGTTGAACGCGTGAACGTAGCGGAGACGCCGGAGCAAGCGACTTGGCTGCTCGATCAGCTTCATCGAATTCGAAGCACGCATCGCGTTTTTGTGCAGGAAATTGGCGATTTGCATGATGGCGACCATCGCATCGTTGCGAGGGCCGACTCATGATCCAGCTAAATTGCGGGCTCCCACGACGAGTAACCAATCTCGACCGCGGGTGGACGGAACCTCTGCACCCCAATGGGTACTCCCTGCGGCCCGGATCGCCTACACGCCAGGCGGCTGTGGAAGTCATGTTCGCATTAGGGATTATTAGCACGCTGGCTTTCTGCTGGATCGCGGCCCGCGAACTCTACATGCAATACGGTGCCTTTTCGAGTGGTGGCCGTTCCTTAGCCTTTGGAGGGCTTGCATCTGCAGTTGCCGGCGTGACTTTGTTTTTCAGCCTGCGCTGGTTGCTTGTCCAGGTTATGGTCATTCGAAGCTACATCCGCTCGACGCATGAGCAGCCGCCCGATGTCGTTTACTGGCCATTCGTCTCGATCCTCGTTCCAGGATTCAACGAGGCTCCATCCATCCAGGCAACAGTGCGATCGTTGCTGACGATCGACTATCCGAATTTCGAGATCCTGGTCCTGGACGATGGCTCGACAGATGGCATGGCTGACAAAGCCCGTGCCTACGAGGGACGGCACGGCCCGGCGATTTGCCGGGTTCTGACCAAGCCGAACGGCGGCAAGTGGTCCGCACACAATTTTGGATTAATGCACGCTCGAGGAGAGTTGATCTTGTGCGTGGATGCCGACACGGTCTTTGAGGCTAATGCTCTGAAGATGCTGGTGCGGCGGATGGCCGACCCAAAAGTCGGTGCCGTGGCTGGCAACGCGATGGTTCGTAACCTGAACGGACTCGTTTCCTACTGCCAGGGGCTGGAATACGTTTATTCGAACACCGCTTTCCGTTTGCCGCAGTCAGACCACGGGGCAGTATTGTGTGTGCCCGGGCCCATTGGCCTGTTCCGGCGGGCGGCATTAGAAGAAGTGACCCGCAGTCATGGACAACTTCCGGCTGGATCGCCGCCCGGCCATTTTGCAGGCCCGTTCCAGCACGATTCATTCTGCGAAGACTTCGACCTATCCCTGGCTATGCTGGCCGGAGGATGGCGGATAATTTACGAGCCTCGCGCCATCTGCCATACGGAGGTGCCGGAGACTCTCGTCGGCTTGATTAGCCAGCGATATCGCTGGACGCGCGGCAATCTGCAAGTACTTGCAAAGTTTCGGCGACTGTACCGCCCCGCCCCCGGCCCGCATGGCCGACGCGTGATGGCTTGGCTGATCAGTACCTACGTCATCGAAACCGCGACGAGCTTCTTGTTCAATTACATTTTCGTGGCATTAACGATTGGCATGTTACTTGGGCCAGCCTCCAGTGTCGGCTTTTTGGCAACGTACTGGACGATCAACCTGCTGCAACGCGGGCTGTTCAGCGCCATCGCCATTCTGATGCATCGGGAAAGGCTCAAGCTCTTGTGGGCTTGGCCAATTTACGAATTCTTCTCCGCTCTCGTTTTGGGCGGTGCACTGGTCATCTCGGTGATTGACCAGCTTCGCGGAACAACCATGGGCTGGGGCCGGGAACATCGGCCAGCCGGATGAGCCGCAGTCACAATTATTAGCGATCAAGAAACACAAACAAACAACATAGACAAAAGGATTATCATAATGTCATCGATTCGATCTTATTTTTCCCTTGCCCGATTCAAGAATCGGCCAAACGACTTTCGTCGAATTAATAAATCAATCCGCCTCTCAACTGAAGCACTCGAGTCTCGCGAGTGCCCGGCTAACCTCATTGCCAATCCCTCGGTTGAGACCCCTGGTACAGTTGCTACCTTGCCGCAAGGTTGGCAAACGAATGCCTATGGCACAAACGCCGCGACTTTCAGTTACCCCAGCACCGGTCTGGACGGCCAGCGGTCTGTACGCGTCGATATGACTTCACGCTCGAGCGGCGATGCTAAATGGTTCTTCAATGATGTACCCGTTACCGCCGGGCAAAAATATGCGTTCACAGATATGTACCGTTCGGACGTCGCAACGTCGGCGACGGTTCGTTACCGATTGAGCAATGGAAACTACGTCTATAAAGGCAACCACGCAGCACCGGCTTCGGCAACCACGAGGCAACTGGCATTTGAATTCACCGCTCCAGCAAATGCCGTGTCCGCCACGGTGTTTCACCTCATTAAAGCTCCCGGCTATTTAATTACGGATGGATTTTCACTCGGCCCAACGGGCACGACGCCTGCCGATACGACATCCCCTTCCGTCTCGGTTAGTTCACCAGCCACCAATGCAACCGTCGCGGGTACGGTGACCCTAACGGCACAGGCATCCGACAACATCGCTGTCGTCGGCGTGCGATTCTTGGTTGATGGAATTCAGGTCGGAGCCGAGTTGACGGCTTCGCCATACCAGCGATCCTGGAACAGCACGACGGTGGCAGACGGCAACCATACGGTAGTGGCGATCGCTCGCGATGCAGCCGGCAACTCGACGACATCCGCGGTGAACACGTTAATCGTGAAAAATACCGTTACGCCCCCGCCCGATACCACATCGCCCATCGTCTCAGTTACCTCACCTGCGGCAAACGCAACGGTGGCTGGCACAGTGACACTATCGGCCCAGGCATCTGACAACGTTGCTGTCGTCGGTGTGCGGTTCTTGGTTGATGGAATCCAGGTCGGAGCCGAATTGACGGCTTCGCCATATCAGCTTTCCTGGAACAGCACGATAGTGGCCGACGGCAACCATTCGCTAGTGGCAATCGCCCGCGATGCCGCCGGCAACTCGACTCCGTCAGCCCCCGTTACGCTCGTGGTGAAAAACACGGTCACTCCACCGCCGACATCGACAAATCTAGTACAGAACCCGTCGGTTGAGTCGATCGGTTCCAACAACGAGCCGAGTGCATGGTTCCGAAATAGTTGGGGAACCAATAACGCGTCCTTCAATGCGTCGGTGTCCGGTTACGATGGAAGCCGGGCCATCCGGGTTGAGATATCGACTTACGCAAGCGGCGATGCCAAATGGTATTTCCAGGATGTCCCCGTGACGCCGGGCAAATCGTATTCGTACAGCGATGCGTATCGATCGAGTCGCGAGTCGATACTCACTGCACGCTTTATGTTGTCTGACGGAAGCTTCTCCTACGTCTATGTCGCCAGTCTTCCTGCATCGTCGAACTGGGCTCTCGCAAATTTTCAGGTAGTCGCACCGGCAAATGCAGTCTCAATAACGATGTTTCACTTGATTCAGGGGACAGGTTGGCTGGAAACAGACAAATACTCGCTCTCAGAACTTGTTAGTGCGCCACCAGGGCGCGGAAAGATCTCATTCGCCTTCGATGACGGTTGGCTTTCACAGATGCAGAACGCTGTTCCGGTGCTCCAACAAGCGAACCTGCCGGCAAGCTTCTACATCATCACGCGCGCGAATCAGGGAGGGGCCTCATGGGAGGGGGTGCAGAACCGATCGCTTGAAACGGCCATCAATGGTTCGCCTGCGGACTGGAGCAGGTGGCAGACAGGCAACAACACTAGCAACTTCGTGTATGCCACCTCGGGCAGCGATGGCACTCGGTCTGCTCGGATTGATGTGCAGAGCTATTCCAGCGGCGAGGCCGGCTGGTATTTCCAGGACGTTCACGTAGTGCCGGGCTCCCAGTACACGATTTCGCATCAGTACAACTCCTCGGTTGCCACTTCAGTTCGCGTTCGATTTACGCGTCACGACGGGAGCGTGGTTTGGGTCGATGGCGGCACCCTTGCATCGACAGGCGGCCAGTGGCAGACTCAGCAGATCAACGTGACGGCACCGGCGAATGCCGATGCAATGATGGTGTTGCATCAGATCAACCAAGTCGGAACGCTGTGGATTGATAACTATTCCGTGAAGGAAGTTTCGCCGTATTCGAATCCGAGCTACCTGTCGCCGACGCAAATTCAGTCACTTGCTGCCTCGGGGTTCGAGGTCGGTGCGCATACGATGACGCACGCCGATTTGGCGACGCTATCGACGGCCGGCGCACTTGCCGAAGTAGACGGTTCTCGTGCTGATTTATTGTCTCTTGGGATTACTCCGCAGACGTTTGTCTATCCTTATGGCTCATACAACACGGCCATCGAGCAGGTCATCGCGTCCAATGACTTTATCGGCGCTCGAAGCGTCAATGAAGGTTACAACACCAGCACGACGGATCGATATGCACTGCTGCACCAGGAAGTCAATCTCGACACGTCTATTGCTGAAGTACAAAGTTGGATCGATACGGCCGAGCGGACGGGAACTTGGTTGATACTCACTTTCCATGAAGTAGGCAACTCGGGCGGCTACTACCGAACCACGCCCGAAACATTTCGACAGATTGTCGAAATGGTGAAGGTGGCAGATTTAACCCCCGTCAGCCTAGCCGACGGTATTTCGCAACTTGCATGAGTAAGAAAATAAAGGGGTCAGGTCTATTTGTTTCAATCAAATCGCCCTGGCCCCTTTGATTTCTCTCATCAGTAGCGCGGGAAAATCAAAGGGGTCAGGTCTCGTAGATTCTCATAAATGCAAGGCTTCATGTGATTGGCCTGGTCGATTTGAGAAAAGAAATGGGTGAGAAAACCAAGGGGACGCCGCTCATTATAATATCCGGAGGACGGAAAACGGGACATTCTACTTTTCGAGAGCAGTCGGGCGGCTGGATCCAAGCGAAACATTCAATGTCCCCGATCCCGGCCGTCAATCACGTCGCCGAACGGGCCCACAAATCCCAAGAAACACCTCAAACTGCTCTTCCCTTTGCCACCCCACCGCGCGATCTTCTTTTCGGCGAATTGTGCCTTGGCTCAGATCGGACTGGAGTGGTAGAAAATGTCAGGTTTTGTCAGTACCAGGAAAAGATCGTTTGGCATAGCAAGCCCGGTGCCGAAGGGGGTGCGCGCAACGATTATCAACAGAAAACGCGGGAAGTTCAGCGGCGACCGGTCCGCCTCGCTGGCGCTTCGGCCTGAGTTCGTGGTGAATTCAGGGCGGATTATGAGAAACGCGTATTCTGTCCGGCTAAGCAGAAATACGACAAGTGGGTTATCCGTGAGGCCTTGGATTCATTCGTGCGTAGATTCGACTTTTCGTTTCATTTCATTGCAAATACACAGCGTGCAACGAAAAGTGAGTGTGTGAAATGCAATGAAATGAAACGAGAGTGGGCCGAGGTCGTCGGGGCAAAGTGCTCCCGTATGTCGGCTTCTGTGCTGGGGGAAACCGAAGCAAATGATTGAAGCTGGAGCAGTCCCCGGAGTTCACGGGGGGCCAGGCCGGGAATAGTGACCAATTTGCAGAAGTCGATCGATTCTCCTGTCACGCATCGCCAAGATAGCAAACTCATTTCCATTTTCGGATTGCGTTTCACCTGGTCAGTCCTTAAAGTCTCCTACATCACCGCGGTGCCGGCTTCGTCCGTGATCGGCACCCAACCCAGCCCCCGGATTGCCGTGGGCTCCTGCTTAGTAGAACGACCTGCCCGCCTGGAACGTGAACGGATTCGCTCCTTGAACGTTCCCCTTTAGCCGAATGGACTTTCCCGCGAGGGCGTATGCCGCTGGCCAACACGCGCCCGGCCAAACGATTGACGGGTCACGCCTTGCGCGATGCGAATCTGCGCGAGCACTCGCTCCGCCGCGCGCAAACCGCACCCCCATTGGCCCGTTTGCTCGTCACCATTCGGGCCAAGAGCCTCGGTCTCACACGGCTTGAATTCTCACGCCGCTCGGGCATCAGCCGTGGTACTCTCCGCGATTTGGAACTCGGCATCCACTCACCAACGCGAAAACTCCTGCAACGATTGATGAGTTACTATCGGCGTTGCAAGCTCGACTCGGCAGTTCTCGATGAAGTCCGGCAAATGTATGCCGGGCCACGCGGCACGCTCACGGAATTGATCGCCTGGCTGGAAGTACAAGCAGGCTCCGCCCGCGAGCTGGCACGGCGAGTGAAAATCAGTCCGTCCACATTGTGGGAATATCGGCGTGGGCGATTTCCGTTGCCGTTGCCATTACTGCATCAACTGTGCAGGGCCGTGGGTGAAGATTCGTCCAATGTGGAACCGCTGTGGCTGGAAGCCGAGAGGCTTCGATTGCTCGACCGGGGATATCCCGAACCGTTGGCGGACTTCTGGGCGATGTGTCATCGGGCAGGGTTATCGGAAAAAGATCTTCCACGGCTCGGCGTCGGCACGGCAGCCCTGCGACAATTGCGTTATCTAGATCTTCCCCGCTGGGAGCACGTTGCCTCGGCCGCCAAAAAGATTTGCAAGGACGATGTCGAACTGAATGCTCTGAAGCGCAACTGGTCGCTTGGCAATCGCCCTCCCGTGGATCAGCCGAACGACGATTTCGGCCCGCGCTTGCTTCAGCTTCGCAAGGCACGCGGCATCAGCCGTCGCGAATTGGCCGATCTCTTTGGCATCGGCGGGAAAAAACCGGCGCAGTCCGTCAAGCAGATCGAAGAGTGCGGGGCCTACTCCGCCAACGCCTATCCGGCCGGGATCGCAGCCATCTTGACGGACACAGTGGAAGAACGCGTCGATCTGGTACGACGCTGGTCGGAACGCCGAGCCCGATTCCTGCAACGGCATCGGCCAGAGACGTGGGTGGAACTGCGTTTGCAACGCGAGGCCTACGGTTTCGAACTCACGGAGATGGAGCCGATCCTCGGTTATTCCTCCCTTGAGTTTCAACGGATCGAACGGGGCGTGACCCGGCTTTCCGAACCGGCTCAGGCTCGAGTTCTTGCGGCACTGGTGAATGCCGGCGAAGCTCGGCTGGCCGCTCTCCTCGAAGGGCGACGAGCAGAAGTCACTCGTCGTGAAGGCTGGCACGCTCCCACTTCCATTTCAGAAATGGTGAGCTTGCTCGTCGAACGAGAAGGGGGCCTGGTTCCTTTCACGCGATTCTTGAAGAAGAAAGGCGTGAATGGAATTTGGCCCGGCCGGGTGAAGGCCATGGTGGCTGGCACGGATATTCCACCGTGGCCGATTGTCGAACGAATCGGCAAGGCGTGCGAGGTGAAAGATTTCACGGCCCTTCGGCAGGATTGGCAGGGGCGGTATCGCAATCGGCTCGAAGAACTCGGTCTGGCCCCGCTGGGTGTTGAAGTGCGTTTGTTGATTGCCGAAGTGGCTTCAAGTGCCCGGGCGATCAGCCCCAAACTCGGCGTGAGCTATCCGGTGCTGACGCGTGATCTGCAAAGGATCGATGCCGGAAAGCCGGTGCGCTGGCGGGCGGTGGAACGAATATTGAAGGCGACAGGTGTCGATCCCGCCGGGCCATCCTGGGAACGCATCGAGGCGTGGTGGCACGGGTCGTCGCGAAGAAAGTGAGGAGTGAGGAGTGAGGAGTAGGGGGGCCGGACCCGACCCCCCAGTACATTCGGCGCTACTTCTTTTCGTACTTGCTCGAATCTGCGCCCAGCAATTTCTTGGACTGCTCGTCCATCTCCTGCGATTTGATTTCGGCCGGGCTGAGCACGAACAACGGCTTTGCTTCGTCGTTGAGCTTATTAAACATCAAGGGGATCACCAGTTCCGTTTGGCGATCGGTGAGTTCCTTGATCAACGCAGGCTTGACGGCCTCGAACGAAATCGTGGTATTCGCTGGGATGCTGTGGATTCGTTTAACCACGATGGATCCACCGCCTGTGTCGATCACCTCGCTGACCTGCCCGTCCTTCATCGAGAACGCAATCTGCTCGATCCTGGCTGTCCCCGGACCGGAGTGGCGGCCAATCGGATCGACCTTGCCGAGCCGGGCTTTCAGGTCGCCGTGTACCTGTTCTCGAGCGGCTTCGTCAAAGGCCACCGGGTCGTTGTGAATCTTCGGATACGTGCGCAGGGCAATAGTCTCGTCTCCCTTCGGCCACATGATGATCTGACACTGAATCTTTTCGCCATACAGGTTCTCATACACCTTCCTTAATTCGACATCGTCCACCTTGAGTTGGTCCTTGCACATGGCCTGGAGAATCAAACGTGGCTTGATCACATCTTCACGCCATTCGTACAGCGTCTTGCCATATTTTTCCTTCACGACCCTGTTGATGAACTGCGACCGGTCGAAGCTGAGCCTCTTACAGTCCTCATCGATGATCGCGTCTATTTCCTGGTTCGTGATCACGATTCCCCGCTTGGCACCGGCGGTTTCGATCACCTTGCGGTTCACGTACAGCCGCACCCGATCCCGGCCAAACTGCTGGATCAAGTGTTCGCCGAATTCTTCACGCGTGATTGGGATGTTGCCGTAAATATAGGCAATCACTCTTTTGTCCCCGGCAACCGTCGCAACCGGGGCAGCCGTAGTGCCGCTGGCGGGCACCACGCCCACAACCTTCCCCGACGGCTGGGCGGCCAACGGATCGGAGTGAGCGTGTCCCAGGATAAAGCCGATGCCGAGCAGACCGGCAGCCCCGATCGTGGGGACGAGACGAGAAAGCAAACGCATGGAAACTGACCTCCAACGCGAACAACAATGCACGTAATGGGGCCATAGCCAGTCCCGCGAATTGGGGCAAGGTCAACTGAAAGGGGGGACATTGACAAACTTTGTGCGTCAAAAACCATTCCGAGCCACGCACGCAGCGGAGTAAGCGGATCACCTACCGTGCCGCTTACTCCGCTGCGCTACGGGCGCGGCTCTGATCGATCATTCCTTTCGGACGCTCTACACTAAACAAGCAACCCTCAGAAAGGACGCCTCATGCGTTGGCGAATCTATGCAATCGTTTTCGTTATTGCCGTTCTCATGCTGGTTTCGACCATCTTTGTCGGCTCCGCCATCGACGAGCAATTCGAAGGGCCGGAAGGACTCGAGCGATTGCAAAGTTACGGTGACTGGGCTTGGTTGATCGGCATTCTTCTGATCGTCGGCGACTTGATCCTGCCCGTGCCGGCTCCTGCTGTCATTACTCTTCTGGGGATGCTGTATGGCCCGTGGCTCGGCGGGCTCATTGGTGGGTTCGGCACGCTCATGGCCGGGTTGGTTGCCTATGGGGGCTGCCGATTGCTTGGGGACCGCTTCGTGCGTTTCGTCGTGGGAGAGGCTAATCTGGGCCGCTTGCAAAATTTTTTCGCCAAGCACGGGCTCTGGGCAATCGCCCTCACACGCTGGATGCCTTTATTGCCGGAGGCCCTCTGTTGTCTGGCCGGCATGTCCCGAATGCGCTTTTGGCCGCTCTTCATCGCCCTGTGCTGCGGCAGCTTCCCGATGGGCTTTACCTTTGCATTCCTGGGCGAAGAACTGCGTGACAGACCAATCGCCGGATTATTGATTAGTGCGTTAATACCGCTGTTAGTCTGGCCGCCGGTGCATTATTGGTTGAAACGGAAACCAGCGAGTGTAGTAGCGTAAGAATTTCAACTCCTCGCTAGCGCTTCGGCCTCTCCATTGGCGTCTTCAGCAACTTCAACGCCTTCTCAATCGATTCCCCCTTGACCGATCCGGCCGCGAGGACAGTCTTGCCGTTCGGGGCTGTACGCGTGCCTCGCAGCAATTCGTTGAGGGGTTTCAATTCAGGTTGATCTTCTATGATCGCCAGGAGTTGAAGACGAACCACACCAATCGCGGCACCGAGCAGATCGCTGACCACTTGAGCCGTCTTCTCGTCGGGCGTGTTGATGGTCATTAACAGCGACACATCTTTCGTCACGGTGATGGCGGCTGTTGCCCAATCGACATTCGCAATCTGGGCCTGCAGTTTCTCGTTGGGCAGCTTCAAATCTTTCAGTTTCCCCTTCACCCACGCCCGACCAAAAATTGGCGCAGTCGATTTGGCTGTCGCCAGCAAGTTCGCCATTTCCTTGCTGATGGCCGGCTTGCGTTTGCCTTCCGCCGCCTCGAATGCCGCCGTCACATCCGCCTCGGTGGCAGCGATCACTAGCTTGCTGTCGTCGAGAAGCGCGCCAAACATCATGTCTTGGGGCTTACTTCCTGGAAGCTTGTAGGCTGCCTTCTCGCCCACCTTGATGGTCGCCAGCTTGGTCGGGTTCGCCTTGGCGTAGGCCTCGATGGCTGCTTCCACTTTCTTCAGGTCCCATTTCCCTTCGAGCAGAGCAAAAGGCTTGGGATTATCGAGTTTGTCGAGATCCATGCCGACAGTCACAAGTTCGAAGTCCTTGAGCGGATCGAGCCCCGTCGCTTCGACGGCAGCCGTGGCTTGCTTGCTGAAACCGAGCAATTCCTTGATGAGGTCCACGCCGACCTTTTTGCCAAGCTCGGACTCGGCAATCTGGCGAACCTGGATGGTCACGACCACATCGGTGTCGGCCGGCAAATAAGTTGTTACGTCGGCCGACTTGGCCATGCTTGGGAGAACCAGAAGAGCAGCAAGCAGCAAGCGTCGCATGTGGGTCTCGATTCGGAGCGAGAGGTTAACTCCCTGTCATTGTTGCGAGCTGGTCAAACTTGTGTAGGGTGGGTGGAGGCTTTGCGGAACCCACCACGAGCGATTGGTGGGCTCCGCAAAGCCTGCGCCCACCCTACAAACCGAACGAGACGATTGCCGAGAAGAAGCGTTCCAGCTTTGTGTACACCTCGTTGACGGCTTCCACACCTTCGGGGTCGGGTGCCTCTCCTGGCAAGAGCAGCCGTTTTTCATCCAGGACTGCTTCGCCGATCTCGTTCTTGTAGTCCACGAGATTTGCGGGCAGCGCCAGCATCCGGCCGTTGCGATACAGCTTCGGATACCTTGTGGCTGGCAGTGCTTTCGCAAGCAATTGGCTGTTGAAAAACTGTTCGAGTTGAACGAGCAACTCGCCATCGGCACTCGAGAACGATGGGATGCGCGCTTTGTCTCGTTGCACCGGTTGCTGGCCCGGCATGAACAGATGGCTGTCGCGCAGGATGGCCATGAACGGCATCGAAGGCGGCGATGCTCCTTCGACCTTCAGCTTGAATTCCGGCGGTTGACGTAACGAGGCAAATTCATTTCCCAGCGTGGCGAGCGATTGGCGAACGGCCAGCACTTTTTGTGGAGAGGGGCGATCTCCCGCAAGCTGTTTCAATCGGCTGCGATGTTCCTCGTTTACAAAGTGATAGGCCATGCCCTCGCCGTGAGCGGCAAGGAATGTTCGCACATGGCCAATCTCCAATAGCACGCGAACGTCGAGGCAATTCAGCGTTAGAGCGTGGGCTTTGGTCTTGTCGGCGGGATCCATCGCGGCGGTGGCCGTGCAGATGAGTTCATTCAACTCGTCGCGGACTGCCAGCTCGTCGCCCCCGAGAATC
>Ga0163152_10007664_pt1 | contig 11743 bp, 11 predicted proteins | sample OliLakLV19MP8IB2_FD_148635 | JGI IMG/M metagenome (GOLD analysis project Ga0163152, IMG submission 148635) | Freshwater microbial mat bacterial communities from Lake Vanda, McMurdo Dry Valleys, Antarctica - Oligotrophic Lake LV.19.MP8.IB-2 | ecosystem: Environmental > Aquatic > Freshwater >... | reverse complement strand
CGCGGTCGGCCTTCAATCCCGAGTGGCTTAATACCACCGTCAGGGCGGCGGGGCGCAGCAGAGCGGGAAAATTTTCGCGGGCCCAAACGGCGGGATCGGCGATGTCGAGTTGCGGCCGGATAGCGATGCGATAGGTGGACAAGCGGTCGGTGGCCACACCGACGATCATGAGCTCGTGGGCGCCGAGTTTCAAGCGGACGAAGGCGGGGGCGAAGGGCTGGCCGCTGGACTGACTGCGGAGATTGGCGCTGATGACGGTCAATCCGGCGGAGCGAAGTCGGTTAACCGTTTCCGCGACGTCGTAGAATTCGGGTTCGTGATTACCGAGGTTGATGACCGTGGGCGCGCGGGCTGCGAGGGCGGAAAACATTGCGAAGTCCACGGCGCCGGAAGTGCGGCGGGCGACGACGTTACCGTACTCGAGCGAGTCGCCATTGAGCAGGATCGCGAGCGGAGCACCTGGATTCTCGCGTTGGAGCCGATCGATGTGCGCGACGAACTGCGCGGTGCGTTCGTAGGCGGAATGTTGATCGCCCATGATGACGGCAATCGCTTCGGGCGCGGCGGGTGCGGGCCTCCCTCCAGCACCGAACGCGATTAAGCAAATGAAGTAGAGAGAGCGGAGGCGCATGGCGAAAGCCACATTAGGTTCGGAACGTGGAAAACGTCCAGTCGAGGCCTGATGGGCAGAACCCGAACGGTTGACGAACCTCGGCGGACGGGTGCGTAGCCGAAGAGTGTGCCGGATGGCAGGAGGTAGATGGATCGCCGATTATAACAGCGATCGGGCCAATGGATTGCCGCAGTCGGCATGCCTTCTTCGCAATGACAGGATTATCGAAGGGCTCGGGGTGGTGGAGAGACGTGGGCTTTCCGATTTGACCCCTTCGCGGCGCTGGCTAGCTACAACCCTTCCGAAAGTGAATCGCGTTCATATTAGAACCTACGGGTGTCAGATGAATGAGCGGGACAGCGAGGCTGTCGCGGCGATGTTGCGCGCCCGCGGATATCGGATCGTGGCGGACGAAAATGAGTGCGACATCCTGTTGCTCAACACGTGCAGCGTGCGCGATGCGGCCGAGCAAAAGGCGATCGGCAAAGCGGGTTATCTGCAGCAGCGGAAGAAAAAGCAGCCCGACTTCGTGTTGGGAATCCTGGGCTGCATGGCGCAGAACCGCGGCGCTTCCTTGCTCGAGCAGTTGCCGGATGTCGACCTGATCATTGGCACGCAGAAGTTTCATCAAGTCCCGGGCTACCTTGATAATCTGAGGGCCGCGCGTGAGGCGGGGCTGCCGATCGGGGAAACGATTGTGGACATTGCCGAGGAGGCGGGGTCGCAGAATACGATCAAGGACCATCTCGGGTCTGAAACGGTGAGCGGCGAGGCGGTCGAGCGGCAGGTCAACGCGTTCGTTTCCATTCAGCAGGGCTGTAACATGGATTGCGCGTTCTGCATCGTGCCCAAGACGCGGGGCGATGAACGCTCGCGGCCGATGGATGACATTGTCGTGGAGTGTCAGGCGCTGGCGGATCGCGGCGTGCGTGAGATCACGCTGTTGGGCCAGATTGTGACGAGTTATGGGCGCCGTGACTACGTCCACACCGACGGGATTTCGCCCTTCGTCCAGTTGATTGAGCGGGTGCATGCGATCGCCGGGGTTGAGCGAATCCGTTTCACCTCCCCTCACCCGCGCGGTTTCAAAGACGACCTCGTGGCGGCGTATGCACGCCTGCGGAAGCTGTGTCCGTACGTGCATCTTCCGCTGCAGAGCGGCAGCAACCGCATCCTGCGCGCGATGAATCGCCCGTATACCCGGGAGCGATACCAAGAGATCGTCGACGCGTTGCGCGCGGCGCAGCCGGAGATGTATTTTTCCACGGATGTGATCGTGGGGTTTCCGGGTGAGACCGAAGCGGAATTTGACGAGACGCGCGAGCTGTTCGAGGCCTGCAACTACGACATGGCGTACATCTTCAAGTACAGCATCCGCACGGGCACGCCGGCGGCGGAGCTCGGTGATCAGGTGCCGGACGAGATCAAGGAACAGCGCAACCAGAGGCTGCTGCAGATTCTCCAACGCAATTCGCTGCGCCGGACTGCGGCGATGGTGGGAACGACCGAAGAAGTGTTGGTGGAAGGCCGGGACAAAAGCGGCGAGCGCTTCACGGGTCGCACGCGCGGCAACCGCGTGTGTGTGTTCGATGCGGACCCGCGGCTGATTGGGGAACTCGTGCCGCTGCGGATCGAGCGGGCAACCGTGAGTACGCTGTATGGCGAACTCGTTCTGGCGGGAGTCGAGCGCGAGGGATAACCCGAGCACCACGTTTTTCGTTTTCTGTTTTCAACTGTCCTTCCGATGTCTCTCACCCTTGCCACTCTGATTCCCGCGATCTTGCTGCTCGTCTGCGGGGTGCCGCTGCTGATGAACCATTCGGGATTCGCCGCGATGTTGAAGGCGTTCCCGCGTTCCACCGCGGCGGCGTATTTGTTCTTCGGCGCGGGCGCGGCGTGGTTTCTCTACGCGATCTGGCACCTTTCGCCCGCTGATTTCGGCGAGTACCGGACGTATTTGTTTTTCGGATTCCTCGCGATCGCGTTGCTTACTTTCAAGTGCGTGCCGGATTTTCTGGCGGTGCGCGGGCTCGCGGCGGTGATTCTGATGGGCGCGATGCCGCTGCTGGATGCGGGTTACATGAACTTCGCCCATGGGCAGATCGTGCTCTACAAAATGGTCGTGTACGCCGCGATCTGCGCGGCGATCTGGCTCGGTGCGCAGCCTTGGCGGATGCGAGATTTTGTCATCTGGCTGCTCGCCCAACCCGCGCGTGGTCGGGCGGTCGGTGGTGCGCTGGCGGCGTACGGTCTGCTGCTGGGGGTCGTGGCGTTCACCTACTGAAAATCAACGCGAATGTCCGCTCACGCTGTCGCTGCTCAGCGTCCCGAGTTTTCCAAACCTTCGGTCCTGATTGTCCTCGCGGGCCCAGCGGGATCCGGAAAGAGCACGCTCTGCGACCGACTGGTGGCAGAACGGCCGGATTTTTCGCGGGTCGTCACGAGTACGACGCGCAAGCCGCGCGCGGGAGAGGTCAACGGGGAGCACTATCACTTTTTCTCGCCGGATGAATTTGAGCGCCGGGTGAAGGCCGGGGATTTTCTCGAGTGGGCGCAGGTGCACGGCGACAACCGGGAGCGGCTTTACGGGACTCTGAGTTCAAGTGTGTTCGAACCGCTCCTGGCCGGTCAGAATCTGATCATGAGCATCGACGTGCAGGGGGTGGACACATTTCGCCGGGTGGCGGAAGCTGACGTGCGGCTCCGGCGGGCGATGACGACCGTGTTCATTCGCGTCGACCGCGACCGGCTCATTTCCCGCATGCGGGGGCGGGCGAAGGATCATGAGGATGAGATCGAGCGTCGCATGGCCACCGCCGAGGCCGAGCTGCGGGAGGCGGCTAAATTCGATTTTGTGATCGAGAGCCACACGCGCGAGGAGGATTTCGCGGCGTTGCTGGCGATCGTGGAGAAGGCGCAAGCGAAGTCGGCGCTGCTGGTTTAGCTGGGAGTCGGGATGACTTCCCGCGGCCCGCCAAGTCGGAGCGCGGCTGCGATCACGGTTCTTCCGTGACGAAGTGGCAGCCGCGACTGTGAGGGTTGAGGGCGGCGGCGTGGACGACGAGGAGAGCAGTCTGGATGGCGTTGCGTAGTTCGATCAGTTCGCGGGTGAGGCGACAACCGCGATAGAACGTCTGAATTTCCTCGCGCAACTCGAGCAGGATCCGCCGCGCCCGGGTGAGGCGTTTCGGCGAACGCACGACGCCGGCGTAGTTCCACATCGTGTGCTGGATTTGCAACATGTCCTGGCGGATGAGAACCGGGTCCGCTTCGCGCGTGGGGCTCTCCCACTCCCGCGGATCCGGGAGGCGGAAATTCTCGCGCACGATATCGGTGCCATCGGCGAGGGCGGCGAATTTGGCGCTCACGAGACACTCCAGCAGCGAAGTACTCGCAAGCCGGTTGGCGCCGTGCAGACCGGTGCAACCGGTTTCGCCAATCGCGTTCAGGTGACGCACGCTGGTGCGGCCATTCAAGTCAGCGTGGACGCCGCCACAGGCAAAATGCGCGGCGGGTACTACCGGAATGGGATCCTTGGTAATATCGACGCCGTGCTCCAGACAGCGGTGATAAATCGTGGGGAACCGTTCCTTGATGAAATCCAGCGTCATCGCGGAGAGATCAAGGTAGACGCAGGCTTCGCCGGTGGCGGCGAGTTCCTGCTTGATCGCGCGCGCCACGATATCGCGGGACGCCAGCGACCCGCGGGGATCCACGATGTCCATGAAGCGTTCGCCGCGGCTATTCAACAAGACTCCTCCCTCGCCGCGGAGCGCTTCGGTGACGAGGAAGCGAGGCGCATTTTTCTTGGCGAAGACCGTCGGGTGAAACTGCACGTACTCGAGATCGATCAGTCGGGCGCCGACGCGATAAGCCATCGCCACCCCGTGTCCGACGCTTCCGGGTTGATTCGTGCTGTGGAGGAAAATTTGACCGAGCCCTCCGGTGGCGAGCACCGTCTTCTTTGCGACGATCGCGCGCGTTTCGCCCGTCGTCGTATCCAAAACGTACGCACCGAAACACGTCAGCGGCAGGTATCGGTCCGCGAGGTCGTCGGAGTTGTGCGAAAGCGTGAGCAGATCGATGGCGACCCAGCCGCTACGTCGCGTGATGCTGGGGGTCGTATCGACGCGGGCGGCGATCTTGGAAAGGATGGCGTGGCCGGTGGTGTCCTTCGCATGGATGATGCGGCGCTCGCTGTGTCCGCCCTCGCGGGTGAGGTGAAGTTCGCCGGATTCGACGCGGTCAAAACCAACTTTCAATTCGTCGATCAGCAGCTCTTCAACGGCGCGGGGTCCTTCGCGGACCAGGTGTTCAACGGCGAGCGGGTTGGCGGTGCGGTCGCTGGCCTCGAAAATGTCGCGGGCCAGGACGTCAGCGCCGCCGTTCGGCTCGTAGATGATGCCGCCCTGAGCCCAGTCGCTGTTGGCGGCGAGGGGTTCGGAGAGGCAGAGCAGTTCCACCTTCAGGCCGAGCCGTGCGGCCTGCAGGGCATACGCGGAACCGGCGAGGCCGGAGCCAATCACGAGACAGTCGGTGCGAAGAATTTGCATACAGGCGCGGGGTGAAGGTCGCCCCACCCTCTTATTTGCCGCGGGCGGCCAAGACCGTCAGGCTTAAATCCACGGCGACCGCGGAATGGGTCAATGCTCCAATGCTGATCACGTTTACTCCGGGCAGCGCAAAGCTGCGCAGCGTGTCGAAACGCACTCCACCGGAAACTTCCACGAGGGCGGCACCGGCGATGAGTTCAACCGCGCGGCGGATGAGCTCGGGCGTCATGTTGTCGAGGAGGATAACATCTGCGCCTGCGCGCACCGCCTCCTTAACTTCGGCGAGCGTGCCGGTTTCGACTTCAATCCGCGCCAGATGCGGGGCAGCGGCGCGGCAACGTTGCATCGCTTTCGTCAGTGAGCCGGCGGCGGCAATGTGGTTGTCCTTGATCAGCACGTGTTCGCCGAGCGAGGAGCGATGATTGAAGCAGCCGCCGCAGCGCACGGCATATTTCTCCAGCGCCCGGAAGCCGGGCAGGGTTTTCCTCGTATCCACGATGCGGACACCGGTGCCCGCGACCGCGTCGGCAAACGTGCGGGACAGCGTGGCGATGCCGGAGAGTCGTTGCGCAAAATTGAGGGCCGTGCGCTCCGCGGTCAGGAGGGCGGCGGTCGGTCCGGCGACGTCCAAGACGCGGGTGCCGGCCTTGATGCGGTCGCCGTCCGCGGCCACGAGCGAGACCTTGAGGCGCGAGTCTACGCGGGCAAAAACGCGCGCCGCAACGTCGAGTCCACAGATGACGCAGTCCTGTTTGGCCGCGATATAGCCACGAGAGCGGTGCTGGGGTGGGAAGATGGCGCGGCTGGTGACGTCGCCCAAGCCGGCGTCTTCTTCCAAGGCGAGATCGATCAGGTGGTCAGTGCGGGGAGTGATCACAAAGCGGGAGGGGATGACGGAGGCAACCGCAGTGGCTGATCAGTCGGTGGGTGAAAGTTCGAACATGCGCTCGATGCAACGAGCGGCTCGCAGGCGGACGTCCTCGTCCAGCGTGATGATTTGTTCGGGGCGCGGTGAGGCGAGAGCTTCCCGAATCTTTTCGAGCGAGTTCATCTTCATGTAGGGACAAAGGCGGCAGCCGCCGATAAACGCTTTTTCCGGAGATTCCACCTGCAGCCGGCCGACCAGACCGCATTCCGTGAGCATCAGGTAGTACGGCGCGCCGGTGGTCTTAACGTATTTCATCATCGCGCCGGTGCTGCCGACGAAATCGGAAACGGCGGCGACTTCGGGTGTGCACTCGGGGTGCGAAACGACCTTGAGGCCCGGATACCGGGCGCGGGCGGTCGCGATGTCGGCGGGACTGAACTCGTCATGTACCATGCACGTGCCGTCAGAAGTGATGATCTCCTTGTCGACTCCGCGCCGCTTCAATTCGTCGCGCAGGTTTTGGCCCATGAGGCGATCCGGCACGAAGAGAATGCGTCGCGCGGGCAGATTGGACACGATGTGGTAAACGTTACCCGAAGTGACGCAGACATCGGACTCCGCCTTTACGTCAGCCGTGCTGTTGATGTAACACACGACGGTCGCGTCGGGATAAAGTGCCTTTAACTGACGCAGCTGTTCGCCGGTGAGGGAATCGGCGAGCGAGCAGCCGGATTCGCGATCCGGAACAACAACTTGAGCGTCGGGTGAAAGAATCTTCGCAGTTTCCGCCATGAAAACGACGCCGGCGAAAACAATGACCTTCGCCTTGGCCTCGCGCGCCTTCAGGCTGAGGAAGTAGGAGTCGCCCCGAAAATCAGCCACGCCGTAGATAATCTCCGGCTCCACATAAGAGTGAGCGAGGATCACCGCGTTTTTCTCCTGCTTCAGCCGGTTGATCTCGAGGGTGAGTGGAGCGATTTCGCGGCACGTCTCATAATTCCAATGTTTGCCGCGAGGATCGCAGTCCACGTGCATGAGCGAGCGCAGCAGACGCTCAGCTTCGACGTCGATGGCATTGTCGTTTGCGATCATCACGGTGTCAGCAAACTCAAATCCGCGGTGCGGTCAAAGGCCGACTGCGGGGCGAGAGGGGCGGTGGACGTTGGGTCGGGGTAAGCCGCGGTTGGGGCGAAGGCTTGCGCGTGCCTACTCGGATGGATCGGATCCTCGCATGGCCTCGCCTGACGTCGCGCAACGGATTATCGCCTCACTGGAACTTGAGCCTTTGCCGCACGAAGGTGGATATTTCCGGCAGACGTGGCGGAGCGAGGCGGGATCGGCTATTCTGTTTCTGATGACGCGAGACAATTTCTCGGCTTGGCACCGCATCGCGCAACCGGAGCTGTGGCATTTTCATGCGGGTGATGCGGTCGAGCATGTTCAACTGGAGCGCGAGACCGGCCGGTTGCGGGTGACCCGGCTCGGCGCGGCCGTGCTGGCGGGGGAATCGCCGCAGGTGATGGTGCCGGCGGGAGATTGGCAGGGCGCGCGCCTCGCGGCCAATTCACCGCGTGGCGCGGCGGCGGGCTACGCGTTGGTCGGATGTACGTTGGCGCCGGCGTGGAATGAACGCGGGTTTGAGCTGGGCAGGCGGACGGCGCTGCTTGAGGCGTTTCCGGCGGCGGCGGAATGGATTCGGGCGCTGACGAGATGAATTTTGACAGCTCAATCCGGGGCGCTCACCCTGTGGCTTGTGACACTCGCCGATTTACGCCGGGATTATTCGCTCGCCGGACTGACCGAGAAGGACCTCGCCAAGGATCCCTTCCGTCAGTTTGAAAAATGGTTTCAGGAGGCGGAGGGCGCAAAAATTCCGGAGCCCAATGCGATGGTGTTGAGCTCGGTGGGGGCGGATGGACGGCCCTCGGCGCGCACGGTGCTATTGAAGGGCGTCGATGGACGTGGGTTTGTCTTCTATTCGAATTACGAGAGTCGCAAAGGTCGGGAGCTGGAGGGGAACTCGCATGCGGCGGTGGTGTTCCCGTGGATCATGTTGGAGCGGCAGGTGATTGTCGAAGGGCAGGTGACGAAAGTTCCGCGGGAAGAGAGTGAGGCTTATTTTCATTCACGGCCACGGGCGAGTCAGCTGGCGGCGTGGATTTCGCAGCAGAGCCGGATCATTTCCGGGCGCAGCCTGCTGGAAGACAGTTACAAGGAGTTGGAAAAAAAGTATGCCGGGGAGGAAGTCCCGCTGCCGCCGCATTGGGGTGGCTGGCGACTGGCCCCGACGAGTGTGGAGTTTTGGCAAGGGCGGCGGAGTCGGTTGCATGACCGGCTGCGGTATCGGAAAGTTGGAGACAGCTGGGTGGTCGAGCGATTGGCGCCTTGAGCACTCGGAGCGTCCGATGATCCTAAAAAACGAAGTTGAACCACTGATTTTCACTGATGACCACTGATGCAAACAGAGTTGAGCGATGGAGGCCGTTCACCCGGCAAGTGAAGGGAAAGTCTAGCCCGTCGATCTGGATCTATTTGATCAGTGTTTATTAGTGCTCATCAGTGGTTACCTCTTCTGCGGAATTTAGGATGATACGGCGACGTTCGTTCCGGTATGGGTTCGGCCTCGCGGCTTTGAACGACGGCCAAGAGGCGGCTTGTTGGGTGGTACATTGTTCGATTTGCGAATCGCCATTAGCCACTCGCCGTGGTCGGCGAGAGGAGTGTTGGCCATGAAACAGTCACCTGGGAATCGGCGGAGGATGAAGCTATCTCCCATGCCCGACACGCTGTTGGCGGCGGCGTTGCGAGCGCAGAGTGAGGGTGTGTTCATTGCGGAGGTAGGGCGCTCGTCGGACGGGTTAAGGATTGTTTTTGTGAACGAGAGTTTTTGCGCGATGACGGGGCATGAAGCGCGGGAGTTGATCGGGCAATCGCACGGCTTGTTGCACGCTGATCGCAAGGAAGTGGGACGCTTGCAGCGTTGGCTTCGGATGGCGCGCCGGGGAGAGCCCCTGGTCGGCGAAGGGTTCCTGGTCCGCGGGGATGGGGCGCTGGTCAGCGCCGCGTGGAGTTTTGATCCTCTGGGGGACGAGGAGGGACGGGTCACTCACGTGGTGGCCACGTATCGTGATCAAACCGAGAAGCGACGTTTGCAGGACGCGTTGGTTCATGCCCAGCGACTGGATGCCGTGGGTCGACTGGCGGGCGGGGTGGCGCACGATTTCAATAATCTTCTGTCGGTGATCAACGGCTACTGTGAGATTCTCGCGGCGCAGGTGGCGGCTAATCCGCAGGCGATGCGGGAAGTGGCGGAAATTCACCACGCCGGGCGCAAGGCGGCGGCGCTGACCCGGCAGCTGCTGGCGTTCAGCCGTCGGCAGCCGTTTCACGCGAGAGTTCTTAACCTCAGCGCGCTGGTGCGCGAGAATGGTGCCATCCTGCAACGCCTGCTCGGCCGGGCGGGGGAACTCCGGCTCGAATTGAGCGCGGAGCTCGCGAATGTGCGGACGGATGCCACGCAATTTCAACAGGTGGTTCTGAACTTGGTATTGAACGCCCGCGACGCGCTGCGCGCGAACGGATGCATCGTGGTGAGTACGGCCAATCGAATGATCGACGCGGCGCAGAGCCGGCGTTCGCCGGAGTTGCCGCGGGGCCGCTATGTGGCGCTCACGATTTCCGACAATGGCAGCGGGATGGATGCCGAAACGAAGAAACATTTGTTCGAACCGTTTTTCACGACGAAGCCGGAAGGCAAGGGAACCGGGCTGGGTCTCGCGCTGGTTTACGGAGTGGTTCAGCAGAGTGGCGGTTTTATTTCCGTGCAGAGCGAGGTGAGGGTCGGGTCGACCTTTGAAATCTTGTTGCCGACCGTCTCGGAGCCGCTCGACGAGTTGCCGCCTTCGGTCGCTCCCCTGCCCTCGTTACGGGGAACGGAATCGGTGGTGCTGATCGAGGACGATGACGTGGTCTGCAAGATGGTCGCGGGCATTTTGACCACCGATGGCTACCGCGTGACTGCGGGCAAGACGCTCGCTGACTGGGAGCGGCAGCAAGGTAAAAAGGCCGGCGTGGTGCACCTGTTGATCATGCCCATGGGTGGCGACGGCGAGAAAGGCGCGCGGCGTCTGCTGCGGAAAAATCGCGATATGCGATTGCTGTGCATGGGGCATGCGGGCGCGAAGAGGCCAGTCACGTGGCTGGCGCCAGAGCGGCAGCGATGTATCCACAAACCTTTTGCCTTGAGTGAACTGTTGGGGACGGCGCGTAGGCTTTTGGACGCGTGAGTGAGGCCGGCCCTTAGTGCGAAGGGGCGAGCCACGGACTCGTTTGCACGCGACGGATCGAACCAGCGAGTGGAGTTGCGAGGGGACTTTAAACTTGTCGATACCTGATCTTGCACGCGGGACGGCGACGCTCTGACGTCGGGGCATGCAGCACTACTTGATTCGGCACGCGCATGCCGTCGACTTGACGCCCGACGCGATCCGCCCGTTGAGCGGGAAAGGGCGGGCCCAAGTGGGCCGGTTGGGTGAGTTCCTGCGCGGGAAAAAGGTTCTTGTCCCCGATGAGATCTGGCACAGTCCGCTGCTGCGCGCGAAAGAAACCGCAGTGATGATCGCGCAGGTTTTGAGTTTCACGGGACCCGTGCGGGAGGTGTCCGGGTTGGAACCGGAAGCGGATCCCAATGTGATCGCGCGATTGCTGGTTGGCAGCGGTCATTCGATCGCAGTGGTTGGTCACGAGCCTCACTTGGGCGGGTTGGCTTCAATCCTGATCGGCGGCCACGGCGCGCGGCCGGTGGTGCACATGAAGAAATGTGCCGCACTGGCAATTGAAGGCGGTGGGGCGTACTGGCAGGTTGGCTGGCACCTGGCGCCGGAACTTTTTGTATGAACATTTTCGTTACGGGGGTTTCTGGACTGGTGGGCTCGGCATTTGCCCGAGCGGCGGCTCGACGGGGGCATCGGGTTGTGGGGCTGGTGGGCTCCCATCGGGAGCCCGTTGAAGGAGTGACCACAACGTTGCGTTTGGAGTTGTTGGATGAGGCCGCAACCACGACGGCGGTGTTGGAGTCGTTTCCCGATGCGATCGTGAATTGCGCCGCGGTGTCGGTCCCGGAGCAGTGTGAGCTGCAGCCGGAGATATCAGACCGGTTGAATGTTGCTCTGCCGGCGCAGTTGGCGCGGCTGGCGTATCACTTGAGTGCGCGATTGATTCATCTTTCTTCGGAGCAAGTTTTCGATGGAACGAGCGAGGCCCCCTACTGTGTTGGTGATCCCGTGTCCCCGATCAATCGTTACGGGCGACAGAAAGTGGCGAGTGAGACGGCGGTGCTGCAAGGCGCGGAAAGTCTCGGCGTCTCGGTGCGGGCTCCGCTGCTGATGGGAAACAGTGCTACCGGGGCGCGTAGCACGCATGAGCGTCTGTTTGCAGATTGGGCGGCGGGGCGTACGCCAAAGTTGTTCACCGATGAAATCCGGCAGACCTGTACGGCTGAGAATCTAGCCGAGGTCATGGTCGAGCTGTGCGAACGAAATGATGTTCATGGGATTCAGCATTGGGCCGGAGCGGAGCCGATTTCTCGCTTTGAGCTGGGTCGGCGGGTGCGGGAGCATTTCAAGTTGAGCGAAGGCCAGGCGCCCATCGCGTCCGTGGCGCGCGCCGATGTGCCGGAACTGGCGCGGCGGCGCCAGGAGTGCTTGAAGC
>Ga0163152_10007661_pt1 | contig 11746 bp, 11 predicted proteins | sample OliLakLV19MP8IB2_FD_148635 | JGI IMG/M metagenome (GOLD analysis project Ga0163152, IMG submission 148635) | Freshwater microbial mat bacterial communities from Lake Vanda, McMurdo Dry Valleys, Antarctica - Oligotrophic Lake LV.19.MP8.IB-2 | ecosystem: Environmental > Aquatic > Freshwater >... | reverse complement strand
TTGGTCCGGCATTTTGCCCGCTTGCTGCCTTTACACCAAACGAGTTATAGCAGCAAGCTCCTCCGGCTCCGGATGAATCGAGCAAACCGACGCTGACATTTCCTAGATTTGTGCCCGAGGCTGCCGCCGTGATCGTGATCTCGTTGGAATTCGTTCTGAAACTGACTGATGGCAACAAGACACTGCCGCCATTGCCGGCGGTGCCAGCGGTCAGGATTATCCGACCGCCTGGCCCGTTCGTATTACTTACGTTGACAGTGCCTGCAGCTCCATTCAACGCGACAATGTCACGTCCGGCTGAAACGATAAAGTCTCCGCTGACTTGAAATAAATTTCCCCCAGCAAAAAGGTCCAGCGACATACTTCCTGGCGCGCCGGGCCCTGGTCCGAGGTTTACATCGCCTGTAGCGTTGGTGAAAACCGGATCGCCAGTAAGAATGAGGCTAGTAATGGCCAGATCGCCTCCCTGAACGGCGACTTTTGCATCGCAACCAGAGATTTGCACCAGGCCGTTCATGCGATTAACGTTGATGTCTACGAGCCCACCGGCACTATTGAATATCAAGTTAGTGGCATGGAGATTGCCACCGTTGACTATGACATCAAGCTTCTCCGTGTTCAGTGGCGAAGCCGCAGTCTCTATAAGAATGTTTTGTTGTGCGTGAATCTGACCCAGAAGATTGTTTATAGATAGGCCACTGTCAAGAACATTTCTCACCGAAATTGACCCAGCCAATGCCTGCATGATTCCGGCGTTTTGAACTTGGGCAGTTATCGCGTTGATGTTACCGGTTAACGCCGTCAATTGCCCCTCATTAATGATCAATCCTGACTGGAGATTCAGGTTGTTGACTGCCTGCATGATCGGTGCCGCACCAATTACACCAGCAGGGAGAGAGTTGATGATCGAATTTCCCGCGGTCAAAGAAAGATTGCCGGCGCTGGTGATGGTGCCGACGTTAATTATGTTGTTCACAGCGTTCAAACTGAGATTGAGCAACGCGGCAATCGGTTGAGAAAAGAATCCGGTCGGAACGTTTGAAGAAAGGATGCCGCCCTGCTGGTTTAGTATGTTTAGCGCGCTGATGCTGGCGTTGCCCACTTGTGGATCGGACGAAAACGCGTACAAAGTACCGCTGTTGGTGAGATTTCCTGTGAGATTCAATGACGAAGATGCAAAATCAGTCAGTACTGTTACTCCCGGAGGAACCGTCAGACTGGAAAGGTTCAAGCCCGCATTCAAAGTGACTGTCCCACCGACGGCATTTCCGTCCGCTCCGAGGGTGAGCGACTGTGAAGACCCTGGGGACAACACCTGTTGTAGCGCCAGCAGCTCCGCCGGGGTCAATAACGACGCCGGGGTGACGGTTGTTGTAGCCGCACCAACTTGCAGATCCGCCGATCCCGATTGTAAGACAGAAGAGGCTTGAAGCGAGCGGCTTGTCGAGGAAAGGTCAAGTTCATGCTCGGGTGAAGCTGCACCTTGGGCAAGAGCCACGTACGGACTCCAAAGCCAGCACCAACCTATAACAGCCAGCAGTAAATGCGCGCAGAAATTTCTTGACGTCATAAAGACTCCGTCCTGGCAGTCAGTTCGCGTAGCACGGAGAATTGTTCTCTCCAATACTCAGCTGAGTTTGCTGCATCCTGGATGCATTCGTCAATTTAAATATTACAGACTAAAGTATTGTCAGGCTATGGTGACCCTTTTCGAGCCATCAATTCCACTAACTTGCCTTTCTGGTCTGATGTGAGCAGCGCTCTCAGGCGGAAAACCAGCTTTATGCGTTCTAAAGACATCTCGTCATGAAGTTGGTTAATTTCGGTCTGTTTTGCCAGCGCCTGGGCTTCGCTTGATGTGGCTTGAAGCGACATTGCCCTCATTTCGTTCATTAGGCGAATCATCACCTCGCCTTTTGCCAGCGTCAGGCTCTGAAACTCACGCAGAAGTGCGCTTAACTTCTGCTCTTGGGACTTATCAATTCCGGTTGCGCGATAGATTGCTAAGGGATCTTCTTTCGTTGCGTCGTCGGCAGCTTGAGAACAGACCGGTTGTCCAGAACTAAGCAAAAGCGCCAAAAACGAAACAGCAAGTACGTTTTGTCCAAAGCGTTTGATCATGCGGAAATACCTTCGACATTTGAGTGCTCATGATATCACTCACCTGCTGTTTGTATGAATCGTCGCAAACGAAAATGCGGGGAGAACTTAAATATTCGCCTGTTAATCACTTGGTCGCTGGTTCGAATCCAGCCTCGGGAGTTCATTCAAAACGTCTATGCCCGGCTGAAAAGCCGGGTTTTTCGTTGCTTGATTCTGGGTGGCTGTACAGTTTTGTAGTCGCTTTGTAACAAGCGGACAGTGTGGTTTACCTTTCTTTTGCCTCGGGACTAATGCCCATGAAAGGTACCGCGAGGGCCCGATTGAGATAGCCGTTTCGCCATTAACGGATTCAGCTGCAAAGGACTCCACGTCGTTGCCACCATCAAATCATCAACTTCCCCTAGATCATTTAGATAACAAAGACTGCCAGGGTCATTCAGTTGTAATTCCGGCAAAGTACTTTGCACAGCAGTCGGTAGCTCACTGCGCAGCATTAACAACCCGTGCCCTACTGGGCTATGCCGCATTTATGACGCTACTGGCGTTTGTAGGCACGTTCCTGCATGTTCCGCTGGTCTTACTAGCAGGCTTGGTCGTGGCCGGTTTTGGTCATAGAATGAATTCGAGATGTCATCAAAGTGCAGTGTATTGTGACACAAGCGACACCGTCATAACCGATTGCCGCACAACACAAGGTTGGAACCGCACTCGTAACGCCAAGACTGAAATTGCCTTGGGAGTGACTGGCGGAGTGGTGCTCGCTAGTCAATTTGCGCTTTTGTTAGGTGACATGTATCTGGGTCTGATGGGTGCAGCCTTATTTGTCTTGGTATTACTTATGTACTTTTACCGATTGGGTGCAAGCACAAAAACTTTCCAAAAGGCATTGCAAGCAGGAGTAAAGGGGAGCGATGGAATCCACTTCACCATCAAATTTTCGCAAGCCTCCACCAACGCTGAGCACACGATTATTCCGCTCCCTAACCCGTTCAAAAGACTGGGCAAAACGAAGTAATCAACAACTCGGCTGCGCGATCCTTACGAGCCATTCGAAACCAGCTAGGCGTGTCTTCGATTCTGATTGGAACAAGCGACATGAAGCACCGTCCCTCACCAACAACCTCAGCCGGCAGACGGAGCTGAGAAGCTCTCGATGCAGGAATTTTGCACTTGTATCCCTTTCATCCTTTCACGGACAAGCTCTGCAGTGCCCAGCATTCATGGCGCCGAGCGGCTAATGGTGCGACAATTCTCTGTGGCACCTAATATTTCAGAAATCTTCAAAGGTGCGCACACTTATGAAAGGGGGCAACAGAACGAACATGAAAGAGGACAATTGCACTGAGACTGATGCAACTACCGATGAGAAACTCGCCAGAATTTGCAATGAATCGATGAGCGAAATTACGCGTGAGTACGGCACCGGGCATCCGATTTGGTACAGCATAAGAAGCCAGATCAAAACCTTACACCTACACCACCACAATGCAAAGAAATGCAGCAACTGTAGAGACAAGCAACTAGGTTGACCACGCAGCAAGTGTAGCTGGTCCAATGGGGAGAGACCGTCGCGGGACACAGTTGGTATTTGACGCGTTGCTGACACTCTCTTGCAACATTGGTGAAACTCGCGTGCGTTAAAATGTTGGCATACAGTTGCGGGAGCCTGGACCAGTGAGTGTGTCAAACAGGGAACGTTTTGAACATAATCTTGTAGTTGCAAAACAAGGCGATGCAAGTGCCATGCTGGAGGTTTCCGCATCTTATATGTTGGGAACGGGTGTGTTAGTCAATTTGAAAGAGTCTTTCGGTTGGTGCAAAGAGGCTGCCGAACAAGGCAATACGACCGCGCAATTGTTTCTTGGATACATGTTTTTGTACGGACTAGGCACGCCACCAGACAAACTAAGGGCAGACTTATGGTTTAACCGTGCGTCAAGTGACATTGAGAGCAATACTCAGATTCAGAGCGCGTTAATCAAATACGGTTTTATCAAAGAAGTAAGCGGCAACAATTCAGGGCTGCTGTACAAACGCCAAGCCAACGGCGTTGACAGAGCCGCCTGGTTAAGTCTTGAAAGTGATCCTGTGACAGGAAGACGAGAGTTCTTGTCAGTGCCACCATACATCGAGTCGGTACAAGAAGCTGTCGCTTGGAAAAATTCTCGCAGACTATGACGTGATGGCCGATTAGCAACGCGCAGATATTAATAGTGAGCCCACGAACTCAGACGGAGCGCCTTCTTCCATAACTTCTTCTCAGTTCGACACGCTTTGGCGGTCACAGGTTTGATTTACGAGTTAGATTCCGAAACGGTGCAGCGGCCATAGCATAGACGACATCCATGCCTACTGTAGCGCCGAGGATGGCCGTGATATGTGATGGATCGTAAGGTGGTGAGACCTCAACCACGTCGCCACCGACGACATTCAGACCATGCGTGCCCCAGAGAATCTCGCGTTGCATAGCAGAAGTGATACCACCAGGTATTGGCGTGCCGGTGCCTGGTGCACAGGCCGGGTCCATACCATCAACATCTATTGAGATATAGCATTTGCGGTCACCTACAACCTGTCGCACTTTTTCTATAATCGCTTTAGAGCCCATATCGATGCACTGATGCGATGTCAAAATGGTAAACCGATCACCACCTGGTGGGACAATCGTGCGTATGCCAATCTGTATGCTGGAATCCGGGTCGATAAAGCCTTCTTGGACACCATGCCAAAACATGCTGCCATGGTTGAGATGTGTCGACTCGAACGTGTCAGTGTGAGCGTCAAAGTGAATTAGTGAGATTTTGCCATGGTGCTTGGCATGCGCTTTGATGGCTGGATACGCCACCAGGTGATCGCCACCAAGTCCAAGAGTACCGATACCGGCCGCTGACATTAGTCCAACATGTTCTTCAGTGTTGGCTAACATCTGATCGACTTGTCCAGGATAAAAAGGGATGTCGCCGTAATCGATTAATTTGTACTCTTGCATGAGGTCGTAATCATTAGGCCAGTGTATGCCGGGAAAACCAACATATAGGGACTGTTCGCGGATGGCACGTGGACCGTAGCGTGTGCCTGGGCGGTTGACAATCTCGATATCGTTGGGCACACCATAAACTGCAAAATCGACGCCGGTAAGATCTTGGGTATGGTCGGCTCGCCAAAATGTGGTCAAGCCTTGATAGGGCACGCGACTAAGAATCCCTTTCGGATCTAATATTCCAGGCATTTTTCTCCTAAAAAAATTCTTTTAAAATTTTACCAAACTATATGGGAGACCACAGTGCTTTCCTTGAACAGAAACTCAAGCTTGCTCAATGTGTTTCGGCTTTGCCATCGCCAGTGGAACCATCTTTAAACTGAGCAATGGCTTGCAAGAATTCCTCTTTGAAGTCGGTTGGGCCATCCCTATGCAAAGTCAGTTGTGAGACCAGTTTAGATCTGCATTCCTGCGAATAGATAGCGCTGGCTACCGTTCGATTGAAATTGACTGAGTCTTTGCTTTCCTTTGTTTCTAACTGATTTGGCTGCTCGGCGGAACTTATGATCAGGTCGCCAATCACACCACCCTCTTGCGGCACCAGGGATTCTCCGTAGTAACCGGATACCATTTTTGCTTTGTATTCGAAATGGATAGTCTTTTCGAAGACAACGAATTTCGCGTTTGGATAATACTTCGTGACCAATGATTCCAGGCGGCTGGAAATCAGCTTCCACCTAGCGGCAGGTGATTGAACGACTGGCGGCGTTGGCGTTGGTGGAGGGCTAGTTACCGCGACTTGGGCAACGGGTGCCGCGGCAGCTTCCTTAACTACTTGCCCGTTGGTCGGTGTTGTATCCACTGTGGCTGGTTTTGAGCGATCAGCAATTGATGTTCCTGTTGGTGACGGAGTAACCGAGTCTGTGGCTGATTGACTCGTAGGAACTTCAGCGTTAGCATGTTCGGCTGCTTTACTCTCGGCTTTGGCTCCAGGTTTAGCAGCGTCATTGATTTTGCTTCCAGCCTTTTTAGTTTGATCAGCTCGTGCCATATTCAAGTCGGCGTGATTGATAAAAAATCCTTCGCCATAACCGAACAACTGATTGCCACCATTGAGTAAGGAAAGTGTGAATTTGTTCTGATTCTCCCGTTTGCCCCAAATGTTGTACATTGTGAGATAAACCGTATTATCAACAATATTTCCAAACAGGGGAAGGTCTTCCTGTTTCGTGCCTTTGATGATGTGCCACATACCCGTTAGTTGAGTCCCACTTTGCTTCAGCGTTATGCGTCCACTCTGCCAATCTCTCCAGGTTGAGGAGAAATACCATGCGCCTGATAAATCGACCTTACTTGGATTAACGACGGCTGACTTCCCTTTGGTCGCGCCTGAGTCGGTGGTGGATTGAGTTGTCGCTTGTGCCACCGCCAGCGGTGCATCCTCTCTCACTTTAAGCATGTTCATAGAAGCGTTGTCGACGAACCAGCCACGGCCAGGACCTTCCAGATGTTTGCCATCGGGTGCCAACGTGAGAGTATAGTTTTGCCCGTCCCCTGCAAATCTCTTGAGGAAGACGGTATCGCCCTCCACCAATCCCGTGATCTCTGTCTGGTCCTCCTTCCTAGACGTGGTCTGGTAGATGCCGGTAATCTTGTCACCAGCCTGGTGCATGATCACGTGTCCACGAAACACCTCGCCCATGAAGCCCACAAGGGCGAAGTTCCAAGTGCCCGCTACATTGTGGATTTTGGACTTGGTCTTGCCACCGGATGTTTTTTTGTGAGATTCTGGATTAGCTTTGGTGGTTGCGGTTGCGGGCACCTTTTTCTCAGTCGAACCGGAACTCTGGATCAGATTTGATGCCAACACGCCGCTGTGTGATGCAAGGGCTGCCACTGTCATGCTGATCAATAACTTTCCGCTGATATTCATCCGTCGCCTCAACTCACGCGCTGATATAAATGTGCACCCCAAACATTAACATACACCGTGCAAACGCAATCCAATCTTCGTGCATTTTGCAGTAAATCCGGCGGCACGGCTCTTTGCTGAACGTCTGGCAGCGACTACTCCGAGAACTCACTACCTGGGCTGGTTCGTGATGCCACATCTGGGTGTAGGCCTGCGTTATAACCTACTGGACTGAAACTAGCGGCCGCAACACAAAACACGTTTGACCAGTTACCGAATTCCGATTCAGGGGCACAGCCGGCCAACCAGAAAATGTTCTCGCCTACGCGAATGAAGGTTATGCGGGCGAGCATGGGTTTCACATCCTTAGGGTTGTATTTTATGATCGCCTCTATTCTGTCGGGCTTGCTGTTATGTTTTACGACACTAAACCCCATTGACTGGCAATAATCACTGAAGAACTGATCGAGCGTGACTGGCTGATCAGCCGATGCTGGCATATACCATGCCTCTAGGCTAGTATTTGGCGAATGGCATTCTAACTCAGCCAGTTCAAGCGGATGAACGCCCCCTTTTGCCATCTGTTGCTTGCTTATTCTTACGTCCTTACCGCGCCAATCTTTTGGTGCAAGCACCTCCAGCTGCAACTTTGACTGCCCTAACGGTGAGTCGACCTTAAATCGCACAAACTTGTCAGCCATTTGGTTATCGGTGTATGGAACAGTAGCCGATAGATAGTCAGATGGTGGCTCAGGCTTACCAAGGCTGAATGCCACCGGATTTGGTGCCACTGCATTACCGGGAATCGGATCTGAAACGGTTTGTTCCGTTGAAGTCCCTACACTTCCGCTCCCGAGGCTAGATGCTGACTGCTCCTTGTGTCCGACGGAAACCCCATAAACAAAAGCAGCCCCTAATCCAAGAATTAGTACGATCGACACGACGTAGACAATACCTCTTGTCTCGTTGCCGCGACCAGACGTTTCCCATTCGCGTAATCCTTCGGTTTTGCCCAGAGACTTTTTGACGTTGTTGGTCGGTGATACCGATCTAGGACTAGAGTAAGCCTGATCTGCAGCCGGTGGTGGACCTGCAGTTGGTTTGAATTGAGGCGCCTGCAGCTCGATGCCCTCTGTGCGCATCAAATAAATCTTTGCCAAAACTAAGCTATAGAAACTTATGACAGCAAGTAACAAGACAGGACCCAAAATGGGAATTAGCTTCGTAACCAGGATCGCAACAAGTGCCACCACATTGAACAGCAGTAAGAGTAATGCTATTTGCCAAGAATATCCGGCCACGAGTTCGTTGCTCGCCTTCATCGCCTTAATTGGACCCAAGTCGCGATCAATCACCAAATAAGGTGCCAAACAAAGGCGCAAGGCAAAGAATATCCCTGGAATGACCAAGAACATTAGGCCGATACTAATTGCTGACGTGATCAGTATATTAGTAATCAAAAGCTTCCAAAAGAACCTGCCATTAGCGCTAACATCGAACAGTGCTGAAAATTCAGGTGGTTTACCGCTCGCTAAAGTCAGCAATATCTGCTTCCATCCAATACTCATAAAATTGAAGATGGCGAAAAAAGTGCCAATATAAAGCGCAATGCCAACTATTACAATGCTAGCTAAAGGAAGAAGTGCCTTCATCGCTTGCTGCATTGCTTCCGGACCAACATCGAGTTTGAGTTGTAGAATGGCGGCATCACCAAAAATGATGCAGACGATAACCATGCAAGCAAACACTAATCCTGAGATGACGCTTGGTATCAGCCAAACCACAGCAGAACTACCGAGGGTCATTGGCAAGTTGTCGCGAAAGGTTGCCCAAGCACTCTTGATTACATCGATGCAAGGTATATCGCGTGTTGAACTGCTCATCGGAGCCCTTCCAGTATTGGGAGCGTGGTTATAAGTTTAGCTGAACAATGGCCAGGTGCGTATTCCGCTGAATAGGCGAGCGTACTGGTTGAAAATGGGCGACGTCGAAGAGCATGCTGTTCGAGTCAGAACGAAGTGAAGCACAGTGCCACCGGGCCTAAACGGCTTATCAGAAGCATTTCACAGAACGTCCTTTGGCGGTGTGTCATCAGTCTTTCGATAGGTACCCAGAAGGGTCACGGCCATGCCGCCAAACGGCGCATCGTTACCGGTTAAGACCACTGTGTTTTCCTTGAACAAAAACTCAAGCTTGCCAACGCCTTCTTTGTAAACCGCACGATGATTGATGATCGGCACGGTGCCCTGGGCTTCGCCTGTGTTCCCTCCGTTAGTTGCCTCGATGTTGAAAGCGATCTTGCTGCCAGGTAGAGCACGGATTTTGAGGGTCGCCTGGATAAAGCGGCTTGAGTCTTCGCGCTCGTAGGTTCCAGTGACACCGTTCAGCTTGAGTTTCTTTCTCGGCACTGGTGGTTTGGTTACGGTTTTCCGCGTCCAGTCAGGCTTTTCAAAAAGAATAGCAGCGCTAACATGCTCAGTTAGGTATACCCTCAGCGGTTTGGGAAGCTCATCAATACTTGAGGCACCGTAGACATGCATTTTCGAGTCAGTCAAATAGCACGCGCAGCACTTGCCGGTAATCACATTTAAGCTAAGTACCGACTTCATGAACGGGCACAGTCCTCTGACACAAGCGACAACTAGAAGGTCGTCACCAGAAACTGTTGGTGGCTCCGCTAGCTGTGCGCAGCCCCAGAACTCTTCCTCATCGTTACCCATCACCGACTTTATGCATGTCTTTACTGCTTCGTCTTGCAGAATTTTCCAAGCGTCCGTCTGATGCCGGAAGCGCTCAAAGCTTCGGCTGGTAGGTCCAGTGGAAGTAGCCGTTCGGCTTTCGTGGCTGGGGACATTCGGAGCAGCATAGGCAGGCACGCCCCCAGACTGCGCAATTACTGCCGCAACTAACAAACCGCTCACCAGATGTAATCCAGCATGGATCACCGAAGAAAAGTGCACGTTTCTAGTAGCTCCTCAACTATCTGATTAGACGGGCATCTTAAGGACTCTTTTATGGTTGCCCCACCTGCAAAAACAGCACACTAGCTTTTTTTGCCCTAGCTCGGATGTCAGGATCAGCACTGAACTCGACTGCTAATTCTGCGTAGTCTAGCCGTTTGCAACAGAGCTGATCGGGAAGATACTAAATTAGCTAAAACACTCACGTCCATGCACTATCTAATTCGGGAGGAACAACTTGATGAACATTTCTGACAGAGAAGCGTTGATCAGGGAAAGGATTCAGGAAATAGCTGAAGATGTTTTTCCTGACAACACTGACGTAACCTGGGAAATCCTGGCGATTTCGCACGAGGGCGCATATAGCCTGGTGGAATCTAAACCCGACCCCGACACTGTGGGATATCCGGCATTCAAATTCGTGGTTTCCTTCGGTTCTATCGCGCCAGGAAGCACAAATGCAGCCGGGGTGTATTGTTTGCAAGACGGTAAGTGGACTCTACTGTGCAGCGACCCAAGGGACTCGGACGAGTGGCGAAAGCTCTTTACCGGTTGAGAGGTCCTCGTCTTCATCGTCGCCAAATCTAAAACGTATCTAGTCTTCGGTACACTATCGGCGGTGCGATATAGTATCGAGACCTAACAATAGGCGAATCGCATACACGGATTGCTCATAAAGCATATGATTTGGTCGTAATGCTCCCGACCAGCTGCTACAGTGTGGTTCAAGCGCCTGACAAAGCAGACTCATAGACACAAGAGTCTCTCAATCTAAATACTAGAGAGATCAAGTGAACACCAGAAAAGATATTGTGGGGTAGTTCCAACGCTGCTGGATTGTTGATACAGTTATCTGCATAACCGGTGAGCGATTAACGCAAAGCAATCGCTACGAGCCGAGGGGCAATGTGGAAACGTCAGGACTGCGCAGTCCGGGAACACCAGCAGAAAGCCCGCTATATGCGAAGGATTGGCTGAAGCATATTGAAATATTGAGCCTCCTGCAAGAGGCAGCCAAGCAATAGCTTAAATACCACCGCGGACTTGTTCCGGGTGGTATTTTTGTTATTTGCAATGGGAGTCTCAGGTTCGCAGGAGGCACGTAACCAGCATGGTCTCTGGACCTTGTGATGACTCTTGCTACTCGATTCATTCGGTCTGACGGTCAGACACAGTCCGACGTCAACGGCGCGCTTACCATGCTAAAAAGCTTGACGTCAGCGGGCGCTACGAACAGCTCCCCGGCAATCGATTTCAGGCGCACTAAATGAGGTGTTGCCCAATGAGCCTCAAGCAACTCCATGGATTGCCAGTTCTCATAGAACACGAAATCACTTCGATCTTCTAATCCCCGATGCAGGTCGTAGTTAATGCATCCCACTTCTTGCCGAGTTTTTTCAACGAGGTTCATCAGCTCTGAGTAAGCAATTTCTTCCTGACCGACCTTCGCTCTCATACTCGCAACCACTGTGACTCGTGACAAAATCTAGACCTCATTGCTTATGACATAGTTAGTGTAACCGGATCGCGATGAAGACGGACGGGGAAATGAATTCCTTGGACCGGATGATTGCCGTGCTGAAACATAACGAGCATAACCAAATAGTTGCTCATTTAGGTTCACTGCATGCTTTTGCCAGACTATACAGCTAGACGCAAACTAGTCGCGCGCAGGAAATATTCTCTCGCGGGTAACCCTAAATTTCCGCCGATAATAGTAGACACTTGCAAGATGGGCAGCACAATTTGAGTACTGCTAGAAACATGGAGAAATGGAATCATGAAGTTGAG
>Ga0163152_10007657_pt1 | contig 11751 bp, 10 predicted proteins | sample OliLakLV19MP8IB2_FD_148635 | JGI IMG/M metagenome (GOLD analysis project Ga0163152, IMG submission 148635) | Freshwater microbial mat bacterial communities from Lake Vanda, McMurdo Dry Valleys, Antarctica - Oligotrophic Lake LV.19.MP8.IB-2 | ecosystem: Environmental > Aquatic > Freshwater >... | reverse complement strand
ACTTTATGCAGGGCGGTATTCTCGGCATCACCAGACAGAACAACAGCTTGCAAGGACATTTTCGCGCAGGAGGCGTCACGTTGGTGACTAGTTCATCAATAAGTACGGGACTTTCAGTCATCAACCTGCTGCTGCCCTCTGCCTGGTCGCAAAAGGTTGCACCACCAGCAAACACTCTAGTTCGTTTCCTAGACCTCCAATACACTCCACCGGACGCGGCTCAAAGCTTTTTGTGGAAGTTTTTGAATTCTGAAGTCCCGGGTTCTTCGATAAAAATGACCAGGCGCCAGGTGCTTATTAAGCACTGGGAAGCTTTTGAAGGTCTGGACGCTAAGGACGAAAAACGCCTGCGCAGGCTAGCCTCGGCTCCTGAAGCGTCAGAAAATTTAGACGAAGATATCCGAATCATTTCTCAGCGAATTGAACTTCTGCACGATTTGAAGACGCACGTAGAAGAGTTCGACGCTTCGTTGTACGAACTACACAAAGCAATCAGCTCAAAGTAAATCGGTTGGAGACAAACATCGTGACGGTTGGGATCGGAGGCAAAGCCACAATATTGGCACTACTAATAAGTGCCGCACCAAACTTTGTGGTATTGCCGGCAGTAGCTGCTATGGAAATCCCGTTGCAAGACGGTGGCCAGCCGATACCGCGTCAAAACTCGACACTGTCGCCCGGAGCGATCGAGGCGGCGGCTCTGCTCGGTGTACGCACACAAATAGATCGCCTAATGGCCATTGCGCAAACATCAGGAACCGGAAGCATTCTTTCCGACGAAGAATTGTCCATCAGAGTCGAAGTCCTAGACAAAGTCATGGGCGGCTCGCTTGAAGTGCGCCTCGTAGCCGATCGAATCGATCGCGAGTTAGCCTGGGCAAACAACGCCAAAGGTACACTGGAAGGCAAGCGTCAAAAGCGTTTGAACTACCTTTTTACCTCTAACTTCTTGCAAGGTGGAATTCTTGGCGTAGCCGCCGGTCACGAGTTTCTGACTAATCATCCACGCACCGGAACGAAACTACTGCTTATCGCCAGCAGCGTTGGATTGGGCTTGTCCAGCCTAGCGCTACTGCAACAACGCAGCGGAACCAAACGGATTGACGGCGGCACTACGGCTCTGGCTGAGGTGTTTCAGCTAAACCTCCCAGAAGACCGCAATCACAATCCAACTATTGTCCTCAAGTTTCTGGACTCCGTGCCACCACTTTCAACGAACAATAAAACGCGCCGCCAATTGCTTATCGAAAGCTGGAAAAAGGGTCGCTACCTCCAGAGCAGCGAAGAGAAGTACCTGCAAAGGCTAGCTGCCTATCAACCAGAAGGTGGCAAATCCCGAGAAGACATCGGATTGCTCGGCACAAGAATTCGGATGTTGTTCGACACCCAGTGGACAGTCGAACAGCTGGACGCAGAGTTGCTAGACCTTTTGCGAGCCACGCAAAGATAGACGTCGGGTCCGCATTGCGGCAATGGTCCCCAGTTGCGCGGGCGTCCCGAGAGGACACCACTGGGGCTACTCAAAGGTGAATTAGTGAGTACTGGCTAGCGCCGGCTCGTCTTTGGCCGATTTCTGGTAGGCGCGATTGCCCATAATCCATGTTTCGTCCACGTTGCGGTCATCTCCAACAGTCATGATCGAGAACAACAAATCGGCGGCTTCTGCCATCGTCTGCGGACCTTCGTTCCCGACAATCATTGATTCGTGCCAAACCATTGCCCGTGGACCAGCGTTCCAATCGAGAACCACGAAGTCAGCTTCCTTACCTGCATCAAAGTTACCAACGCGATCGTCGATGTACAAGCCATGAGCGCCGCCCAGAGTCACCGAATAGTAGGCCCTGTAGGGGGAAAGCTTATTTCTTTCAGCTTCTTCCAAATCTTGATTGCGAGGATCGGTGCTGCCATCCAGGTGCGTGTTATTGATCATGCCCACCTTATAAGCTTCATCCAGCACACTAATCATGGAGAATCTATTGCCGCCACCAACATCGGTGCCGAATGACATTCGCACGCGGGCTTTCGGATCTGTCGCTCTTCCGAGACGGAACAAGCCGCTACCAAGGAAAAAGTTAGAAACGGGACAGAAAGTCACTGAAGCATCCGCCTGCGCCATGCGCTCGAACTCGCCATTTGAGAGCCAAACTCCGTGGCCGCCTGAGAACTTATGCCCGACAAGCTCATATTTTTCGTAAACAGAAAGGTAGTCAGGGCATCCATGAAGTTCCTCAACTAAACGACATTCCGAGGGATTTTCTGACACATGGGTATTTATCCATGTGTCGGGAAACTCTTTCTTTAGCTTCTGGCAAGCTTCAAGAAGGTCTGGTGTCGCCCCCAAAGCAAAACGAGGCGTGATCGCATACAGGTTCCTGCCCTTTCTGTGATACTGACCGATCAACCTCTTCGTATCTTTATAGAAATTGTCGGCTGTATCTATGAAGTCTTCAGGCGCAAAGCGGTCGATTCCTGTCAGACCACCAATCACAAGCATGTTCCGGCGAGTAGCTTCCTCGAAGAATTCTTCGGCAGCTACAGGAAAAGTTGTAGTGAATGCCTGACAAGTAGTGGTCCCGGATGCCAACAAATTGTCAAAGAAATGCTTGGTCCCGGCTTTAGCATAGTCGCGGTTCTTGTACTTGATCTCTTCGGGAAAAGTCCATTCCTGAAGCCACTCGAGCAGTTGCTGCCCAAAGGCACCGAGAATGCGCGTTTGAGGAACGTGAACGTGTCCATCAATGAACCCGGGCAGAATCAACCGTCCAGGGATATGCGTGATTTCGACGTCTTTATGCTGCACGGAAATCTTGTCGAACGGACCAAAAGCCTTTACTTTTCCATTTCAATGATCAGCAATCCATCCGCATAGAAGCGGGCGGATTTTTCTTCATTGCCGACGTGCTTCCACGGATCATCAATAAAGTCGAAAAATGAGCCCCTGATGCCCGTAACTTGCTTGCTCATAGATTTGGTTTTTCCCTGCCAGGAAGTCACTGGAGCCCTGCTGTTTCCCCTAATAGCCTAGGCTACTACAGGGAGGAAACACATGTTACCACAGGCGCGCCAGCCCAGTGACATCTTCAAAATCTCAAGAGTAAAAACTAGACACCTGCTGCGTTCCAAGATGTACAAGCGATAATTCCGCAGCCACAGAACTGACCAATGTGACACCACATACAATACCGGTGGACAGCATCGCCTAATGATCAGTCCACTTCCGGGTAAACCGACTTATGTATAGATGGCCAAAGTTCCGCAACCGCTGGAAAAAAATCTCCTGGGATTCCTAATTTCTAGCAAGCTGTCGTCACCTCTTGGTATCCCAAAGAGGACCGGACAATGTTAAGGAATCGGCTAAAAATTGCAGTAACGCTCGCAGCCTTCGCTCAGGTTGTGTGCTTGTCGAGTGCCTTGGGTGCCCCAGAGGATGGACGCAGCCGGGTCGGTGCCTGGGTGAGCGACATGGTAGAAAACAGCCGGGATGCCCAAGGTCGCAAACCAGCCAAACGGGTCACAAATCCCCGAAGAACAAGCCAGTCTGACGGCAATGATGCCGGACCGACCGTAAGAATGCCGACGAAGGAATCCATACAAGGGGCCGTCGAAAGAGCTGAGAACCAAAGGCTCGGCAGAAAGATGAGAGAGATGACTGGCGGTGCAACGGACATCATCCACAAGCCAGCCAAGCAGGTTACCAACCCCAGGAATGCTGAAGAATGCGACGAGCAAATCGTCGTCAAACCGGCCAAGCAGGTCTCTAAACCCAAGTATGCCGGAGAATACGACGGTCCAATCATCGTCAAACCAGGCAAACGGATCACAAATCCCACGATTACTCAAGAATACGATGGCCAAGTCCTTGTCAAACCAGGCAAGCAGGTCACAAATCCCAAGATTGGCGGAGAATTCGACGGTCCGTTCAGCGTTAAACCAGGCAAATGGGTGATGAATCCAAAGACTGAGTCCCAGGCTAACGATGATTGCAACACGGACATCGTCACTAAACCAGGCAAACGGGTCACAAATCCCAAGACTGAGACCGCCGATGATTACAACACGAACGTTGTCACAAAACCAGGCAAACGGGTCACAAATCCCAAGACTGAGACCGCCGCCGATGATTGCAACACTGACATCGTCACAAAGCCAGGCAAACGGGTCACAAATCCCAAGACTGAGACCGCCGATGATTGCAACACGGACATTGTCACCAAGCCAGGCAAACGGGTCACAAATCCCAAGACTGAGACCGCCGATGATTGCAACACGGACATTGTAACCAAGCCAGGTAAACAGGTCACAACACCCAATACCGTCCCCCAAGCCGCCGATGATTGCAACACAGACATTGTCACCAAGCCAGGTAAACAGGTCACAACACCCAATACCGTCCCCCAAGCCAGCGATGATTGCAACACAGACATTGTCACCAAGCCAGGCAAGCAGGTCACAACACCCAATACTGCACCTACCTACTGCCCTGACAACCGTCCCTCCACTGCAGGCATTTTCCCGCAGACTGCTCCGGAAAGAACCAATCTCAACAACACCAGCAAGCAGTTCTGCGTATGCCCACATTGCGGCCACACTTTAGGCGTGCTGTTGTTTAGCCCCAGACAGGCTGCGGCGAACAACGACTTCTAGGACCTGCCCACCGGCATCTTGCAAAATCCAGCGCGACAAGCTCACTTAGCTTGTCGCGCGGGCTATTGCTTCGGGCATTTGCAAGCAATAGCCCGCTGTCAGAAGGAAATGCAAAATTCGGGCGTTCAGGTGTTACGCCAGCAGGGCGCGGATACTTTCGGCAGGACGCGCAAGGATAGCTTTGTTGCCCTTTTCGACAATCGGACGCTGAATCAGATCCGGATGCTCAGCCATGAGCTTTATCAACTGATCATCAGAGTGGTCGGAATTGGACAAGTTCAACTCCTTATAGATCGCATCCTTGGTACGCAGCAGATCGCGCGGTCCGATTTTCAACTTGCCCAGCAAGTCTCTCAACTTCGCCTCTCCGATTGGCTCAACGTAGTAGTTGATCTTCTCGTACTCGTCCCCAAATTCGCGGAGTATCTTGTCGACCTGCCTGCATGTTGAACAGGTGGGCTTTTCGTAAACCGTTATCTTTTCGCTCATCGCTTTATTCTCACACCGCTACTTCGCGGCATATTCTAGCTGAACTCAATTCGTCCCGTCCGGAGAATCCAAAAAAGCGATCGGCGCCGACAACAGCTGCCAATTGCGCCGCCGGCTGCTCGATGAGCGTACCAACGTGCTCTGGCTTGAAAGTGTTTTTTACGCGCACTTTCAACCCATATTGTTGGGCAAGCAGAATTGAGCGATCATGCATAACCTGAGCACCACCTCGCACAATACTCAGACAGTCGTCATAATTGATATTCGGAATCTGCTGCGCGAGCGGATCTTTATTTGGATCAGAAGTGAATATCCCGTCGACGTCTGTGTAAATCTCGCATTCTTCAGCGCCGGCGGCAACGGCCAGGGCCACCGCGGTGGTGTCGGAGCCACCTCGTCCAAGGGTTGTGATGTCACCATCGACAGTTACTCCCTGAAATCCGGCAACAACGACCACATCATTTTCAGCTAAGGCTTGCGCCACTATTTCTGAATCAATCAGAAGAATGCGAGCGCTTCCATGAGAGGACTCAGTCAGCATCCCAATCTGAGTGCCGGTGAACGATTTCGCGTTGATACCGGCAGCTTTGAGAAGTATTGAAAGCAATGCAATTGATACCTGCTCTCCAGTTGACAGCAGCACATCCAACTCGCGCTTATCGGGATTATCGGTACACAGCAAGGCCAAGTTGTGAAGATGGTCAGTGGTGTCGCCCATGGCTGACACCACGACCAAAGTCTTTTGAGTACGGCAGCGTTCAGCAATCAGGCTCACGACGTGCTGCATGCGTCCAACACTCTTCACAGAAGAGCCACCAAACTTGAGCACGGCAACACCGGGCGCAAAGTTTGATTGTTGTTCGCGAACTTGCAAATCGATATCACACATATGAACTCCTTTGAAAAATGTGATGGTTACTTACGACTGCCAACCAATTGACGCTCTTCGGTACGATCAATAGATTGGGTCGTGCGAGCCAGAGCCTGTTCCAGATCGGCGATCAAATCGCGGCCTTCTTCAATTCCGACAGATAGCCTGATCAGACCATCGACGATTCCAATCTGTTCTTGCACATCTTTCGGAATCGGCTTGTGCGTCATCGTGGACGGATGGCAGATCAACGAACGCACACCACCAAGACTTTCCGCCAATGCAAATAACTTCGTCGAATGAAGAATACTCTTGGCATTCTCAAAGCCGCCTTTGACGACAAACGACACAACTCCGCCGAAACCAGTCATTTGCCTCTTAGCCAATTCGTGCTGCGGGTGGGAAGCAAGACCGGGGTAGAACACTTTTTCCACCGCGTCATGTTGTTCAAGGAACGTCGCGACAGCCAAAGCATTGCGTTGGTGTTCCTTCATACGAAGAGCTAGAGTTTTGAGTCCACGTAGAATCAAGTAGCAGTCGAACGGTCCGGGAACGCAACCAGCGGCGTTCGTATAGAAGTTGAGTTCTTCATAGAGGTCTTCTCTGTCGGTGATAACACAACCGCCGATGATGTCGCTGTGCCCGCTCAAGTACTTGGTCGTGCTGTGCACAATCACATCTGCTCCAAACTCCAGCGGACGCTGAAAGTAAGGAGTGGCGAAGGTGTTGTCCACAGCGTAAATCAAGTTGTGTCGTTTAGCGATTTCACCAATCGCCTTCAAATCAGCTAAGTTGAGCAATGGGTTCGTCGGTGTTTCAAGCCAAATCAATTTCGTTTCCGGGCGAATGGCAGCTTCCACTTCGCTTAGTTCGCGGGCGTTTACATAGGTGAAGTGCAGGTTGTAGCGCTTCAGTACCTTCTCGAACAAGCGGTACACGCCACCATAAACGTCTTCGCCAACAACTACGTGATCGCCAGCACTGAGCAGACTGCCAACAACTGAAACAGCTGCCAGTCCCGATGCTGTGGCAATTCCGAAGCGTGCACCTTCCAATGAAGCGAGGCAGCCTTCAAGGGCGCTACGTGTCGGGTTGTGTGAGCGAGCGTATTGATAGCCTTTGTTCTTGCCGAGCTCTTCCAAGACGAAAGTCGACGTTTGATAGATAGGCGTGCTGAGCGCCCCTGTGGCTGAATCAGGCTCTTGCGCATGGTGAATGGCGCGTGTTGCGAAGTCGAGCCTACTCGTGAATTCGCGATGGGTTTCTTCATTCGCTTTGGTACAGGCAACGGCGTTGTTGTTATTTGTACCGGTGTGATTGTTGCTGGTCATTTGGTTTTCTCCTAAATATCGACAAAAGAAAACTCCCCCTCTCTGCCAGAGAAGGGGAGTTAGATGCACTTTATAAAGCTGTTTTTTAGTCTAGCCTTGTGACGTGCAACCACCCTACTTCCCTGGCGGGGGAGTACGGCATGCTCATCATCATTGTGGCGCGGTTCGACATGAGTGCAATTATGCCGGTTCTCGAACCAATGTCAACCAGAATTGCTCGCGGATGTAAATCTGCGTCACATTCAGCGCTCGCTTCCCATTATATGTGGAGAGGCTGGCCATCAACTTAGACGAAAGGCAGCAAGAGTACTTTCTATATGCCCGTGATGTAGCACCATATTCGGTGCCCGCCTTCCGAGAGCGTTGCCCCTACACCACGGAGCGGGCAAGATGCCCGCGCGCCCGGGTAGACCGAAGGTAGAAGTCCGGCGCACCAAGCAGGTGATCGTCTATTCTGGTATTAATAGACTTGGTGCATGAGCTAAACTTCGAGTCACCCGACTCAGCAGCAATGGCGCACCTTCGAGGATCAATGTTCACACGGCTGAAGCCTATTGTCCTGTTACTCGTAGCAGTCACGATGCTGATACCTTCGACGGCATCTGGCAGAGGAAACGAATTCTACAATGACGCCATCCGAGCCGGTTGGTACGGGATTTTCCCTCAAGTTACCGGCTATGTCCATAGCTTCTCCAAGCCTATCGTCAAGTACAAGGGGTACTCGCAGACTGCACGCTATGTCTCCAAAGAAGACGCGGATAAAGCCTGCGAAGTAACTGTTGGCTTGAATCATCATAGATTCGGGCAAGCGTCGCAAGCCCGGCCGTACACGTGGATTAGCGTGTCTCTTGTGACGCCGAACACGCGAAAAGTGCTCATGTTCCACGGCTCTGGGCAAGGCTGGGAAGCTAACGAACAGGAGGCATTCGTAAAACGCTTCAATTCGGGCAAGATAGCGCAGGCTGTAAGCGATCTCCCTCGACAGAACTTTAGGATTACAAAATCATCATTCGATGCCATTCCAGCCAAGCCGAATTACGAAGACATTGTCGATTGGCTCGGCACGCCCGACGAGGACGTTGGTTCCGGAATCCACATCATGGTTTTTCCAATTGCCGAGGGTGGGCGCGCACTTGTTGGCACGCCAGACTTGAAGAAAGTTTTATACCTGCGTTTTCAAACCCAAGAAGAAACTGATAAATGGCGTGAGCCATAGAACCATATTTGGTGGGTTACGGTTGACCTGTGTCGCCGCTGTCAGTCGCTTGAATCGGGGTCGGCTGCCCCAACTCATCCACTGCAACTAAGGTAAAATTGCCAGTTGCACACATGTGGCGCTCACCGGTTAGTAAGTCCTCAGCGAACATATCAACGACCACATTTACTGAAGTCCTGCCGACACGCTGAACCCTTCCAACAAGCTCCACAAGCTGCCCATGCTTAGCCGGAGCACTGAAATCGACGCGCTCAGACGATGCCGTTACCATCGCCTTGCGCGAATAACGAGATGCCGTCACAAAGGCGGCCATGTCCATGAGCCGCAAGGCGTGCCCGCCAAACAACGTTCCGTAATGATTGGTCTGATCCGGAAAAACCATTTCCAACATGCGAGTTTCACTTACCGTCGTTATGTCCACGTAACCTCCAAAAATAAAAATCTCCCGCCTCAACGAGCGGAAGAACGTGTCGCATTGCTGCGACCTTCGCCTTTCCTCCTTGCCTCGAAGAGGTTGACCTATGTACGCTCTGACAGGCATTCTGACTTTCAGCCGTTGCTGGTTCACAGTTGCGGGACAGCGGTGGGTTTTCGCCACACTTTCCCTATCAGATGTAATTTGTTATGCAATCGTAAAGGCCAAAATACCTCAGATTAGAAGAAGCCGATTATAGCTGCGGCAGAGCGAAATCGGTCCGGTCGATGTACATTCGTTTAGATTAGCTTGATGAGTCGTACAGAATGTCGCATGATCTGTAGACAAATCGCCCTGCTCTGGTAGGATATCTTGCTTTCGATATACGGACCAAACCAATGAATACAATTCTCGCTGAGTACCAAGTGGCAGGAGCCACTATGCGCGTCGTTCGCGGCGACATTACTGCAGAGCAAACCGAGGTGATCGTCAATGCGGCAAACGGTCAGCTTTTGCACGGCGGCGGAGTAGCTGCCGCCATCAGCAAAGTGGGCGGGACTGCAATTCAGCAAGAAAGCAATGAATGGGTCAAGAGAAACGGACCCATCCCAACCGGCGATGTCGCCATCACCAGTGGTGGCGAACTGAGCGCAAAGTACGTCATTCATGCCGTCGGGCCGGTCTGGTCGAAAGGGGATGGTGAAAGGCTTCTCGGGGCGGCAGTTCGAACCAGCCTTGAGGTTGCCGACGCACACGAGCTCACCAGTATTTCGATTCCAGCAATTTCTTCGGGAATTTTCGGTGGACCGAAGGATGTATGCGCGCATGTGATCGTCAGTACTGCGCGTGAATACCTCAAGAACCATCCGGAAACAACACTCCGAGAAGTGCACCTATGCAACATCGACGCCGAAACCTGCAACGCATTTATGGAAGCATCTAAACAGCTTCTTGCCTGAGGATGGGGCATTGCAGGGGTGGCGCCGTGCGCCACAATCCGTTATGGCACCCTAGTCAACTTGCAGGTAGGGGAGGGGCTTGTCCCTAGGGCAGCGCGTGCAAGCGAAGCCTGCCGAGTTGCCCTACCTGTCGGCTCCCGTTCTAAGCTATCGGATTGGTGCATGCCTCAACTACAGGTGTTCCGTGCACCACGGGTGATCAGCGCCGCCTTCGTTCAACGGGAGGGGACAAGCCCCTCCCCTCTTGTTTCTACGGAATCACCGACAGGCGTCCAACCTTGTCAAATTCCGATCTCATCTTCGCCGCTTCGCTAGAGCGCCCTAGTCTATCCAGCGCAGTAGCATAGTCTGCTACCGCCTCAGCCATGCCGCCGCCGGGATACTTGCCGTATTTGTTATATAGGCGCAAAGCTTCCTGGTAATTCGGCACCGCCTGTAATGGCTTGTTCAAAGCCAGGTAACATTTGCCTAAATGCTGGTAATTGTCAGCCAGATAGGTGTCCTCGCCGCCGTTGTTGCCGTAGTGCTTGCCGCCTTCTTTGTATGTCCTGATGCCAAATTCAAGGTACGGAATTGCCTTTGCATAGTCACCAGCCATGAAATACTTGTAGGACCACCTATCGAGCTCGTCGGCGTCCGCGTGCAGATCGCCGACCAGCTTTGGACCGCCGACCGCCTGCTGCAAGCCTCCCGGCGGAATTGGCACGGCCAACCCAGTCGTTGGATACGGACCACTCTCGGAATTACCAACGACACATGCGATGGCGAAAACACCTACAGCGACAGCGATTATGAGGCACCAAAGCTCCACAGGAGTAATCTTCTTCTCAACATCTTTTTTCGCCAGCGTGGCAGCTGATTTGTACTTTAACTTACGACCATCGCGAATGCTCTGCAGGTCAGTCAACACCGCTTGTGCGCTTTGATATCTATCTGAAGGCTCTTTAGACAAACAGCGCATGACAACATATTCAAGATCTGCTGGAATGGCATAGTCTTGCTTTAGTTGGGATGGTGGCACAGGCATGTCATTGATCTGTTTGATGATTAACTTGATTGGATTCTCAGCTTGAAGAGCAGGAACTCCTGTCAGTGCCTCGTACATGACACAGCCGAATGCATAGATGTCTGAGCGTGCATCCAATTTGTTTCCCAGGCATTGCTCGGGCGACATGTATTGCGGACTGCCGAAAATATCTCCCGTTTGTGTCAACTTGTTTGCTGCATCCTGAGTCGGGAGAACTTTTGCGATACCGAAGTCCACGATCTTCACGTTGTCCAAGCCACTTTCCGTTTTGCACAAAATGATGTTGCTTGGCTTTATGTCTCGGTGAATCACGCCCTTCGTATGCGCATGAGCTAGAGCCTCGGCTATCTGAACTGAAATATTGATCCCATCGGGGATGCTCAGGTAGCCGGATTTCGAAATTCGCTCTGCAAGAGTGTCGCCGGCCAGGTAGTCCATCACAATGAATGGTGAGCCTTTCTTGCCCATCCCATACTCATAAACAGCTACCAGATTCGCATGCGTCAGGTTGCTGGCTGCATGGGCTTCTTGTTCAAATCGTTTGACCGAATTGCTGTCCGCCACAAGAGCTGGATTCAGCATCTTGATAGCGAACGTTTTTTCCAGCACTTTGTCCTTTACCTTGTAAACGGCGCCCATCCCGCCCTGTCCAAGCAAAGAAACAACTTCATAACGTTCTCCGAGATTCTTTTGTACTTCCTCTGCCCCAGCCGCAAGGTCCGCCCCTAGCGCGTCATGAACTTCAACAATGATTGATACTGGCTGTCCAGGCGGAAGCGTAGGCGACACGCAGCTACAA
>Ga0163152_10007656_pt1 | contig 11751 bp, 9 predicted proteins | sample OliLakLV19MP8IB2_FD_148635 | JGI IMG/M metagenome (GOLD analysis project Ga0163152, IMG submission 148635) | Freshwater microbial mat bacterial communities from Lake Vanda, McMurdo Dry Valleys, Antarctica - Oligotrophic Lake LV.19.MP8.IB-2 | ecosystem: Environmental > Aquatic > Freshwater > Lake... | reverse complement strand
CAACGTTGAGGCCGGCTATACCGGACAATGGTCGAGCAGTTTCACGGAAGAGTCCAGCCGCGAGGCACAACAGGCCGTCGCCAATTCGTTCTCCAGCGAAGTCGAAGGCACACAAGAAGAAACCGTGACGCGTGAGATCGTCGGGGCGGAATTGAAAGTGTCGCTCAGTCTACAGAGCCTCTCGAACATTGCTTTCACAATCCAAAATCTGCAAGTCGCGGTCTTCTTGCAGGATCCGAAACACCCGGGCGGTTTGATCCCGATCGCGACTCTGTTGCCGGACGCCGGCGTGCCGAACAGTTTCACACTGGGGCCATTGGTTCCTGAACGTGGGCCGTTCGTGTTCGTGAACGATCAGCTTTACCCGTCCCTCGTTCAGGACTTGATGCTCAATCCGCGAGGCCTGGTCTTCAAGATCGCCAATTACGACTTGATTGACGAACGTGGCCGGCACTTTGCCTTTTCGTCTCAAGAGATCAACGATCGGACCGCACCGCTGGTCATCGACTTCGGTGCGGGCGATACGGAAGGTGGAACAACCGAGCGCTACCGTGTGGCCACGAGTGGCGGCCGAATCGCGGTCGATACCTCGGGTGATGGACTGATCGACGATCGAGATCGGCGGGTGGTCTTCGATCCTGTCACCGGCAAGTCCGTGGGCATGTTAGCCAGCGATGCGATGGAGGGCATTCTCGGCTTGACCCATTACGATGAAGCGACCACGCCATCGGCTTCGCTGAGTCAAACGCAGTTGGAAGAGAGCTATTCGACACGCATTGTCAACGGCGTGGAACGACTTTGGCGAATCCGAGCCGTCTCCGCGGACTTGACCAATCCGCTCAAGACCTGGACGGTATTCACGGCCAACGGCATCAATGCTTCCACGAACTTCAGCGAACTGGTGCTGAAGGCTGAGGAGGGCCTAACCCTGGCGTTCCTCCAGGATCTGGACGATGACGGCATCGACGCAAGTCAGGAGTACAAGTTGGGAAGCTCCGATACCAAGCTCGACACCGACGCGGATGGCCTGAGCGATGCATTCGAGTTCTTTGGCAAAGGGCCCAACCCTTCGAATCCGAACCAGACAGAAACTTGGACCGTGGAGGTGGCCGGCAAACCCGTCCGCCAGAGTTTTTCCAGCCCGGCCCGAGATGACAGCGATCTCGATGGCATTTCCGATTTCAACGAATTCAATCGGTTCGTGGATATCGACACGAATGGCGATGGAACAGCCGATGGGTTCAACGTTCGCCGGTCCACCGACCCGCGAAATCCCGACACGGATGGCGATGGCGTGTCGGATGCCGACGAACTGAACGGGTACTCGATTCGGCTCCGGTTCCCGGCTGTCGGCGGACCGACGACAGTTATTCGCACCTCCGATCCTCTTCATCCGGATTCGGATGGCGACACGCTCAAGGATGGCGACGAGAGGACACTCGGAACCGACCCGACAGTCGATGACGAGGACAAAGTGCTGGATGACGACGGCGACGGGTTGGTGAATTTCATCGAGGATCTCGGCTGGGATGTAACGACCTTCGCCGTGAGTTCAACGGCTTTCGCGCAAGGAACGACGACGACTCGTCACGTCACGTCTTTGAAGAACAATCCGGACACGGACGGGGACGGCTTGACCGACTTGGAAGAAATGACACTAAGCACCGATCCGACCGTGGCCGACTCCGATGGCGATGGACTCGATGAACTGGAGGAGGTGACATTCACGGTGAATCCGGATTTGACGCGAGTGTTCACCAACTTGTACAACCCGCTGGATGCGGACTCGGACAACGATCTTCGTTCGGACGGCGTGGAGGTGAATTCGCGTTTGACAATCCAGGTGTTTGGACAGTCGCCTTACCAGGTTTCTTCGGATCCCCTCGTTGCGGACGTGGACCTGGATGGACTGGTTGACGGCCAGGAAGCGGTAGTCGGCACCGATCCGACCAAGTTCGACACCGACGGAGATAACCCGGGCATCGGCGATGGCCGAGAGGGCGTCATCGGTACAAACCCGCTTCGGAAAGATCAGAAGGTGACCTTTACCGTCACCCAGATTCAACTTGTCGGAACCGAGGCGGAGGATGGCGAGGCCGGCACGGATGACACGTTGGAGATCGACGGGACCATACGGCTTGGAAAATCCGGTTCCCTTGCCGACCTCTTTGTTCTGAATCGGAACGACCACGTCTTCTTCGTGGGTACAATCGTGAGCATCAATATTTCTCGATCCTTTATCTTGTTGGAGGGAGAAACGTTAACCCTGCAAAATAGCAACCTTCAAGACGACGACCTGAGCGGCCCGGATGATCCGTTCGACGATGCCAGCCAGGATTTCAATTTCCCACTGACAACGTCGAGCGGCAAGATTAGTAGCAACGGTCAATCGGGCGGCAACGGAGCGGTGTCTTTGGAGACGAGTTACACCATCGGCCTGGAAGTGTGAGTAAGCATTTTGGTTTCCGCCCAAAGGTACCCCTCTCGCTCCGAGTTTGTGCAAGAATCAGAGAAATCAAAGGGCTCAGGTTTCGTTATTCGGATCAATGAGACCTGACCCCTTTGGCAGCTCGAACTCTCCGCGTCGTGAAGAGAACGGCTGGTCGGGCAACGCGGCACTCCTTGGGCTGAGAGACTTCACGACGCGGTGCGTCGTGCCACTATTTGAACTGAAGCACACCAAAGTGCTTTTCATTACTGAAGTCCGCGTAGTTCATCACCCATTGCGAGAACAATTCCCATTTCGGATCCCGGAGTCCCCGGCCACGCAGGACATTCAGTGCCCAGTTGTCACCCGACTTGGGCCCAGGCACTCCAAACGATTCAAACGGGATGGCGAATTCGACGACGAAAATGTCGTCGCTAGCACGGACGGTTGCCGACCAGCGGGCGTCCCATTTGACATCGCCGGCACGAGCGTCCCACTGAATGCCCGCCAGGTTCACCGCGAACTGTCGGCGAGTTTTGCCATCGCCTGTCGGGTCGATTACCACTTCGACGTGGTCTTCCTTCATCATGGCAGCATCGTCGCGCTGCTTCGCCGCGACAGACAGTTTGCCTGGAGCTTTCTCCGCCGCGGTCACGGCAACGTAGAGTGCCTTGTCGTCGTAAGCGACCCGGAAGCGGGCAGGGTTTTGCGGTTCCTTGCGGCCATGCGTCTCAAGTAGCTGCGGCTCGTCCGGCTGCTTCCCGTATTCCTCGGCACCGATTATTCCATCCAGCGTCGGGGCCTTGCCGACACGCTGGGCCGTCACGCTCCGTCGCAGAATCGGCCGCAGCCAGTATTCCACATGCGGCAAGGGGGGCTTTGGACCGGCCGCCGAGTACACCGCGCCACGCAGCATCGGCAACGGCGACACGCGGTCCGGGTCGAAACGAGCTTCGATCCGGATCGGAACAGTTCCCTTCGCGGGCACCTTGATGATCGCCGACGCGGGCTCGAACTTCCAGTGGGTGCCCTCGGTCTCGTAGCGATACTCCAGCATCGCGTCCGTCGGCCCGGGATTTGCGACAACCGTCTCGATGACGAAGCGATCCTTGCCTGGTGGTAGGTCCAGGTTGGCCAAAGTGAGTGCCGACGGGAAAGCCGGCACCGGATCGACCAGCCCATCGACAATCGCTTTCAAGAATCGCGGATGGTACACGTCGTATTTCTTGCCGCTCGGCGGATCCACCCGCACCATGATGACGACCAGATCGTGAATCGGATCGACGAAGGCGGTCGAGCGGAAGTACCCCTTGTGACCAAACGTGAACGGACTCAACCCGTCCACTTTCCAGAACATCGTGCCGATTCCCCAGACCCTGTCGTTCGTGAACGGCCCGAGTGTTTTCGTCAGACGGCGCGGAAGCATCTCCTCGAAATTCTCTTGGCTCAGGAAACGCTTGTCGCCATACGCACCCCGATTGAGCATCATTTGCCAGATGCAAGCCAGGTCGTGAGCGGTGCTTTGCGTGGAGCCACCGGTGTTGAAGACCTCGGTATGCTTGCAGCCCAGCGGTTCGGCCAAGTGGTCGCGAGCGAAAGTCGAGATCGATTTTCCCGTCGTCAGCGACGCGAGCGCCCAGGCGAGTTCAAGACTGGTGCCCGTGTACTGATACCCCTGCCCGATTGCCAGGTGAGGCAGAACCATGGCGAGCCGTTCTTCCATGTCCGGCGACGGCGCGATGTCCACGGAGAATGCCGTGTGTGAATAAAGGGCACGCAGAGTAATTGGCTTCGCCGTCTTGATGCCGTGCAACGGGCCGGGCAATTCAGTAATCGGCGTGTCGAGTGTCAGTCGGCCTTGTTCGACGACTTGCATGAGCATGATGCCAGTGACCATCTTGCTCGTGGAGGTGAGGGGAAACATCGTGGAATCGGTCACCGGCTTACCACGAACCATGCCGTAGGATTTTTCAAGCACCACGACCCCGTGCCGAACGATGCAGACGTCGAAACCTTCGGGACTATCTTCTGCCCACTGCTTCAGCACAGCGTCGATACGGCTGGCCGCATCGGGCTTCATTCCCGCCTGGGCCAGCGTCCCCTTGCGAATGATTGGGGCCGGTTTACCCTCAATAGGCGTCGGTGATTGAAACGGTGCCGCAAAGCGCTTGTCCTTGTCGTAACCGTACAGCCGGCGTTTGAGGCCGATCCACCATTGCCGTTCCTTTTCGATTGGCTGTTCGTAGAAGCTATCGGGATTGGCATCGCGTGGAACTTCATGCATGGCCGCGAGTTCGCGGGCACTTTCAGCCGTGTTCGCTCCGGGAACATCCGTGAAGTTCCAGCGCCGAGTTTTGAGCCGGGCAATCAGCGCCGGCGATTGCTGCTCGAAATTCGTCCGGTCAGGCAGGCGGTACAGGTTGATGAATCGCCGCGTCGTGGGCAGCTTGGTTTCTTTACCGGGAATGATTTCCACGACCGCCCCGTGTCGGCCAGGCTTGGATGCCTTGGTCACCGGCAAGTATTCCGGATCGTAGACGGTAGTCTTGAGTTGATATTCACCGAACAGGCGACGGGCTTCCGCGGCCTGTGCGAACTCGAACGCGGGCAGGGAATCGCCCGTCAATAGGTATCGTTCCGGAATCGGCGATAGTTGAGCACAAGCCAATGCTCTTTGCGAGGCAGTCAATTCGACGGGTGCCGGTTCCGCTCCATGAACCGCCAAAACTCCACAACAATGGACGCTGGGGAGTAACAACCAGATCGAAAGCTTCATGGAAGTCCCAGGCGAAAGAGTTTGCCCGAAGCTACCACGCTCCTCGGCTAGACAGTATTATCTCACCTGGACCAAACATCTCCAACAAAATGTCCGCAAGTTTCGAATCCAGGAGAAATCAAAAGGGTCAGGTCTCGTTATTGGCATCAATGAGACTGACCCCATTAGTTCAAATTCAGTTATTAGACCGTCAACGTTTCCTCGCCGGTCTTCATATCAAGCTTCGCCCGCGGCTATGTCATCCATAACCTCCAACACGCGAGTGTAGCAGTCGGAAGGCAGTAGGTGAATCGAATTTTCTTGCAAGATTGCCAGCCGCCGGGCTGAGCATGATTCGTGATCAGACCAGCACGTGCGTTCGAGAGCCATAGGCCGTCTGAATGTTCGCCGGGGTAAACGCTTCTGAGACCGGGCCGCTGACGATCTTTCTCACGTTCAACAGCGTGACCCAATCGAAGTATTCGGGAACCGTGCCGAGATCGTGATGAACGACGAACATGGTTCGACCGGCTGCACGCAATTCTCGAAGCAACTCCACGATCGTTTTCTCTGTGACGGCGTCCACGCCCTGGAACGGCTCATCCATGAAGTACACGAGTGCATCTTGCACGAGGGCCCGCGCCAGAAAGACTCGTTGTTGCTGGCCGCCCGATAGTTGGCTGATTTGTCGGCGAGCAAAGTCGATCATGCCGACTCGTTCGAGCGCTCGCGACGCGGCTTCGCGATGAATCGCTTTCGGACGGCGAATCCAGCCGACTTGCCCGTAGGTGCCCATGAGCACCACGTCCATCACCGTGGTTGGGAAATCCCAATCAACTGTGCCCCGTTGTGGGACGTACCCGATCTGCTTGCGTTGTTCGCGATAGGGGCGGCCCAGAATGGAGACCGTACCGGCAACGGGCTTCACCAATCCGAGTATGGACTTGAGCAAGGTGGTTTTGCCCGCCCCATTCGGCCCGACGACGGCCATCAAAACGCCTTGCGGAACGGTGAGATCGATGTCCCAAAGAACTGGCTTGTCGCGATATGAGACGGTGAGGTCCTCAACGTGGACGGCGGGCGGCGGGGCGTTCTGTGACTGCATCACTGCTATCTCAAGACGAGAACACACCAAGGAATAACCAGCTTGAACACTAATCTTCACTAATCCACACTAATCATGCACAAATGAAACATGCAAAACCTTATTAGAGAAGATAAGTGAAGATTAGTGTTCCCTTGCATTTGCTATTGGAGAAGGACTCATTCGCCCAATGCCTTGACGACCGCGTCCACGTTGTGACGCACCATGCCGATGTAGGTTTCGCCCTTGCTGCCGGGTTGTCCAAGTGCGTCCGAGTAAAGTTCCTCGTCGGCCAGCTTGACCTCGAAGCCTTTATATTTGGAACGCACGGCACGAAGAACGGCCTCCATTCCCTTCGATGGCACCGAGGTTTCCGCGAACACGGCCTTGATCTTGCGGGTACCGATCAGGTCGGCAAGAGCTTGAACATCCTTGCCACTCGTGTCGGCTGCCGTGCTGACCCCTTGCAGGCCTTTCACTTCCATACCGTAGGCCCGGCCGAAGTAGCCGAAAGCATCGTGAGCGGTGATAAGCACACGGCTCACCTCGGGTATCCGCTGAATTTTGGCATGAACTTCGCGATCGAGTGATTCGAGTTCACGCAGGTAGTTTGCAGAGTTCGCACGATAAGACTCGGTGTTCTTTGGGTCGATGTCGATCAAGCTGTCGCGGATCTTCTCGACGACCTTCATCCATAATTTGACGTCGAACCAGACATGCGGATCGTGTGTTCCTTCGAAGCCTTCCTCTGCAGTCTGGAGGCCATCGAGATGATCGGCCACACCAATGGTCCATGCACGTTTCGCGCGTTCCTCGAACAGATCGGACATCTTCCCTTCGAGATGCACGCCGTTGAAAAGCACCAGGTCCGAGTTTTCGATTCTCGATAGGTCGCCCGGCGAGGCCACGAAGAGATGTGGATCGATCCCTGGCCCCATCAAGCAATCGACTTCGATGTGCTCGCCACCAACGGCCCGAGTGGCATCGGCAATCATTCCGGTCGTCGCCAAGATTTTTGCTTTGCGTCCAGTTAGATCCGGCTTCGGCAGCGGACCCTCGGCCTTCTTGCACCCACTCAGAGATAACACGATCCCGAGGAGTCCAAGTAAGAGAATTCGCATGGTTCCACCTTTAATAGGCAAGCCTAACAATTGTTATTAGCTTAGACGAAATAAGCATGTTTGGCAAGGACTTAAGGCGAGCGGCAGGAACAAATTTACCTCAGCAGCGGCCAGGCGAGCGTCGAGGCGTAAGCCCGACGTGGTAGCGCCCGAACTTGGGAGTACGCGAATCCACGTCGGGCTTACGCCTCGACGCTCGCCTGGTCCATGACGCTCTAAATGGGTAAAATTGAATCTGCCGATCGCCTAAGGTAAACTGGTCTTTTTCCCGAAAGGCAGTCGTGTTATACATTGCCAGCCCACTTCGGGAAAGGATTCTCGAAGGTCAGTGCCCAGACTCCTTTAGGAGCATTTCCGCATGTGCAGGGAAGCCTTGCGGATCTTCATATTCGTTCTGGGAACAGTTTGCTGGTTGGAACTTGGTCCAAATCGCGCAGCAGCAGGGTGAGCACCGGGAGTCCCTTGTGGACCAACGGTCGGCGGTCCGCCGATCCCGACTGCCCCGGCGCGCCTGGCCACCCCAATTAGTTATGTTCCTCCCAGACTGGCGTCGCCACGATCCGGGGCCCCGAAGCCCATCGCACGCGGCCAAATGGATGAAGATCCTTCAGCGATAAAAATCCCGTCCCCCCAAGAATTGGGATTGGGAAATATCAAAGTGTCTGCCGACGACCCAATCGACTGGTCGATGGTGGAGCGTCGCATGGATCAACTTGGCGTGACGAGCTATCAGATGCAGAAAGCCGTTGATGGCTTCCGTTTCTCGATCGAACTTCGCGGCAAGACGGTGATCGGTCGCGGCACCAGCAAAGCTGCGGCGGTCCGAGCTGCATTTGCACAGGTTGGTTGAAGCTTTGGAGTGCAGCGGGTTTCACGCCGCTTTTTTTCTTTGGGGCGACTTCGGATGCCCGCGACTAAAAAGAAAGAAAGCGACGTGAAACCCGCCGCACTCCAAATTGTGTTATCCTCATGATCGAACCTGTTGCACTTCTTCCGTTCATTCCCGGCGGTGCCGACTTCGCGAAGAGCCGCGAAGTATTTCGCGAACTTGGCTTCAAGGAACTCTGGGCCAACGTCGGCTACGTCGGCCTCCAATCCGGTGCCGCGAGGTTCATCCTGCAAGATTTCAACGAGCCCGCCTTCGCTAACAATTTGATGATGCGTCTCGAAGTTCCCGACCTCGATGCCTGGTGGCACGAGACGGAATCGAAACGCCTGCCGGAACGCTTCCCTGGCTTTCGCATTAACCCGCCCAAGGATTTTCCCTGGGGCCGCGAGGTGAATTTCATCGACCTGGCGGGGGTGTGTTGGCATGTGGGGTCGGGGTGATATAGAGTGAGGTCACCTTTGGCATTTCGGTTGAATCTGCGATAGAATAAGCGAAAGCTCAGTTATGGGGTGCCTCGATGCGAAACGCTTCTCTTACCGCTTACAAACTCGCCCTTCGACGGCTTGATGGTATTCGCGAGGTTTGGAAAGAAGAGCACGCTGCTGCCATGGACTGCCTGGAGTTTGAGGCGATTTTGGAAGTTATGATCGAACTGCACGACGTTCTGAACGGAGTGTTCACGAAACGAAGGCAAGATGTTTTCAGCGGAGAAATCGAGCCGAGTTCTGAGCGAGACGAAAGCGAACAAAAGTTCTTGCAAAGCTGGTCGAGCCTCGCAATGGAGATTGCCGAAGAGCTTCTAAAACACGAAAGCGATTACGAGATAGCAGGGGCCGAGGATTTTCGACGCTGCATGCGTTCCGTGCAAAAGCAACTCGCGAACTGGAAGCCGGCCCGGCTGTCCAAGACGATCGGTTTTCGTGTCGACAGGCTGGATGAAGAAGAAGCGGCAGACCTTCGGCGAATCATTGAAGAGGGCGCGAAAACGGGAGAGGGAAGGTCGAAATTGCCGCCTTCGGACATCCCTACGATATCTAATGTTTATCACTGGGCTTCATGACTAAACAGGAGAAGCCACCTGTGTTTCGCAAATTCGTTTTCGCTTTCGTCACAATGACTTCCATCATCGGAGTGCTTATTGCCGCCGTATATTTTGGCGGCCCGGCCCTACTTCGCTTTGCATCTGATACCACGCAGTACAGCACAGGTTATTCCGAAACTGCATTTGAATCCGTTCGAGTTGGCATGACGCAAGCAGAGGTCATCGAACTTCTCGGTGCGCCATTGGGTACACACGAAGCAACGCCCGGCGTGGTACGTTGGTATGGTCCACCGGGGTCGTCTGTCGGCGAGGACAGCGGACTTCACACACCTTCTGGCTCGAACGCGAAGTCCGGGATTTTCCGATTCGACCTGAACGGTCAGTTCACCGATTCGGGAGAAAGTGCAGAAAACATTCGAGCAGAATACGGCGAGCCGATCAAGGAGAAAGTGGTGCGTGCTGTCATTATCTGGCGATACAGTTGGTCACCACAGGATGGAAACTACCATCGTCGCTGGATCGGCTTCGATATCGAAGGAAAGGTATCGGAGAAGAAGGCGTATTTTTGGTGGGATTGATGTGTCAATTGAATCCGTTCTGTAGCAAGGCTTTTGTTTCTCGTTCCCGCTCGTTCGAGCCGTTGGCTCGAACGCTAAACGTTGGGTCGCTGCAAACATACACTTCTCTCATCCCACCCCCGAAGAGACCCCTCCATGCTCGCTTTCGACGCTCACCTCGATCTCGCCTGGAACGCCATCGACTGGAATCGCGATCTGCTGCAATCGGTTGCCGAGATTCGCCGGCGTGAGTTGAGCGAGACGGGCGTCGATTTCAAGGCGCGTGGCCGCAATACTGTCACGTTTCCCGAACTTCGCAAGGGCAAGGTCGGCATATTCATTGCCACGCTCTTGCCTCGTTTGTTTCGGCCGAACCTGATGCCGGCCATTCAGCGATATTCGAACATGGACATGGCCCATGCGGCCGCGATGGGGCAGATGGATTACTACCGCGTCCTCGAAAAGGCCGGGCATCTGAACTGGATCAAGGACGCGGCTGGGCTCGATCGACACGTCTCGGCGTGGGCAACCGGCGAGTCGAATTCGCCGCTCGGTTTCATCTTGAGCATGGAAGGGGCCGACCCAGTTTTGTCGCCGGATCAGGTTCACGAATGGTTCGCGGCCGGGTTGCGGATCATCGGGCCGGCTCACTATGGCGTCAGTCCTTATGCACATGGAACAGGAACTGTCGGCGGCCTGTTTCCGCCGGGCAAGCCGCTCTTGAAGGAGATGGAAAAGGTCGGCATGATTCTGGACGTTACCCATCTTTCCGATCAATGCTTTGACGAGGCCCTGGAGACTTACGGCGGGCCCGTGCTGGCGAGCCACCACAATTGCCGGTCGCTCGTGAACGATCAACGGCAACTGGCCGACGAGCATATCAAGAAATTGATCTCGCGTGGGGCGGTCATCGGTTCGGCCTTGGATGCCTGGATGCTGGCTCCCGGCTGGATTCGTGGAAAAACCACGCCCAAAGAGGCGAACGTTTCCATGAGCACCTATGTCGATCACATTGACCGGGTTTGCCAGTTGGCCGGGAATTGTAATCATTCCGCCATCGGCACCGATCTCGATGGAGGCTTCGGCACGGAGCAGACCCCCTATGATTTGGATACCATCGCCGATATTCAGCACGTGCCGAAATTGCTCCGCGAGCGTGGCTACCTGGACGCGGATATCAAGAACATCATGCACGGCAACTGGATTCGGTTCTTTCACAAAGCTTGGGATGGGAAGATAGGTGGATAGTTAGGCGGCCGAATTGATGGGATGCCCAAATGGACTTTCGAATTCCCCGATCAACCGTGGAGGGCTTGCACGATGGCGCGTTCTTTTGGGCCTTGATAGAACCAGTATGGCCCGACGCGTCCGTTGAAGATGAGCTTAGCCACATCGCCTTGGCAACACGCGGCCAACGCGCTCTATACGTGGTCACGCTTTGCATTCGTGAGATTTGCAACGGCGGGTTGGAGCAATTTTTCTCGAATAGCAGTGGGATGTACTCCCACTAGGTTCGGGAGGCTTTACGACTCCTCGGTGCGACCGAACACGCTGCAGCATTCGAACAGGCTTTGACGATTTTTCCCGATAAGGAAGTCCCATTGGATCAAGATGAGCGTCAGTCTATCTTGGAGGACATTCCCGCTTCACAGCGAAGCGCGTTCTTCAATCCTCTGGAGGAGGAGTTTTTCAGCGAGGAACGAATTTGGCCATATTTTCATAGGTATATCGACGCGCATCCAAACGAATTCTTCCGCTGAATTGATCGGTATTTGCGATGGAATCGTGTTTGTCCCAAACATAGAGAGTTGAAGTGTCTGTAGATCCCACACCCGAAACCAATACCGCAGGCGACGCTCGTGCGAGCCGGCTCGC
>Ga0163152_10007654_pt1 | contig 11755 bp, 7 predicted proteins | sample OliLakLV19MP8IB2_FD_148635 | JGI IMG/M metagenome (GOLD analysis project Ga0163152, IMG submission 148635) | Freshwater microbial mat bacterial communities from Lake Vanda, McMurdo Dry Valleys, Antarctica - Oligotrophic Lake LV.19.MP8.IB-2 | ecosystem: Environmental > Aquatic > Freshwater > Lake... | reverse complement strand
TGCGCGTGGTGCTCGACGACGTGCTGGTGAATTTCGATTCTGAGCGGGCTCAGGCGGCCGCCAGTTTGTTGAGAGATTTTTCCGCTGCCGGCCATCAAGTGCTGGTGTTCACTTGCCACGAGCATCTGGCGGCGTTGTTTCACGACCAAGGCACCGCGGTTCACGATCTTGGTCAGCGGCGACCGTGGCGTGCGCCCCGCCGAGCGGTATTGGAGACTTCAACCGATGTGGCCCAGATCGCGCCGGTTGCCGAATTGCGTCTCGATACCGCCGAGCCTTCATCGGCGCGACGTCGAACGCGCCGCGCGCGACCCTTTACGGTGGCCGAGGAAGCCGCGCCCGTGATCGAAGCGGCGTCACCCGTCGAATCCCAGGCTTCAACCGTCACGACGCGCTATCTGCGGCTGGCGGGGAATGACGCGGAAGAATTCGCGGGCGAGTTCGCCGAGCGGTATGCCCGGGCGGCTCGCGCGGCTGCCGAAACTGCCGCCAGCTCAAAGATCACGGATGCATTGCCCAATTCCAACGGCAACGGTGCGTCGGTCGACCATGTTACGGCTGTTGCAGCCGATTCGGCGGCTACGAGCGATGGCTAAAGGCTGCTGATCACTTGTGGCCAATGCCGCGCTCAGGTGGGCAATAAGCCCGAATCGCGCAAGACCGTGCGATAGCGGCGTTTCGCGTCGACGAATCCCCAGAAGAAAAAGATGTTGCCTGCCAGCGAAGCGCCGAGTGTGGCCATCGCCGCGAGCCACGCCAGCGGGCGCGGCGCATTGGGGGCCGGCGAATCGTCGCTCGGAGGCGGCTCTTCTGTTTCCGACTTACCGCTCGTGTCGGCTGATTCTTCGTGCTTGGCAGCAGCGGCACGGGCCTCGCCAGTTGCCGTGGTGTCCGGCCGAGCGCGGTGCTCCATTGCCGCACCGGTCGACGCCGTAACGGCTGCCTCGGTGCCGAGCGACGAGTCCGTCCAAGGCGTTGCCACGGAGACATACTCGGGCTGCTCTTCCAGGCGTGGTGCGATGGAAGCAGGCTCGGCGTCCAATCCATCGGACAAGTCGACATCGGTTTCACCGGGGTCCACTGGACCAACGCGCTCGATCTGCGCGTAGCCGGCTGCTGCGACCGGAAGCGCCGGTTCCTGCTTCGTCGCTGGTGTCGCAGAATGCCAGGAGTCGATGCCCGCCGATTCGGATGAAGTTTCAGACGCTGGCGGAACCGCGAGCGCTAGCGGTAACTCTGGCTGCTGGGCCGCGGCATCGGCAGTCGTGCTGCGCACGCCAAGCGAAGCCGCGCCGGACGAGCCCAAGTTCTTGGCAGTGCGACCATCGGTCAAAGAAAGTTCGCTCGGCACGGTGGGCTCGATGGGTCGATTTGTCGTCGTCGACTCGAGCGGTGAATTGGCGGGTGGTGTCTCGGCAGTTGGTGTTGTGGCGGGAGGCGCTGCGGCGGGCAACGTTGTTTGCGGAAGTGGGTCGGTGCCGACCATCCAATGCACGCGTACAACTCGACCAGGCAACTCGGGCAAGTCGCTTGTCAGTGCTTCACCTGCCTTGAGAGTCTCCAACTGCTCGGGGCTGATCTGCAGGAGGAACTCGTACCCGCCTTCATCGACTGGCTGCCAACCCACGTCAATTCCAATGCTGGCGGCGACGACAAACCAAACGGCGGAGATCATGGCTGGGCACCTTTACATGCAGCACAACAGCCGGTTCGTGCGCTCGCAGAACCGCGCCATTGCATCGTATACGGTTGCTGGCAATCGTGCCAATCATGCCTGCAAATGGGCTGACTGCGCAAAGATAGCCGGCTGGCGGCTGCCGTTGGCAACCGGAACGTGCTCAGCGGGAAACCGCCGAAAGACACCCTGTGCCGTCAGATACTCAAACCGTTCGACGTAACTCCGCGATCGGCCGGCCCCCTTCTGTCACGATGGGAGTCGGGCGCCCCTGAGGGCTGAGCCATTGCGATTCGAGTTCGACGCCCAAATAGTCGAACACCGTGGCCGCCAGGTCCGATGGCATAATCGGGCGTTCCTTGATCGAATGCCCGGTGCGGTCGGTGCTGCCGATCACCTGTCCGTGAGCAAATCCGCCGCCGGCCACGAGCATCGACATTACGTTGGTCCAATGGCCACGCCCTGCGGTGCGCGTCATCACGGGGTCGCGACCAAACTCGCCGAGCATCAACACCAGCGTGCTGTCCAGCAGACCGCGCTGGTCGAGATCGGTAATCAACGTGTGCGTCGTCTGATCGAGCACCGGCAGAATCGGCCTGAGCCCCTTCTCGATTCCGCCCCAACGGACTTCGTCACCGTGATGATCGAAGTAGCCCCAGTGCGCGCTGACCACGACGAAAGTCACGCCTGCTTCGACCAGGCGTCGGGCCAAGAGCGCTTTCTCGCCCAGGCTATGGCGACCATACGCTTCGCGCAGTTCCTTCGGTTCGTCGTCGACCTTGAACGCGCTCTCGACCTTGCCCGACGACACCATTTCGAACGCCTGCTGTTGATAGCGATCGGTGTGGGCAAGCGTAACTGTTTGATCGAGGCCGCGGCGTAGCCGCTCAAACTCGCTGCGCAACTGGTTGCGATCGGCCAACCGCGGAACCGCGACTCCTTTGGGAAGCGCGAAGCGTCCGGCCAATTCCGCGCCGTTCACGGGCGCGTACTGGTTTCCCATATGCCCCGACTCCCAAATGTCGGCCTTCCAGCCATCGGCCAGACCCACAAACGCAGGCATCGCCGGATCGTTGGACCCTCGGAAACGGGCCACGATCGAGCCCATCGATGGGTAGCCGCCGCCGTCGCGGCCGTCGTCAGTGCGCTGCGCGAGCGGATTGCCGGCTTGCATCGTGATCGGCGTGTGGTTGCTGGCGCTGCAGTCGACCGAGCGCAAGATCGTCAGCTTGTCCATGATCGCCGCGGTTTTCGGCAGGTGCTCGCAGACTTCGATGCCGGGCACCCGGCTGCTGATCGTGCCGAACGGCCCGCGCACTTCGCTCGGCGCGGTCGGCTTGGGGTCCCACATATCCAAGTGACTTGGTCCGCCGGAAAGCCAAAACAACAGCACCGCGCGCTTGGGGGCACTTGAGCCAGAAGCCGAGGCATAAGCCTGCACCCGCAGCAGGTCCACCGTTGATAAACCGGCCAGGCCCGCCAGGCCGGTTTGCACAAACCAGCGCCGTGAGCCGACTCTCAATAAGTCCGTCGCCGGCGGACAGAAGGGAGAACGACTGGCACCTGTATCGTGCCCGGCGGCATGCTCGAACTGACTGCGAGCGTCACTGGCACTGGGCATTGCGACCGTCCCTTCGCAAGGTGTCGTAACCGCGGAGCGGCCCTAAGTTTGCAAGTCCGTAGCACGTTAGAGTAGGCATCTGAGTGACCTGGTCAAGGCTTTCTGAGGATCACCGGATCAACGCGCTGGGGAAAGGTGTCAGGGAACCACCGCGAACCGCGGCGCACGAATAGCAGGTCACGCCGCCAGGGGCTCCAGACATCGGGGTCGCGCCACCCGCGCGCACCGCGAACGGGCTCGCCGAACCGACCCGTTGAACGCAGTTTTGCGTGGGGCCATTGGGGGAGAGCGGGGTTAGTTTTCAGTGTTCCGAATTCAGTATTCAGCTTGCCAGTCGAGCATACTTCGCTTGGTGACTCCTTCGAGTCGTTGTGTCGTCGTGGTGAATAACACGTAGCACACGTGGCCGTGGCCGCAGGTGTCAGGAACCAATTCGAAGCGCGGTCGCAATCAACTGGTCGCACGCTCGTCGGTTCCAGACACCCCGGCCTGCCCCGAGCGAAGCGCGGTCGCAATCAACTGGTCGCACGCTCGTCGGTTCCAGACACCCCGGCCTGCCCCGAGCGAAGCCGAGGGGCGCGCACGGCGAGCGCCTCGTTCCTCACTCTCCGAGAAAACGTATTCTCATGTGGCGGGCGAGTTGTCGTTTCGCCGACCGGGTGCGGTCCGCGCGCACCCTGGACGGCTCGCGCCCGTCAGGGCGCGAAAACGGATTTTAGGCTGCGGCATCGAAGGTCAGGTTCCGGCAAAGCCAGTGGCACCCGGCCCACGCTAGCGCGGGATCAATCCCGCGGCTAACAATACGGCGCGATCTCCGCGACTCGACTGAGCTCGCCGAAGTCCTCGTGAGCCAATCGGTACGGCGACGCGGAGGGGAAGCGCTTGCCGAAGCGGGCCGCTTGATGTCTCGATCGCTTTCGCCCGGAGGAACCGGATGCGGGGTATTTCTTGAGGAAATGACCGCAATCTGGCACAAGACTCAACAGACAGAAATCGAGGTCGATCGGCAGCTTTCGGGTAATTGGCCCGGCGGAGTGCTGGAGCCACGACTACATCCTAGGCGCCGGATGGCTGGTTGTCAATCATTATTTTGACCAAAGAAATGGATTAAATAGACGGCTGTCGCGGTGGCGCTGCGGCGTGAATGCACCACGTTTCACGCGGTGGCGCGTCAGAAGGCGTCCTCGTCGCGGGGGGCGCCGAACAACACGGCATCGAGCGACAGCCGGCCGGGACCGGCCAGCAGAAACAACAGTGCCGCGGCCAGGTAGACAATCGCCAGTTCGTAGGACGGTCCCCCCTTGGGAGCGACAAATGGATGTCCCGCGGCGATATGCACCTGAAAGGCCGCGACGGCCATCGTGCAGACCAGGCCAAAAGAGAACAACCGCGTGAACAAACCGAGCACTAGGGAAATGCCACCGCCGAATTCGGAGATCGCGGCCAAGGCAAGCAACCAGCCGGGCAACGTGGCGTCGGGCCCCATCCAGTTCATCGGCGCCTGGATCTTCGGCCAGCCGTGCAGTACGAAAGCGGCGCCAATTGCCAGCCGCAGCGCCAAGAGACCCACCGAGGCCAACCAATCGGACGAAACGTGATAGAGAATTCGCTTCATACGGTTCGTTTCACAAAGTTGTTTGGATGAGGATGCCTCAAATCAACTCTCGAATGGGCTCGCCGTGGGGCAGAATCGGAATCGGCCGACCGCCAAAATCGTCGAACTCGTGCCTGGGGTCGATCCCCAAATGGCGATATATCGTGGCCAGCAGATCCTGCGGCGAGAGTGGGCGCTCTTGCGGAAATTCTCCCTTGGAGTTCGTCGCGCCCACGACTTGCCCCATCCGCAATCCGCCGCCGGAAACGAGCGCCGACATCGCGGCCGGCCAGTGATCGCGGCCGATCAACCCGGCCGAGTTCACCAGGCGGGGCGTGCGGCCGAACTCCCCCATCGCCACAACCATGATGCGCCCGTCGAGCCCGCGCTCGTGGATGTCCTCGATCAGGGCGGACAACCCTTGATCCATGAACGGCGCGCGGTAGTGCATGGCGTCGGCCATGTCCCAGCGCGTTTGTGGATTGATGTGATCGTCCCAACTGAAATAGCGGTCGGAGAGCGTCGGGGCGAGCGCATCGATCGTCACCACGGCGGTGCCGGCCTCGGCCAGGCGGCGCGCCAAGAGCATGCTCTGGCCCCACAGGTGCCGGCCGTAGCGATCGCGGAGCCGCGGTTCTTCACGCCCGAGATCAAACGCGGCCGACACCTGCTGGCTGGTGAGCACCCGCAACGCGCCCGCCCGAAAGTCCTCGGTTCCTTCGAGAGAGCCGTGCAAATCGAGCCCGCCGCGGAAGCGATCGAACTGCGACACCAGGCCCGAGCGGTCGTCGAGCCGACGGGCATCGAGACCCGCGGCCAGTTCAAGATTCGGGGCGCGGAACTTATCGACTGCCGGGTCACCTGTCGCGAATGCCGCCTGGCTGACTCCCAGATAGTTCGGCTGCGTCATGAACGGTTGGCGGGGAATGCCGACGTAGTTGGGCAAGCCGTCGGCCCGCGATCCGCGGCATCGCGCGGTGACCATCCCGAAATCGGGGTGCTCACTACGCGCCTGCGAGGTGGGATCGGGCTGGCGCGGCGTCTTGCCTGTCAGTACCTCGATCGATCCATCGTTGTGTGCCGACATCTCGTGGTGCAACGATCGCACGAGCGAGAACTTGTCCGCCAGCCGGGCTTGCCGCGGAAAGAGCTCGCAGATGTCGAGACCCGGTACGTTCGTCGGTATCGGCCGGAACGGTCCGCGGTACTCGCTCGGTGCGTCGGGCTTGAGATCGTAGGTCTCGAGCTGGCTTGGCCCTCCCCACATCCAGAACAGAATGACCGACGTATCGCGAGACTGGGTGACGCCAGCAGCGCGTGCCTGCATCAGGTTGCCCAGGGTGAGGCCCCCTAAACCCAATACGCCGGCGCGCAAGAACTCGCGGCGGCGCAGCGGACCGGGGCAGGTGGCACTCATGATCGACCTCGTCAGGCGGCGGACGTGGATCAGGTCGACGGAACCTCTACGGCGGTCAAATCTTCCAGCCGAAGTGTGCCAGCATCGTACCCCCTGGGTGCCCGAATCTGCAAGCATCGGACCCCGCGCGGCCAGTGCCTTAGGACTTCACTCGCTTTGCGCCGTGGCTTCATCGGCCGTTCACGCTGTGCGCGTACGATGCCGGCAGTGCTAGCAAGGTGCGGGGCAGCTGAGGGGAACCTTCAGAACATTGTCGACACCAAGCTCCTCGCGCGGAGCGAACCTGGCGGACATTCGCGGCCTCATTGCCAAACAAAGTTCCGTTCCTGCTGGAGGATGAGTCCGATGCTCGTGCTATCGAGAAAACAAGGTGAATCGATCGTTGTCGGAACAGCGATCCGCGTCACCGTGATCGAGCTGCGTGGCGGTCGCGTCCGCCTGGGGATCGAGGCCCCCGCACACGTCAATGTGCGCCGGCAAGAACTTCAGGCAGATGCAATCCAGACGGCGCCGCTACGCGTGCAGCCCTCGGCGGCAGCAAGTCGTAGTACGGCAGCGGCCACCTAGCGAACTGCCGTGATTGTGAGCTAATAAACACTGCTCACGACGGGCGCGCAGCACGACTCTTAGCCGAAACGGCCGGTGACGTAGTCCTCGGTCTCTTTGCAGTGCGGATTGGTAAACACGGTGGGCGTCAGACCGTATTCGATCACGCGCCCCAGATACATGAACGCGGTGTAGTCGCTCACGCGCGCCGCTTGCTGCATGTTGTGCGTGACGATCAGCACGCTATAGCTGCCGCGTAGTTCGCTAATCAAGTCTTCGACTTTGCCCGTGGCGATCGGATCGAGCGCCGAGCACGGTTCATCCAGCAGCAACACCTCGGGTTCGGCGGCGATCGCCCGGGCTATGCACAAGCGCTGTTGCTGACCGCCTGACAGACTCAAAGCCGACTCGTGGAGTCGATCGCGAACTTCATCCCAGAGCGCCGCGCCTCGCAGGCTTTGTTCCATCACCTCGTCAAGCAGCGCGCGATTACGCTGGCCATCGATGCGCAGCGGGTAGACGACATTCTCATAGATGCTCATGGGAAAGGGGTTCGGCTTCTGGAACACCATACCCATCCGTTTGCGCAGCTCGATAACATCGACCCCTTTGTCATAGATCGAATCGCCGTTGAGCCGCATCCCTCCGTCGATGCGCACCGTGTCGATCAAGTCGTTCATGCGATTGACGCTGCGCAAGAGCGTGCTCTTGCCGCAGCCCGAGGGGCCGATGAGGGCCGTGACCTTGCCGCGCGGGATCGTCAACGTGACGTCGAACAGCGCCTGCTTGCTGCCGTACCAGAGACAAAAGCGGTCGACCTCGAGCACCGCCTCGTCGAGCGTTACGCCCGCATGATCCTCGGTCTGCACGGCCTCGCCGCGGGAAATGGCCTCGAGCCGGCCGGCACACTTGCGTGACAGACCAACTCGCGCCACGTCGCGCGCATCGGTCGGAGGCGTGGGCGCCGGGGGTGTGCCCGCCGCGTCGCCTGGCAGGGGACGATCGGTCGAAGCGTCAGGCACGTTCAGGGTAGTCGTCGGCACGTTGCTGTGCTCCTGATAATCGGCGGCCGCGGATGTCCGCGGTCCGAGCAAGTTGTGTTTGTCAAACGCGGTGTGCCATTCGTAATATCGGCACACAACGGTGTCCGAGTAGCCATCCAACTCCACTAGAATTTGCTCAATGCGTAGCGCTTCCGCAGCCGGGAGCGCAACCAAACGGCCGAAAGATTCAGCACGCCCACCAAAACGATCAACAACAGCGTCGTGGTGAAGACCAACGGCCGCGTCGCCTCGCTGTTGGGGCTTTGATAGCCCAAGCCATAAATGTGAAAACCCAGGTGCATGAACTTGCGATCGAGGTGCACGAACGGAAAGCTGGCGTCAACCGGCAGTTCGAATGCCAGATTCGTCACGCCGACCAACATCAAGGGCGCCACTTCGCCCGCCCCGCGCGCTAGCGCCAAGATCAAGCCGGTCATTACTCCTGGCATCGCCCGGGGAAGCACGATCCGGCAAATCGTCTGCCATTTGCTGGCGCCACAGGCGTACGAACCCTCGCGCATCGAGCCGGGCACCGCGGCGAGCGCTTCTTCCGTGGCGACGATCACAACAGGCAGTGTCAGCAGCGCCAGAGTGAAAGCCGCCCACAGCAACCCGCCCTTGCCAAAAGTCGGCTGACTAGGCAGCTTGTCTGCGAACAAAAGTTGGTCGATCGAGGCACCCATCAGATAGCAAAAGAAACCCAATCCAAATACGCCAAACACGATGCTGGGCACGCCAGCCAGATTGTTGACCGCGATGCGCACCAGGCTCACGAGCAATCCAGGCTTGGCGTACTCGCGCAAATAGAGCGCGGCCAGCACCCCCAAGGGCACGACTGCCAACGACATGAAGAACGTCATCACCACCGTGCCGACAATCGCCGGAAACACGCCCCCTTCGGTGTTGGCGTCGCGCGGTGAGGTTGACACAAACTCCCACCAGCGGCTGGCATATACGGCAGCCCGACCGAAGGCGCCGAGTTGATTGGCCGGATAAACTCGCACGATGTTCGCCAATGCCACGTTGGTCGACTTGCCATCCGACGTCGCCAGCGTCAGCGCCTCGTAGGGCACTTCGGCGTCACCGGTCACAGCCGCTTTGTACGTACGCCATACCTCGTCGGGGCGAGCATCGCCACTGGTCGCCGGCGTCCCAGTGTGGCTCTGCGCATCCGTCGACTTTGGCGTCAGCGCGAGGGGGACGCCATAGCAGCGTCCCCCTTCACGTCGCTCGACGACGAGTCCCCACTCAGGTTGTTCGACCTTGGTGACGTTGTAATCGTCGACCCAGACAAAGCCGTCGACAGTCCGTATTTGTGTGCGGCGCGTCCAGCGATCTGCACTGTCTAGCCGGGCATGCAGCTCTGGTCGTTGACGTAGGCTCGCCAGGTCTTCGACACTAAGTTGATGCGCTTCGGCTCGCGAAAGCTCACCGATGTGTTCGGCCCCGTCCAGCGTGCGAATGGTGTATAACGGCTGCGGCCAGAAAGTGCCGAGCCCTTGCGTCAGGATCAGTAACAGCATTCCCAAAATCATGGCCAGCGCCAGGGCCAGCGCTCCGCCGTTAAGCCAGACCAGCGGCTCGCCGTGCGCCAAGAGCGATGTGCGGGCCCGCGCGCGACGAGATCGGCTCGATTTCGCGCGAGGCGGCGCCGGAGGCTCAACCAGGTACGACGTGCTCATAACTGCACCGCCCGACGGCGAAACCGCTGTCGCACGACTTCGGCCAGGGTGTTAATCAAAAACGTCAACGCGAACAGCACCAGGGCCGTGAGAAACAACACACGAAAGTGCGTACTCCCCTGATGTGCCTCGGGCAGCTCTTCGGCGAGATTGGCCGACAGCGTGCGAAAGCCGTCGAACACATTCCACTCCATCAGTGGCGTGTTGCCGGCGGCCATGAGCACGATCATCGTCTCGCCGACCGCGCGTCCAAGGCCAACCATCATGGCCGAGAACAAGCCGCTCATCGCGGTCGGAATGACGATGCGGATCGTGGTTTGCCAGGGCGTCGCCCCCGCGCCAAGCGAAGCACTACGCAGGTGATCGGGAACGGCGCTCAGCGCGTCTTCGGCCAGCGTGTAAACGAGCGGAATGATGGCAAAGCCCATCACGAATCCGACCACCAGCGCGTTGCGCTGCACGTAGGACCCAACGTAGAAACCGCGTGCGTCCAGTCCGGCGTTCTCAAGCGCCAGCGAGGCGAGCCACCCGCCCGCCACGGCAAGCAACGTGCCGATCAGAAACCGGAAGAAATCCATCACGGCACTTGGGCCATAGTCCCAATCGGCGGTCAATCTCCGCAGGCGAGGCCGCACCTCGCGCCCCATGACAATTGCCATGACCAGTGAAGCCAGCGGAACACACAACAGCATCCAGCCGCCAGCCGGGCGGCCGATCCCTCCGTCGAGCCAGCGCAGCACGTCGCCGGCGAACAGCCAACGTTCGAACGCAGGTGCAGCGAGCCAGGCCAGCAGGCACCCCGCAGGCAACGTCAGCGCGATCAACCAGAAACGCTGGTGTCGCCAGCGAACTGAGAACCGCTGCGGCAAGAGTTGCCAAACATAGGCGCCGAGCAGGCAGGTAAACGGCACCACGAAAAATGCCGCGAGCAACTGGGGCAACCAGCGGGCGGCCAGGGGGGCAAGAACAAATGCTGCCAGGTATCCCAGCACCACGCTGGGCAAACTGGCCATCAGTTCGATGGTTGGCTTGATACGACTACGGGTTTGCCGTCCCAAGAATTCGCTAGAGTACACGGCCGCTAACAGCGCGATCGGCACGCCAAACAGCATCGAGTAGAACGTCGCCTTGAGTGTGCCGAATACCAATGGCACGAGTCCCAGCTTCGGTTCGTTCGCCTCGCTGCCGCCGGACGATTGCCAAACGTGCGTCGGAGCGTCGTAGTCCTGGTACCAGACGGGAAAGAACAAGCTGGCCAGTGTCGCCTCGGGATAGTGCAAATCGAGCTTACTGTTGGCCAGGCTCCCGCGTGTGGCCGCGACAAGTGCGTCTTCTTTAGGAGCAATGGTTAACGCCGTAATTGGCGCCGCCTCGGCAGGTGGTAACGTCAGAAGTCGCTGGTTCGTGGTGGCCTGATATAGCTCGACCTGGCCGTCTGCGCGGCCCACGGCGACGACTCGACTACGATCCGAGGCAGCCAGCGCTGCGACCGCGACACCACTCGTCGAAAGTTCATGGGTCGCGACTAGCGCCAATTGATCGACATTGTCGAGACCTTCCGATCGCGTCAGAAACCAGGCTCGCACGCGGCCTCGGCTATCGCCCGTGACGAACGTGCCGCGCCCTGCTAGTGGCGTGATCGCCGTTAGTTCGGCTGCGGAGTCGTCCACCAGTTCGATATGTTCGGCCAATCGCGGTCGTCCAACGCGACTCAAATCGAATCGCAGCGCGGGCCCACCGCGCCAAGTCACGCAGACGCTCGACTGGAACAACACGATGGCAGTCGGCGAGTAGCCGGCCGTTGCCCCCGTGGGCAACTCGGCGGTGGTGAGCGTGGCCGCGGCGGCGCCGGGTTCCGGAGTCTTTAACCAATGCACTTGCGCGCGGCCGTCCTCGTTGATCGAGGCCAAGGTCAAGCCGGCCCGTCCCGCGTAACAATCCAGCCGGCGAATCGCCGTGCTGCTACTGGTTGCCAATGCAGGGCCCAGTTCGAGCTGCACACGATGCCGGCGAAACTGGCGCTGGGGCAGTCGTACCAGCGTGCCGTCCGTCACGGGCAGCCAGGCTGGTGCGTCGTCTCGAGTGGCCTCGGGATTGAGCGCCGCCGCTTCGTCGGCCGAGAGCATTTCGGCCTCAAACTGGAGTGTGCCCACGCGCACTGTCCCATTGGCGTAGCG
>Ga0163152_10007650_pt1 | contig 11759 bp, 15 predicted proteins | sample OliLakLV19MP8IB2_FD_148635 | JGI IMG/M metagenome (GOLD analysis project Ga0163152, IMG submission 148635) | Freshwater microbial mat bacterial communities from Lake Vanda, McMurdo Dry Valleys, Antarctica - Oligotrophic Lake LV.19.MP8.IB-2 | ecosystem: Environmental > Aquatic > Freshwater >... | reverse complement strand
CTTGTTTGGTACAACTATCACAAGATCCACCTTGGTATGGGCATGGACAAAAAGACCCCTGCCCAAGTGGTCTACGAAGCCCTTATTTCCAAATCCTCTTGTGTAAGGTTAATGCTGCAACCTAACAAACCTGGATATGTTCAATAATTTGTAGCGTATAGGCACCACGGTCGGGTGCACGTGTTGGCTGGGCAGCTCGGTCTAGAACTTTATATTTGAGTCCCACACAACGTTCTTGAGAGTAGGGTTTCAGGGAACCGAGGGCAACACGGTCGGGGCTGAATGTTACAAATGTGACAGTAGAACAGGGCTATCCGAAGCGGAAATTGACGAAATTAGCGTTATATATTATTAGAAATGTTTCTCCGCCTCCTCGCAATGAATATTGTCATCAGTGAATTCGTCATGATCATCGCAATTGAATGAAGGGTGGTGGCGATGTTGTACGTCTGGAGTGACAACAGTGTGAGCACATGACGCGAGACATTCATGAAGTACAAAATCGGCGTTTCTGATTCCGGACGGTACCACGTTTTACGAAGGGTCGGAATGAACGCAACGACATCGATGGAGACGACCGTAATGACGGACAGCGTCGGGTCGTTCGTAAGTGCCCACGGAATAAGTCCAAGGAGGGCAATGATGAGAAAATACGTATCCCTCTTCACAATGTTCTTAAAACCGTATCGGAGGGAGAAGAAAAAAATGATGATCGTGAAAACCTCTGCAACTCCGGTGGGAATTGATCCTATGCCGCCGCCTTTTACCACTTGACCGAAAAAAGTGACAGCGGAGACGATGGACCACACGAGCCATGTATACGGGTGGGGCTGAATCTTATTTTGAATGACATCACGCAAATATGGCACATTCCCGATAATGGCCAAAATTACAGCAATGAAGACCAAAATTTCTTTCATTGTTCCAGTGTATCAAAGTAGTGACTCAACGTTCCTTATCCTTCCAGGATGAATCGGCTTCGTGCTCCATTTTGGCAAGCCGCGTGTAGTAGTCCGGGAACTCACGGAGGTGCGCAAGCGCGATCTTTCCTATGATGAGCGGATCGTCGTTCGTCACGTTCGTTTGCGGGTCATGTTTCCCATGTTCGGATTCGACATCCATCCCCATGCGAAACTGCTCAAGATCGAAACGAACGTCATCCCATTGAATGCCAATGGTATGTGCGACTTCCTGCGCCTGCTCTGGTGTGAAATGTAGTGAGGACATAATTCAGAGGGGGGAACTGTTGTTAAAGCGTCTCATCATCTCACCATTCATCATCCCGCCATTCGACTGAGATGATGACTGCTTAGCCGAAAGACATCCACTCTTATTTTCCCCAATAAGAGCATGCATCTCCTCTTCACCCTGCGTCCCCATCATCTGTTTCATCATCGCATTCATTTGGATGTGGGCTACCCCTGACTGCTGGCCCATAAAATATTCGCCGATAAGTTCGAAGTCGCTATCAAATAAGTCCGCACAGGTCGACTCCTTCCTTTGAAGCTTGTCGTAGAGAGCTTTGCCGTCCGCTTCTTCTTTGCTCTGTGACGCTTTTTCCTCGTCGGAAATTTGTCCGTTTGTAGCATCCATCATCGGCATCATGCCGTATCCGGTTCTCCCTAATCCTGAGCCGAAACGTCCCATTCCAAACGAAGACCATGCAGGAACGGTGAGAAGACAGAGAATTGTCCCGACGATCACGAGAATCCATCCCCACTTCCAAAGATCGCGTTCCGAGAGTTTCTTGAATGCCCAAAAAAGCAGCAGCGCTACGCCGATACCGAAAACAAGAACAGAAACGACGTGCAGTCCCCAGAAGAGAATGAGGCCTGAGCCGGTGGTGTTGTACATCATGTTCATCACTAGGAAGAGGGGGAAAGGGAAGTATAACAGGAATCCTGGGTCAGACGTACATTTCCGAGTGAATCTCATTCTTCGGAACATTTTGTTGAAGACAGAGTTGTTTCAGTTCTTTCACGGTCTCCGGTGCCCCGCAAATGTAGACACTCGGATGTGGCATCTCTCGCAGCAGCGATACGAACCTGTCTTGAATCGATCCGCGCTCGTCATGCCAATCGGCGTCTCCGCTGAGATAGGAGATGTGTGCATGGAAGTTCGGAAACTCCTGCTCCAGGTTCTTCCATTCCTCTTCCCAGAACAGATCATCGTGCTTGAGGACGCCGAAGAGTAGATGCATTGGCCGCTCATCCACTTGTACTTTGAGAGCCCAGAGGATTTGGGCACGCAGCGGCGCGATGCCTGTTCCCGTGGCGAGGAAGAGGTACGGCTTATCGGTTGCAACATCAAGCGTGAAGTTGCCGAATGGCCCCTGAATGTGGATAGATGTTCCAATATCCAAAACCTGCTCAATCCATCGACTTGCCCTACCATTCGGAACGAGCTTGATGACGAAGCGGAGATCATTCTCAGAAGATGCCGAAGCGATGGAGTAGGCTCGCGGCTGGATGTTCTTCGGATCGTCCGGCAATGGCACATCGAAGAGCACGAACTGCCCCGCTTTGAAGGAAAAATCGGTCGGCTTCTCGCAGCGCAATTCATAGACCGATGGGGCAAGGAGCGTCTTCTGCAGACAAGTGCCTGTGAAAGAGCGATGAGGTTTCATAATTAGGGGGTGCCTCCTGTGGAACGTGACCAGACACTGATGCCGTTAGGCATCTTGCCAACTCCTACTCGACCGACTTCCGTGTCTGAAGCAGTATCGATGACTTTAACTATCTTGATGAGTTTCTCGCCCCACCTCATGACACGTTCCTCTTGCCCGTATGGTTCGTTCACGACGATGAGAGGAATGAGCGCCATTTTCGCGTGCGTGGATTTTAGGAACCACATGAATTTCTCCGTGCAGCGCGTGGTGTAGTAATAACGGTCATCTCCGAGACTGATGAAGGCGATCTGTTTCCCTGTGAGGTCGATGCCCTGCGAACGCTCGAAGAGGTAGCGATGCATGTACTCGTTAAGCTGCCCTTCTACTCCACCGAAGTTCCATGTGCCTGATCCAAGGATCACGAGATCCCCACGCAAAAGGTCTTCGGGCTTCGCAAGTTCGACCCGCTGTCGTTCCACCTCGATCTCCGGTGATCTCTCTTTGAGGAAATCGATGAGCGTGTCCACCACGTATTCAGTGTGGCCGCTTGTGGAGGCATAAATGATGTGGATGGAAGGCATGATGGAATGGCGGCAAATGCAATGAAGCTTCTCGATCTTTCCACGGCTCGACGTAATGAGAGCGGAACATCGTCCGAAGCGTGAGCAGATCGTGCATTGTATCGCGTACGCGTATGCGAGGCGAAAAAGCACCCGCACCATAGGCTTTTGAGAAAAAGCCGCAAGAGGCCGAGGAACACTATTTTGGCTCAGATTTGCCACGATTGGGTCATCGTTCGGACCAACTTTCGAGAAAATTTGCCGGAAACAACCCTGCGATCTTCACGGCTTGCACGTCGGGACTGAGGAGCCGATGGTTGTACTTCCATTCCAGTTCTTTGAGATAGAGTCCCATGTTCTTGGGATCGACGCCGTGGTACTTCCGTAGCCGCTCCTCCGTCCATGACCAGAAGCTCTCCATACCATCCTGCTGCTTTCGGTTATCCGTGAAGCGATGGAAGGTACCGTTGCAGATGAAGCCGCTGAAGACTTGGGATGCCGTGCTTGCCTCCTCAGGCTCGTCTTGGAGAGGTTCAAGGAACACTTTTCCGTTCTTCAATTCCCGCACTCCGAACACCGGCGCATCTCCTTGCTGCCGTCCTTTGCATGCGTACGCCGTGCCGCAGCGTTTGCAGAATTCGCTCCCATGGATGCCACGGCAGCGAGTCTCCGTCTCCACCATGAGCTTGATCCTCCCAGGTACGAGATTCTGCTCCGAAAGCAGGTGACGAATATGGGAGTAGATATGTGAGACCAAGCGATACCGGATCTTCGAGATCTGGGAGGCACGATGCGCGGAGAAGTCGAGCGTGAAGCAGAGGAGGATATCGGCGTACTGCCGGAGCTTCGTGCGGTCTGTCTGCTTCTGTGGTTCAAACTTTTTCTGGCAGACACTGCACTTTTTTCGTCCATCTTTGAGGGTGTAGAGCTTCGTGCGCACCTTGCAGACGGGACAGAGCACATGGCGGGAGGCATCGCGCGATCCCTGACGCATTTTTTCCTTGAAATGTGGCAGAAGAAAATCCGAGTTTAAGATCATATGGAAGCGGAAAACGAACTGCAGTATAGTCCGTTCTAGCACCTAAGTGTAGGCCGTGCTTTCGGTATTGCTCCTCCATTGATTTTGTGTCGGTCAAGCGCGATCATGCTCTCTACACGTTCCTCCATGTTTCTCTCGAAGAAAAATCCACAGGCAGTGACCAAAGATACCGGTGCATTCTCATCGGACTTCGCCTATCTAGAGCTACAATCTTGCTACCTCGATTCCGCCTGTCAGACCCTGCGCCCGCAATCGGTGATCGATGCCGAGACCGAATATTACCTCCAGTACAACGCGTGCGGTGGCAGGGTGAAGTACAAATGGGGCACGATGGTCGATCAGAAGGTCCAGAAAGCGCGGAAGCTCCTGCTTCAGCTTGCGGGCAAAAGCGAGAAAGAATACTGCGTCGCCTTCACCCTCAATACCACCTATGGGATCAATCTCGTGCTGCATCAGCTTCCAACGGGCGCATTCACGCAGATCGTCACATCCGAGATCGAGCATAATTCGGTGCATCTGCCATCAATGACGTGGGCGAAGCGGCAGAAAGTGGAGCGAAGGGTATTACCCCGCGAGCAAGACGGAAGCTTGCGATACGTAGCATCCGATGTGGAACGGAGCGTCGTCCTCCTCAATTTGATGTCGAACATTGACGGTAGGATTTTGAGCAATGCAAGAAAGCTCGCAGATGACACGCATGGTGCAGGTGGCATCTTGCTCCTCGATGCCGCGCAAGGGTTTGCTCATGATGTGGATAGTTTGCGAGAAGTAGATTTCGATGCTGCTTTCGGTTCGGGGCATAAGATGTACGGACCCTCCATCGGCTTCATCATCATCAAGCGCTCACTTCTCGACCGCCTCGACCCTTTCTTCATCGGCGGCGGAACTGTCACGGACGTTGAGAGCGATAGCTACTCGCTTCTGCGAGAGGGAGGGGAGGCCCATGCAGTGCTCGAAGCGGGACTCCAAAACTGGGGCGGCATCCTCGGACTGGGGGAAGCCGTGAGGTGGATTGAAACGCAGCAAGCGAACAGGAATCAGGAGAAGGCACTCGCAGAAACGCTCTACCGAGGCTTGCAACAGCAATCCCGTGTTCACTTATTCAATCAAGCTCCAAGCCCTATCGTGAGTTTCCATGTGGAGGGCATCGATGCCCATCATCTGGCACTCTACCTCTCTGAACAGGACATCATGTGCCGGAGTGGTTACTTCTGCTGCCATAGCTACCTGCAGCACCAACTTCACCTTCCGCCGCTCTTGCGGGTCTCGCTGGGGCTCTATAACACTCCTGCCCACATTGAAAAGTTCCTCGGTTCCTTTCGCACCATCCTTTCCACCCTCTAAATGTTCTGCATCGCCGCCTTCATCGTCTTCGCCATTCTGGCGATCTTCTCCGCTTCTTTCCGTCCGCTCGCGGCGAAAGCGTGGCACTGCGTCCTCCGTCGCATCACGTTGCGCCCCTGCGATATCAGTTTCAGCGAGGAGATGAAAGGGAAACTCGTGGGAAAGCTCATCTTCACCCGACCGCGCCTCGCACGGTTCCTCAATCGATGGATCGACTGGCTCTCCCTCCTCTTCGTCGTGCTCAGCATCTGGAGCCTGCTGTACGTCGCCAATGCCGGTCTCAATCTCTGGGTCTACGACACCTGCGACCCGAGAAGCGCGGAATCCTGCTCGCTCTCGGGCGAGGCGTGCAGCATCGACCAAGCGTCACTCGGCTTCGTGCAAGCGATAGAAGAGAACCGCCTTGGCGAGTGGGCAGTTGGTCCCTTCGTGCGCTTTGGAGAAACTCTTACCCGCATCCCCGACAGATTGAAGACGTGGGATGCACAGGAATACCTCGGCCCCACTAAAACCTTCTACCACGCGCTTGATGAGAGTAAGCCCTACGCGCTGGAGGTGATCGACCCTGGCTGCAAGTTCTGCAAGAAGCTCACGAAGAATATGAAGGATGCTGATGTGATGGATCGGGTCAACGTGTCCTATCTCCTGTATCCCATTCCCAAAAGTGGAACAGGGGGATACAAGTTTCCGCACTCACCACTTATGGCTTCCTATATCGAAGCAACGAAGCGCGTACCGCTGACCCATGGTGATGCATCTATCGCTCCCGACTGGCAGCTGCTTGGAAAAATATTCGCGGAGCCCGAAGGAAATGACGTGGATCTCCAGGCGAAGTTCAATATCGGCATGATGACGGCAGATGCGCAGCGGACACTCAGGCAGCTCCTGAAAGAAATCGGCTACAGTGACGCGGAGATCGAGCGCATCGCGGCTCTTGCCGCTTCACAGGAGATCAAAGACAGTCTGGATGCGCAGCGCAAGATCGTAGAGACACGCATACGGACGATCAAAATCCCCACCCTCCTCTTCGGTGGACGGCGGTACGATAGGGTTGTGGACGTCGAGAAGTTACTCCGGCTCCTATGAAGAGCGAAGCCAGAGCAACGGCCTTGCACGGCCAGACAATCGTCCTGACCGGTGGCAGCAGCGGCATCGGCCTGGCCATCGCCCGACAACTCGCGCGGAAGGGCAATACGGTATATTCGTTCGACCTCTCGCCCTTTCCCGTGCGGACGGCAGGTGTTCATTCCATCGTGGCTGACCTTACGAAGAGTGAGGAGGTTCGGCGAGGAATGGAACAGGTGCCCTGCCCAATCCACGTCCTCGTCAATAACGCAGGGCTTATGCGCAGGGGGACGATCTTCGATGCCTCCGAGGATGATTTCGACACGCTCTTCAGCGTGCATGTCAAAGGAGCCTGGCTCATGCTCCGTGAAGCACAGGCGAAACTTTCGACCCACGCGCTGATTGTGCAAATGTCCTCCGTCCACGCACTCCAGCGTTCTGCTAACCCCGGGCTTTACACGCTTGCAAAGCAGACGGTCGCGCAACTCGCGGAAAACATCTCCCACGGGTATCCGCAATACACCGTGAAGACGATCTTCCCAGGTCCGGTGGATACGCCGCTCGCCCGCTTCGGGGTGGAGGGTGAGAAGCTTCAACAGAAAGAGAAAGTCATGCAGAGCCCGGAAAGCGTCGCCACAACGATCATCGACTTCCTCGAATCGACAGGTTCTCGGCTGCTTTACGAGTCGGAGTCGCGTCGGTATATGATCGGTTGAGCCCATCCACATCAGAAAACTATCCCTTCCCCCCTCTCATGCCCGACATCGCCTTCCTTGAAGTAGACAAAGAAGATCAGAGCCTTATCAAAGACCGGTTCCCGAGCGCGACCATGCACGATGGCGTACTAAAAGACCAGAAGCTTATCGATGCCTGCAACGATGCCGAAGCGGTCTCGTGCTTCATCAATACGCATTTCACAAAAGACATTCTCGGGAAGCTTCCGAAGCTAAAACTCCTCTGCACGCGCTCCGTTGGCTACGATCACATCGACGTGGCAGCCTGCAAAGAACACGGGATCACTGTCTGCAACGTCCCAGATTACGGCTCCCATGTCATCGCGGAGCACGTCTTCGCTCTGCTTCTATCGACGCTGCGCCATATTCCCGAAGGTCATGAGAAAGTGGAGAGCGGGACATTCGATTATCACGGACTGCGTGGGATGGCACTGCGTGGGAAAACCATCGGGATTGTCGGCACCGGCAAGATCGGCAGGAGGGTCGCCGAGATTGCTCACGGTTTCGGAATGAAGATTCTGGGCGTTGATCAGTGCCGCACCCTCGAAATTGTCGATAGGTTGGGAGTGACGTACGTCTCACTCGATCAGATGCTCAGCCAGAGCGACATCATCACGCTCCATGTGCCCGACACGAAGGAAACGGAACATATGATCAATGCCAAGGCGTTTGATCAGATGAAGGATGGCGCAGTGCTCGTGAATACCGCTCGCGGCTCTCTTATGGACTCCCATGCGCTCCTCGATGCGTTGAAAAGCGGGAAGATTGCCTATGCTCTCCTCGATGTCCTGGAGCATGAGCAAAATTTTGCGGAGAACAAGGAACTCATCTTACATCCCCACGTCGTCGCAACTCCGCACATTGCCTTCTATGCCGATGATTCGATGAAGAGCATGTTTCTGGATAGCTTCCAAAGCATCGAACAGTGGATGCAGGGTAAGGAGCCGGAACACGTTGTCCATCCGTTGAATGTCGTCTGCGATCTTCCAAAAGTGCAGAGCAGCCGGTCTGATATCAACTGGAAAGAAGTGAAGTCGCTCCCATGGAAACAGCACTCTGCGTGAGTAATATTTATTCGTGGAAGGTATACATCCCATCGAGCGGATCGCGTTCATGGCCGTCATGCCCATGTTCCTCACCTCGTTTGTAGTGGCCGAGCATGAGGCCTCCAACCACGATCTCATGCATCGGAAGCTCGAGAATCTCATGCGCATTGCAACGATAGAGAGACACCCAGCAGCTTCCGATCTCCATCACGGTCGCTCCAAGCAGCATATGCTCAGCTGCGGCCATCCCGCAGGTCTGCATCAACAAAGACGACGGTGGGGAAATACTTCCTGACGAGTGGTCGATCAGTTTCTTCGACATCGAGGAAAGCAATGTTTGGAGTGGAAGACATTGAGAAACGGGGGGGCGATCAATCGTACTGAACGTGTTTTCCGGTTTTTTGCTAAATGCGAATCCGATAGAAGATTGCCTCTTCCTCCTTCATCGCACGCGATGCCGATTGGAACAGTGCGTGTGCAGGAGGCTGATAAAGAGGAGACATCGCCGTGCCCTGTTCGCGCTCAAGACGCGTGAAGATCAACTTGGCTGCGGACAACTGCTCATCTTCAGAGAGCTCCTCGTACGCGCCCCAAAGGATCACACTTCTCCAGGTGCCTTCGTGTAGGAATTGCTCCGTCTGGAAGCAGGCGGACGGACTCCTCCGCAATGCATCAATTTTCAGACCGGGGAAAGAGAAACTGTAAATAGCCTCGTCTTGATAGGCAAAGGTGATCGGGACGACGTAGACGCGAGAATCGGGCAGAGTGCAGCCAAGGTGTCCGTACAACTGTCTTTGCAGCACATCATCTATCTCTGGATCAGTGAGGTCATGGCTCATATCACTCGTGAAGGGTGTACATTTCTTCCAATGCATTGCGCTGGTGTCCATCGATGCCGTGCTCCTCACCTCGTTTGTAGTGGCCGAGCATGAGACCGCCAACGACAATTTCATGATGCGGGAGTTTGAGGATTTCGTGCGCCGTGCCGTGATGGAGGGACACCCAGCAGCTGCCAAGTCCCATCGCGGTCGCTCCAAGCAGCATATGCTCAGCTGCGGCCATGCAGGAATATTCCAGTTCTTTCGGATTCCACACAGGCTCCTTTGCCTTGTTCTCCAGGGAACGATTAGCCGTAATGACGATGAACACATCAGCCCCTTCCACGAAATTGCCGTAGCAACTTGCCTCGATGAGCTTATGCCTGAGTTCTTTATTCTGAATGACATGAAAGTGCCATGGCTGGAGGTTCTCGATGCTCGGGGCAAGCCGGGCGAGTTCGAGGAGCTTTATCACGTCTATCTTCGAGATGGGCTTCTGGTCGAAATACCGGATGCTGCGGCGGTTCTGACAGAGAGCATGAAAATCTTCGTAGGTCATGGATGTTGTGGAGCAGGAATACAGGAATTATAGAAGCTTTGTGGCATTTCACATAATATTCGAGTGTTTCGCATAAACAGAATATGACCATGAGAGTATCATGTCGATGTGAAACTTCCCAAGACTGTTCGGCACGATTCACCTGTGCATTCGCAGCTATTGGCACTGGCGAAAAAAGACAGATACGCAGACGTCAAAAAGAACAAAGAGGACACTACTGTCCAAAGAAACCCTGAGCCAGTTTTGACTCTTGGCTAGAACAAGCGCATCTGTGGTCCTGCCCTGATGCGGAGCTTTCGGAGAGTTTTCTCGGTGCAGCAGAGAAGACCAAGATTTTTTATGTAAATCCTACCTTTCATAATCCGACCGGCATAACCATCCCTCAGGGGGATCGAGTCCGCATTCTTGACCTTTGCCGCAGGCATAACGTCACATTAGTCGAAGATGACCCCTACAGGCTCTATAACTATTCCCAAGAGGATGTTCCCGACTCATTGCTTGATCTTGACCAGGAGAAGCAGACTGTCGTTCATATCAATAGCTTTTCGAAGTTATTTTTTCCGGGTGTGAGAATAGGATATATGGTTGCGCAAAAAGAACTGATACAGAAGGTCTCCCATATCCAAAAATATACGACCTCGAGCCCTAATCTTTTAACGCAAGGAGTGTGTCTCAAGGCCATTGAACAGCAAAAATTACCTGAAATTATAACAACTCATACTACCTCGATTAGGGCAAAAATGGAGAGATGCCTTCAATGTATCGAGGAAGCGGAGTTGGAAAAGTATGCGGAATTAGTGAAGCCGTCGGGCGGGTTCTTTATTTGGGGTAAGATCCGGTCGAAAACCGCTAATACAAAAGAACTTCAGAATGTTTGTTTGTCCAAAGGGGTGTCCTTTGTCCCAGGAAATATTTATTTCCTAAAGCAGGGTAATCGCACGAATTTTCGACTGGCATGCTCACAGATACGCTATGAAGATATTGAAAAGGCAGTTACCTTGCTTAACGAAGGTATGGAAGAATATCTTTCGTAACACCTTATGAAGCTTAAGCGTACGTCTCACTTCATCGGCTTCAAATTAGATAGCGAGGCCTTCGTCGATATCTATCTGCCACTTCAACAATTTTTAAATGAGCACAATCTCGGAAAATGTATTGAGCTGCAGAATATTCTTTCCCTGCATATAACTCTTTACTATTTTCAATCCGATTTATCTGCAAAAGATCTTACCAATATAGAGAATTTTATCTCTTCTCTTCGAAAGGAGAGGCAAAAATACACGATCTCCATTAAAGGATTTGAATATTTCCGAAAAGAAGATAAAGAAATTCTTCTCTATCTAAGACCGGAAAACGATTCTTTATCATTACTTCGAAAAGACTTAACTTTGCAATTTCAACGAGATGCTATCGTCGATAATCAATATGCATTTATCCCACACATCACTTTATTTAAGATTATCAATTCAGATATCTATCAAAAAAACCGCGACCAATTTGAGAAAATTATTAAGCAATACATCGAAGAAATAAATTTACACGAGATTCCTGTAGAAATAAATTTCTTTGCTGTTTATTCTCAGGGAAGTCCAGAAATACAGATTCCTCTTCGATAAAGCCGGGATCCTTGTGTAATCATTTTATTAGCAATATATTTTTGGCTTTTAAAGCGATCATTTGATGGAAAGCACAAAGATATGACCACAAATGAGGGCGCCGCGGACACGGGGTCAATCCAAAAGGGATTCGAACCTTGATACGTTGAAGAATTTATAGCGTATAGGCAGAACGGTCGCGTGCACGTGTTGGCTGGGGCAATGATATTGCCACCGGAGAAAATTGTAGCATTCAAGCGCTCATTTTTTGTTCAGGGCACTACGAACACGGGGTCAATCCAGAAGGGATTCGAACCTGGATATGTTCAATAATTTGTAGCGTATAGGCACCACGGTCGGGTGCACGTGTTGGCTGGGGAGATGATATTGC
>Ga0163152_10007648_pt1 | contig 11761 bp, 9 predicted proteins | sample OliLakLV19MP8IB2_FD_148635 | JGI IMG/M metagenome (GOLD analysis project Ga0163152, IMG submission 148635) | Freshwater microbial mat bacterial communities from Lake Vanda, McMurdo Dry Valleys, Antarctica - Oligotrophic Lake LV.19.MP8.IB-2 | ecosystem: Environmental > Aquatic > Freshwater > Lake... | reverse complement strand
GCGGTAGATGCACGACGGCGGCACCTACCTGAACATGGAGGGTCCGCAGTTCAGCACGCGCGCCGAGTCGCGCATCTACCGCAAGTGGGGCGTCGACGTGATCGGCATGACGAACCTGCAGGAGGCCAAGCTCGCCCGCGAGGCCGAGATCTGCTACGCCACCATCGCGATGGCGACTGACTGGGATTGCTGGCACGAGGGCCACGACGACGTCTCCGTCGAGTCGATCATGAAGGTCATGGCCGCGAACATCGGCAACGCGAAGCGCCTCGTCGCCGCGGCGCTGCCGCGCATCACCGAGCAGGGCAGTTGCCCGGACGGCAGCGCGCTGCAGCACGCGATCATGACGGCCAAGGACGCGATCCCGGCCGAGGCGCGCCTGCGCCTGGGCCTCCTGATCGACAAGTACGTGGGGTAGACGGCGTGCGAGGCACACGTTTCCTGCGTCCGTTCGTCGGCCCCTCGAGCCTCGTGCTCCTCGCCGGCGCGCTGGGCGCGTGCCGCACCGAGCTCTCCGATGCCGAGCTGATCGGGCTGAGCTCGGCGGCAACACAGGCTCCCGTCGCCGTGGCCGCGACGTCGATGGGCCACCGCGGACCGCCCGTCGCCGCCGGCCCGGGCGGTCCGGCGCGTTTCGCGCGCGCGCTGTGGACCACGTTCTCGGCCGACGATGCTCTGGCGGTGACGGTGTTCGCCGACGGTTTCTACCGCGCGCCGGGGAACGAGGGTTTCGAGGCCACGCTGACCGAGGTCGAGCGCTGCTTGCGCGCGGCCGGGTTCGGCGCGCGGCCCGAGCTCGAGCTGCAAGTGATCGAGACGCCGCTGCGCGGGACGGCGTGGACGCCGCGGCGCGCTCGGCTCGCGCTCGTGCAGGCCGGCGAGGAGCGCGTCCTGCACGCGTTCGATGCGCCCGCTGACCGCGACCGCACGATGCTGCCCGTGGGCGCGCCGTCCGCGTCGGTCGAGGGTCGCCTCGTCACGCGCGTCGAGGACGCCGTCGCGGGCACCGCGCTGCTGCTCGAGCACGGATTCGGCGGCGCGGTGCTGCGCAAGGCGGCCGAGCAGGGCGCGGTGCTCGCGATTGCCAGCGATCTGGCCGACTACAACGTCGACCCCAGCGGTCAGGACCGCCACCTGGAAGCGATCGGCTTCCGGTCCGTCCGCTCCCCGTCGCCGATCGCGGTCGTCCAGGTCTCGCCGCGCACGGCGACGCTGCTGCGTGCCGCGGCCGCCGATGCGACCGCGCGCGTGCGCTTCGAGGCGCAGGTCGAAACGGCCGAGCGCAAGCTGCGCACGCTGGTCGCGACAGTCGTCGGCGCGCAGCATCCCGGCGAGGCGGTCCCGCTCGTGGCCCACGTGCAGGAGCCGGGCGCGTGCGACAACGCCAGCGGCATCGGCACGCTGGTCGAGGGCGCGCGCTCGCTCGCTCGCCTGATCGAGGCCGGCGAGGTCGAGCGACCGGCGCGCTCGATCGCGTTCGTCTTCGGCGACGAGATGGAGCAGAGCCGAGTGTGGCTCGAGCACTCCGGGCGCCGCGCGACGGCCGCGATCGCGGCCGACATGACCGGCGAGAGCCGCGTCGCGACGGGCGCCGAGCCGCTGCTCGAACGCGGGCCCGATCCGGGCGCGCTGAAGCCGCTCCCGCCCGACGTTCACACCGCCTGGGGTGGGGGCAACGCGGGTCGGAGCGAAGTGCCCGAGTCGGACCTGCACCCCAACGGCGTCGCGCTCGTGCTGCGCTGCGCGCTCGTCGACGTCGCCGGCGTCGCGGGCGGCTGGCCGACGGGCGAGCACCCGTTCGAGGGCGGCAGCGACCACGTCGTGTTCCTGGAGGCGGGCGTGCCCAGTGCGCTCTTGTGGCACTTCCCGGACTGGGCCTACCACACCGGAGCCGACCGCATGGAGCACGTCGACGCCGGCGAGATGAAGCGCACGGGTTGTGCGCTGCTCGCCGCCGCCCTGGCGCTGGCCAACCCGCTACCCTCCGACCTCGAGCGCTATCTGCGCGGCCACAAGCTCGAGATCGACCTGCGCGTCGACGCAGCGCTGCAAGCACGGGAGGCAGCGCTGGCGGCGCGCTGGAAGACGTGGGGCGACGACGTGAGACAGTGGCTGCGCGAGTTGTGCCTGGGCGAACCGGCCCGGCTGCCCGCGAAGGTGCGTGCGAAACCAGGAGAGGACACATGACACACGAAGTCGATCGGCGTTCGTTGCTCGGCGGAGCGGTCGCGGCCGGCGTGGCTCTGAGCGCCTGTCGCAGCGGCGCGTCGGCGCAAGCGGCGCAGTCCGCGCCCGCCAGCGGCGTCACGGCTCCGGCGGTCGTCACGAACCGCAAGGCGCGTGCGGTCCTGGTCGGCAGCAACAACGCGCTGGCGGGGATGAAACTCCACTACGCGAAGTTGCTCGAGGGCGCCGATCCGCTCGACGTCGCGATCGAGGTCGTCAAGGTCACGGAAGCCGATCCGAACGACGACTCGGTCGGCCTCGGCGGGTTGCCGAACGAGGACGGCGTCGTGCAGCTCGACGCGGCGTGCATGTACGGACCGCGCCACAAATCGGGCGGCGTCGCGTGCATCGAGAACATCCTGCACCCGAGCGAGGTCGCGCGGCTCGTGCTGGAGCGCACCGACCATTGCCTGATCGTGGGCCAGGACGCGTACCGTTTCGCGCGCGCACACGGGCATCCGCACACGGAACTCCTGACCGAGGAGACGCGCAAGAAGTGGATCGAGTGGAAGGAGAACCACTCGACCGACGACGACCGCCTGCCGCCGCCCAAGAAGATCCCTTGGCAGGGCGCGCTGCCGCGGACGGAACGCGACGCGCGCACGGCCGCGCTCTCCGCCGCGATGCAACACCGCCAGTGGGGGACGATCCACTGCTCGGCGATGGCGAAAGACGGCGCGATCGCGTGCACGACGACGACGTCGGGGCTCTCGTGGAAGATCCCCGGGCGCGTCGGCGACTCGCCGATCATCGGCGCGGGACTGTACTGCGACCAGGAAGCCGGCAGCGCCGGCGCGACGGGCCGCGGCGAGGCGAACATCCTGGCCAACGGCTCGTTCGCGATCGTCGAGCTCATGCGGCAGGGAGCGAAGCCGCTCGACGCCGCGATGGAAGTGCTGCGGCGCGTCACGCGGCAGACGCTGCGCCAGTCGCGCTACCAGCCCGAGCTCGTCGACGCAGACGGCAAGCCGTCGTTCAACCTCGTCTACTACGTGCTCGGCCTGGACGGATCCGTCGCCGGCGCCGTCCTGCGCGCGCCGCGCTCCGACGACCGGCCGAAGTTCGCGGTCTCGACGCCCGAGGACGGGCCGCACCTGCGCGACCTCGAGCCGCTGCAGGGCTGAGCGAGCGAGAAGAAATCGCTCCTACGCTCTCTCTGACCCCGTTGGCGCCGCGCGGAACCGCGCGCGGCGCGCAGAGGGTTCGAATTCTTCTCTGTCTCTGAGCCCGGATGATTCACGAAGCCCTCGGCTGGGCGTGCTGGCGGCTGCCGCTGCCAATCGAAGCGACCGCCGGCCAGCTTCGGGGCATCACCCTCGCCGTGCGCCGAGTCGGCGCTGGGAGGAGAGACGGTCGCGCTGCTGCCGGGCCTCACGACAGAACTTGATTCGGCAGAGATTCGCGAGCCTTGCCCGCATGCGGTGGCGCGACGGTCCGCCGATTCCATCGCTCACTGACCCGGCTTTCGTGAATCATCCGGGCTGAGAGGCCGAGAAAAAATCGATCGTACGGCCTCTCCGATCCTGGTGGCGCCGCTCCGCGGCGCGAGAGGCTTCGAACGGGTTCACTGCGGCGGAACCGCGCGCAGCCCACCTTCGCAAGACGCGGCGCGTCGGCTGCTCGGCCAGCTCCTAGCGCGTGCGCAGCGGATCGCCCGTGCGCATCGACTCGGCGAACTCCGACGCCGAGATCGAGCCGTCGCCGTTCGAGTCCATCATCGCCAGCACGGCCGGCGCGCGCACCGAGCTCTGCAGCGGACGCTGCAGCTCCTCGAGATCCGTGAGACCGACCGCACCGCTCTGGTCGAAGTCGAGCCGCACGTAGACCGGCACCGGCCCAGCGATGCGCGGTGGACCGATCGTCGAGCCCGCGCGCGACGAGCGTTCCTCGGAGCGGCCGAAGAGCTCCTCCAACGTCTTGGGCTTCCGCGGCGTCGTCGGTCGCAGGTCGGGCGACAGGATCCGCACGAGCTCCTCGACCTCCGCGCCCTCGAGGCCGCCGGTCTTGTCCTTGTCGAGCGTCGTGAGGAGCCTCTCCGCCGTCGGCTCCTTCAGGCCCGCCTCTTCCAGCGCGCTCTGGACCTCGAGTTCGGACAGCATCCCGTTCGCGTCGACGTCGTGGACCCGCATCAGCTCCTTGGGTCCCTTGCGCGAGGCGCGCGTCGCCTCGGGCTTCGGCTTGGGCGGCGTGAAGACCCCGCCCTTTTCGAGCACGGCGCGGTAGCGCGCGGCGAACTCCTCGGCCGAGATGCTGCCGTCGCCGTCCTTGTCGAACGCGCGGAAGCCGCCCTTGTCGAGGCCCAGGCTCTTCTCGCCCTCCGACATGTAGATCCAGCCGTCGCCGTCCCAGTCCGCGACCTGGAAGTAGAACTGCGAGAGGTCGGCCTCGGGCTCGGGCTTGTCGCCGCCGCCGCGCCCGCCGCGACCGCCGCGCCCCTGCGGCTCCGGCACGACGGCCGGGACGCACACGAGCAGCACGAGGAAGGCACGCGCGATCACGACTCGTTCTCCATCGACAGGTCGGCCATCGGATCAGGAGCGGAGCGCGGCCGCGGCCAGCAGGTTCTGCGCCACGCGGTCGACGTCCGCGTCCGACAGGAACGGATGGACGGGCAGGCACACGACCTCGCGCGCCAGCGCCTCGGCGTGCGGGAAATCGCCCGGTCCGTAGCCCCACGGGCGCGCCGCTTCCTGCAGGTGGACGGGCGAAGGGTAGTGCACGGCCAGGGCGATCTTCTTCGCGCTCAGCGCGGCGATCACCGCATCGCGACCGGCCGACCCGCGCAGGCGCACGGTGTACTGATGGTAGACGTGCGTCGAGCCCGCGCGGCGCGCGAGCGGCACGACCTCGCTCGATGCGCCGAACGCGGCGTCGTAGCGCGCCGCGATCTGGCGTCGACGCTCGTTCCAGGCCGCCAGGTGCGGCAGCTTCACGTTGAGCGCCGCGGCCTGGATGCCTTGCAGGCGCGAGTTCGTGCCCAGCTCGGCGTGTGTGTAGCGCACCGGCGAGCCGTGCTCGCGCACGCGCTTCGCCCGCGCCGCGACCTGCGCGTCGCGCGTCAGGATCATGCCGCCCTCGCCGCACGCGCCCAAGTTCTTCGTGGGGTAGAACGAGAACGCGCAGGCGTCGCCCAGTTGGGCGCAAGAAACCCCGTCGCGCATCGCGCCGTGCGACTGCGCCGCGTCCTCGACCAGCGCCAGCTTGCGCCGGTCGGCGATCGCGCGGAACGCCTTCATGTCGACCATCTGACCGTAGAGGTGCACAGGCAGCATCGCCGTCGTGCGCGCGTCGATCGCCGCCTCGGCCTTCGCTGCGTCGAGCAGCGCCGTGTCCGGCTCGACGTCGGCCAGCACGGGCTTCGCGCCCATCCACGCGATCGCGCCGGCGCTGGCGAAGAACGTGAACGGCGAGGTGACGACGTGGTCGCCGGGCTGGACACCCGCCGCGCGCAGCGCGATCACGATCGCGTCGGTCCCGTTCGCGACGCCGATGCCGTGCGCGACGCCGTGTAGCGCGGCGAAGTCGCGCTCCAGCTTCTCGACCTCGGGACCCAGGATGTACTGGCCGCTGCGCAGGACGCGCAGCACGGCTTCTTCGAGGGCCGGACCCACCGCAGCGCGCTCGGCGGCCAGGTCGACGGGGGCGATGGGCTTCAGGTCGGCGGACGGAGTCGGCGTGTGGATCGTCGGGCTCATGGCGGCCGCGCAGGATAACCGCCGGCCGCCGTCGCGCGTGTGGCCCGACCCTCTGCGGGTCGCTAGCCGCCCAGGCTGTCCGGCGGCCTCACGACGTGGTCCTCCGGCGGAGCCGTCAGGACCTTGCGGTAGCACCAGAACGCGAGCCCCCACACGAAGGTCAGGGATCCGATCATGAACAGGATGCCCAGGGTGGTCATGGCTCAGCTTCTCCCCGCCTTCGTCGCGATCCGGTCCTCGTCCGGTTCGCGCTCACCGTCCACGTCCATTCCGGCCGCGCGCCAACGTTTCTCGCCCAGGTACGTGAACACGACGAGAAGGGTTGTCACGCCGATCACGAGGAAGATCGTGTTGCGCGCGACGACGTTCTGGCCCAGCGCTGCGATCCACTTGCCGATGTCGTTCCAGACGAAGCTTCCGATTGCGATCAGGAGGTAGGCCGGGGCCACGTACTTCAGCACGAAGCGCATGATCCTCGGGATCCGCAGATATGCGCCGTGGTGCGCTTCCTTCATCCCCGGCTCGATGCCCCAGACCCACGCGAAGCAGATCACCTGGACGGCTGCGAGCACGACGATCAGGAAGGTCCCGACCCAGTCGTCGATCGTGCCCAGTGCCGTCATGCCGCCGCTGAACCACACGCACCAGCCGGAGCCGATCAGGCCGAGCGTCGCGACGAGCGCGATGGCCTTGCCGCGCGTGAGCCCGAGCGCTTCCTGGATGAACGCCAGCGTCGGCTGGTACATCGAGATGGAGCTCGTGATCGCGGCCAGGAACAGCATGAAGAACCACAGCGCGCCGAAGAAGTTCCCGAGCGGCATGTGGGCGAAGACGACCGGCAGGGTGGTGAACCCCAGCCCGAACGACCCGCCCGCGATCGCGTCGGCCATCCCGGCCAGCCCGAGGAACACGAACGCCGCGGTCAGCGTGATCATGCCGCCGAAACCCACCTCGAAGAGCTCGTTCGTGGCCGATGCCGTCAAGCCGGACAGCACGAGGTCGTCCTTCTTCTTCATGTAGCTGGCGTAGTTGACGATCACGCCGAAGCCGACCGAGAGGCTGAAGAAGATCTGGCCGGCGGCGGCCATCCAGGCCTTCGGCTCGAAGAGCTTCTCGAAGTCCGGGTTCCACATGTAACCCAGGCCGTTCGACACGCTCCGGCCGTCGCCCTGGTCGGGCAACGTCAGAACGCGCACGAGCACGAACGTGGCGCACACGGCCATGGCCGGCATGGCGTACCGGCAGAACGTCTCGATGCCGCCCGACAGGCCGCGCTTCACGAGCCAGATGTTGATCGCGAAGACGATCAGGAAGGTCCACACGATCGGCGCGATCCCGTCCTGGAAGAGCGAGCCGTGGCCGCTCCTCCCGATCGTCTCGGAGAAGTGCGCACCCGATGCCGCGGTCTGCTGCGCGATCGGCGCGCCGACCTCGACGCCGACCGCGGCGCCGCCGAACATGGCGCGCACGTACTCGATCGTGTACGAGAGGCACCAGGCTTCGATGAACACGTAGTAGAAGGAGACTCCTAGCGGGATCAGCACCCCGATCACGCCCAGGTAGCGCGCGATCTTGCCCTTCCCGATGACGCCCAGGATCGCTGGCGCCGAGTGGAACCCCTTGCGACCGCCGTAGCGCCCCATCGTCCACTCGGCCCACCCGATCGGGATGCCGAGGAAGATCAGCGCGCAGAAGTAGGGGATCATGAACGCGCCGCCGCCGTTGTCGGCCGCCTGACCCGGGAAGCGCAGGAAGTTCCCGAGTCCGACCGCGGATCCGGCGACTGCCAGGATCACGCCGAGGCGCGTGCCCCACTGCTGTTTCTGTTCACTCATCGTGGCAAGGATCGATGGGGGGGGAGAGCAGGACCGCGGGGACGGTAGCGGCGCCGCCCCGCGCAGAGCAACGAGCACCCGGCCTTTTCCGGCGCGCGGAGGGTCGAGTCCTCCACGGCGTCGGAGCTCGGCCCGCTCATCCGGCCATCGATCCGCGATCCGTCGCCCGCGGGCGGGAGAAGATCGCGATGACGTTCCAGAGCGCGCACAGCCCGAGGAACACGGCCATGCCGTGCGCGAGGCCGGGTGGGAATCCGACCCACTTGTCCCACAGGGTCGGGACGCGCTCCGGCATCGTCTCGCCCGGCGCCAGGTCGGCTGCGCTCAGTGCCGGGGCCCCGAGCCACTCGTCGCCCTTCAGCATGAAAGCCGCCAGCAGCGCCATGATCACCGCGAACGCCACGGTCGCCGTGCGCTGGAGCGCGCGCCTGCGCGCCGGGTCCTTCGTGTTCCGCACGAAGCCGTAGGCGAAGTACACGTTCATGCCGACGACGAGCCACAGCGCGAGCCGCGACCAGTTCTCGGCTCCCAGTTGCGCCATCAGGTACGTGCACGTCAGCACACCACCGACGGCGACCGGCCAGATCCCGCGCACGCGGAACGGGCGCGGGATGTTCGGCTCCTTGTAGCGCAGGACCAGCGTCCCGATGCAGACGACGACGAACGCGAACAGCGTCCCGATGTTCACCAGGTTCACGATCTCGACGATGTTCGCGAAGGCCGAGAACAGCATCACGACGACGCCGGTCAGGATCGTCGACGCGGCCGGCGTGCCGAAGCGCTGGTTGACGCGCGCGAAGAAGGGCGGCAGCAGGCCGTCGCGCGACATCGACATCAGGATGCGCGGCTGGCCCATCTGGAACACGAGCAGCACAGCGGTCATCGAGGCCGTCGCGCCGATCGAGACGATGATCTTGGCCCAGTCCTTGCCGGTGGCGGAGATGGCCACGTTGAGCGGGTCGGCGCCTTTCGTGAGGTCCTCGATCGGCACGAGCGCCGTGACCACGAGGCCGATCGCGACGTACAGGACCGTGCAGATCGCCAGCGACCCCAGAATCCCGATCGGCAGGTCTCGCGCGGGTTTCTTGGCCTCCTCGGCCGCCGTCGAGACGGCGTCGAAGCCGATGTAGCTGAAGAACAGGAGCCCGGCGCCCTTGGCGATCCCCGTCCAGCCGTTGGGCGCGAACTTGTCCGCGTCGTACGGCGAGAGGCCCCAGCGGCTGGTGTCCCAGTACTGCACGCCGACGCCGATGACGAACAGCAGCACGCCGATCTTCATCAGCACGATGGCGTTGTTGAGTGTCGCGCTGTGCCGCACGCCGCGCACGAGCACGATCGTGATCAGCACCGTGATCGACATGGCCAGCAGGTTGAAGCAGATCACGCTGCCGCCGATCGTGGGCGCGGTGGCGCGGATCGCGGCGACGACGTCCGGGTTGCTGGCCGCGTCCGTCAGGTACCGCGGGTCCTTCGCCAGCCAGATCGGGAAATCGATCCCGACGTTTTTCATCAGCGCCCAGGCGTAATCGGCCCACGAGATGGCCACGCCGACGTTGCCGATCGCGTACTCGAGGATCAGGTCCCAGCCGATGATCCAGGCCACGAACTGCCCGAGCGTGGCGTACGCGTACGTGTAGGCCGAACCCGAGATCGGCACGACGCTGGTCAGCTCGGCGTAGCACAGCCCCGCCAGCGCGCACGCGAAGGCCGTCACGAGGAACGAGACGACGATCGCCGGTCCGGCCGCTCCCGCTGCCTGGCCGATCGTCCCGAAGATCCCGGCGCCGATGATGGCGCCGACGCCCATCATCACGAGGTCCAGGGGACCCAGCGCGCGCCGCAGCCCGCTGCGCTCGCTCTCGGCGTGGAGTTCTCCGACGGTGCGACGAGCGAACAGCCAGCGGGACGACATCCGGTTCTTTCTCTCCTGCGTGGGGCGAGCCGCTCCGGATCCTAGCGATCGGCGAAGCCGCGATCTCCACGCGGGAACCGAACTCCCGTTCGACGCGTCCGCGGCGCTACTTCCTGGCCGCCGGCGCGCTCAGGCGGAACGCGTGCGGATCGACCGCCGGACCGACTCCTTCGACGCGGCCGTACCCGGCCGGCGCAGGCGTCGTGCGCAGCGCCGTGGCTACGTCGCACGGCCGGTACGGATCGGATTCCCGCAGCGCGTCGACGATCCAGCGCGCGGCAGCTTCGGCGGTCGCCGCCGCGCTCGCGCCGGCCGGCGCCGTCAGCGCGAACGAGCCCTCGCGCGGCGCGCCGGACGCCTCGCAGCCCGCGCACACGACGACCGTCTTCGGCGCTGCGACCGCCAGCGCCGCGCCGCGCGCCGCCTCGGGACCGACGATCGCGATCACGGCCCCAGGATCGCGCTCGAAGCGCTCGGCGGCGCTGCTCGGACCCGTCGGCCGCGAGCGGTCGTCGAAGACGTACGAGACGATCGTGCGACCGTTGACCGGCTTCTGCGCCGCGAGTGCCGCGCGCAGCGCGTCCGCGAACGGACGCCCCGCCGCCGACCCGGGTCCGGTCGCGTCGACCAGAACGCCGATCGGGAGCGGCGCGCGGTCGATCTCTGCGTCGAGCCCGGTCCAATCGGCCGCGACGGTGGTCCCGGAGGGGCGCGAGCAGGCCAGCGAGGATGCCAGGGCGAGCAAACCGGGCAGTGCAAGCGCTGCGAACGCAAGGCGAACGCGAACCGGCGTGGACATCGGGTAGCTCCTGAAACAGGATCAGAGAGGCCGTACGATCGATTCTCTCTCGGCCTCTTCGAGCATCGTACGCACCTCCGCCCGTTCGACGACCCATCCGATCAGGAACCCGATGAACGCCTGCCTCTCCGTGCTCGCCGCGCTGGCGTCTTCCTCGTTGGCCTCTTCTTCGCTGGCTTCCGCTGCGGGCGACACCCCGGCCTGGACCCAGGCGCAGCTCGAAGCGACCTCGGCCGCGATCCAGACCCAGGTCGAGGAGCTGCGCGGCGCGAAATTCCTGCGCCCCGTGCAGGTCAAGGTCACCAACGCGAAGGGCCTGCGCGAGTACGTCGCGCAGCGCGAAGCCGCCACGACGTCACAGGAGAGGCTGCACCGCGACGAGGCCGTGCCGAAGCTGCTCGGCCTCGTGGCGCCCGGCCTCGACCTGCGCGCGCTCGAGATGGAGGTCCTCGAGGGTCAGGTCGGCGGCTTCTACGACCCGGCGACGGACACGTTCTTCCTGATGGACACGATGCGCGGCGGCGTGGCCAAGGTGATCCTGGCGCACGAGCTGACGCACGCGCTCGACGACCAGCTCTACGACATCGACAAGCTGCTCGAGAGCGTGGGCGGCGAGACGGACGCGGAGCTCGCGTTCCGTTCGGTCGTCGAGGGCAGCGGCACGAACCTGATGAACCGCTGGACGATCGCGCACGGCAAAGAGCTCTCGATCGACGAGATCCAGGAATTCCAGTCGATGGGCGCCGACGCGCTGAAGAAGGCGCCGCCTCTGATGTGGAAGCCGCTCCTGGCGTCGTACCTGGCGGGCGACGGATTCCTGTCGCGCGGCGGGGGCATGAACCTGGGGCTCAAGCCCGCGAAGCCCGAGGACGTCGAGCGCGCGTTCCGTGATCTGCCGCGATCGACCGAGCAGATCCTGCACCCCGACACGTACTGGGATCCCAAGAAGCGCGACCTGCCGGTGTCCGTCTCGATCGACACGAAGCAGTTGCCCCAAGGCTGGACGGTCCTCGGCGAGGACACGCTGGGCGAGCTCGCCCTGGGCCTCCTGACCACGCCGATCGCCGAGCGCAAGGGTCTCGATCCCTCGAACGCGTTCTCGATCATGTCGGTGCGCTTCACGAACAAGGCGGCCGAGGGCTGGGGCGGCGATCGCCTCGTGCTGCTCGGGCGCGGCGACGATCGTTTCCTTCAGCTCGTCACGGTGTGGGACTCGCCCAAGGACGCGGACGAGTTCGCGACGGCGGTCGAAGCCGCGGCGCCCAAGTTGTGGAACGGCGCGCCCGAGCAGCAC